>Ga0209415_10016681_pt1 | contig 11769 bp, 12 predicted proteins | sample PeaSoiSIISIP2007_FD_187696 | JGI IMG/M metagenome (GOLD analysis project Ga0209415, IMG submission 187696) | Peat soil microbial communities from Weissenstadt, Germany - SII-SIP-2007 (SPAdes) (version 2) | ecosystem: Environmental > Terrestrial > Soil > Wetlands > Peat | place: Germany... | reverse complement strand
CCCCTCCTGCGCCAGCCAAATTGCCACTGGGCCGCGCCGACACCCCACGCCAACCGGGGCCGGGGGGCTCACCGGCGACGGGACGCCAGTGGTGTAGCGGCTGCGGGCACCCTACCGCCGCTATGGGTGGGGAGCTGCCTGTCCGCTTTACAGCTGAAGGATGGAGAAACGGACGTAGCTACCCGGCCATCGCCTTCTTCGCCTTAGCCACCTTCCCAGGCTTCAGCGGGCTGGCCGCCCCGAGGGCGTCCGTAATCTCGACGGTGTTCACGCAGAGCTGGATGACCTTTGACAGCAGCGTGATCACCTCATTCTTGTAATCGGCGAACCGGTAGGTGTCGAACTCTTCCTTGATGGTAGCGTCCTTTGGCGTCTTCTCCTTGTAGGCGTCCAAGACCCAATCGATGACCGAACGGTTCGCCAACCGGTAGGCCCAAGCGTTCTCCGGGATGCCGGACAGCGTGGTGACGCTGTCGATGACGATGGTGCCGTCATCCGGATGCGCCTTGAGGACAGTCTTCGGATTGAGACTGGCGGCCTCGGATTTCTTATCCTTTTTGTCGGTACGCTTCAGCGGGTATTCCTCGAGGTCGTCGTAGGCGATGTGCATCTCTGACAGTTCCTTGCCCTTGTCGGCCCACGTCCAAAAGTCCGGGTAGTAGGGGATCCTAGGGTAGTCGCGCTTCAGATTCTGGGCGTATTTCGTCCGATAGTGCGGATCGTGCAGGACGGCGTAGACGTAGTTGAAGATATCGTCCTTGGTGATCTTGCGCTGCTTTGCCCCGGCGCGCTGAAACGTCTTATAGTGGGCGACGAACTGGTTAAGAGACCAGTCAGTGATGTTGTCGGCCCGCTTCCCGTCGGGGCCGTAGCGGTAGCGCGGCAGGCTCTGGGTGCCGCCGTTACCCTGCTTTAGGAAGCAGTAGTCGAATGGCTGGTCGACGGCGAGGGCCGCCAGCGGGTTCGTGGAGAACACCGACAGGAACGCGATGGTCGGGTTTGGCTTGCCGCCGCGGAACATCGCGCCAAGCTGATACTGCATCTCGTTCAAGGATTTGTTGAAGTAGAGGTATGGCCGGAAAAACGGGCGGTAGAGCGACTTCTTGATGCTGTCCTCGTCGAAGGTGTAGCTCGTATTGGCCTTCAGGTCGTTCTTGAGTGCCCGCGTCCACTTAATGGTGTTGTCCAGCTCTGGCATCGCGCCGCGCTTCCTAGCCGTCTTTGCGACGCGGACGCGCTCGGCATTGTAGACGTCGATCAGCCGCTTGACCTTCAGCGCCAGGTGGCCCGCGTTGCGGTCGTAAACCCAGCTATCGCGCGCCGTCACGACGCCGAGGGAGAACAGCTTAAAAACAGCCTTCTCTGGCCCGGTCTTCTTCGACTTCACGGCCTTGTCGCAGACCGGCATGAGGCTTTCCCAATCGTTGTCGGATATCTCCAGCCATGATCCTTTGGCGTCGGGCCTGATCGGGTCGAACGTGATCGATGAGAGAGCGTTCGCCGACAGGTAGACCAGCTTCTCGTCAGCCGTCTCCATTTCGGGCCGCCGGGCGTAGCTGATCTTGGAGGTCCCCTTGATCTTCGAATCCTTGACGAGGAAGGAGATCGCCACGCCGGTCTGGATACCGAAGACGTTGTGCTTGGTGCCGGAAATCTTTGGGTTACTCCGAACGTCACCTCCGAGATCAACGACAAGGATATTGCTGAATTCACCCGCCACGGACTTCCGAAAGCCGTCGAAGGTCCGGCTCTCAATGAAGCTCCGGTTGGTGACGAACGCTAGAACGCCGTCGTCGTACAGTCGGTCCGTAGCCCAGCGGAAAAAACGGGCATACATGTCGTAAACCTTGGTCTTCTGCGCCGTGGATTTCGCGATGTAGGTCGACTTGATGGACTCGTCGATACGCGGGTAGGTGCGGTTCTTGTTGTTATCGTTCTCGCTCGCCTGGTTGGCATTGTAGGGCGGGTTGCCGATCACCACGGAGATCTTGCGGCGATTCTGCCGCTTGATGCGTGCAACGTTCTCTTCAGACATGGCACCGAAAAGGTCAGCCTGGTGCCCGGCACGGATACCGAGGCCCGCCGTATTGTCCAGGGTGTCCACGAAGCACAGGTTCTGAAATTCCTCGAAGGTGCCCGTGATCGCCGCGTAAGTCGCCTCGATATTCAGGTTCGCCACGTAATACGGCAGGATGCTCACCTCGTTAGCGTGCAGCTCCTCCGCGTATTTGTGCGCTAGCTTTCTCGGCTGCCCTCGAAAGTGCTCGATCATCTCGCAAATGAATGTCCCTGTGCCGGTCGCCGGGTCGAGGATCTCCACGTTGCTGTCGATGAGGTTCTTGCCAAAATGCTTGTTGCAAAGCCAGTCCGCTCCGTCGATCATGAACCGGACAATTTCGTTGGGCGTGTAGACGACGCCGAGCCGATCGGCGGCCTTGGGGTTGTAGACCCGGTAGAAGTTCTCGTAGATCGCCTTCAGGAAGGATTGCTTCTCGTGGTGGCTGCTGACCAGCGCAGCTGCCGAGCGGATGGCGGCGTAGTAGGGACGCAGGCTGTCCAGCGTATTCCGTTTCACCGTGCCAGTGAAGAAGGTTCCCTCCAGCTTGTAGAGTTCCACGGCGACGTTGTTCTGGCGGTGGAAGTCCGCGCTGTCGAAAACGTGGGAGAAGATATCCTCGGTCAGCACATGTTGGATCAGCATCTCCCGCACGTCGGCACTGGTGACCGACGGGTTGATGGTCTCCTGCGCGTGCTTAAGGAATTTGGCGGATGCCGTCCCGAATGCGGCGTTCTTCTTCTCGGCGGTGTTGATCATATTCCGGAGCGCATCGAGCACCGCAGGTAGGTCGACCTTGAATTGCTCGACCGCCTTCCGGAAATCCGAGATTTCCTTCCGCTCGTAGCCGAAGAACAAATCCATCAGTTTGGCGAGCTTGGTGGTGTCGCCCACACCGCAGCGCAGCACCTCGGCCTTGTTCTGGATCAGGACGGCCTGCTGGCTGTCCTCGAAGATGATGTTGTCCTGGGGGTAGCCCCGCCGGAACTTCAGTGCGATCTCGGCTTCTAGGTCATCCTTCTCGTCTTTGGATTCCCAGTATCCGAACGGCACCCTCAGCTCGTAGAGCAGCGCGCCGTCCACGTAGCGGCGCTCCTTGGCCGTGATGTCGATTCGATATTCCGGCACGAAGATGAGGTTCTTCAGTCGGCCCCAATCCTTGAGAAGGGTCTTGAACGCCTCCCGGACGACGCTCTCCCGGACTTCCCCTGACGCCCGCCGAAGATCAGATAGGTCGTTCAGGTAGCGAGTGATTAGTTGCTGTGACATGAGGACTTTACGGTCGGAGGGTGAACGCAGGCGGACGAAATGGACGCAACCAGAATCCGACTTTACTCCGCGCATCCCCTGAATACCACGCTACCCGATGTCCCTGCGCAAACTGGAAGCCTTGCCGTTCGCTGAATCACAAGCTGCGGTAGGAGCCGCGCGGTCGATAGCAACGTCGCATTATGAGTACGTCCAGAGGCATCTTCCGGAAGGAGAGCCGTATGCCCAACGAGATTACGTGTACCGACAACTGCAAATGTCCGGTTTTGAGATGTCGAACTGTGACCCGCAGTGGCTGACATGGGTCGAATCCAGCGGTTCAGGCCAAGCGACCCGGCGACCGGCGCCTTGGATTGGCGGACGACCTTCAATCCGGCCCACGACCGTGGCTGCGCACCCCGGGGGAACTACTGCCGATATATGGAAACTCACTCGGAGACGACTTCATGCGGAACAGAACCAACCCACGACCGACCACTGACCACTGACCACTGACCACCGACCGCCGCCCCCTGGTCGGCCGGCAAGCCGCGCCGTATCCTCCCCGCACCTTCAACGACGCTGAGGATCCACATGCGCCGCGTCGCGACCTGTCTGTTTGCCCTGCTGTCATGCACCGGCGCCCTTCCCGCCCGGGCACAGGCGCCCAACCTGCCGCCGCATAGCTGGCTGTTCGGCGCCTGGATCGGCGGCCTGTATCCCCCGCCGGTGACGCTTGGCGCCGAGGAGTGCCTGGCCCAACCGGTGGTGATCTTCACCCGCGACCTGGTGCTGCGCGCCACCATCACCGACGTGAGCCTGACGCAGCGCCAGATCGAGACGGCGCGCGCCACCCCGACCGGCGCCGAGTTCCGCTTCCTGGCACCGGTCGAACCGGCCAACGCCGGCGGGGCGCTGTTCGGCCCGCCGCACAGCACGCCGGTGGTCGGGTTCGGCTGCGCGACGGCGAACGAACTGCATGTGCAACGCCACGGCGAGAACCAGATCAGCTTCCCGCACTGCGCCGACTTCCCCTATCCGCTGATCCGCTGCCCCGCCCGCTAACGCCCCGCCCGCTAACCGCACCAGGTCCCGGCCGCCCCGGGTCCCGGCCGCACCCGGACCCGGCCGCAACAAGACCCAAGGAGACACCGACCGCCATGCCCCAGACCGTCGCCCGCCTGCTGGCCGAAAGCCTGGAGGCCCACGATATCGACCAGCTCTTCTGCGTCCCGGGCGAGAGCTATGTCGGCCTGACCAGCGCGCTGCTCCAGCGCAACACCATCCGCATGATCGTCTGCCGCCACGAGGCCGGCGCGGGGTACATGGCCGTGGCTGACGGGCGCCTGCGCCGGCGCGCCGGCTGCTGCGTCGTCTCGCGCGGTCCCGGCCTGGCGAACGCCATGGTCGCGCTGCACGCGGCCTATCACGATGCCACGCCGGTCGTGATGCTGGTCGGCCAGGTGGAGCGCAAGGATTTCGGCCGCCTGGCGTTGCAGGAGCAGAACTACTCGCGGCTGCTGTCCGACGTCACCAAGCTGGTGATCGAAGTGAACGAGCCCGAACAGGCATCCGAGGCGATCGCGCGCGCCTTCCACATCGCCGAAAGCGGCACGCAGGGTCCGGTCGCGGTGATCCTGCCGGAGGACATCTTCGACGAGGAAACCGACGCCGAGACGGACCAGCCGCGCCCGCGCGTGCTGGCCGGGCCGCGCGCCGACGACCTGGACCGGCTGGTCGAGATGCTGGAACGCGCCGAGCGTCCGCTGGTGCTGGTGGGCGGCGCGCTGCTGGCCGACGCGATGTACGACCACGCGGTGTTCGCCGATCTGAACAAGCTTGCCGAGACGTGGGTGCTGCCGGTCAGCCCGACGCATCGCCGGCCGCAGCTTTTCGACGCCCTGCATCCGAATTTTGGGGGCTACATGGGCATCCGCGTGCCCCCGGCGCTGATCGCCGAGATGAAGCGCGCCGACCTGCTGGTGGCGCTGGGCGAGCGGATGACCGACACGGTCAGCCAATCCTACAGCTTCCCCGAGGCGCCGCAGCCGCAACTTCCGTTCGTGCATGTCTGGCCGGATGCCAACGAGATCGGCCGCGTCTGGTGTCCCGATCTCGGCATCCCGTGCAGCCCGCATGAGGTGATCAAGGCGCTGCTGAAGCGCGGCGCGCCGGGCGGGGCGGACAAGCGGCGCGGCTGGGTGAATGGGCTGCACGCGATCCATCGCAAGCTGCTGGCGAAGGAATGGGACGCCACGACCGACGGGGTCAATTTCGCCGCGGTCGTCTGCGAGGTGGACAAGCACCTTGCCGAGGACGCCACGGTGACCACGGATGCCGGCAATTTCGGCAGTTTCGTCCATCGGTATATCGGCTTCCGGCAAAGCCAGATCTTCCTGTCCGCGGTGGTCGGCTCGATGGGTTCCGGGATGCCGATGGCGGTGGCGGCGGGGCTGCGCCGGCCGGGCAAGCAGGTGGTCGCGTTCCTCGGCGACGGCGGCGTGCTGATGATGGGCAACGAGATCGCCACCGCCTGCCAGTACGGCGTCAACCCGATCGTGATTATTTCCGACAACGGCATGTACGGCACGATCGGCATGCACAGCTATGTGCGGTATCCGGAACGACCCTTCATGGACGGCACGCGGCTGACCAATCCGGATTTTGCCGCCTGGGCGCGGTCGTTCGGGGCGGAGGGCATCACCATCCGCGACGAGACCGAGGTGAAGGGCGGCATCGCGCGCGCCTTCGCGGTGAAGACCAAGCCGGTGGTGGTGCACTGCCTGACCTCGGCGATCCAGATGAGCGCCTGGCGCCGCTACACGCGCACCGCAACGTTGCCGTGACGCGCAGCGCGCAGATCGTGGGGCGCTGATCGGGGGCGCCGATCGCGGGGGGCTGATCGGGGGGCTGATTGTCGGAGGGAGGTTGGTCCATGGACGTCGGTGAATTCCGCGGCACGCTGCATCTGGCCGAGCCGCCGGCCGGGCTGAGCCTGGCGCTGCAGACGCTGTGGTGGGATGCCAAGAACGACTGGGCACGGGCACACGAATGCGCCCAGCAGGACGAGGGCAAGACCGGGGCCTCGGTGCACGCCTACCTGCATCGCAAGGAGGGCGACCTGTCCAACGCCCGCTACTGGTACAACCGCGCCCGCCGCCCACCCGCGACGGTGTCGCTCGACGCCGAGTGGGAAGCACTGGTCAGCGAGTTGCCGGGCGCCTGATCCAGGCAGGCCAGTGTTGCAGCGACCGCGGGCCGGGCCGCCCGGACCCCTATGTCCGTCGATCCTCTGGCGGCTTGGGGGCGATGCGCAGCACGCCGCCGTCCGGCCGGGTGATCTCGATGATCGTCTCCAGGCGCACCAGGCGTGTCTGATGGTCCTCCACCTTGCGCGCCAGAGCCTTCACCCCATCGGTCAAGGTCGTGACACGCTCAGCGAGAGCGGCAAGGCGCGTGAGCCTGTCGAACCAGTCGGTCATGCCGCATCCATGCGGGCCAGCGCGGCGGACAGCGCCGTGGTTGCCTGATCGAGATCGGCTTCCATCCGCGCGACCACGGCATCGACCTGTCGGAGTGCCTCCAAGTCGCCGATATCGGCATTGGCGGACGCGTCCAGGGCACGGTCGCGCAGATAGGTGCTGACCGATAATCCTGCGGCTTCGGCGCGCTTTGCGATCAGCGCGGCCTCGGTTTCGCTGACCAGGGCGGTCAGGCGCGTGGTGCGGCCGGCGGTTGCCCGCGTCATGGCAACATTCATGGTGAGGATCTCCCCGCTTGCCGACCAACATACGCATGCGCCTGCACATGCGCAACTTCATACGTTGGGGGCGCGGATATCGGTCATCCCGCCCTGCCGTTGCGCATCGGATTGATGATCTCCCGGCCGGCGAAGTCCTTTTCATTTTCGCTAACGACGACACAGTCATGCGCCTCCGCGATCGCGGCGACGATCATATCGAGTGCGCTCCTTGGGCGCCCGCGTGCGGTTCCCTCGGCCATGAGATGAGCCCAAATCAGCCCGGCTTTTTCGTCGAATGAAAGGACGCGGCCGGCAAACAAGGCACGCGGCCCGTCGGGGCCGGCAAACCAGGCCTCCAATTGGTCACGCTGCTTGCCAGCCGGCTTCTCGAGAATGCCACGCCAGATTTCGGCGACAGTCAGGGACGCGATGAACAAATCCGTGTCCACCTGGTCCTCCATCCACGCGACGAGAGCCTCCGATGGGCGCGGTTTCGTGGCGTTGCTGATGATGTTGGTGTCGACCAGGTAGCGCGTCACAGATCGACCTTGCGGCCGCTTTCGCGAGAGCGGGTCAGGTCGAGATCGGCCCCGACCAGGGGCGACCGGCGCAGCGCCCTCAGGATGCCGCCCTTGCTCGGGGGCTCGCCGGCGATCGTGCGGCTGACGGTCTCGCGAACCCGGGCAGCCTCCGAACCATCCTCGGCGAGGCGCCGGGCCAGCGCGCGGATCAACTCGCGATCCGCGTCGCGCCCAAGCACCTCGAAGCGCGCCATGCCGCGCTCGGTCAGGCGGGATCGATAGGTTTGTAGAGCGCGCTTCTGCGAGGTGCTGCCCATACCAATCTCCAAATATATCCAGTAATATAGCCGGACAGACGGCACTCCGCAAGCGGCCTACAGCGGCCTGCGCCATCACGCCGTGGCTTGGCATGCTCTCGGCCGGAGCGGTTCACATGACAGTGGAGGAAGGCGCTACCGCCGGCTCAAGGGTCCGGGGCTTGGCTTTTCCGCTACGGGGGCAACGGAGCCAGATACCGCGCCGTCAGATGCGCCTGGAAGTCCGCCGGGTCGAGCGGCTTGCCGGTCGCGGCGCGCAGCAGGTCGTTGAACCCCAGCAGGCTGCCCATGGCGTGCACCCTGGCGCGCAGCCAGCCGACCAGCGGCGACAGGTCGCCCTGGCTCAGCGCCGCGTCCAGCCCCGGCACCGCCTGCCGCGCCGCCGCCATCAGTTGCGCCGCCCCCATCGCGCCCAGCGTGTAGCTCGGGAAGTAGCCGATCGCCCCGTCGTACCAATGGATGTCCTGCAGGCAGCCGCGCGCGTCATCCGGCGGCGTCAGCCCGAGCAGCGCGGCAAACCCGTCATTCCACGCCCCGGGCAGGTCCGCCACCGCCAGATCGCCGGAAACCAGCGCCTGCTCCAGCCGGAAGCGCAGGATGACATGCGCCGGATAGGTCATCTCGTCGGCGTCCACCCGGATGAACCCGCGCGACACGCCCCGCCACAGCCGCGCCAGGTTGGCCGGACGATACGGCGCCGGGTCGCCGCCGAATGTCGCGTGCAGCTCGGGGCCGAGCCAGGCCAGGAACGCGTCCGAGCGGCAGGCCTGCATCTCGACGATCAGCGACTGGCTCTCATGCGCCGCCATCCCCGCCGCCTCGCCGACCGGCTGGCGCGCATACGCCGCCGGCAGGCCCCGCTCGTACAGCGCATGGCCCGTCTCGTGCACCACCGCCAGGACCGCCTGGGTAAGGTCGGCCTCATCGTAGCGCGTGGTGATCCGCACATCGCTCGGTGTGCCGCCGGAGAACGGATGCGCCGACCGGTCCAGCCGCGAGTGGTCGAAATCGAGCCCGATCCGCTCCGCGAGCCGCCGGCACAGCGCCTCCTGCGTCGCGACCGGGAACGGGCCGGACGGGCGGGCCGGGGCGGGCTGGCTTGCCTGCCGCGCCTCGACCTCGGGCAGCACGCGGCGCAGGAAGCTCTCGTAGGCGGCGAACACGGCCCCCACGTCGGCGGCGCGGACGCCGCGCTGGTAGCCGTCCATCAGTGCATCGTATGGCGCCAGGCCGAGCGCCGGCGCCAGGGCGGCGGCCTGCGCGCGGACCAGCCGCAGCACCTCCGCGAGGTGCGGCCGGACCAGCGCGAAATCCGCGGTGCGGCGCGCCTCGCGCCAGACTTTTTCACACGCCGAATTGGCGCGCGCCTGCGCTTCCACCAGATCGGCCGGCAGCGCCGTCGCGCGGGTGTGCGCGTGGCGCATCAGGCGCAGATTGGCGGCGCGCCAGGGGTCCGGATCGGGCCCGGCCGCCTCGGCCGCCGCCAAGTCATCCGCCGCCGCCGGCGCGGTCAGCATCCCGTGCGCCACGCCGGCCAGCACCGCGAGCTGGTCGCCGCGCGCCGCCCCACCGCCGCGCGGCATCATCACCGCGGCGTCCCAGCCGAGCACGGCGCCGGCCTCGCCGATCGTGGCGATGCGGGTGAAGCGGTCGGTCAGGCGATCATAGGGGGTCATGTGCGTACCGCCTTGCGTGCCCAGACCGTGAAGATCACCACCAATGCCGCCGCCAGGCCATACCAGGTGATCGCGTATTGCAGGTGGTTGTTCGGCGGCCGCGGCAGGTGCTCGGCCGGGATCGGCAGCCCCTCCGCCGGCGGCGCGCCGAGCGCCACCAGGATGAAGGGAGCGACGTGATCCAGGCCGAGCGCCGCGCCGATCGCCGCCGGGTCCAGCGTGTAGAAATGCCGCCCGGGCACGTCGTCGTGGGCGGAGAACCAGCCTGGCGCGACCGCCGGGTAGACGAAGCCGACCACGGTCACCGTGCCGTCCGGCATCGCCACCTTCCGTGTGCGCTTGAACGGAACCCAGCCGCGCTCGACCAGGATCGGCGCGCCGCCATCCCGCCGCAGCGGCTCGATCAGCTCGGCACCCAGCTCGGGACCGGCCGACGTGTCGCGCACGTCCGCGCCATAGAGGGCCGACTTGTCGTGCATCAGCGTGCCGGTAACCGCGATTTTGGCGAATGGCCCGGGGATAACCGGCGCGTTGCCAGAGGGTCCGGGGGCAGACGGCGCGGGGGCAGATGGCGCGTTGGCAGATTGTCCGGGAGCAGACGGCGCGTTGCCAGACAGCCTGGGGGCAGGCGGCGCATTGGCAGACGCCCCGGGCGTCGCCGGCAGTGGCAGCGGCGGCCCCGCCTCGGCCTGGGCGATCTGCGCCAGGATGGCCTGCTTCCACGCCAACCGGTGCACCTGCCAGGTGCCGAGGCCGAGCAGCGCCAGGACCATCGCCAGGCTCATCAGCGCCGGCCAGAGCAGCCGGCGCAGGTGCAGGGTCACAACCCCATCTCGGACGCGCGATGGCGGAACTGCAGCGCCACCAGCGCCGCCTTCATCGGCCGCATCATCAGGATCGCTCCAGGCAGCGTCACCACCGGCCACAGCACCGCGTGCACCCAAAGCGGCGGGGAGAAGTGGAACTCCACCCAGAAGGCCATGCCCATGACGAAAGCGCCCAGCACCAGGATCACCGCGACCGCCGGCCCGTCACCCGCATCGTGCGCACGCAGATCGAGCCCACAGACCTCGCAGCGGTCGCGCACGGTCAGCACGCCCGAGAACAGCTTGCCCCGCCCACAGCGCGGGCACCGGCATCGCAACGCCGCTTCGAGAACCGAGGGTGGCGGCCTCTCCACCGCGCGGATCAGCCCGCGACGACCGGGCTGGCGCCCCACCAGTAGATGCAACTGAACAGGAACAGCCAGACCACGTCGACGAAGTGCCAGTACCAGGCCGCCGCCTCGAAGCCAAAATGGCGCTCCGGCGTGAAATGTCCGGCCCGGGCGCGGAACCAGCAGACGATGAGGAAACAGGTGCCGACGATCACGTGGAAGCCGTGGAACCCGGTCGCGAGGAAGAACGTCGACGGGTACACCCCGCTGCCATAGAAGCTGAACGGCGCGTTGGAATACTCGATCGCCTGGCACATGGTGAAGCTCATCCCCAGCAGGACGGTCAGCCCCAGCCCCCAGACCAGGCCCTTGCGGTCGCGCTCCAGCAGGCTGTGATGCGCCCAGGTCACGGTGGTGCCCGACAGCAGCAGGATCATCGTGTTCAGGATCGGCACATGGAACGGATCGAAGGTGTGGATGGTGCTCGGCGGCCACACCGTCTGGCCGTTGCCCTGAACGTAGGGGAACAGCGCGAAATTGAAGAACGCCCAGAAGAACGCAACGAAGAACATCACCTCGCTGGAGATGAAGAAGATCATACCGTAGCGCAGGCCAAGCCGAACCACCGGCGTGTGCAGGCCCGGCGTGCGGCTTTCCTTCACCACGTCGCGCCACCAGAAGAACATCGTGCCCAGCACCAGGACGGCGCCGATCACCAGCATGACGTAGTTGCCGAAATGCGCGGCGAAGATGATGCCGAGCACGGTGCAGAACCCGCCCAGCGCGCCGACGATCGGCCAGGGACTCGGATCGACCAGGTGATAGGGGTGATGCAGGCCGTGGCCTGCGGGAACCGTGGCGCCGTGCGCGTCGCTGCTCATGCCAAATCCATGCTGGTACAACCGGGGAAACCGCCCCGGCACGGCAAACACATCATCGCGAATTCCCCCGCCCATTCAAGGGCGAAGGAAGCAAGGCCGGGGCTTCGCCCCAGACCCCGCCGGGGGGCGCTGCCCCTTGGATCCCCGCCAAGGGCAGGGCCCTTGGCGGGGA
>Ga0209415_10016679_pt1 | contig 11770 bp, 9 predicted proteins | sample PeaSoiSIISIP2007_FD_187696 | JGI IMG/M metagenome (GOLD analysis project Ga0209415, IMG submission 187696) | Peat soil microbial communities from Weissenstadt, Germany - SII-SIP-2007 (SPAdes) (version 2) | ecosystem: Environmental > Terrestrial > Soil > Wetlands > Peat | place: Germany... | reverse complement strand
ACCCCGAACTTCTCGGCCGCCCGTTGCGCGAACAGCAGGAAGGTCGAGTAAACGCCGGCGTAGCCGATCGTCAGGCTGCCGCGATCGATGCGCGGCACATGGCGCTGGCGCATGATCGGATAGACGACCTCCTCCGCCACGTCCATGATCTTGAACAGGTCGATGCCGGTCTCGATGCCCATCCGGTCCATCACGGCGACCAGCGCCTCGGTCTGCGTATTGCCCGCGCCGGCGCCGAGCCCGCAGGTGCTGCCGTCGATCCGGGTCGCGCCCTCTTCGATTGCGACCAGGCTGTTGCCGACCGCGAGGCCGAGGTTGTTATGGGCGTGGAAGCCGACCTCGGTCTTCGGTTCGAGCGCATGGCGCAGCGCGCGCACGCGCTGGCGCGCCTGATCGACTAGCTGCGCGCCGGCCGAGTCGACCACGTAGATACAGTCGGCGCCGTAACTCTCCATCAGCTTGGCCTGACCCGCGAGCTCCTCGGGCGGCGTCATGTGCGACATCATCAGGAAGGTATGCACGTCGAGGCCGAGGTCCTTGGCCATCTTGATGTGCTGCTCGGAGATGTCGGCCTCGGTGCAATGGGTGGCGACGCGCGCGACCTTGGCGCCGATCTTCGCCGCGCGCTCGAGATCCTTGCGCGTGCCGATTCCCGGCAGCAGCAGGAACGCCATCCGGCCGCGCTTGATCACTTCGGCCGCCGCGCGCAGGTACTTCTCTTCAGCCTCGGTAGAGAAACCGTATTGCATTGAGGACCCGCCCAGCCCGTCGCCGTGCGAGACCTCGATGACCGGGACGCCGGCCTCATCGAGCGCCTGGGCGATGCGCCGCACCTGCTCGACCTCGTACTTGTGCGACATCGCATGGTCGCCGTCGCGCAGCGTGGTATCGGTAATCCAGATTTTCTTGGCACTCATGCCCGGCTCTCCTCTCGCCGCTCGGAGCGGCCCTTGCGCGCCTTGAGATGGCTCGCGAAACCCTCGGCGACGCGCACCGCGGCCGAGGTCATAATGTCGAGGTTGCCCGAATACTTGGGCAGGTAATCGCCCGCGCCCTCGACTTCGAGCATGATCATCACCCGATCCTCGTCGAAGATGGGAGGCGACTTCAGGTGATAGCCAGGCACGTAGCGCTGCACCTCGGCCACCATCTCCTCGATCGAACTCTTGATCGCCTCGCGGTCGGCGCCCTTCGGCAGCGCCACGTAGACCGTGTTGCGCATGATGATCGGCGGATCGGCGGGATTCAGGATGATGATCGCCTTGCCCTCGTCAGCGCCGCCGACCTCGGCGATTCCACGCGCCGTGGTTTCGGTGAACTCGTCGATATTCTGACGGGTGCCGGGACCAGCCGAGCGGCTGGCCACGGTCGAGACGATCTCGGCGTACTTGACCGGCACCACCCGCGACACCGCGTAGACCATCGGCACGGTCGCCTGTCCGCCGCAGGTCACCAGGTTGACGTTCTGATGGTCGAGATACTGGTCGAGATTGACCACCGGGATGACGTACGGGCCGATCGCGGCGGGCGTGAGATCGATCGCGATCTTGCCCCATTGCTTGAGCAGTTCGGCGTGCCGGTAATGCGCATGGGCGGTGGTCGCGTCGAAGGCCATCTCGAACTCTTCGAGATGGTCCTTGAGGTCGTCGATACCGCGATGGGTGGTGTGGTAGCCGAATTCGCGTGCACGCCGGAGCCCGTCGGAATCGGGCACCACGCCAACCATCCAGGTCAGCTCGAGCACCGCACTGCGGCGCAGCTTGAACATCAGGTCGGTGCCGATATTGCCCGAACCGATAATCGCAACTTTGACTTTCTCCGATGCCATCGACGGGACTCCTTGCAGCGCTGCGGTCTGGATATGCAGCCAGCTTAGCTGATTTTCACGAACGCCGAACAATGTCAAGAAACGCGCTGCCGCGCCATGGCTTAACGCGCGATCGCCGCCCGCGCGGGCCATTCCAGACCCCGCGGCCGGCGCCGATTGTGTGGAGATCCCAAGAAGTCGGCAAATCAGCGGAGAACAGTCTTGACGGGTTGGGTGGCACAACGTAAAAGGTTCGAGCAGATTTATGATCGCAAGGGGCGGAGATTATCCACGCGCTTTGACGCGCGATCGGAGCGGCATTCGCGATGCTGGCGGCGATCGCGCTTGCGGCTCCCGCCTTCGCGCAGATCGCCGGTACCGCTACCGCCGTCTCGGGCCAGGTGCAGCTCCAGCGCGCCGGCGCGACCAGCAACCTGGCGCAGGGCGCGACGGTACAGGTCGGCGATCGCATTACGACTGGCCCCGCCTCCTCCGCGACCATCACGTTGACCGATCAGAGCCAGCTCGAGATTCATGACTCCAGCACCGTCACCATCGACCAGCATCTGGTCGGCGCGGGCGGCCGCGTCAGCACGCAGGTCGGGCTGGTCTCGGGCCTGCTCAGATCGTTCGTGCATCTGACTTCGGCCGGCGGCGTGCCGAACTTCGCGGTGCATACGCCCAACGCGATCGCGGCGGCGCGCGGCACGACTTACGATACCGACTATCGCGCGGGCGCCTCGCGGCCGGAATATCCCAATTGCGGCGACTTCACCGATGTTTCCGTGAGCGAAGGCGTGGTTGAGGTGCGGAGCACCCTGAACCCGGGCGCGCCGGCGGTCGAGGTCCGGCCCGGCTACACCTCCTCGGTGCCGTGCGCCCTGGCGCCACTGCTGCCGGCCGCCGTCGGGACCACCGGCGGAGGAGGCGCCGGCGGCTTCACGGGCGTCAGCCGGGGCGGCAGCTCGGCGCCGCCGCCTCCGCCACCGCCGCCTCCTCCGCCGAGCGGCGGCGGATTCCCCGGCTGACGGGAGCCCTGGTGTTCCTTAAGTCAGTCAGCTCTGCCCTGGTACGCGGCGCGACTCTGGCGATCCTTATGACGGCGCTGGCGGCAGGTTCCGCCCACGCGCAGCTCGGCAGCTACTATCCGAATTTTTCTCGCTCAAGGAGCCCGGGACCTTCCAGCTCGTGCTCTACGGCGGCGGTTACATCAGCGACCAATCGGGTGTCACCCACGAAGGTTTTCAGATCGAGCAGAGCATCACGCGCTACATCGGCATCTTCGGACGCGCGACCGGCTATCAGCTCTATGTCGGCCACGGCTTTTCGAATCCACTCGATCCCACCAACCACGCCAACTCGCGCTACGACTTCGGACGCTTCCAGGGCGGCCTCGACCTTGCGATTCTGCCAGGCACGCATTTTTACATCTCGGGCGGACATGATGGCGGCGACAGCCACAGCTCGCTTATCGAGGGCGACCTCAACAGTTGGATGTTCGCCTACAGCCGGTTCCCGCTCAACTTTTCGTTCAGCTCGCTGCATACCTAGGAGAACGGAGTGACCGCGACCGAGATCGATCTGCGCACGGTCGCGCTGTCGACCGAGAAGTTCCTGCTGCTGGCCGGCGCCGGCGGCGCATTCTGGGTCGGCGGCATCACCAACGGCAGCGCCGGCCAGGGCGGCCCGGATGTGATCGTGCTCTACCGCCCGTGGCAGTTGGGCTTCATGACCCAGTTCGGCTACGGCACCGCGAAACAATACGGCGAGGTCAGCTTCTTCCGCCAGTTCAGCTGGAAGGAATAGGCAGCGCGCCGCGATTCCCCGAAGCTGGTTGGCATAAGCCGCCCGGTGTCCTAATCTCTGGCCAGTCCGGTCGGATATGGCCTCACGCAGCACTACGACGGTCCTCCACAGCACAGGCGTGCGCGCGTTTGTGCTTGGCCTGCTGATGGTCGCCGCGCTCTTCGCGCTCAACGCCCGCTATCCCAAAATGGTCGAGATGACGGAGCTCAAGGCCTCGGACCTGCGGATGTATGCGCGGCCCGGCCGCAAGCCGCTGGGCGTCGTCGCGATCGCCGCTGTGGACGACAAGAGCATCGCCGAGCTCGGCCGATGGCCGTGGCCGCGAAGCACGATGGCGCGCTTGGTCGACGCGCTTCGGGATTACAACGTCAAGGTCATCGGTTTCGATATCTTTTTCAGCGAGCGCGACGACGCCGATGTCCAGCGCGAGAAAATCGCTTTGCGCCTCCGCGCCGAGGGCCTGAGCCCGGCGGCGATCGCGAGCACGCTCGGCGCCAGCGACGATTTAAGCTTCGCCGACGCGATCCGCGCCCAGAGCACGACCGTCCTGGGTTTTCCCTTCGCGAGCCATCAGTTCGTAAACGTCGAGGCAGCACAGCAGAACGTCGGCTACGTGACCACGCTCCAGACGCCGCCGCCGCTCGCCTACGGGATAGTGCTCAAAGGCGCCGGTACTCCCGCGCCGATCTTGACCGCCGACGCCTATCTGCCGCCGATCCCGCCGCTGCTGCAGGCCGCTAAGGCCACCGCCTACGTCGATATCGACTCCGACGCGGACGGCGTGATGCGCTCGGAGCTGACGGTGATGCGCTTTCACGGCCGTTACTGCGTGCCGCTCTTCATGGCGGTGATTTCGGCCTATCGCGATAGTGCGCCGTTTTCGCTCGGGCATGGATCCACGGGCGTGACGAGCGTTGCAATCGGCGACGAGCGGATTCCGGTCGACGAGATGGGGCGCATGCTGGTCGACTTCCGCGGCGCCGAGTCCGTCTTTCCGCGCTACTCGGTCGCCGACATCGTGAACCATCGCGTGCCGGCGGCGGCGCTGGCGAAAAAGATCGTGTTGGTCGGGGTGACCGGCCACGGACTGGGCGATCGGGTGGTGACGCCCGTCGGCGCAGATTACGCGGCGGTCGAAATTCACGCCAACGCGATCGACAACGTCCTGCAGGGGACCTTCGTCCGGCGCTCGGAGTCCAGCGCCGGCGAGGAGCAGGCCGGCGCGCTGATACTCGGACTCGCGATCAGCGTGGCAGCGGCGGCGTTCTCGGCGGTCTGGTCGTTCCTGGCGCTGGTGATCCTCACGGGCGGCTATTTCCTCTATGCACAGGCGCGCCTGTGGCTCGACGGCTCGTTGGTCGGCGTGGTTTTCCCGCTCACCACGGTGATGCTCACCTATGTGCTGCTGGCCAGCTTCCGCTACGCGACCGAAGGCCGCGAGAAACGCTTCATCCGCCACGCCTTCGAGCATTACCTCCATCCGCACGTGATTTCTTCGATCATAGAGGATCCGCGGGGATTGCGGCTCGGCGGCGAACGCCGTCATCTGAGCATCCTGTTCTCGGACATCATGAATTTCACGTCGCGCGCCGAGCGCTCCGAGGCCGAGGCGCTGGTCGCGCTGCTCAATACCTACACCAACTCGATGGCGCGGCTGATCTTCGAGAGCCGCGGCGTGCTCGACAAGCTGATGGGCGACGGCATCATGGCCTTCTGGGGGGCGCCCGAGACGATCGACAACCCGTCGCGCACGGCGATCGACTGCGCGCTGAACATGCTCGAGGAGCTCGCCCGGCTGCGTAAGGGCGACGAACGTTTCGCCGATCTCGACATCGGCATCGGGGTCGCGACCGGCGAAGTAATCGTCGGCAACTTCGGCGGCGATCAGCATTTCGAATATTCCGTCATCGGCGACACGGTGAACCTCGCCTCGCGCCTGGAAGGACTTACGCGGCGCTTCGGATCGCATCTGATCATCACCAAACGGACGCTCGATGAGGCCGGAGCCGGCAATTACCTGGTGCGCGAGATCGGGCTGGTCAAGGTCAAGGGCAAGGAAGAGCTGGTGCCAGTGGTCGAGGTCGCCGGGCGCGCTGGCGATGGCGTCGATCCGCGCCGCTGCCAGCGTTACGCCGAGGCGCTCGGCATCCTGAAGCAGGGCTCTGCCGACGCCGCCCGCGAGGCTTTCAGCGCGCTGCTGGCGGAGGATCCCGGCGACCGGCTGATCGGACTCTATCTGGAGAAGCTCGCCGCCGGCGATCATCACGCGGCGGGCGAGATGGTTTTCGAGTTCGAAACCAAGTGAGCCGCAGCGGCGGGCCGCGCCGCGGCGCAAGCGGGAGGCGATGACGATGGACCTCTATCACAACAACATGTCGGTCTGCTCACAGAAAGTCAGACTGGTGCTCCATGAGAAGCAGCTCAAACCCGTCGAGCATCATCTGAATCTTCGCGCCGGCGATCAAAACCAACCCGACTACGTAAAGATAAATCCCAAGGCGATGGTGCCGACGATCGTCGAGCGCGGCCAGCCGATTATCGAGTCGACCGTGATCTGCGAATATCTCGACGACGCCTACCCCGACCATCCGTTGCGGCCGAAGGATCCGATCGAGCGCGCGCGGATGCGTGTCTGGACGCAGATTCCCGACACCGGCCTGCACATGGCCTGCGCGGCGATCAGCTTCGCGCTCGCCTTCCGCCATCAGTATCTCGCGCAGGGTCCCGAGGCGGTCGAACGCTACATCGCCGGGCGGCCGGGTCCCGCGATGCGCGAGAGCTTCCGCCAGCGGCTCAACCAGGGCACCGAGGCGCCGGCCTTCGGGGCCGCGATCAAAGCCTACGACAAGGTGCTGACGCAGATGGCGCGCCAGCTCGATTCGACGCCGTGGCTGGGCGGCGCGGAATACAGCCTCGCCGACGTCGCGCTGATCCCGTACGTCGTGCGGCTCGACCATCTGTCATTCGCCTGGATGTGGGACGGCGGACGGACGTCGGTCGGACGCTGGCTCGCGCGCTGCTCGGCGCGGCCCAACTTCAGCGCGGTCGCGAACTATATCGATCCGAAGTACCTGGATCTGATGGGCCCGGCGGGCCGCGACGCGCGCTCCGCGGTCGCCGCGATTATCGGATGACCGGCGGCGCGCCGGCTCCGGAAGGCTAGCTGAGGCTGAAGACGGCGCGCATCTTTTCCATCAGCCAGTTGCGCCGCGCGCGATTGCCGTCGCCGTCGGGCAGCGCGGCCAGGATGTCGCGCCGCTCGGTCAGGCGCGTCGCGATCACCTCGCCGATGCGCTCGGTGACGTCGGGATGGTTGTGGAACAGGTGCGTGAAGGCCTCGCGGTCCATCTCGAGCACCTCCACGTCAGTGCGCGCGAGCACGGTGGCGTTGCGCTGCTCGCCGGTCATCAGCGCGATTTCGCCGAAGAACGCCGGCGGGCTCAGGTCGGCGACATGGACGCGCTGACCGTTCTTGCCATCCACCATGACCTCGACGGTCCCGCGCCGGATGAGAAAGAACGAATCGCCGGCATGGCCCTGGCGGACCAGCACCTCACCCGCGCCGAACTCATGAATCCGCACCGTGCTGGCGAGTAGCTGGAGCTCCTCGTCGGTCAGATCGTGCAGGAAATCGACGCCGCGCAAATCCGCGATCAACCGGCCTTCGAAGGCGCGCTCGTTCTCGCGCTCGCGGCGGTTATGGCGGAACTGGAGCGCGCGCACCGGGTACGGCACTTCCATCGAGTTGCGCCGCAGCACGTACCAGAGCGCGGTGGTGACCCGGTCGCGCACGCGATCGCGCAGGCCGTAATCCTCGAGCCAGTAACGGATGCGATATTTGATCGCGTAGTCGCCGTATTCCCAGGCGTAAACGTCGGGCTCGGGCGAGCGCGCCACGTCCGACACGTCGAGCAGCGCGCGCATGATCACCTCACGGACCCGGTTGGGCGGCTCGAGATAGCCGATCCCGATCGAAATCTCGTCCGCCACTCCGGCCTCGGCCGTGAAGTTCGTGAGCACGTCCTTCGCGATCATCGCGTTGGGTATTTCCATCCGTTCGTTGGCGGTCGTGACCACCGTCGTCGAGCGCCATCCGATGCCCAGCACGCGGCCGGCGTAGTTGCTAATCCGCACCCAGTCACCCGGTTCGAACGGCTTCTCGAGCTGGAGCGTGAGTCCGCTGAAGATGTTGCCCAGGGTCTCCTGGAGCGCGAGGCCGAGCACCACGGTCGCGACCGCGCCCGAGGCGATCAGCGGCTCGACATCGACCTTGAACTCCGAGCGCAGCACGACCGCCACCACCAGCGCGCACGTCAGGACCATCAGCAGGTCCTTGAAGATGGTCGAGAAGTGGCGACGCCGGCGGCGGATGACGGTCTCGCCGAGGTCGAGCGAGAGCACGATGATCGCCCAGAGCAGGAGGACCAGGCCGAGCGCTCCCAGCAGGGAACGGAGGTCGGGCGCGCCGCCGAGCAGGTCGGCCGCGGCGTCGGTGAACATCCCGAGCGCGAGCAGGGTGAAACCGACCGGCCGCGCCACGCCCCGGCGCCGACGCAGCCGGATCGAGAGGAACGCGGCGAAAGCGCCGCTCAAGAGCTCGATCGCCAGGCGTGTGTCAGACGCTACGAGATGAAGACCAAGCAATGTCTGCACTGAGGTGGGCGCCATAACTCAGTGTCTAAAACCGCCTCCAACCCGGGAATTCGGCTTCAGGCCGGGCCGGCGTATAGTCTTGGTCTGAAACCCCCTGCGACGCAATGCCGTCCCGTCAGTCCGTGACCGCGCCCACGCTGCTCGAGGTGACCAGCCGCGCGTACTTGGCCAGCACGCCCCGCGTATAGCGCGGCTGGGGCGCCCGCCACGCGGCGCGCCGGCGCGCGATCTCATCATCGGGGACGTTGAGCTGGAGCAGGCGGCGAGGCGCATCGATGGTGAGCGAATCGTTTTCATGGACCAGCGCTATGAGCCCGCCCATTTGCGCCTCGGGCGCAACGTGGCCGACCACCAGCCCGTAGGTGCCGCCGGAGAAGCGGCCGTCGGTTATCAGCCCGACCGCATCGCCGAGCCCGGCGCCGATGATCGCCGAGGTCGGCGACAGCATCTCGCGCATCCCCGGCCCGCCGCGCGGCCCCTCATAACGGATCACCAGCACATCGCCGCGCTGGATGCGGCCGGCGAGGATCGCCGCCAGGCAATCCTCCTCGCGATCGAAGACCCGCGCCGGTCCGGTGATCTCCTGATGCTTGATGCCGGTGATTTTCGCGACCGCGCCCTCGGTCGCGAGATTGCCGCGCAGGATCGCCAGATGGCCCTGCGCATAGACCGGTTCATCCCACGGCCGGATCACCTTCTGATCGGAGCGCGGGCGTTCGGGAACCTCGGCCAGCGTCTCGGCGATGGTTCTCCCGGTGATGCTCAGCGCGTCGCCGTGAAGCAACCCGTGCGCGAGCAGGATCTTCATGACTTGCGGGATGCCGCCGGCGCGATGCAGATCGGTGGTGACGAATGCGCCCGAGGGCTTTAGATCGCATAGCACCGGCGTGCGCTCGCGAATCGCTTCGAAGTCGTCGAGTGCGAGCGGAACCTCGGCGCAGTGCGCCATCGCCATCAGATGGAGCACCGCGTTGGTCGAGCCGCCGACCGCCATCACCACCGCGATCGCATTTTCGAACGCCTTGCGGGTCATGATTTGACGCGGCAGGATTTGGCGGCGAATCGCATCGAGGAGCACGCGGCTCGATTCCGCGGCGCTCTCGGCCTTCTCGGCGTCGACCGCGGCCATGGTCGACGAATACGGCAGGCTCATCCCGAGCGCCTCGATCGCCGAGGACATGGTGTTGGCGGTGTACATCCCGCCGCAGGCGCCGGCGCCGGGACAGGCGTGGCGTTCGACGGCGAGCAGTTGCGCATCATCGATCTTGTGGGCGCAGTATTCGCCGACCGCCTCGAAGGCGCTGACGATGGTCAGGTCGCGGCCGTTGAGATGGCCGGGCTTGATGGTGCCGCCGTAGACGAAAATCGCCGGGATGTTGAGGCGCGCGATCGCCATCATCGCGCCCGGCATGTTCTTATCGCAGCCGCCCACCGCGATCACGCCATCCATCGCCTCGGCGTTGCACACGGTCTCGATCGAATCGGCGATTACCTCGCGCGAGACCAGCGAGTACTTCATGCCCTCGGTGCCCATCGCGATGCCGTCGCTGACGGTAATCGTGCCGAACACCTGCGGCATCGCGCCCGCGGCCCGCGCCGAGGCTTCGGTGCGCTTGGCGAGGTCGTCGAGGCCGAGGTTGCAGGGCGTCAGATTGCTGTAGGCGTTGGCGATCCCGATGATCGGCTTTTGGAAATCGCGATCGCCGAAGCCGACCGCGCGCAGCATCGCGCGATTGGGGGTCCGCTGAACGCCTTCGGTTACGAGCCTGCTACGCCGGTTTTCCGCCATGCCATTTCCATAGCAGGCAGCCTGATCGCCGGTCTAGATGGGCGGGCTGGCCCGAGTCTTGTATGGCGCCCGTGCGCATGTAATTTCTACGGCGGCAACTATCCGCCGGCAGTAGCGGCGTCATACGAACCAAGCGGAGCGGCAGTGGGGCGTCCCCCGGCGCGAGAACGCAAGCCTTACAATATCGACAAGCTGGTCGATATTGGGGTGCGGGTTTTTCTCCGGCATGGCTACGACGGGACCTCGCTCGACCAGGTGGCGGCGGCGGCCGGGATCACCAAATCCAGCCTTTACTATCATTTAACCGGCAAGGAGGATCTGCTGACGCGCGGCGTCGATCGCGCGTTCAACGCCCTGTTCGGCGTCCTCGATGAACCCGGCGCGACCGCCGGGCGCTATCTCGAACGGCTCAAATATGTCGTGCGGCGCCAGGTCGAGATCACGGTCGAGCGGCTGCCCGAGGTCGCGCTGCTGTTGCGCGTGCGCGGCAATACGCGCGCCGAGCGCCACGTGCTCGAGCGCCGGCGCGAGTTCGACCATCGAATCGCCGAGCTGTTCGCCGCCGCCCAGCGCGAGGGCGAGGTCCGCGCCGATATCGATCCGCGGCTCGCGACCCGGCTGCTGTTCGGGATGCTCAACTCGATAACCGAATGGTACCGCCCGGGCGGCAGCCTGAAGGCCGATGATATCGCGGAGTGCGTGTTCCGGATGGCCTTCGAGGGTCTCGGCTGAAGGCCTAAATTCGGAGCGGGCAAAAACAGACGTCGCCGGCTCCGACCCAGTCGCAGGCTCCTAATCAAATGGCCGCCGCTTCAATTCCAGGAACAAGGCGCCGACAATTACCATCTCGAAAATTTTCCGCTACCCGAGTCGGTCGGGTTTTGGCGATGAACGCCGATTCGCTCGCAGCTTTTGAATTTCAAGACTTACGCGTGGTACTGTCGCATTAATCTTCGCACCCAGAAGTCTTCGCATGAGTACGTGAAGAACGCAGCGGTTTGGACCGTGGCGTGTTTTTGCCATGGACGCGCTGAAGTCACTCACACATTTCGATCGGCCTGCCATAAGGCGGTCGGAGTTGTCCCGTTTAGGATCTCCTCTGCGACGCCACGGAAGAAGTGGCTCCATGGGGGCACGATCACGCGAAAAGGCTTCCTATCTCCCGCGCTCGCGCCGACCCCGGCGCGCCTTAGGTGGCAGGCCCAGTTTGTCCGGACCATGCCGAATACCAACCCCTTTCAATAACTCACACGGAGGCAAAACGCGAAAGTTTCGACGCGACCTTCTATGATTCCCAACCCTTTGCAGCCCTGAAAGGAGGCAGTGCGATGGCCAACATTAGGTACGAGAATCTGGTTATCGGTAGCGGCGGAGCCGGGAAGTTTATTGCCTGGACCATGGCCGATGCGGGTCGTCGCACCGCGATGGTGAAGGCAGGGCACTCGGCGGCGCTTGTCCCAATGTTGCCTGTCTTCCGAGCAAGAACATCATCTACTCCGCCAAAGTCATCTCGCTCGCGAGGCGAGGCGCGGAATTCGGCCTCAAAACCGAGTCGTTGCGCGTCGACATGGAGACTGTCCAGCGGCGCAAGCAGCTGATGGTCGAAGGGCTCCATCAGTCGCACCTCGATCGCACTATCGCGAGCGGAGCGGAACTGATTATGGGCAAAGCGCGATTCGTCGCACCACGGACGGTTGAAATCGAGCTTCATGACG
>Ga0209415_10016678_pt1 | contig 11771 bp, 11 predicted proteins | sample PeaSoiSIISIP2007_FD_187696 | JGI IMG/M metagenome (GOLD analysis project Ga0209415, IMG submission 187696) | Peat soil microbial communities from Weissenstadt, Germany - SII-SIP-2007 (SPAdes) (version 2) | ecosystem: Environmental > Terrestrial > Soil > Wetlands > Peat | place: Germany... | reverse complement strand
TGGACGTTGCCAGCGGGGATTACTGTTACTGGCTTCGATCTCGCAGCGGGCACAGCCCCGCTCACCTGTTCGACCTATGCAACGCTGCAGGTGTGGGACGGAACGGCGGGGGCAGAGGTGGGCAGTTATTCCATCCCCATGACGTCTGGCAATAACTTCTACCCCCAGGTGGCGGGAAGCACCAACGTCCCATTCGGGCACCTGCTTAGAGTGAAAGTGACCACAGCGGCTGCGGGATGCGGCACGGTAGCGGCCGGCATTGTGGCGACCGTCACTTATCAGATGCAGAACTAGTTGCTTGTTTGGTCAGCAGGAGATTCAGGCCAGTTTCAAGAGAGAGGGTTCGGCGATGTTGAAGCAGATCATATTCGCGGTGATGGTGGTGACGGGGACGGCTTCGGCGACCACTTATTACGTGGACCCTGCGGGAAGCAACGGAAACAACGGACTGTCTCCGCAGACTCCCTGGCGCACGCTGCTGAAAGTTGGAATCTCCAGCTTTCAGCCTGGGGATGTGATCTTGTTCAAGCGGGACGCGGTGTGGAATGAGTGGCTCACCCCGCCATCGAGCGGCGCGGCGGGGAACGTGATCAAGTTCGATGCCTATGGGAATGGACGGCCGCCTGAGTTCACAGGTCACTACGCGACAACGGCCGCGCAATGGACGAACGCCAGCGGCAATGTTTGGCAGATCGCGCTGACAGCGGCTCAGCCAATCTCGCAGCTCAACTTTGTGCAATTTGGATCGATGTGGGGGAATTCGCAGAGCGCGCAGAGCCTGCTGGCTCACGATCGCGATTGGTACTACAACCCGGTCGCGCAGAATCTTTACGTTTGGTCGACGGTAGGCAATCCGGTTACGCACTTTGGGTCGGTGTCGCCGATCATTCTCAGCGGGCAGGCCCTGATCAACGTTGATAACGTCAGCTACATCGAGATTCAACATATAAAGCTCGATTGGTACGACGGCTATGGAGTTCAGGTGCAGGGCGCGAGCGACCATGTGTGGTTGGCAAATATGATGGCCGACAGTCAGGTTCCGAACGCGACGGTGCCAATCGGATTTTATGTCCATCCTACGGGGACGCCTGGCGACATCCATCTTTACAACACTGACGCTCACCGAAATTATGTTGGGTATCGGTTTGACAACACCCCGGCGGCGATTGAATTAAAGAACTGTCGTGCTTATGCGAACCGCACTTATGGGTTGATGGACAATACGGGAGCGGTAACGTATTCGTACTGTCACTTCTATGCTAACAATCTTGCGACCGGCATTTCGACCGATGTGACCGGCGCGCCTGGCCCGATCGATGGCGGCAACAACCTGGCGGCGGACACGCCGCCCAATGTGCGGGGCTTTATGCAGTATCCGGCGCGGATTACGGTTACTTACGACGATCCCGGATTGGTGGATGGTTCGCACCAGTACATTGAGGCGTTGTTGCCGATGATCCAATCGAAAGGCATCCCGCTCAGCATTGCCGTAGTGACCGGTTATGACCTGTCGCAGCAGTTGATTCCGACTTTTCAATCGTGGATCAATGCGGGATGGGACGTGAATTGCCACTCCGTGTCGCACCAGTATTTTGTGTTCCCGAACGCGTTCACGATTCAGTACACGGGGAGTGCGGCCACTAGTGTGACTCTTTCGATTTCCAGCAATCAGTTCACTATCACGGCGCCGGGCGATCCGAATGCCCAGGTGAGTTGGAACCTCAGTTCGTCGGGAACGGACCTGGTGCCGGCAGGTTTGGATACGCTGGGCGGCTTGGTCTACACCTTGAATCAGCGCGGCGTTTTCTCGGTGACCGAGGATCCGAACATGAAGCCAGCGGTCAAGAGCGAGGACTTGGCGGATGTGGCGGCGCAGGATATCAAGAGATCGCCTTACCTGTTGCTCGAGGATAAGACGCGCCTGATGACGGACGAGATCAATTGGTCCAAAGCATGGATGAACGCATACTTGACCGGGATGCCGACGAATCGAGTGTACATATATCCGGGCAGCTACGAGGATCCTTCGACCGAGGCAATCACCGTGGCAGCCGGGTTTTCCGGCTCGCGTGGTTCGGGATCGATGGATCCTGCACCGAATGCAGCGACGGTTGCGGCGAGCGGCATCGATGTGCAAAACGTATTGAGTCAGGGCGTGGTTCCGAATTTCCAGAACCTGAGTGATGCGCAACTGGTGAACAAGCTGCAGGCGATGGTATTCAAATCCGCCGTCTGGGGCGTGCCGTTTGGACTTTTCTGGCACGTGAATGAGCTGGCTCCGCATCAGGTAGGCGTGATGCTGGATGCGCTGAAGTCTTCAGGGGCGACGTTGATGAGCAACACCCAGCTGGTGAACTATTTGCTGACCACGCAGCAGAACGCCGGGACAACTTATTACGCGGATGTGACCACGGGGCCGCCGGTTGACCCGAGACCGACGCAGGCATCGCCGGTGGTTGATCGGGGCGCGACGCTCGCAGCCGAATATCAATATGACCTTATGGGGATCAATCAGAATTTGTTTGGATCGGGTTGGGAGATTGGGGCGCTTGTTTTTGTGCCGGAGAATCTCGGACATGCCGAGGGCGGCCAGTGAGTAGCCTAGCGGGGGACGTTGTGGACAAAACGGGTAAACAGGATGGCTGGCTGTGATGGGAGATCTAAGTCTGCTCAGAGATCTGGGGGCATGTTTGGACGCGCGACCGTTCAGTGGACGGGGGGCAATGGCGTCGCCGACAAGCAACGGGGACGTCACCTCGGATGCTCAGGTAAGAGACCTCCTTATTCAGTGCCTACTAAAAGTGCGGAGTAAAACTCGAGGGTTAATCTTCCTGAGGCCGAACCGGGCGCAGCGGGAGTTTTCGCGAAATCATGCGAAGCGGAGCATTGTGCTGAAGGCTCGCCAACTCGGGATTACGACTTATGTGGCCGCGCGATTTTTTATTCAGACCATCACGCAGCCGGGTACCGTCTCAGTGCAGGTTGCTCATGACCAGGAATCGGCGGAAGAGATTTTCAAAATCGTGCATCGCTTCTGGGAGAACCTGCCCAAGGGGATGCAAGACGGCGCGCTGCTGACATCGCGCGCCAACATCCGGCAAATCGTCTTTCCGCGACTCGACAGCGAGTATCGCGTGGCGACGGCGGCGGATGCGAATGCGGGCCGCGGGATGACCATCCACAATCTTCATTGCTCGGAGGTCGCCCGCTGGCCCCGGGATGTAGAGGAGACACTGGCTTCTTTGCGATCTGCGGTGCCAGAGGACGGAGAGATTGTGCTGGAGTCTACGCCTAACGGAGCGGGTGGCATCTTTTATGAGGAGTGGCAGCGAGCCGAAGAGACAGGATACGCGCGACACTTTTTCCCGTGGTGGTATGGAGACGAGTATCGCCTTCCGAAAAGAGTAGCGGCGTTAGAGCCACCCACGGCCGAAGAGGAGGGCCTGATCCAGCAGGCCGGCTTGACCCCGGCGCAGATTGCGTGGCGTCGTATCAAGCGGGCGCAGCTTCGAGGCCTGGCGGTGCAAGAGTATGCCGAAGACCCGGTGTCGTGTTTCAGAGCTTCGGGGGAATGTGTATTTGATCTGGAAGCAATTGATCGGGCTCTGCAAACCTGCGGTGAACCGGTGGAAACGCGGGACAATCAGCACCTGCTGATCTGGTTGCCGTCGCAAGTAGGGAAACAGTACTTGATCGGGGTGGACCCGGCAGGGGGCGGTTCGGAGGGCGATTATTCCTGTGCGGTAGTGATCGAACGAACGAGCGGGCTGCAATGCGCCGAACTGCATGGACATTTTCCGCCGCGCGAGTTAGCGGTACGGTTGATCGAACTGGCAAATTTGTACAACCAGGGGTTGCTGGTGGTGGAACAGAATAACCATGGGCACGCGGTGTTAGCGCACCTGCGCATGGAGGGATGCGCCAACGTTTATCGCGACGGCGGACACGATGGATGGCTGACCTCGGCGGTGAGCCGTCCAGCGATGATCGAAAACCTGGCGGCGGTGCTGGCACTGGAGCGGACGATTTTCCGCAGTCCACGGCTGCTGAATGAGTGCCGTACTTTTATTCGCCGGCCGGATGGCAATTCTTCAGCGGCATCTGGTTCACATGATGATTGCGTCATGGCGATGGCAATCGCGCTGGCGGCACGACAAAAGTTGGCTGGACAGTTTTGGCGACCGCGTGCAGTCACGCTAGCGAGCTTGCCTTTGCAGTCGGGAGGGCAACCGAAAATGCTGCCGGCCGGCCCAGGTGAAACTTCAATCTCCGGAGGCAGCGCTTGAAGGGGCTTTTATGGCGCAGGATGTGTGGCATGCCTGAAGGCACGCCCTGATACGAATCTCACATCGCGGTGGCGGCGTCAGTGCGGATGCTCAAGTGCGAGCCGACGTTACGGGATTTAATTAGCTGAGTTGCTGCGTCGGGTAAGAGAACTTCCAGTTAACCGAAACTTTTCGCGGGCGAAGGCGTCCGCGCCACACAAAGAAAAATCATGAACATTACAGAGAAGTTGCGCGGCGCTATGCGCCGGATTGCGGGAGTGTCTTCGAACGCCGCGGGGCAAGCGGAGGGCAAGCGGCGAACTCTGGCACTGCCGTCCATTCTTAACGTCTACGGGCCGCGGGCCGATGCTTTCCCGAAACCCACTCCCATTAACCTGCGGCGATTTTCTGAGACGCCGGTGGCACGCAAGGCGATCAACACGATCAAAGACCGGATCGCTGGAATGCGCTGGCGAATCCAGCCGCGACCCGGACGAGGGCCGGTGGCAGCTCCGGACAGCGATGTGCGAATTCAGATTCTTACGGATAACTTCGATGCTCCAAATCCGGACGATTCTTTCCGCTCTTTGTCGGAGCAGGTTCTCGAGGATGTGATTGTGGGCGGCTTCGGAGCGATCGAAGTGGAGAGTACAGGCGACCCGCAGCATCCCTTGGTGATGTGGCCGGTGGATGGCGCGACCATTCGCATGAAGACGGACTGGGATGGGCTGCCGGGATCGGTGCGCTATGTGCAGGTCACGGGGAAGTCGGGGCCGGATGGAAATATTCTGCTCGATGACGATCAGTTGATCTACATCCGGCTTAATCCGCGGACGCACACGCCATTTGGGCTGGGGCGTCTCGAAGTCGCATTTGAGGCGGTGAATGCGTTTCTGGGGGCGCACCGATATGCGACCAAGCTGGCTTCAAATTCTGTGGTCGAGTACGCGATTTGGCTGCAAGGCCTGACGCCGGAGCACCACGAACGGTTGATCCGCTGGTGGCAAGACGAGATCGAGGGTACGGGGCGTGTACCAATTCTTTCAGCGGAGAACAAGCCCGAGGTGCTGCGTTTCGGCGGTGGCACAGACGCGGACTTGCGCTTGCAGTGGCAGGAATTTTTGTTGCGGATCATCGCTGATGCGTTTGATCTTCCCCCGCAATGCCTCGGAGTGGAGCGGGATCTGAACCGCTCCACCGCGATGGAAATGGCGGATGAGGCGTTTCTGCAAGCGATTGTGCCCACGGCGCGACTGCTGGCTGAATATCTTACGCGTGACGGAATCTGCAAGAAGCTGGGATGGAATGATCTGGAATTTGTTTTCACGGATGTGGATTCCGGCGGAGATGTGATGGAAGAAGCGCAAATCCAGGCGCTCCTGCTGCAGAACGGCGTGCTCACTGTCGCCGAGGTTCGGCGGATGAGAGGGCTGCCTCCGCTTTAGGCGTCAGGCTTCACAAATCCTAAACTCACTTCCTCTTTTACCAGCGATTCGACTCGCTAAGGGTGACTGCTAATGATGAATATTGAACTGGAATCGATGGCGATTCAGATGCCGCTGGTGGTGGGGCATCCTAACCGCGAGCCGTTCCGTGGAGTGCTGACGCTTGTCGATGTAATTTCGGACAAGGCGCCGGCCGGTGCTCGAGGACATCGAGTCGTGCTGACTCGCGCCGCAGCAGAGAGCGCGCTGGCTTCGCTGTTGGGAATGGCGTTGGATTATTCCTTATCCCTCGACCGCCACGATACTCGACGGAAGGTTGGAGTCATAACACGCGCGGAAATCGTAGGGAGAAAGCTTGAACTTGGCGGATATCTATTTGCCAAGGACTTTCCGGAAATTGTGAAGCAGATTGGGAAAGGACGCGATTGTCAAAGAGATTTCGATGCAGAGAGTGCGCCGCGTCACGCGTGCCTGGCCATGTCTTACGAAATTGCGGATGCCCGAGTGGCGGATGTGAAGGCAAAAGTATGGACGCTCACGCAAGTCACCTTTACCGGAGCCGCAATTCTACGACGCGATAAGGCAGCATACCGGGAAACGTGGATCGAATTGGACTAAGCAAAACAACAGAAAGAGTAAACCGCACTGGCGAGAAAACAGCGTCGGGAATGCGGAACTAAATCAAAAGGAGAAAAATATGGACACGGAAACTTCGCAACAACTACTCGCCACAGCGGAACGGCTTGCAAGCGCGGCCGAAACTTTGGATCGCGTTCTCGAAAAGCTCGATGCACAACACGCGGCGCTAAACGCCAAGGTGGACCGGATTGCAGCAGCGGTGGAAGAACGGGTGTCAGATGTTTCGGACTACACCGATGAGGCTAACTGGCCGAGGAGACTGAAGGATCGCATCGCCGAACTGGAAAAGGCGAATAACGATCTCAAGGGACAGGCGGCTCGTCTGACGAGAAAAACTCTGTCGCCGCTGGTGACGGCACTGCTAAGCAAGAGCAGCGTGGAAGCCGGAGAGAAGCTGGACGCCGGGCTGCTGGACAAGACCCTGCAGACGCTGAGCGTGGAACAGCGGATCGCGGTGAAGGCAGAGATGGCACGTGCAGGGATGATCGAGTAGCCGGATTCGGTTTTCCTGGTTCTCAGTTCGCAGGATGAGGCGCGACCAGAGTCGCGCTTTTCTTATTGGCCACAAATTTCAATTTACACAACAAAATTCATTTTTCAGGAGAGCACATGCACACACAATTTATCGATCTGAACGCTGCGGCAGATTTTCTGGGGCCTGGCGCGATTGAGATCAACCGTTATCAAACCGAGATCTTCGACATCGTACGCCGCCGGGGCGTTTTCGGACAGCGGGTCCGGCAAGTGCCTGCGACTGGGCACCCATCGCGATACTTTGAAGAGACTCTGATCAATTCTCCGACTGCGGCGCAGGCGTTCGTCGATCCACGAAACATCGTGGCCGCCGTCGGCGCGCCGACCCGCGTTGAGCGCACTGTGCCGCTGAAAGCCCTGGTCTCACAGATCAACTACAACCTGTTTGATCTGGAAGTGGGCGCCCAGCAAAGCCAGTTTGCCTACTTGCAAGCGAAAGACCTGACTGACTCGGTGGAAGGGTTGCTGCGAACTCACGACGTTGCGCTTTGGAATGGCAACGACACTTCGCTGGTGACGCCGACCACTTTCCAGTACATGGGAGCGATCAACCAGATCGAGGCGGGCGGAAACACAACCACAATCACGACCACCGAGAGCATCGTGGATGGAATCAAGGGAGTGATCGCCGGCATGGTGGCGAGTTCTTCCTACGAAGTTCGTCCCACGGCGATCTATGCCAACCCGGTGCTGCTCGATCTGATCGATCGCGAAATGAAAGCAGAATTCAACGTCGTGCTTTCAACGACCGAGATCACCGGCGGGCTCACGGTCAAAACTCTTTCGACGCAAGCTGGAGAGTTGCCGCTGATTCCGGAGTGGGCGGTGCCTTACACCGGAACACCGGGCAGCGGTACTGCGGTGCTTCCCGCTTACATCGTGACGGAAGATCTGATCGAGTACCACTGGCTCACAGATCCGAATCCGCGGGTCTTCCAGTTGGGCCTGCTCGGGGCGCTGGCTTCGCAGATGGTAGTGGTGAAGTTTGGTGCCGTGGTCGTCAAGGGCGCAGCCTATGCGCACTACGAAGTGAAAGTAAACCGGTAAAAGCCGTTGCCGGTTGGTCAGTGGCTCGTCGCGAGCGAATCGATCGAGCGACGAGTCCACTGACGATTGGCAACCTGGAAATCTGGAACTCCTATGATTTATCTCGCTCCTTCGGAATACGAGCTTTACGGATTGGACGCCACCACACCTGCGGCATTTGTGGCCGCGGCATCCTCGCTGATTGATGCTCATTGCCGGCGGGCAACTTTGGCGGTCGCTCAGTATGAAGAACGACTGCGTGTCGCCGCTGACCGCAATACGGTTCGCCTGACTTACATTCCTCTGGCAGTGGTGGCGCCGGCGGTCACGCCGATCATTTCCGCACAAGGACGCTACACCATCCCGCGCCGAGGCGATTGGCCTTTCGATGATCTGCGGCTCGATGCCGCGCTCATGTTCGGATTGCCCGGCATCTGGACGGCGATTGACCCGGCCGGGATCGACTTCTTTGCTATTACCGGTGAACTGACATTGCCACTCAACATCGTGGGCCTCTGGTTCAGCGAAGTGGACATCGTCTATACGGCCGGGATGGCCGTTATTTCCGATCCGGTGAAATTTGCCTGTGCGCAGATTGTCCGCAACGCGCAGGCGACGCCCGCACTGAATGTGAAAACGGGCAGGGTCGATGTCTTGCGCATGGACTACTTCTCGGACTCACTGATCGATCAGAATGTGCAAGCCATGCTTGCGCCCTACGTTGCACAGAAAGTGGGCTGACCATGACTGACACAGGCATGAATTCAGCGGCGGTGATGCGAGCAGCGGATGCGATGCTGCGGGCGCTGGGTGGGGATCAAGTCAGCATGCTGTTTCCGCTGATCACGATGCCCAACGATCCCAGCGCTCAGCTCGGTTTAGCGGATCCCGGAGTTGAGGAGGTGATCTTTTGTCCCGTCGTGGTGCGGACGATGGTCACTCCGGCGACCGGGCCTCGAAGACGCCTGGAGTTTCTGTTTTCAGCTGCGGCTGTGGTAGCGGAGTTGACTTCCCGAAACGTCGCATCGGCCGAACTCTTGTTCGACGGTGCGCTTGGACTGTTATACGACAACGACCTTTTTCATATCGAGAACGTCACGACGGAGTTCTTCGCTGGAACTGCGTATCTCTACCGTGTACTCGCGGTGGAATAAAAGGAAGCTCTTAGCTTCTGGCTCGCGGTGCGACTGGCGCAGAGCTAAGAGCTAGCCAAAAGCTAGGAGCCAGAAGCTAGGAGCTGGAAGCCTGTTTATGCAATTCACAAAAGACAGTTTCTATATGGCGTTGCTGCAACGGTTGGTGTCGTTGAATCCACTTCAAACCGTCACGCTTGACGGAACCACTCGACCGGCAATCATCGTTGCGGAAAACGAATTGGTGATTTCGGCTCAGCCCGTGCCTGACGCCTTTTACATCGAATGGGGCGCGGCCCAGATGGTGCAAGGGCAGGTGGGCGATAGAGGGATGATGGAAATGGAATGTTTAATCTCCTATCACACTTTTGGGACGGTGCAGAGCGGCGTGGATCGAGGCCGTGCGCTAGCGGCTCTCGACACGGAGTTGTTGAGCATTTGTGAGCCGCCCCGGACTGAGAAGCGTGACTACACACAGGCACCCAGCGTTGACTTGGGCACTAGCATTCTTTGGACGACGCCAAACCTGAGCAAGATTGCTGGCACGGACGCTGCCAAGAATGAGGGCCTTCCGCGAGGAAACGAGGGAGTGCGGCTCGAACGCAGTGCAAGCTTGAAAGTTTTCTTCTTTCCCGAGGTGAATTTCTTATGAGTACCTCGCCGGTTCGCGCTGCAATGGTCCCAGTCACGCGGCAAATCCGAGCATACTTTGCGCCTATGAACCGCACAACCGGAAGTCCATCGCTTTTCGATCCCGGTAAGTACGGTGCATTTCTACTGGACGCACCGCCAGCACCATGGCTCGACTTGGGTTGGGTAGACAACTTCCAGCGCTTGAGCACAACTCTTACGGAGCCATTGCGGGCGGGCATTCCGGGAGCTCCGACGGCGCAATTTCGTGGCCCGATCGATGCGCGGATTGAGTTCGACTTTCGCGAGTGGGGCAAGTTGCAGATGGCCCTGGCGTGTGGGTCGGAACATATGAATGTGCTGGCCTCCGATCCAAACGCGAATCCCCAGCCCTCGGGTGGAACGCCCTTAGCGGCTGTAGCTGTTCTTTCAGGGTCGACCGCGAGCGAGATTGTTCTGGGGGTAGGTGCGGTCAGCAATTTTTCGGTAGGCGACATAGTTGCGGTGGACGCTGACTACCAGCAGCAGACAGGGTATGTAGGAACGGGAGTTGCCGCCGCGTACGTTAGCAATCCAGCGGATGTGAACCGCGACGCCAACTACGTCCGCCGAGTGACGTTCAACCTGGGGCGAGTCGCGCAAGAAACCGTGACCTCATTATTGCTGGCTCAACCCTTACTGGGCGGAACCCCACTGACTGGAGCTTCCGTGCAAAAAGTAGTTGCGTTCGTGGACCGCGAGGGAGGATCGTTTTTTCAGGAATGGTCGGCGCTGTTCGTGGCGGAGGGGGAGTCTGGAGGGCGAGCGTGCTTTCACTATCCGCGGCTCAGCCCGACTACTGCGATCGAGATGTCGATGCCGCTGACTGCCACGGCCCAGCCCAGAGCGGTCAAAGCGTTTCAGAGAGAGAACAGCATAGAGGTCTCAAAACCAATCTCTTCCCTCGCTCTGCATGCCGCATTTCAGGCTATGCCGCATGTGGATGAGAATGACGGTCAGACCGTGGTTTGCTATCGCAGCTACTTTCCTGCGGCCATGGCGGCAGTGTATTAGGCTCGGGCCGGTCAGGACTCTGCTAATACGATGCTCTCCAGCTGGTGTGCTCGCGGGCATTTCGCGGATTCTCTCCCCCACGTTACGCCAACGTAACAATAAACCGAATTCAAGTCGGTGCGAACGAAATTGAGTAATCATTCTCATCCTATCCAAAATGAAATTACAAATCGACAATCTCGATGGCTCCGGACCTGTTGACTACACTTCGTCGATTGACGGGTCACGCTCCCCACAGGTAATCCGCAAATTAAACCAGCCATCTGAGCTCCAGCTCAGCCTGGTGGCGGATTCACCCACGTTCGTTGTACCCGCAGCCGGAGCCCGGGTTACGCTGGGACTCACCAACGGGCAAGATGTGTTCACCGGATATTTAATGCAATCTCCTGTTTTCGAATACCTGGGATGGGGGGAACAAGGCCCCGTTTACCGATATGACCTGGTAGCACAGAGCGACGAGGGGTTACTCGACGAGAAACGGCTCCCTGACCGTTGCCCTTTCCTTGACCGGAGCGCGGGTAACGCGCTCCGGCAACTGACAGAGGATCTGCTCCCCGGTGTCTTCGACACGAGCGCTGTCCAGGATCTGGATACGCTGGCATGGTATGCGTCCAATCCTAGAAAAACGTGGTCGCAACAGGCGGCGGAAATCGCAATTCAGGCCCGCGCCAGTTACCGAATTATGAATGGGGCACTCATTTTCGCTCCACTGGGAGCAGCGGCCTATTCTCTGAATGAAACCGATCTTACGTTTTGCCCCGAAGGTCTGAAGTTGCAGCCGGTAAATGGACTGATCAACGACGTGACCGTGATCGGGCAGAGCGAACCCCAAGCCTACGTTGCGGATTATTTCGTGGGCGATGGGCTGACTCTCAGGTTTTACCTTTCGCAAACTCCGTTTACAAAGAAGAGCGTGACGCTGTTCGACGAAGAGTTCACAATCTCGCCACTCGACGCCGCCCTATGGAGCGTCATCGATCCTTCGAACGTGGTCTCGGTCAGCGGAGGCGAACTGCAAATTGCGGGTGGCACCGGAGTGGACGGAG
>Ga0209415_10016676_pt1 | contig 11773 bp, 10 predicted proteins | sample PeaSoiSIISIP2007_FD_187696 | JGI IMG/M metagenome (GOLD analysis project Ga0209415, IMG submission 187696) | Peat soil microbial communities from Weissenstadt, Germany - SII-SIP-2007 (SPAdes) (version 2) | ecosystem: Environmental > Terrestrial > Soil > Wetlands > Peat | place: Germany... | reverse complement strand
GCGTATCGGGCCGGCGCTCCGATCGCCAACCTCGAGTTCATCCAGTTCCATCCGACTTGCCTGTTCCATCCGGCCGCCAAGTCGTTCCTGATCTCCGAAGCGCTGCGCGGCGAGGGCGCGATCTTGCGCCTGCCCGACGGCACGCCGTTCATGAAGAAATACCATCCCGACGCGGAGCTCGCGCCGCGCGACGTGGTCGCACGCGCGATCGACTCCGAGATGAAGCGTCACGGCCTCGACTACGTATGCCTCGACCTGACCCATCGCGAGCCGGACTTCATCCGCTCGCGCTTCCCGAATATCTGCGCGCGATGCTTGAGCTTCGGCATCGACATCACGCGCCAGCCGATTCCGGTGGTGCCGGCGGCGCATTACATGTGCGGCGGCGTGATGACCGACCTGGACGGCCGCACGCCGATCGCGCAGCTATACGCCGCCGGCGAAGTCGCGATGACCGGTCTGCACGGCGCGAATCGCCTCGCCTCGAACTCGCTGCTCGAGGCGGCCGTGATGGGCCGCCGAGCTTCCGCCGCAGCGGCGCGCCAGCTTCGCGAGGCGCGCGACCGGCCGCCGCCCGAATTCCCCGAATGGGACCCCGGACGTGCGATTCGCAGCGAGGAACGCGTGCTTATCACGCAGAGCTGGGACGAGATTCGCCGCCTGATGTGGAACTACGTCGGGATCGTACGGACCGACCGCCGGATGGAGCGGGCGCTACGCCGCATCGAGCTGCTCAAGGATGAAATCCACAGCTACTACTGGGATCACCTGCTCGATTCGGACCTGATCGAGCTCCGCAACCTGGTGACGGTGGCCGAGCTGGTGGTGAGATCGGCGGCCTCGCGCAAGGAGTCGCGCGGGCTGCACTACAACCTCGATTATCGCGAGCGCGACGACACCCACTGGCTGCACGACACGGTGATTCGTAGGCCGGCCCTTCTGTCATTCTGAGCAATCGGAATGAAACCGCGAAGAATCCCGAGATTTGGCCGCGGCAGACTCTGAGCCGGGTCTGGTTTTCCGGTTGAGGCTAAAGCCAGCTAGCTGACGACCCGCGGACGCCGGCGTTCGCGGATTTCAGGCCGCCAACCCCAGAATCATCGGCAACGGCTTGAGCTCACGGCGCAGGGGGTCAAGCGACAAGCCCAAGGCTTCGAGGGTCAGGGCGCCGAGAAGCTGGCTGTCGCCGGGCTCGCCGAAGATCACGTCAGCGCCGCCGACCCGCTTACCATACCTGAACAGAGCGATTCCCTTTCGGCGGGTTATTTTGCCGCCATTGGCGAGCCGGAATTCCTCTCTGCCGAGCGATCGAATCCCGAGCCGTCGGAGAATTGATGCTGGGATGACCGAGTAAATTGCGCCGGAATCGACCAGCAATTCGAGCGTCTCGGTCCGGTCAGGTCGCGCCGGATTACCAACCTGAAGCTCCAACAGTGTAAGTCCCACGATGGTCCTCGGAGGCCGGGCGACCGGGGGTCCAACCGGCGGCATCCAGCTTGGGGAGCCGGCATTCCGCCGCCGAATTGCGCCCGCTCTGTCGCGAAGTCTAGGACCGGCTGTGCGGAGTGTCAATTCGACGAGCTACTGCGCGAACGGATCGCCCTCACCCGCCGACCGACTACCGAAAGTCGGTCGGCGGCCTCTCCCGGTTTGCGCCGGCGCCTTGCCGCCGGCGCGGGAGAGGCGGGGAAAGTTGCGCCTCACGTAACCGCGGCCGGAGTCGGCGGAGTGATTTTCAATCGTGGTGCGGGCTCATGCGGGCGCCCGGCAGACCGCCTCGACGTTGTGCCCATCAGCGTCGAACACGAAGGCGGCGTAGTAGTTCGGGTGATACTGGGGCCTTGGACCTGACGGACCGTTGTCGCGTCCGCCCGCCGCGATCGCCTCGCGATAGAACGCGTCGACACTCGCTCGGTCCTTGGCCCTGAACGCGATGTGCAGAAATCCGGTGAGCGGCGGTCCCTGTGTGATCCAGAAATGGGGCAGCCCCTCGGACCCATAGCCAAGCGATAGGCCGCTGTAGTGAGTCACCACCACCGCGACGCCGACCGGCGCCAATGCCTTATCGTAGAAAGCCCTGGCTTTGGAGAGGTCGGCGACCGTGAGTTCAACATGGTCGAGCATGCGATAAGCTCCCGGAACGAAATTGGCGCTGCGGCAGCCACCTTCTCAATTACGCCCGCTCTGTCGCGAAATCCAGGACTGCATCTCTGTGCTGTCAATTCGATACAGGCGAGATGCTACGCGAGCCCATCGCCCTCACCCGCCGCCCGACTTTCGCAAGTCGGTCGGCGGCCTCTCCCGGAGAGGCGGGAAAAGTCGCGCCTCACATGGAGAGCGACCTGCTGACGCAAGGAGTCGCGGGTTGCACTACAACCTCGATTACCGCGAGCGCCACGACGCCCACTGGCCGCACGACACGGTGATTCGTAGGCCGGCCTTTCTGTCATTCTGAGCAATCGGAATGGAACCGCGAAGAATCCCGAGATGTAGCCGCGGCCGCGTCACACAGAGCCATTTCCAATTCCGGGTGCGGGGAAATTCCGGGGATTGCGAAAAATTTGCCGGGCGGACAGCTGGAGGGTTCCGACCGCGTGGCGCGGCGGTGTTTGCCGTCCGCCCGGCTCGCGCTGGCGACAAAACAGAAAGTAGTAGAATCCTACAAATGTGTCAAGTGCCGTTTCTCACGCAAGCGGCGCGGCCTCGCCGGCGGCGGCCTCCTCCGCGTCGAGCAGTCCCCCGAGCGCGTCCAGATGGCGGCGGACCTCGGCCGCCAGCTCCTGGTTCATCCCCTTGACCGCCCCCAGCTCCTCGACGCTCGCCTCGCGGATGCGCCTTAAGCTGCCGAAATGCCGCAGCAACGCGCGCCGCCGCACCGGACCGATTCCCTCCACGTCGTCGAGCACCGAGCGCAGCCGTGCGCGGCGGCGCAGCTCACGGTTGTAGGTGATCGCAAAGCGATGGGCCTCGTCGCGGATGCGGACCAGCAGGAACAGCGCGGTCGAGTTGCGCGGCAGCACGATCGGATCCTTCCGATTGGGAAGGAACACGCGCTCGTCGGACTTCACGACCGTGGCCTGCCGGCCGTCGTTGAGCACGTGCTGCTTGGCGAGCCCGATCGCGTCGATCTGATCGGCCAGGTTGAATTCCTTGAGCACCGTGAGCGCGACGTTGAGCTGCCCTTTGCCGCCGTCGATCACCCACAGGTCCGGATGTTCGTTCTCCCGCACCGCGCGCTCGAGGCGGCGCTTCAACACTTCATAGAGGCTGGCGAAGTCGTCTTGGCCTTCGACGCTGCGGATTCGATAGCGCCGGTAAAGATTCTTCTGCGGCTCGCCCTCGTCGAACGTGACCCGCGACCCGACCACCATCGAGCCCTGCAGATTCGAGATGTCGTAGCATTCGATGCGTTTGGGCGTATTGCGCAGGTGAAGCTTGGCGCGGAGGTCGTCGAGCATCGACTCGCGGATTTTCTCGTTGTCGCGGCGCGCAGCAAAGCTCTGCCGCGCGTTTTCCAGCGCGAGTTCGAGCAAACTGCGCTTCTCGCCGCGCTGCGGAACGAAGATCTCGACCTTCTTGCCGCGCCGCTCGGAGAGCAGTTCGGCGCGCACTTCGCTGTCCTCCAGCTCGGCCGGCAGGATAACTTCGTCGGGCAAAAAACGCCCGCCCGAATAATATTGCGTCAGCAGATCCGCGAGCACGTCCTGGTCGGCGAACTCGAGATCCCGAAAGCTCCAGCTTTGCGTGGTGCTCAGCTTGCCGCCCCGCACCAGCAAAACGATGATTTCGATCGAGCCGCCCTCACGATAGAGCCCGAACACGTCCTGGTCGATTCCCCAATGATGCAGCACGGTCTGGCGCTCGACGGTCTTCTCGATCGCGCGCACCCGATCGCGCATCCGCGCGGCGTCCTCGAATTCGAGCCGGTCGGCATGCGTCTTCATCTGCTCGCGGAGCTCCCTGAGCAGCTCGAGGTTTTTCCCCTCCAGCAGCATCCGGGCGGCGCGCAGATGGCGCTCGTATTCGGCGCGATCGACCGGCAGGCAACACGGCCCCAGACAGCGCTTGATCTGATATTCGATACAGGGTCGGGCGCGGTTGCGGAACACCGCGTCCGAGCACGTGCGCAGCGGAAAGATCTTGCGGATTACGTCGATAGTTTCGCGCAGGCCGTCCGCCGAGCCGAACGGACCTAAATAGGTCCCGCCGTCCTTGACGATCCTGCGGGTGACGGTGATGCGCGGCCAGGGATGGCTGGTAATCTTGGCGCTCAAGTAGGATTTGTCGTCTTTGAGACGGATGTTGTAGCGCGGATGGTACTGCTTGATCAGATTGTTCTCGAGAATCAGCGCTTCCTTTTCGCTGGTGGTGACGAGGGTGTCGAAATCGAGCACCTTCCGCATCAGGAAGCGGACCTGAAACCGCCCATCGCCCTCTTCGCCGGGGCGGAAGTAGGCCCGCACGCGCGAGCGCAGCGACTTGGCCTTGCCGACGTAGAGGACTTTGCCGGCGCGGTCTTTGAGCAGGTAGACGCCGGGCCGGGGCGCGATCGCGTCGAGCTTGCGAGCGATCTCGTCCTCGACCGCGGCCGCCTCGGCAGGAGGCGCGGGGGCATCAAGCGCCGGCTCCGGATATTCCACCAGCGTGTCGTACGATCGCTTGGCCATCCGGTGAAATTATATCATCATCAGGGGCCGATTCTCGCTGACAATCGAATGAACTTGCGGAGGACCTTATGCCGCTCGATCCGCAATGCAAGCTGATACTCGATCAGATGGCCGCGGCCGGGATGATTCCGCTGCGGGCCGAAACCGCGGAGCAGGCCCGCCGCCAATTCGAGACGATGGCGCTCGCGGGCAGAAACCCCGAGCCGGTCGGCAGGACCGAAGACCGTCGAATCCCGGGACCGGCAGGCGACATTCCGATCCGGGTCTACGCGCCCGAGGGCGCCGGACCGTTTCCCGCTCTGGTCTACTTTCACGGCGGCGGATGGGTGCTCGGCGGACTCGAAAGCCATGACGACCTCTGCCGTATCCTGACCAACCGCATCCGATGCGTCACCGTGGCGGTCGATTATCGGCTGGCGCCCGAGCACAAGTTTCCCGCCGCCGCCGAGGACGCCTACGCAGCGACCCGATGGGTGGCCGAAAATGCCCCCGCTATCGGCGCCGACGCCGCCCGAATCGCGACCGGCGGCGACAGCGCGGGCGGCAATCTCGCTACGGTGGCCGCGCTGATGGCGCGCGATCGCGGAGGTCCCGCGATTGTCCATCAGGTGCTCATCTACCCGGGCATAGACGCCGCGATGGACACCGCGTCGTACCGGACCAACGCCGACGGCTATTTTCTGACCCGCGCGGACATGATCTGGTTCTGGCAGCAGTACGTGGCGAGCGACGCCGACCGATCGAATCCTCACGCCTCGCCGATCCGGGCGCGCGACCTGCGCGGACTGCCGGCGGCGCTGATCGTCACCGCCGAGCTCGATCCGCTAAGAGACGAGGGCGAAGCGTACGGCGTGCGCCTGCGCCAGGCCGGCGTGCCGGTCACCTGCACGCGCTACGACGGCGCGATCCACGGCTTCGTGTCGTTCTCGAGCGTCGCGGAGATCGGCAAGCGCGGCATCGAGCAGATAACCGCCGCGCTCCGGACCGCGTTCGGCACCGCCGCCGGCCTGACCTCGTAAGCTACGCCGCCGCCACGTTCTCGCGCGCGATGTCTGCTCATGCTGCTAGCGCTTGTCCATGAAGGCGACCGCGACGGCGTCGAGCGGCGCGACGATTCGCGCGATACGCCCGCCCTGGATCGCGGGCTTCGGCTCGGTTGCCTGCAACCCGTTGCGGCGCGCGGCTGCGACCGCCGCGGCGGCATCGTCGCACATGAAGGCTAGCCCCCAGCATCGAGGTTCCGAGCCCGACGGTCCAACCAGCTCGAACACGCTTTCCTCGAGCTTGAAGAACGCCTGGCGCATCCCGCGCCCGGCCTCGCGAATCCGCTTGCAGGGAACGCCGACGCGCTCGAAGGCGACGATCGCCTCGTCGAGTTGCGGGACCATCACGACCATGTGCTCCAGGTAAGCGACCGTGTTGGCGTTGGGCGCCATGCGCGGGACGGCTTCGCGCGACTTCGCGACCGCGCCGGTGAAGACTCCGTCGAGCAGCTCGTGAGCCCGCGAACGCTCGGCGAACAGCTCGCCGTCCGAGTCGGCAACGCCCCAAAGCCATCCGAAGATACCGCCGCCGCGCGTGGCTGCCTCCGCCATCTGAACCGCCATCGGATTGCGTCTGTCGATGTCGCCCGCTGACGCGCTGAGCTCGACGGTGACGGCGCCCGCGGTAAACCGCGCGCTGCGGATTCCGTCCTTGGGGTCTGCGCCGACCTCGAGCGAGAAGCCCGCGTTGCGCCAGTTATCGCAGGATTGGTCGAAGTCAGTAACGGCGATCAGTACCCGTTCGAGTGAGATGATTCGCAACTATGGTTCTCCTACGGTGGCCGGCAGACGATGCGACATCGTTGCACAAACGCCATAACGGACAAATCGTTCCGCCGGGATCAGTCGTTTCGTGTGGACCGCGATTTCTCGATGACTGCGACCGCAAATGGCCGGCGGGACGCCAGCCCTACTTCGGATCGGATTTTGTGTTGCGCTGGTTCCCCTCCGAAGTGGGAGCGGCATCCCGCCGGTCTTCTTCTGTGCCAGACCCGAGAGTCCCGGGTTCCCCGATAAGAGGCCCTTCTCGCTTGCATGAATTGGCTGTAACTGCATACAGTTACAGATCGCGAGTTTGGAAAGCTCCTGACATGGGCGCGAGAAAACGCGGACGGGCTTTCCTTCAAGGAATTCTAAAAGCTGATGCAGCTTGCCCGGTGGCAGTTCAGACGGCAGAAGGGTAGCCACCGGCTCTGGTACTCGCCGGGCGGCTATCGCTTGCCCGTCCAAGCCACTGGGCGGAACGCGAAGAGCTATCAGGTTCGCCAGTTTCTCGCGCAGTACGACCGGGAGCACGGCAATGGCTAGAGGCAGACGGAGCAAAAGCGATCGGTTCGACGGCTTCATGCTCGAACTATTCCAGGATGAAGACACCGATTGGCTTGCACACTTCGTGGAGTTGCCCAACATCTCCGCATTTGGACCTACGCCGGAAAAAGCCCTTGATGAGCTGGCGACCGCCTGGGAGATGGTCAAGCAAGACTACCGGGAGAGTGGCGAAGCGATTCCGGTGGCTCCGGCCAGACGCCGGTATAGCGGCCAGTTCAATGTTCGCATCGACAAGCGCGTGCATCGCGCCCTCGTCATCGAGGCCGCGCGCGCCGGGGTATCGCTCAACGCTCTGGTGGCGCAGAAGTTGACGAAAGGGCTCCCGTCGGAAGATTCAAACCTGGCCGGCTGATTTACTCCGGCCGATCGGGCACGAGCTTCAGCCGGCCCTGCTTCTGCGAGGCGGCGCCGGATGCACCGGCCGCCGCGCCGGTCGCGGCTCCCGCGCCGCGGCGGCCGCGGGTGCGGCTTGGGTTCTGATCTTCGATTCCCACGACCTTGTGGCCCTTATGGCGGCCTTCCGCCTGCTCGCCGGCGCTCGAATGGGCGCTGCCCGGCGGTTTCGCCGGCGGTGGCTTCGGTTTATCGAGCCCGAACGCCATCCGCTCCAGCCGCTTGATCTTGTCGCGCAATTGAGCGGCCCGTTCGTATTCGAGCTTGACCGCCGCTTCCATCATCTCGCGGCGCAGATTGGTGATTTGATCCGGAAGCTCGTGGGGCGGAATGAACTGCTCTTTCCCGGTGGACTCTTCGATCTCCGGCACCACCGCCCATTCCGGCGAGTACATCTCGACCAGCGAGGCGTCGATCGCCTTTACGATCGACGCGGGCGTGATGCCGTTGGCTTCGTTGTATGCGAGCTGTTTGGCGCGCCGGCGATAGGTCTCGTCGATCGCCAGGCGCATCGACTTGGTCATCACATCGGCGTACATGATTACCTTGCCGTTGAGATTGCGCGCGGCGCGCCCGGTGGTCTGGATAAGCGAGCGGGCCGAGCGCAAGTAACCCTCCTTGTCGGCGTCGAGGATCGCGACCAGCGAGACCTCGGGCAAGTCGAGGCCCTCGCGCAGCAAATTGATTCCCACCAGCACGTCGAAGTCGCCCTTGCGCAAGCCGCGGATTATCTCGACGCGCTCGATAGTCTCGATATCGGAGTGCAGGTAACGGACCCTCACGGCCAGATCGTGATAGTAGTCGGTCAGGTCTTCGGCCATCTTCTTGGTCAGGCAGGTGACCAGCACGCGCTCCTTCGCCTCGACCCGTTTGTGGATTTCCTCCAGCAGATCGTCGACCTGGGTGCCGGCCTTGCGAACTTCGATCTCGGGATCGATAAGCCCGGTGGGGCGGATTAGCTGCTCGACCACCAGCCCATCGGACTTTTTGAGCTCGTAGTCGCCGGGGGTCGCCGAGACATACATCGCCTGATTGACCAGACCCTCCCATTCCTCGAAGTTCAGCGGCCGGTTGTCGAGCGCGGAGGGTAATCGGAAGCCGAACTCGACCAGGGTCTCCTTGCGCGATCGATCGCCGCGGTACATCCCGCCGAGTTGCGGGATCGTGACGTGGCTCTCGTCGATGAACGTCAGGTAGTTGCTCGGGAAATAATCCAGCAGCGTGGGCGGCGACTGTCCCGGCGCGCGGCCGGTCAGATGGCGCGAATAGTTCTCGATTCCGGGGCAGAATCCCATCTCGGCCAGCAGCTCGAGATCGTACAGCGTGCGCTGCTCCAGGCGCTGAGCTTCGAGCAGCCGGTCGTGGGCGCGAAAGAATTCGAGCCGCTCCTTGAGCTCGGCGCGGATATTCCGGACCGCGACTTCCATCCGGTCGGAGGTGGTCACGTAATGCGAGGCCGGATAGATCGCGACGCTCTGAAGCTTGCGAATCACCTTGCCGCGCAGCGGATCGATCTCGTACAACGCCTCGACCTGATCGCCGAAAAACTCGACCCGCACCGCCCGGCTCTCTTCATAGGCCGGGAACACCTCGACCGTGTCGCCGCGGACGCGGAAGGTCCCGCGATGGAAATCGTAGTCGTTGCGCTGGTAACGGATATCCACAAGCTTGCGCAACACCCGGTCGCGGTCGAGAGTCTGCCCCTCCTCGATAAACACCAGCATGTCGAAGTACACTTCCGGCTCGCCGAGTCCGTAGATGCACGAGACCGAGGCGACGATCAAAACGTCGTTGCGCTCGAGCAGGGCCTTGGTCGCCGAATGGCGCAGCTTGTCGATCTCGTCGTTGATGCTGGCGTCCTTCTCGATATAGGTGTCGGTGGAAGGAACGTAGGCTTCGGGCTGATAGTAGTCGTAATAGGAAACGAAGTAGCGGACCGCGTTTTCCGGAAACAGGCTCTTGAATTCGTTGTATAGCTGCGCGGCCAGGGTCTTGTTGGGCGCGATCACGAGCGCGGGCCGATTCAACTGCGCGATCACATTGGCCATCGTGAAGGTCTTGCCCGAGCCCGTGACCCCGAGCAGCACCTGATGTTTGACGCCCTCCACCAGGTTGCGGTTGAGCGCCTCGATCGCAGCGGGCTGATCGCCTTGGGGGCGATAACCCGAAACGAGGCGGAAAGTGCCTTCCTTGCCGCGCGCCAGCGAGAGCATGGTCGCATATTAGCAAGACTGGGCAAGTCTTGAACCTCGGTTCAGACCGGTTTAGGCTGCTCGGATACGGTCGGGGGAGACCGGGGGACGCGGGCCTGCGCGCGTTTTTGCATCGTTCCCCGAGGAACAGAGCTTTTCGGCCCCCTTTTAGATCGCAGCGTTTTGTGGAATAAAGTGCGAACGCCTCAGTTTTGGCGAGGCGTCGGGGGCTTGGACAGAGATCGCTACCGGTTTAGCCCGGAACTTTACTAGGGGAGGAGGATTTCATGACGCACAGGAGTGGATGGTCTTCAGCGGCGGCGCTCGCCGGCCTCGTCGGCTGTCTGGCGATGGTCGCGGGCTGCGCGCAGATGGGGCAACCGAGGGAATGGGGCCAGTGCGCAGGGCTCGGAGCGGTGGCAGGCGCGGCTGCCGGCGCCGCCTCGGGTCTCGTGATCGACGACAACACGCACGGACACGGCACCGGGCCTACCGAGAGGGCCGTTTGGGGCAGCTCGGGCGCCGCAGTCGGCGCGATTTTGGGAGCCGTGACGGGCCATTTCATCTGCGATCCGATAAAACCGCCGCCACCACCGCCGCCGCAGGTCGCAGAAGCTCCGCCACCGCCGCCTCCACCACCTCCTCCACCGCCGCCCGCAGCCAAGGAAAAGCTGGTGCTTAGAGGCGTCCACTTCGACTTCAACAAGTCGGTCATCCGGCCCGACGACGAGCCGGTGCTCGACGAAGCCGCCGAGACTCTCAAGTCGCATGCCGACGTGACGATCGACGTCGACGGATACTGCGACGCGATCGGGGGCGACGAGTACAACCAGAAGCTGTCGGAACGGCGCGCCGCCGCGGTCGCCGATTACCTGAAGGGCAAGGGCATCGCTGCCGGCCGGTTGGTTGCGAAGGGGTTCGGCAAGACCAACTTCGTGGCCACCAACGATACCGACGAAGGACGCGCGCAGAACCGGCGCGTGGAACTGGTGCCGGAATGAGCTGAGGCGTGCTGCGAAACGAAGTTGCAGGACAGCAACAACGGCGGTAAAATTGGGTCTTGGTTCGCGTGTGGAGGTATGCAATTAGTTAGGTTATGCGCCTAACAGTTAAAATCAGACTAGGGTTTGCTTCTGCCGCGCTGCTGTCCGCTGCAACGGCCGCGTGGTGCGCTTCACCGCAGCCTGACGCCGCTTCGCCGGCGAGCGCTCCCGATGCCGCGGCTCCCCAAGCCGCGGCTCCAGCGCCGGCTCCCGCTCAACCGGACGCCGCCGTTCCATCGGCGCCGAACTCGGCGGGCGCAATGCATCGCGTGAAGTATGAGTTGGCGAAGATTGCCCCGCGGATGTTCGGCGACCGGCTGTTCGCAAAAGCGGAGAAGGAATTCCCCGCCTTCTGCCACGATTGGCAGTCGAAGTTGAGGGATCGCGAGCGCAACAATATGGCCCACCTCGACTGGAAGGACAGCAACGGAATCGAGACCACGACCTACACCGGTTACGGCAGCATCCAGAGTTGCACCTGCAAGCAGTCGTCCAAGGGTATCCCGGTGGGCAAATTGTACTACCAGGAATTCGAGTATCGGCTGGAAGGCAAGACGCTCGATGAAGCGCTGCACGCGACGCCCAAGCCGGACACCGTCACCAATACCACCGAGATCTTCCGCTGGGACAAGAAGCAGGATCGGTGGATCTACTGAACCGACTGAATCGGCCGCATCGCGTGGCCGCCAAAAGTCCATCCGTAGCAGGCTGCCGGGAGGATCCCGGCAGCCTGTTCCTTTTCGATTCTGCCTCTACCTGGGACCGGCTTCGGGTCCGGGTCCCGGCCTGAACCCTCGGCCGCGCCCGCCATCGTAACCGCCTGGGCATCCGCATCCGCCTGGACCGCCGCGACCGCCGAAAGCCCAAGGCGGAGGATATGAGTCGAATTGCCCATAAGGCATCGTTTGTCCCCACCCCGCCGGACCCATCGGTCCCATGCCGTGGGGCCTGCGATGATGCCCCGCGACCAGAATCGCCAGCGCCACCAGCACCAGTGCCGCAATCAAACCGCCCCGCCACCATCGATTCTCGCGCAGGATTTCGATTTCGATCCGGTCCAGGCGCTTTTCGAGCCGCTCTTGCGCTCCGTCGTTATGCGGGTTCTG
>Ga0209415_10016674_pt1 | contig 11773 bp, 12 predicted proteins | sample PeaSoiSIISIP2007_FD_187696 | JGI IMG/M metagenome (GOLD analysis project Ga0209415, IMG submission 187696) | Peat soil microbial communities from Weissenstadt, Germany - SII-SIP-2007 (SPAdes) (version 2) | ecosystem: Environmental > Terrestrial > Soil > Wetlands > Peat | place: Germany... | reverse complement strand
CAAAGCCGGGCGGAAGCCCGGCTGCGGCCTTGAAAGGCCGACCCCACTCTTTTACTTGGCCGTGTTCGCCTTCGCCAGCCGCTCCACGATCTTCTCCGCCGCGTGCTTCAGTTCATCAGGCTGCGTGCCTTTCGGCTGCTCGAAGGTGCTCCAGAGAACATCCCGGCTGGTCCGGTTCACCAAGAAAACCAGCCCGCGGCTGCTGGAAAGGGGCCGCATGGTCGGGTGGCCGGAATCGAAAGAGCCGGACTTGTCCCTGTCGGACTTGTCTTTGGCGACCGGAGCCCCGTACAGGTCCGTGAGACTTTCCTCAAGACGCGCGCCGATCCCATCGGTCAAGATCGCGTCCGCCTTCTTCGGATCGGTAACGACCTGGAGCACTCCCTGGGAGGTGAGCTGCAGCGCCAGATACTGGTCCAGTCCGCCGGACATGGGAAGCACATACACGGTCTTCACTCCGAAAACCTGCGCATTCGCACCAGAAAAACAAACCAGGGCGCCTAGCGCCACGATCGAAAGCCACTTCATGTCCCCTATCATACAGGACAACCTGCTCAGGCTATGCTGGTGAAACGGTCAAATGTATAAGGGACAAACGATCACGGTCATCATGCCGTGCCTGAACGAGGAACAGGGAGTGGAGCAGGTATTGACCCGGATGCCGGAGTTCGTCGACCAGGTGCTGGTGGTCGATAACGGCTCGACCGACCGGACATCGGAGGTAGCCGCCAAGTTCGGCGCACAGGTGATCCGGGAAGATGCGCGGGGTTACGGCAGAAGTTATAAAACCGGATTTGCGGCGGCCTGCGGCGACATCATCATCACGCTGGATGGCGACCACAGCTATCCGCCCGATGCGATCTCCTACCTGCTGGAAGCCTTTCTCCATCTGAAGGTCGATTTTCTGAATGCTTCGCGCTTTCCGGTGCGGGACGGATCCGCCATGAGCTTCAAGCACTGGGTCGGGAATCTGATTCTGTCGCTGGCGATGTCCATTCTGTACTTGACCTGGGTTCGCGATTCGCAATCGGGGATGTGGGTGTTTCACCGTTCGATTCTCAGCAACATGAAGCTGGAATCGGACGGCATGGCTTTCTCGGAAGAGATCAAAATTGAGGCGCTGAAGCTGAACCGCCATCGCTTCGCGGAACTCTCGATTCTGTACAGTTCGCGGCTGGGCGAAATCAAACTCAACCCGTGGCGCGACGGCCTATATAATCTCTGGTTCCTTCTCAAAAAGCGGTTCTCATGAAGGTCGCCGCCGTAGTTCCTCACTGGAACCGGAGGGATCTTCTTCAGACGCTCCTGGCGAATCTCGCGGAGCAGACACGCGCATTCGACGAGATCATTGTGGTCGACAACGGCTCTGCGGACGACTCCGCCGCGGTGGCCGAGCATGCCGGAGCGAAAGTCGTTCGGCTCGAGCGCAACCTGGGATTCGCCGCCGCGGTGAATCGGGGAATTGACGCGGCGAATGCGGATTGGATCGCCGTCCTGAACAACGATGTGACACTCGCGCCCGACTGGCTCGCGACGTTATTGGCTGCGGCGGAGAACGAAGAAGCCTGGTTCGCGACCGGCAAAACACTTGTGGCCAGCGACCCGTCCCGCATCGACGGCACTTATGACGCGATCTCCCGCGGCGCGTGCGCATATCGCTGCGGCTCCGGGATGCCGGACGGGCCGTTCTGGAACGAACCACGCCGCATCCGGATGGCTCCCATGACTGCGGCTCTGTTCCAGCGCCGGCTATTCGTGGAAATCGGTTCTCTCGATGAAAGCTTCGAGTCGTACCTGGAGGATGTCGATTTCGGGATACGCTGCGCGATCGGCGACCGGTGGGGCATATACGTACCGGCGGCCACTGCTTACCACCAGGGAAGTTCGACATGGGGAGAGTGGAATAAATACTCAGTGCGGCTGATCGCCCGCAATCAGCTTTTGTTGACAGCAAAGTACTTCGCCGGTTTATCGCGCTGGCCTATCGTGGCCGGACAATTGCTGTGGGGTTTAGTGGCTCTCTGCCACGGGTGTGCAGGCGCTTACCTCCAGGGTAAGATGGCGGGCATGCGTGTCGCCCGATCCATTCCGGCGCAGAGGCCAGCGTCCGAAAATCTTAAGGCGTTTGTTCGGGAAAGCGAGAAGACTATTCTTGAGGTCCAGCGGCAGACCGGGTTCGACCGTTATTGGAGGGCCTATTTCTGGCTGCAGGGGCTGTAATCGTCACCTACAACTCGGAGGAGGTGATCTTGAGCTGCCTCGACGCGCTGGCTGAAATGGCCCCGGGTGTGACCGCGACCGTGGTCGACAACGCATCCACCGATCGGACGGTGGAACAGGTCCAGCGGCGGACTCTTGTGAATCCACGAGTGAAGTTGCTGGCCAACCCGGAAAATCGCGGGTTCGCCGGAGCTGCGAATCAAGGCTTCGCTACAACCATCGGCGATCCGATCCTGCTGTTGAATCCGGACGTGCGCCTGCGGACGCCGCTAACTCCGTTGATCGATGCGTGCCGCAAACACGGACTCGCCGCGGGCCAACTTATCGGACCGGATGGCCGCGCGCAAACCGGGTTCACCATCCGCCGTTTTCCCACGCCCGCATCTCTGGCATTCGAGCTTCTGGGAATCAACCGCCTATGGCCGCGCAACGCCGTGAACCGCCGTTATCGATACCTGGATCGGGATCTGAACCTCGCAGGCCCGGTGGAACAGCCCGCGGGCGCATTCCTCATGACGCGCCGGGATGTGTGGGAACGCCTGGGCGGTTTCGACGAGAGTTTTCATCCGGTATGGTTCGAAGACGTGGATTTCTGCCGGCGGGCGGCCGATGCCGGGTATCGCATTGAGTATGTGCCGCAGGTGCGGGCGGAGCATTCGGGCGGCCATTCGGTCAAGAAACTTCCGGCGGCTCGCACGGAAGTGTACTGGTATGATAGCCTTCTAAGATATGGGGCGAAGCACTTCCGCCCCTGGCAGTACAGAGGTGTTTGCCTCGTAGCGGTGCTGAGTACGGTTCCGCGAATGATCGCGGGGATGATTCGCGAGAAGAGTTTTAACCCTGTCGTTAGTTGTGTCCAAATAATACGGTTAGCAGTAAGTCGGCTGGTGTCCCGCCCGCGGCCGGCCCTGTGGTCCGGGCGCACCGAGAAAATATAACAAAACAGACGCGATGGCCTCCAACGATTTGGTTTCCGTAACAGTAGTTACATACAACAGCGGCAGATTTATCAAGCGTTGCCTCGAATCCGTTCTGGAACAGAAGTATATGAACATGGAGGTCGTGGTGATCGACAATGCGTCGACCGACGGCACCGTGGACCTTCTGGAACAATTCGCCGACCGCTGCCGCATCTATTACAACGACGAGAACGTGGGATTCGCGGCGGCGCAAAATCAGGCCATCGCGCTGGCGCAGGGGGAATGGGTCCTGACGCTCAATCCCGACGTCCTGCTGCTGCCTAACTTCATTCAGGCCCTGGTGGACGCGGGACAGGTGGATCCCAAGGTCGGCTCGGTGTGCGGAAAGCTGCTTACGATCCGGGCCACTTTCGATCTGCCCGATAAACAGCTGGTGGACTCCACCGGCATCTACTTCACGCCCATGCTGCGGCATCTGGACCGCGGCAGCCAGGAAATCGATAACGGCCACTACCTGAACTTCGAGTACGTATTCGGCGCAACCGCGGCAGCCGCGCTCTATCGCCGCGCGATGATCGAGGATATCGCGGTGCTGGGCGAGTTTTTCGATCCGGACTTTTTCGTATACCGCGAAGATGCCGACGTCGCCTGGCGCGCCCAATTGATGGGCTGGCGGTGCATCTATACGCCGCTGGCGCGCGGTTATCACGTGCGCAACGTCCTGCCCGGGAATCGGCGCGCGCTGCCCTCGGTCATCAACATGCACTCGGTGAAGAACCGGTTCCTGATGCGGCTGAAGAACATGACTCCGGATCTCTACCGGCGCAATTGGTTTTCCATTACGGCGCGCGATTTCGTGGTGGTGGGCGCGTGCGTGCTCCACGAGCACGGATCGCTCAAGGCGTTCTGGTTTCTGGCGAATAACTGGAAACGGGTGATGGAAAAGCGCCGCGAGATCATGAAGCGCCGTAAGGCCAAGGACGACTATATTTCCAGTTGGTTTTCCTACCAGCCCGTGAGCCGTCCCGCACCCCGTCCGTCCGCTCGGGCTGTGGCCCGCGGCCGCGCCGCTCGCGGCTGAAGACGCCAAGAAGTGCGGTTCGCGATTCTCGGCACCCGCGGCATCCCGGCGCGCTACGGCGGCTTTGAGACGTTCGCCGAGGAGCTTTCGACGCGGCTGGTTGCGCGCGGGCACAGTCTCACGGTTTACTGCCGCGAGAAATACCCTGAACCGGCTTACCGCGGCGTGCGGCTGAAATACCTACCCACCATCCGGCACAAATACTTCGATACGCTCGCGCACACCTGCTTTTCGACGCTGCATCTCGCGATCACCCGCGGCAACGACGCAGTGCTGTACTGCAACGCCGCCAATGCGGTGTTCACCTGGATCCCGCGCGTGCTGGGCATGCCGGTGGCATTGAACGTCGACGGGCTGGAGCGGAATCGCAAGAAATGGAATGCGCTGGCGAAAGCCTGGTACCGCATTTCGGAATGGCTGGCCACCTGGATGCCGAACGCGGTCGTGACCGATGCGCAAAGCATCGCGACCTATTATCGGCAGGAGTACGGACGCTCCTCGGAAATGATTCCTTACGGCGCGGAGCTGGGCCCGGTGGATACATCCGCCGTCCTCGATCGGCTGGGCTTGGAGCGGCGACGCTATTTTCTCTACGTCAGCCGCATGGAACCGGAGAACAACGCGCTGCTGGTGCGCCAGGCGTTCGAGCAGTTGCGGACGCCTTTCAAACTGGCGCTGATCGGCGACGCGCCGTACGCAGCGGACTATATCGGCCGGGTGAAAGCCACCAGCGACCCGCGCGTCGTGATCCCCGGAGCGATCTATGGGGAAGGCTACCGCGAGCTCGGCTCGCATTGTTTCGCCTACATCCATGCCACCGAGGTCGGCGGCACGCATCCGGCGCTGATCGAGGCCATGGGACGCGGTGCGCTGACGCTGTATCTCGACACCGCGGAAAACGCCGAAGTGGCCGGAGGCGCAGGGCTTCCGTTCCAGCGGGACACTTTGGTCGACGTTCTCGAGCGCGTGCTGGAAATGCCAGAAGCGGAACGCGAGATTTATCGCACCAAAGCGAAGGAGCGCGTACGCACGCACTACAGTTGGGACGCCGTCACCGACGCGTATGAGAAACTGCTGACAAGGCTCGCGACACGAGCTAAGGGCGCGGGCACATCATGAGAAGTTGGGTGGAAGTTTCGCTGGGACAGATTCGCGCGAATTACCGCGCCGTACGGAAAATGGTCGGCGCCGAGGTCGGCGTGATGGCGGTGGTCAAAGCCGACGCCTACCGCCACGGGGCCCCGGAGGTGTCGCGGGCTCTGGAAGCCGAGGGCGCCAACTGGCTGGCTGTATCCAACGTCGAGGAAGGCGTCTATCTGCGCCGCCAGGGGATTCGCGCCCGCATCCTGGTGATGGCCGATTTCCTTCCCGAGGAGCGCGCCGGCCTGGAAGAATTCGACCTCACGCCGGTGATTCATTCGCTTGACGATCTGGCGGCCGCTCGCGGGCCTTATCACCTGAAGATCGACAGCGGCATGGGCCGCTTGGGCACGCGCGCCGGTGCGGACGAGATCGCGCGGGCCGTTCAAGCCGTGCCGGCCAACCTGGAAGGTTTGATGACGCACTTCGCGTCCTCCGGCAACTATGAAAGCCGTCAGACTGAAGACCAGCTTCTGCATTTCGAAAGTGTGCTGTCGGGGTTGCGGGCTGCGGGCCTGACGCCCCGTTTCATTCACGCGTCCGGAACCATCCCCGTGGCCTATGGTCGCAAGGCGGCCTGGTGGAACCTGGTCCGGCCTGGACATGCCATCTACGGATACGTTTCGCCGGCGCGAGGCTCGGCGCCCAGACGACAGTTGGTGGTGAAGCCCGCGCTCACCTGGAAAGCCACGGTACTGGCCGTGAAGGACCTGGAAGCCGGCGCTCTGGTCGGTTACGGCGGGATCCATCGCGCGACGCGACCCATGCGGATCGCGGTTCTCGCCGCGGGCTATGCCGACGGCATTCCGCACCGGCTCTCGAATCGCGGCCACGTGATCGCGAAAGGGAAGCTGGCGCCGATCGTCGGCGCGGTGTCGATGGATCTGACAACCATCGACGTCACGGCCAGCCCGGAGCTGCGCGTGGGGGACGCCGTGACTCTGCTCGGCTCGGAGGGCGACGTCTCAATTGACGCGCAGCAAATGGCGAGGGTGGCGGGGACAATCTCTTACGGTGTGCTATGCGGAATCAGCGCGCGGGTCAAGCGAGTATACGTCGACTAAACGAAAAAGGGGACTGCCTCCGATTTCGAAGACTGAGCACTGACCTGTTACTTAGCGGCTCGCCGAAATCGGTTGGCTGTCCCCTTTTTATGGACGAGTCTCTTATTGCGGTCTCTTGAAACGGCCGACCAGGACAGCCTTTCCCACAGTGTGGGTATCCATGGCCTTCATGATGTCCGCACGCGTCGCGTCCGGGCCGAGCGTAAGCTTCGCGTTCAAGGCGTAAAGCTCCAGGGTGTAGTGATGGTACGGATTGATGGCCGCGTTGCCAGGGCCCATGTACCCGACATTACGAATGCCCTTGGCCTGGATCGTGCCATCGGGCAGTTGCGCGTCCAGGGGCAGGCCGCCGGCGAGGCTGCGCGCGCTTCCCGGAATGTTGAACATGATCCAGTGCAGCACGTCGTCCGTCCCGCCGTTCAGCGCGTTATCCGGATCGTGCATGATCAGAACGAAGCTCTGCGTATTGTCGGGCACGTTGGTCCATTCGAGTCTCGGCGATACCGGCATGGGATCGGCCTGCGTGAACTTATCGGGGATGATCCCGCCGTCCTGGAAGTCGGGCGAAGATAGAGCCATTCCAGGTCCCTTGGGCGCAGCTTTGCCGCCGCCCTTCCCTTGGGGAAGCGCCAAGGTCACCGTAAACGCCAGCACCGCAACTACGTAAAATATCTTCTTGAGCATGGTTGGTTTCTCCTCGTCTAGAACAGCATATCAGGGCTTGCGCTATCCTGTGGTCGAAGCATGGCAGTAAGAGCAGGGGCATCGGCAGAACTCGTCGTTCCGCCCAGTATCCGCCGTCGCGCGGGTATTAAGGCTGGGGACCGTCTGGAGTTTGAGGCTGCCCGCGGCGTCATCACAATTCGTAAGAGTCAACAACTTGAGGATGACGAATATACACCTGCACAGCGTCGCATGATCCAGAAGCGGCTGGACGAAGCGGCGGAAGACGTTCGGCAGGGCCGTGTTTACGGCCCTTTCAGCACTCATCAAGAACTTATGGCTTCTTTGATGAAAACCGGGAAGCCGGCGGCTTCCCGCAGGATACTAAAACGCCCTAAGCGTGGATGAAACGCCGATACACGGAACGGTTTAACCGTTCCTTCCAGCGAGCGTCGCCTCGCATCCAGAAAGCGTTTGATAAGCAGGCGGCCCTCCTGCTTCAGGACTTGAGGCACCCGTCTCTGCGCGCCAAGAAGTTCGACGAGTCCAGTGACATGTGGCAGGCTCGCGTAACTGGTTCCTGGCGGATGTACTTCGCGATCGAGGACGATACGTATGTGTTTCTCGATATCATCCCGCATCCGAAGTAGATCCAGTTCTCCAAAAACTACGGTGAGAGTTCCTTGGTTAGGTCCGCAACGTCCACGTGCGGGCATTCCCGCACGGGTTCGCTACGAAATCCGGCCATTTGCAGGCTCTCAGCGCCATCTTCGTTGACTAGGAAGAAGCGTCGGTCTTCGGCATCGGAAAGCTTGACCGAGACCTGCCAGAGTCTTGGCGATCCGGTGCAGCGACTGCCGCCCTCGTACTCCACCAGTTTGTCTTTCGCCCAGGCGACAGCTGACGCGTGCTCTTTCGTGCCTTCGGGACTGCTCCATCGAGCGGCCTCCGCATCGTCGAGCCCGAGCCACTCCTCAATGAATCCAAGTATGTGCACAGCTAAAGGTGAAATACGAGTCGCGCGGTCTCGTTCGACCTTGTATCTCTCGATGCTGGATCGAACGAGGAAAGCGGTATCTCGGGCATTCCTGGCAAAGTGAAATGCAACCGAGTCGCGGTCAATGACCACCTTAATCGGCTCATCTCTCCCGCCCAAATCCCGCATCAGAAGCGATCGCATCTCGTTCCCAGCCAGCTTCCATATCCGAAGTTGGATACCGACCAACGAGCTAGTACACCAGCCGGACATCATGCCTGCGGCGACGATTCTCTCGCCGTTCGGATCCGCAGAGCCAACGGTGATTAAACTCAGTTTCCAGGCTACCGATCCTTTCGTGTCGGGATTGTTGATCCAGCCCACCCGCCTTAGCGGGTTGCGGCGATAAATCACCGCGGTCTGATCGAAAGAGCAAGTCATCCCGATCTGGAGATTGATCTGCAACAAGTCGCTCGCCGACTGGATCGGTTCACTCGTGATCTTTTCCAGATACCCGGCGAACGGTTGGTAGATATCGTCGGTTTTGTAAAGCGCCTCCGGGACCAGCAGTCCGCTTGCCGCCAACTGTTCGTTCAGTTGTGCGACCGTGAGGCCCCGCCTGATTCGCTCGTCGGTCCAAGCCAGAAGCTCGACTCGAATCTGGTCGGCCTGCTCTTTGGTAAGCGCCACTTGCCCACGAGCGGGGATAAGCAGGGCGGCGAGTCTCTGAGTACCGTCGGCTTGTGCCAGCAGGCAGGCTTGGGACACAAGCCACAGCGCTGTGAGCCCGCAAGCGACCCGCCGCATAGCCGACCTAAATGTCCAAATTGCGCACGTCGAGCGCGTTCTCTTCGATGAACTTGCGCCGGCTCTCCACATCCTCACCCATGAGCGTGGTGAAGATCTCATCCGTCAACACCAGGTCTTCGAGCCGCACCTTCAGCAGCGTACGGGTCTCGATATTCATGGTGGTCTCCCACAACTGCTCGGCGTTCATCTCGCCCAGACCCTTGTAACGCTGCACGCTCACTTCACGCGTGCCCTCGGACTTGACGTGCGACAGCAGATCGCGCCAGGTCACCAGCGTCTCGCGCTGATTTTCCTTGATCACCACAAACGGCGGGCGATTCAGCTTGGCCGCCTGTTTGGCGAGCGTTCGCAGGCGGCGATACTCGGGCTGTCCGGCCAGCTCGATATCGATCGCGCGCTCGGCATTGGTGGGATCCTTGAACGTCACCATCCAAGCGGAGTGTTCCTCTTCGCGCTTCAGCTCGGATGGAATCTTCAGAGCTTTCAGCGCTTCGTGGATCGGCTTAAGATTGCCCTCGCCCTGGAAATCGGCCTTGGTGTCGATCGCCAGCTCGGGACGCGCCAGGATTTCGACCACACGCGGCTCGCGCAGGCGCCGCTCCATCCGCCGCCAAGTGAGCTGGAACTCGTCGAGCGTCATCAGGAAATTACGCAGCTCGGTTCCCTCGAGAGTTGCCTTGTCGGCATTCTCTACTTTCAAGTTTTCCGTCGCGCGGCGCAGAATTTCGCGCGTGAATTCCTTGTCGTCCTTGATGTACTTCTCGCTCTTGCCCTTCTTGATGCGATAGAGCGGAGGCTGCGCCACAAAGACGTGACCGCGCTTGATCAGTTCCTGCATATGGCGGTAGAAGAAGGTTAGAAGAAGAGTGCGAATATGGGACCCGTCCACGTCCGCGTCGGTCATGATGATGATCTTGCCGTAGCGCAGGCGGGCGACGTCGAAATCGTCCTTGCCGATGCCCGTCCCCAGCGCGGTGATCATCGCGCGGATTTCTTCGTGCCCCAGCATCTTGTCGTAGCGGGCTTTCTCCACGTTCAGGATTTTGCCGCGAAGCGGCAGGATGGCCTGGTAACGCCGGTCACGGCCGCCTTTGGCGGTGCCGCCTGCCGATTCGCCCTCGACTAAAAACAGTTCGCAACGCTCCGGATCGCGCTCCTGGCAGTCCGCGAGCTTGCCCGGCAGACCGCCGGAATCCATCGCGCCTTTGCGCCGGGTAAGATCGCGAGCTTTGCGAGCCGCCTCGCGAGCGCGTGCCGCGTCGATCGCCTTACCGACGATCTTCTTCATCACCGGAGGGTTCTTGTCGAAAAACTCGCCCAGCTTCTCGTTGATGAGCTGGACCACGTAGCCCTGAATATCGGAGTTCAGCTTGCCCTTGGTCTGGCCTTCGAACTGCGGTTGCGGCAGCTTCACGCTGACCACAGCCGTCAGACCTTCGCGCACGTCGTCGCCGGTGAGGTTCTCCTTGACGTCCTTGAACAGGCCGCCGCTCTGGCCCGCGGCGTTAATGGTGCGAGTCAGGGCGCTGCGGAAACCACTCAAGTGCGAGCCGCCATCCACGGTATTGATGTTATTCGCGAAGCTGAATACCGATTCGCCGTAGGTGTCGTTATATTGCAGCGCCACTTCCATGGTGAGCTGGCCGCCGTTGGGAAGATCGCGCACGCCCTCGAAGTAGATGGGCTTATCGTGCAGCACGGCCTTGCCGCGATTCAGATGCTTGATGAACTCGGCGATACCGCCGTTGAATTGGAACTCGCTGGAACGCGGCGGATCTTCGCGTTCGTCGGTGAGCGTAATCTTAAGACCCTTGTTCAGAAACGCCAGCTCGCGAAGCCGTTGCGCCAGCGTGTCGAAGTTGAATTTCGAGGCGTCCATGATGGACGTGTCCGGTTTGAACGTGATCTTGGTCCCGGTTTTCTTGCCGGCCTTGCCGGTTTGGGTCAGAGGTCCCTTGGGAATCCCCTTGGCGTACTCTTGCTCGAAGGTCCCGCCTTTCTGCCAGATCTCGAGATGCAGCGCTTCCGACAATGCATTGACGCAGCTCACGCCTACGCCGTGCAAACCGCCGGAAACTTTATAGGAGTTGGAATCGAACTTACCGCCGGCGTGCAGCTTAGTCAGCACCACTTCCGCTGCGGAGACCCCTTCCTCGTGCATGCCGGTCGGAATTCCACGCCCGTTGTCCACCACGGTGATGGAATCGTCATCGTGGATGGTCACATTGATTTCGGTGCAATGGCCCGCCAGCGCCTCATCCACGGAGTTGTCGACCACCTCGTAGACCAGGTGATGCAATCCCGAGTCGCCGGTGGATCCGATGTACATCGCGGGGCGGAGGCGTACGGCCTCCAAGCCTTCGAGAACTTTAATACTTGAGGAATCGTAGACTGCGCCGGTGTCTTTTGTCGCCATACTTCTTTCTTAGAAAAACAACCCCATCAGATGCGCATCGGCATGATCACGTAGCGATAGTTATCGGCTTTTTCGCCGCCCGGGCGAAGCTCGCCAGCGCTATGTGCGTCCTTGAAGAGGAACGTGACCTCCTCCGTCGCGACGGCGCGCAGGAAGTCCAGGAGATATTCCGCATTGAACCCGATCTCGACCGCGGGTCCATCGTAGGCCGCGGCGATGCTGTCTTCGCTCTCGCCGGTTTCCGACACGGAGGAGTGAACTTTTAATTCGCCCGATCCGGCCGCCACGCCTATACCGCGGGATCTCTCATCGGAGAATTGGGCCACGCGCTCGATCGCGCCGCGAAACTCGTCGCGATTCACTGAAACCGAGTGTGCATGCTCCTTGGGAAGCACTCGTTCGAAATCCGGAAAGTTTCCCGTGAGCTTGCGGCTGAGCAGCATCCGGCTGCCCAGTTCGAAAAACAGATGGTTCTCGTCGCCC
>Ga0209415_10016672_pt1 | contig 11774 bp, 9 predicted proteins | sample PeaSoiSIISIP2007_FD_187696 | JGI IMG/M metagenome (GOLD analysis project Ga0209415, IMG submission 187696) | Peat soil microbial communities from Weissenstadt, Germany - SII-SIP-2007 (SPAdes) (version 2) | ecosystem: Environmental > Terrestrial > Soil > Wetlands > Peat | place: Germany... | reverse complement strand
TTTCGGAAGCAGCCGAAATATGTCCTCGAACAAGCGCTAATGGCGGACGGTGTGCCGGCCGCCAAGGTTTACGAGGTGCTCGGGACACCGCAGGGGGTGGACCGCGCCTTCGCTAAGCTCGATAGCATCAAGAAGGACATCATCTGGTGGTCCACCAACTCGCAGCCGGCGCAATTACTGGCTGATGGTGAAGTCGTCATTAGCGAGGTCTTTAACGGCCGGATCTACGATGCCGTTGTGAATGGCGGGAAGAATTTCGTCCCTGTATGGGAAGGGCAGGTCTATTCGTTTAACACCTGGATCATCCCTAAGGGCGCCAACAAGGATCTGGCGCAGAAGATGATCGAGTTCGCTGTGCAGCCCGAGCACCTCGGGCAGTTCTCGAACCTGGTCCCGTATGCGCCGGCCCGCAAATCCGCCCTGCAATACGTATCGGACAAGATGAAGCCGTTCCTGCCGACTGCTCCCCAGAATTTTACCAATGCGCTGGGCAGCAACGAGGAATGGTGGGCAGACCACGACGAGGCGATGCGCGAACGGTTCTCGAAGTGGATCGGACAATAATGGTCCGACGCGGCATCGCTCGTTCCTGATCGGTGCGGCCGGGGCTGCTGAGACCGCGGCTCCCGGCCGCCTGCGTCGTTGCACGCCGGACAGTCGGTAGGTCATCCCTCGCGTCGCCCCTCAATTGCGGAGACTCCGATGAGAGTGGAGGAGCTGCTGGTCTTGCACGATGGGCGCGTGCTCGACACCGCTACGGGCACCCTCGCAGATGCGGACATCATCGTGTCAGGCGATACCATTGCTGCGATCGTGGATCGGCCCGCATCGCCCAAGGAGGCGCGGAGGATCGATGCTTCCGGCCGGATCCTAATCCCGGGCCTGGTCAACGCACACACCCACTCCCAAGGCAATCTCGCCAAGGCAGTGGGCGACCGGTGGACGCTCGAGCTATTGCTCAATGCCGGCCCCTGGATGAATGCCGGAAGGACCGCGGCCGACAAATACCTTTCGGCGCAGCTCGGGGCTGTGGAGATGATCCGCCGCGGCTGTACGGCGTGCTACGACCTCTTCGCCGAAATTCCGACGATCTCAGTAGACGGGATCCTCGCCGTCGCCCAGGCCTATTCTGATATCGGGATGCGTGCCGTGGTCGCGCCCATGCTGGCCGATCAAAGCTTCTACGAAAGCGTCCCCGGACTGCTTGAGGCGCTGGCGCCGGAGGATCGCCGGCGCGCCGAGGCGATCCGTATGCCGGCGCCCGACTCCATGCTCGCCGTTCTACGTGAAGCTCGGCGCCGCTGGCCGGACGGAATGTCGAACGTGACACTGGCAATCGCGCCGACGATTCCGCTGCTGTGCTCGCAGGATTTTCTCCTCGCTTGCCGCGCTCTCGCATCCGAACAGGATCTGCGGATTCACACCCATATGGCCGAATCGCGCGTTTGGGCGCGCGCTGCGCTCCGGCGCTACGGAAAGACGCTGACCGAGTTTTTTGACGAGCTCGAGCTTCTGGGTCCGCATTTCACGGCAGCTCATGCAGTCTGGATCTCGCGGGAGGACATGCGCCGGATGGCTGATCGTGGCTGCTCGGTCGCACATAACCCAGCCAGCAACATGCGGCTCGGCTCCGGACTCGCTGACATTCGCGCTATGCTGCGGATGGGAGTCAATGTCGGGCTCGGAACGGATGGCTGCAATTGCGGCGACAATCTCAGCATGTTTGAGGCGATGCGGCTGGCCTCGTTCTCCTCGCGTATCCAGCAATACGACTGGTCCGATTGGCTGTCGACCCGCGAGGTTATCGCGCTCGCGACCACCGGCAGCGCGCGGGCACTTGGCTTAGCTGACGCGATTGGTCGCATCGCCGTCGGCTGTAAGGCGGATTTGGTCTTCCTCAAGGCGGACGATGTGAGTCTCGTCCCGCTGAACGATCCGATCAACCAGCTCGTCCACTGCACCGATGGCACGGCGGTCGACAGCGTCATGATCGGTGGCCGTCTGGTGCTCGATCGCGGGCGCTTTATCGGCGTTGACTATGAGCGGCTCGTCGCCGATGCCGGCCGGGCGGCCGAGCGTCTTTTTGCTGCGAACGCGGCGACTCGCGCTTGGACGGCTGCGCTAGAATCGGTTATCGGAGGGCACTGCAGCGGTTTAGTCGGGCCACGGATCGCAAGCGAGTGGCGACCATAGATAGCAGATGATCTGTCCGGGTAAGCAGGAGACGAACTGTCCGGTGAAAGTGCACTCCGATGGAGGGGAGCAGAGGATATGCCGGCGAGCGAGCGGTCAGTCGCGACAGCACGTGGGCATATGCTAAATTTTACTACTCGCGATCGAGGAGGCGCTCCTTGCGTTGGTGCCCGAGCACGTGCTCAATCCGAGCGGCGGCGCGCTCCAAGGATGGCTCAACGAGCAGGATTTTGCGGTGCTCCGCGAATCCCAGCCCCCGCCACCTCGCCCGCGAGTTCCCCGAACTTTCACCCTTTTGGGAAGCGAGCGGCGGGATTTTTCGGTGGCGTCACCCGCGAACTCGGCCTGACTCCAACGCAAGAACTCGGTAACGAGCGTCTCTAATCGCGGTTTTCCGAATGAAGGGAATGAGAGGCAGCCATGGCTATGCACTTCGACCTGACAATAACCGGCGGCACCGTTGCAACCGCGTCCGATACGTTTCGATGCGACATCGGGATCCGCGGCGGCCGGATTGTCGCAATGGGAGAGCTTACAGGAGCCGCCGAGCGCACGATCGATGCCACCGGCCTTCTCGTCCTTCCTGGCGGGATCGACAGCCATTGCCATATCGATCAGGACACCTCCTCGGGAGCGCGTACTGCTGATGATTTTTACTCTGGAACAGTGTCGGCAGCATTCGGCGGGACAACCACGATCATTTCCTTCGCCTGCCAGCACCGGGGGCAATCGGCACGCGCGGTAGTCGCCGACTATCATGCTCGGGCGAAGGACAAGGCAGTAGCGGATTATTCCTTCCACATCATCATTACTGATCCGACCAAGCAAGTGCTGGGACAGGAGCTGCCGGCGCTAATCCGCGCCGGGTATACCTCCTTCAAGATCTATCTCACCTATGACCGGCTGAAGATCGACGATCGCCAGGCGCTGGAGGTGCTCGATCTGGCGCGTCGCGACAATGCGATGGTCATGGTGCACGCCGAGAATCACGAAGTAATCAAATGGCTGACCGAGAACATTCTTCGCGAGGGCTACACTGCGCCCAAGTTCCATGCTATCGCGCATGACCGGCTAGCCGAGCGCGAGGCCACGCATCGCGCGATCACTTTAGCCGAAGTCGTCGACACCCGTGTGCTCATCGTACATGTCTCGAGCCGCGAAGCGATGGAGGAGATTGCGCACGCGCAGCGCCGCGGCTGTTCCGTCTTCGCCGAGACCTGCCCGCAATACCTCTTTCTCAGCGACGAGAACCTCGAGGGTGACGGCTTCGCGGGCGCCAAGTTCGTGTGTACGCCGCCACCGCGTGGCAGAGAGAACCAGGAGCACATCTGGCGCGGCATCGCGACCGGAGTATTCCAGGTCGTCTCTTCGGACCATGCGCCCTTCCGCTTCGACGACGCCCAAGGAAAGCTGCTGAACGGCACCAATGCGCCGTTCAGCAAGATCCCGCCGGGCATTCCGGGCCTGGAGACGCGACTGCCGCTGCTGTTCTCAGCAGGCGTCAACGGCGGCCGAATCTCGCTCAACCGCTTCGTCGAGCTGAGTGCCACGAACCACGCGAAGATTTATGGCCTCCATCCGAGGAAGGGAACGATCGCGATCGGCTCCGATGCCGACTTCGCCATTTGGGATCCGCTGAAGAAGGTCACCATAAGTCGCGAGATCCTGCACGACAACATGGACTACACGCCATACGAGGGAATTGTGGTGACAGGCTGGCCAGTGATCACCATCTCGCGGGGTGCCGTTATCTGCGAAAACGGCCGGCTAGCCGCGCGGCCGGGCCGCGGCGAGTTTCTGACGCGGAACCCGGAAGCGGCATCAGCTCTGCCCAGCCGGGTTCCCGCGCGCGAACACTGGCGGACGAAGCTGTCCCATTCGTGATGCCATGCTGCTGCACAGCGCGCGCGGAGGTGCCGGTGGCGCGTGGCGTCTCCCCACTGTTTTTGGCTCGCCCCACTAGTCCTCACGATGGCGAGCATCATGGCTGGCGAGGGTGTCAAGCTGCTGCGCCGCGCCATCGTCTCGGGGCACCGGCGCAACCATAGCCTGATCAAGCTGTCCAACGTGAAGATCGAGGAAGATCTCGCCTATCTACTGCTCTCCCTGACCAATCGGCCGCTGCTGGGGTTGGCTCGCCCTCCGCGCAGCGTCGAACCGGTCGGTTGCAGAATTTTCATGACCGCTGACGCGGCGACAGTGCGAGTTCATCCCAGGTAGCTCTCCGCGATGCGCCGGAAGATGCGGATGGCCTGTCCGAACTTGATGAGGTCGACATGCTCGTCGACGGCTCCACTCATCCCTACCTCTCCGGGACCGATGATGACCATGGGAAGGCCCAGTTCGGGAGCAATCACCGCTGCATCAGAGTAGTAGGGAACCCCGCTCGGTCCTTCAACCCTGCCGAGTTCCTGGCGGCAGGCATCGAGGCAGTTCCGGACGAAGGGATGGTCGTCGGGCGTGTCGACGGGCGGCTTGTAGTCGAGCAGTTCAACCGCGATATGGGCTCCGGCGACCGATCGGAAAGCGGCGAGGACAGCTTCAGGTGAGAGGCCCGGTACCACCCGCACATCGATGTCGGCCGAACATTCCGGTGGCACCAATGGCGTCGACAGCCCACCGCGGATCAGGCCGATATTGATCGTCGGGGGCTTCAAATGCCGATGGGGCGGAGCCGAAAGTGCGAGCTCATGCGCTCGACTAACAAAGGCGGCCAAGCGGACGATGGCGTTCCCGCGGTCGCCGGTCTGCCCTTCAGTGAAGGCGTTGTGGCCGTACTCGCCGCGGGCGGTTGCCCGCAGCCAGAGTGCTCCTTTCTCGGCTACGAAGACCTTGAGCGATGACGGCTCGCTGACAAGGAGCGCGCCCACGCCCGCGAAGTGGCCATCGGTAACAAGACGCTTTGCGCCAAGGCAGCTCGAGTTCTCGGCTGCGCTGAAGGTCAGTAACAAATCACCCTTGAGAGGACGGGCGTCTCGCTTTAGCGCGAGCGCCGCGGCGACCATCGCCGCCATGCCGCTCTTCATGTCGGTAGCGCCGCGCCCGTAAAGTTTGCCGTCCTCGATCGTCGCGGCAAACGGGTCATGCCGCCACTTTTCGCGCTCGACGCCAATCGTGTCGAAATGCGCCGAGAACGCCAATGCAGGTCTTTGGCCCGTCCCAGGAATCCGTGCAACCAGATTGGTGCGTCCGGGTGCGATCTCGTAAACCAAGGACTCGATCTCCTCGCGCGCCAGAGCCTTGGCCACCAGCGCGGCTGCGCGATACTCGTTGCCCGGCGGATCGACGGTGTTTTCCCGGATGAGCGCAGCCAGAAGCGAGAGCGCCCCGTCGCCGTCGACGTTCGCGGGGGTCACGAGCGAAATCCTTCGCGGAGCAGCGCGCCGAAACCCGGGATCGGGTACTTCCACCCCACAAGGCGCAGCGCGTGCCAGAGCGCCGCCTGATTGCTAGTGATGACTGGCACGCCGATCGCCGCCTCTATCGCGTCGATCACATCAAGCGCCTTGGTCGCCGTGCAGGAGATGAAGAGAGCGTCTGCACCGTCGAGCTGCTTACCCTGCGCAAGATCGAGGAAGGCTAGCGCTGGGATGCTGCCGATGGCGACATCCGTGTCGAAGCCGAGACAGCGGACCGAGGCGAAATGAAAGCCGGCGTCGCCAAGAAAGCGCAGGACATTGCCAGTCATCTGGCGAGTATAGGGCGTCAGCACCGCGAGTCGGCGGGCTCCCAGGGCCTGTAGCGCGGCAGTCGCGGCGGTCGCCGGATTCGTCACCGGAACGCCCGGACGCGCCTGTCCGACCAGGGCCGCGACGCGATCTGGTCCAATGATCGTCGATGCCGCTGTGCAGCCGAAAACGACGGCATCGAGGCGCGAATCGGGAATGATCAGACGGGTCGCCGCGACGAGGTCATCCTGGAGAGCGAGAAAAGTGCGATCCGAGTTCGGCGTCTCGAGATGGATGCGGGTCGTGAACAGCGCCGCACGATCGTCGGGCAACATGCGGGCAAAATCGCGCTCGATGGCGAGATCGGTCGAAAGCGCGATGAGCCCGATTCGTGCTTCAACGCCGTAAGGCGTCTCTAACGGTCGGACAAGATCGACCTTCTCAATGGGCGGCCACCCTGCCATCGAAATCGTGTTGTCCATAATCGGGCCCTCCAGATTGCCTCTTCTAGAAGAAGTTTCGGATGCTGCCAATTACGCGATACGGGTGATCAACGCGCAGAACGATCTGCCACTTGTCAAAGGTGGTGCAGACATGGCGACGACGAAGCCCAACAGATGGCCGATCCGGAGCGGACTGTATCTCCAGCGCCTGCAAATATGTGTGCTGGTCGTTGAGCCGCAGGACGGTTTTAACCGTCGCAGGGCGGTTGCGGAGCGTCATGCAGCGTCAGCACCTGGCTTGCGAGGTGATGGATTTCCCGGCACGATAGCGCGCACGCATTATGCCAGTGAGCGCGGCTGTGGTTCTAGCGGCTACTTCGGAAGTCAAGTCCGGTGCCGGTTCAGGGCTGTCGGAGACGCGACCAGAGCCGGGTCGGCCACTCGCTGGCCTCCGCGTCCTCGATCTAGGCCACTACATGGCGGGACCGGCGGTCGGAATGATCCTTGGTGACCTCGGAGCCGACGTGATCAAGGTGGAGCGGCCGGGCACCCGCCGACGATTGGACCCGATGACCGCAATCCTGGATCGTGGCAAGCGTTGTATCGTCGTCAACCTGAAGACTTCTGCCGGGCTCGCGCTCGTCCGCAGACTTGCCGAGCAGGCGGATGTGCTAATCGAGAATTTCCGGCCCGGGACAATCACCCGGCTCGGGCTGGACCCTGAACGCATGGTCGCTCGCAACCGCGGCCTTTGCTTCCTCTCGCTGCCCGGCTTCTCGGCGCGTGACAGCGAGCGCGCCGGTCTGCGCGCCTTCGAAGGAGTGATCGCCGCTGCTGCCGGCCTCTTTACCGAACGTGGCCCAAACCATGCCTTGCGCGCCAAGGGGCCAGCGTTCGTGCCGATGCCGATGGCCTCGGCCTATGGTGCGGCCTTCGGTACGCTGGCCGTCCTGGCGGCCTTATATGGCCGCCTCAGCGATGGGCACGGCGAGATCATCGAAGTCCCACTCTACAACGCGCTTCTCGAGGGGTTCTCCTACAATCATTTCGAGATCGCGTCGCTGCCCGAGCGTTATATCGATCTCCGCGCGCACGCGCTCCGGCAGCGCGATACCCGCACCGGGAATCCGCTGCCCGAAGCCAAGCTCCAGCGGCTTATCGATCCTCTTTACCGGTCCTATCGCTGCGCCGATGGTCGGTTCTTCTATCTCGCGACGCCCAGCCACAGGGGGCTGATCCGTCGCACGCTCGATATGCTCGGCCTGTGGCCTGAGTTGGCGGAACTCGGCGTGCCGACCGACGATCCCTATCTGTCTTCCACCTCCTGGAAGGCGCCGGACGAGGGCTCGATCTTTGCCCTACCAAAGCTGGCACGGCGCTGGACAGACTGGCTTTACGACCGAGCCAGCGCGCGCTTTGCCGAATTGCCGGCCTCGGCCTGGGAGGAGCGGGCGAGGGCGGCCGGCGTGTGCGGTACCGTTATCGCTTCATCCCAGGAATGGCTTGGTTCCTCGCATGCCCGGGACGCCGGCCTCATTCTCGAGCTCGACGACCCTCTTCTCGGCCCGATCGACCAGCCCGGTCCTGTCGTCTGGTTCCCGGAATTCGGGTCGGTGTTCCGCACGCGCCCCCGGCGCTATGTCGATGCCGCGACGATCGACTGGTTGATGCACGCGATGCCCTTTCCCGCTCCGCGCGAGAACCAGCCGCCCCGCCCCGCCCTGAGCGGCGTGCGTGTTCTCGATCTCGCCAACGTGATCGCCGGGCCTACCGTCGCCGGCGTGCTCGGGCGTTTCGGCGCGGAAATCGTGAAGCTCGACAACGTCACGCCCGGGTTTGATCCGTTCATCACCGTCGTTCTCGGTCTCCAGGCCGGCCGCGGCAAGCGCAGCGTCCTTCTTGATCTGACCTCGCCAGGTGGCGGCGCAGCGTTCGAGAGACTGCTCAGCCGGGTCGATCTCGTGACATTCAATGGCACCCTTCGTCAGCTCGCCTCCCTCGGAATCGATATTGCACGGCTGCGCCGGCGCGACCGGCCGGTTTCTCTGCTACAAGTGAGCGCCTTTGGCGGCCCGAAGGTAGGTGCGCGAAGTGAGGACAAGGGAGTCGACGAAGTCCTGCAAGCTGCGACTGGCGTGATGAGCCGCCTCTCCGATCCTGCCTTGCCGCCGGAGGAATTTGCCCATTTCGGTACCATCGACGTGCTAACCGGCGTCTGCGGCGCAGTCGGGGCGCTCGCTGCGTTGATCGAGGTGGCGAGCTCCGGGCGAGGTGCCTGGGCGGCGACGTCGCTCGTCGTCGGCGGACAGCTCGTGCAGCTGCCCTTCATGTGGGCTGGACGCGATGTCGGACAGCCCGAGGATCCCGTCGGTTCGGATCGCCTCGGTCAACATTGGGGGAGACGGATCTACCGCGCGGCGGATGGCTGGATTTTTTTGGCCGCCGATCCCGACCAGTGGGGTGTCATACTCGCGGCGCTTGGCGCCACTGGTTCGGAGGTAGACGACGCGGCCGCTCTCCAGGTGGCCCTCGCGTGCTTGAGTACGACCGAGATCGGGCGTCGACTCTCTGGCCTGGATATCGGGCTCCATCGGCTCGCCGACTACGCCGAACTACGCCGGCGCCATCGCGTCGAAGCAAGGGAGGAGGCGTCGGCCCTGCGTACGGGCAACGCCGCTTTCGTACACTACCCGTCGCACCCCTTGGGTTGCGCCCTGACCTTAGTCGCCCAGTGCGCCATACGCACGGGTCGCAGGCCGCTTATTGTCACCGCGCCGCCCGCCAAGTACGGAGCCGACACGCGCGCGGTGCTGAGCGAGGTCGGTATGAGCGACGCGGAGATCAAGACCTTGCTTCGCACAGGCGCCGCTGCCGAGGCCTGGCCCCATCACGACCGCTTCCTTCCTATCTGACCTATCTGATCGAGGGCCAACGCCATGGCGATGCTGGATCTCAGGGTACCGCTCGCCGGCCGGGTTGCGCTGATCACCGGATCGACGAGCGGCATGGGCCGCGAGGCGGCACGGCACTTGGCGCTCAATGGCGCCACCGTCGTCCTTCACGGCTTCGGCGATGCGGTCGAGATCGAGGCACAGCGAGCCGGACTTGCCGCCGAGAGCGGCCAAGCTGTCGCCTATCTGCCCCACGACCTTGCCGATCCGCATGCGGCAGCGGCCTTGGTGGACGAGGTGATCTCCCACTTCGGCAAGCTCGACATCCTGATCAACAATGCGGGTATCCAGCATGTCGACGACATCGACAGCTTTCCGACCGACAAGTGGGACGAACTGATCGCGGTAAACCTGACCGCCGCTTTCCACACCATCCGACGAGCGTTTCCAGGCATGCGCGAGCGACGCTGGGGCCGGATCATCAACACCGCCTCGACCTTGGGTTTTACCGCGGAGCTCCGCAAACCTGCCTACGTGGCGGCCAAGCATGGCATCATCGGGTTGACCCGCGAGGTGGCGCTCGAAGGTGCCGAAGCCGGCGTTACCTGCAACGCCATCTGCCCGGGCTGGGTGCTGACGCCGCTGGTCTCACGCCAGGTCGACGCGAAGGTTGCGGCGCTTGGGTTGCCGCGCGACGCCGTGATCCGCGATCACTTCTTGCGCGATCTGCCAACTCGCCGGTTCGTCGAGACTAACGAAATTGCCGGCGCGATGCTGTTCCTGTGCAGCGAAGTGGCGCGGTCGATTACGGGATGCTCCCTGCCGGTCGACGGCGGCAGCCTGGTAATCTAAAGATGCCGGGGCTCGCACCCCTGACGGACCTGCGCGCGGCGGCGCAAGCCGGCGATCCGGTCGGCGGTTTCGCGCGCCTGTGCGGAATTTGATTGCGGGCACGGTATCAGGACGCATCATGGACTGCATATCAAATAGCCCGATCCCCCACTGCCATGAACAAGGACGTAACTGGCCATGAACAAAGACGTAATCATCACCTGCGCCGTGACCGGGGCCGGGGACTCCACTGGCAAGAGCCCTCACGTGCCGGTGACGCCGCAGCAGATCGCGCAAGCCTCGCTCGATGCGCACGCGGCGGGTGCTGCGATCGTCCACATACATGTCCGCGATCCCAAGACCGGCGCCGCCACCCGAGATCCGGCGCTGTACCGCGAAGTAGTCGCCCGCATTCGCGAGAAAAACCGTGACCTCATCATCAACCTGACCGGCGGCATGGGCGGCGAGATGCTGTTCGGCCCCCCCGAGCGGCCGCTCGATTTCCAGCCATCGACCGATTTCGTCGGCCCCGAGGAGCGCATGACCCACATCCTCGAGCTCGCGCCCGAGATTGGTAGCCTCGATTGCGGCTCGCTCAATTTCGACGAGGCGCTCTACGGCACGACACCGAATTTCCTGCGCAAGATGATGGCAGGGTACAACCAGCGGGGGGTGCGTGCCGAGATCGAGGTCTTCGAGCTTGGACATATCGAACTCGCCAACCAGCTGATCGCCGAGGGGCTTATCGAGACCCCGGCACTATTCCAGCTTTGCCTTGGTATCAAGTATGGCGCTCCCGCCACGGCTGACGCCATGCTGGCCATGCGTAATGCGCTACCGCCGGGGTCCCTCTGGTCAGCCTTCGGCGTGGGGCGCGACCAAATGCCCATGGTCGCCGCCGCGGTTGTTATGGGCGGCAATGTCCGGGTCGGACTCGAGGACAACCTCTACCTCGAGCGCGGCATGCTTGCGACCAACGCGCAGCTCGTTGAGCGGGCGCGCCAAATTATCGAGCTAATCGGCGCACGCGTGGTCGATTCGCGCGCGGCGCGGACCAAGCTGGGGCTACGAAGCCCGTAAACGTATGCCGTACGCGCCGCCTCCCTGCCAGGCAGGCATCCGCGACGCCAACCCTTTTCCGCGGTTTCCTTCCTAAGGGTTCTCGGATGCCCCAGCGTGCCGTACCGACTTCAGCGGCAGGCATCCGAAAAATTTTGCAGCCGTCGACACGCGCGGAACATAGCGTCGGCTGAGCAGCGGCTGCGCGTGTAAGCGGACGTCCGAGAATTCGCCCTTAAAGATGGCAAGATGATGCGGCCTATGGTCCAAGCCGCTCGCGAGGATCCCGATGAAACCGAGGCTACGAATGTGCCGCACTTCGTTCGGATCGCTCTAGGTGATCGTGAGTTCTATGAGCACTTGGCGTCAGTTATATCGCGCTCGTTCGGCCCACCAGGCGGCCGAGAGGAGGTAAGGGGTAACCGGGAAAAGGAGTGGGATTTGCAGTGGCGGCACCGCTGCAAGGTTATCAGGAATACTCCGATCGGCACGATACGGCTCGCATGTACGCCGAGCCGCCAAAGGGCGTGCCCATATCGGGCAGCAGCCTGGTTGGGCCGGGCGCTCAGCGAGGCGATGCTTGCCCGGCGGGTTCTGCCCCGGCAGCTGACCGTCGGTGACCCGGGTTAACCCCGGCGCTGGCCGAAATGGGCGCGCCCAGCCCTGAACTCGCAATAGAGAGGGGCGAG
>Ga0209415_10016671_pt1 | contig 11775 bp, 10 predicted proteins | sample PeaSoiSIISIP2007_FD_187696 | JGI IMG/M metagenome (GOLD analysis project Ga0209415, IMG submission 187696) | Peat soil microbial communities from Weissenstadt, Germany - SII-SIP-2007 (SPAdes) (version 2) | ecosystem: Environmental > Terrestrial > Soil > Wetlands > Peat | place: Germany... | reverse complement strand
TCCAACAGGCCCGCTAGCCCTGGGCGCGGCCAGGAGAAATATCCGTAGCGGCGCAGGGAGAAGAAAGCATCAACGGGAATCTCCCGCTTCCCTCCGGTCCACGTTTATGGTGATTCTAACCTGATCGTGCCCGCCGGGAGCGGTTTCCGCACGGATCGACGCTTTCCAATCGCCCCACGCTTCGCTGGAAATCGTCCATTGACTCCTGTTTCCGTCGCTGCCCGCGGTGTTGATTCGGTGCCAGTGGTCCTCATTGGCCACCGTGTCGTTGAGCGCCGTCTGCAGTTCAGCAAGGGGCTGTTTGGTTTCCAGTGCCCATTCACTGTGCCAGAACTGCCGCGAGGCCTCATACCGCAACGGTTGCGCGTGCAGCTTGAATTTCAGCATCACGAATGTGTTTAGCATCGGCATGTCGCCGAACTGCGCGCGGACGAATTGGCCGCTGGGGTCCCAGTTGTATTCGGCGTTCACCGCCACGAACTCTGACTGCCCTCTTCCATAAATTCGATCGATGAGGTGCAGCGCGCCGTCAATACCCGACGACAGGCCCGCGGTGGTGATGATTTTGCCGTTATCCACGAAACGCTGGTCAGCCACCACCTTGGTTCGCGGGGCCGTCTGCTTCAGCAGCTCGATGTACCCGGCGGTGGTGGTCGCCGACTGCCCATCGAGGAGTCCGGCCTGAGCCAGAATGAACGCGCCGTTGCACACCGACATCACATAGTCCGCGTCCTTTGCTTCGGCCTGCACCCAGCGGATCACCTCCGGGTTGGCCATCTGGCGCCCCACGCCGGGCTTTCCCTTACGGCTGCTGCCACCGCCCGGTACGACCAGAATTTCCGCCCTCGGCGCGTTCTCAATGGTGTACGCCGGGTTCAGGCTCATCCCCCCGGAGGTCGTGATTGGAGCTGATTTCTCCGCAACTGTGAACACATCGAATTGGGAGTCGAGGATTTCCCATGGCCCGGTGAAGTCGATGATCTGCACGCCATCAAAAATCAATATCGCAGCGTGCTTCCGGGAGCCGGCAGGCGGGGCGGGGGATTGCGCCGGAGTTTGCGCCATGGCGCACTCGGTGAGGGCCGTCAACAGCGCAAACGTCACGGTGGCAATGTTCAGTGCCTTCCTCACGCAGCCAGTACCACCGGTGTTTCTCTTCATGATGTCCCTCCCGTTCCCGTCCACGCCGTGGAGGCTCGCGGGCTGAATCCAGCGTCTCGCGGCTACTCGGCGCGCAGCGCGGTCATAGGGTCCACGCTGGCCGCCCGGCGCGAGGGGATAAAGCACGCGGCCGCGGCCACCGCCAGCACCACGAAGGCCACAGCCAGATACGTCAGCGGATCGGTGGGCTTCACGCCGAACAGCAGATCCGCCATCCAGTGGGTCAGCGGTGGCGCGCTCGCGGACCCCACCACCAGCCCCAGCACTACCAGCGCCATGCCCTGCCAAAGCACCATGCGCAGCACCGTTTCGCGCGTGGCGCCCAGCGCCATCCGGATGCCGATTTCGCGCGTCCGCTGGCTCACCGCCAGCGCCATCACCCCGCTGATCCCCGCCAGCGTGATCACCAGCGCCAGCCCGGCAAAGATGGAGATCAGCATGGCGGTCAGCCGCGGTGAGGCCAGCCACTCGTTGCGGATCTGCTCGAGCGTGAGAATGTGGATTACCGGCTGCTGAGCATCGATTTCGTGCGCCGCGCGCGCGATCTCTTTGCTCATCAGCAGGGGATTCCCGGAGGTGCGGATGAGCACGCTGGCTTCGCGGAGTGAGTTCGCGGCTATGGGAAAGTAAATCTCGTCGGTGGCCGGACGGTTCAGCCCGTATTGCCTCACGTCTCCCACCACTCCCACGATCGGCACCCACAGCTTTCCCTGGTCCGTGCTCACCCGCTGCCCGATGGGATCAGAGTCGCCCCACTGGTGCCGCGCCATCGAGGCATTGATGATCGCCATCGGCGCTTCCTCGCGGTCCGCATTCGTGAAGTCGCGCCCGCGAATCACGGGGATTCCCATCGTCCGGAAGTAGTTCGGGCTGACGATTCGGAAATCCGCTTTCGGCGCCGGCGCTCCCGCGGGGACCGGCCGGCCTTCGACCTCAATCTGGCCCTCCATCTGTCCCATCTGGTTGTCGAGCGGCACGCTCATGGAGACCGCTGCGCTCTCCACCCCGGGGCGGCTCGACAGTTTCTCGAGCAGCGTTTCGTAGAACGCCAACGATTTCTTCGGTTCCATGTATTTCGTAAAGTTCAGGCTCACCGTGCTGCTCAGCACGTTTTCCGGATGGAACCCGGGGTCCACCTCCTGCAGTTTCACCAGCGTGCGCAGCATCAGCCCGGAGCCGATCAGCAGAATAAACGAAATCGCCACCTGCGCGGTCACCAGCAGGTTGCGAACGCGGTGCCGCGCAAGGCTTCCTGTCGTCCGTTCCGCGCCCTGGCTCAGCCCCATGGCGAGCTGATGCCGCGAGGCGAATGCCGGAATCGCTCCAAACACGATGCCGGTGACCACCGAGATCAACAGAGTAAAGCCGAGTACGGTCGAGTCGATCCGGATGTCGCCGGTGCGCGGCGTAAAGCGCGCCGCAAAGGTCACCAGCAGCGGCGTAACGGTTGCCGCCACCAGCAACCCCAGCACGCCTCCGGCCACCGCCAGCAGCGTGCTCTCCGTCACCAGTTGCCGCAGCACACGCACCAGGCTGGCACCCAGCGTGGCGCGCACCGCCAGTTCCTGTTCCCGCCGCAATTGTCGAGACAGCGTCAGGTTGGCCACGTTGGCGCACGTCAGCAGCAGCACCATGCCGGCCGCCCCCAACAGGGTCAAAAAGGTCAGGCGTCCCCCGCTCGCCATCTCCGCCTGGATGGGCAACTGGTCGATGCCGTAGCCGTCCGCCTTCGGGTAATTCGCCGGGTACTGCGCTTCCAAACGTCGCGCGATGACGCTCAGGTCGGCGCGCACCTGGTCCTCCGTAACGCCTGGCTTCCGGCGCGCGAACATCAACAGCATGCGGGCTTCGCGGTCCTCCACGGTCTTCGGCTTCGAGCGGAACGGGCACGAGGACGAGGGCATGAACATCTGGTTCGCGTCGGGATAGTGGGGCAATGGAGGCAGAACGCCGATCACCGTGTGCACCCGGTCATTCATCTCAAAGGTTTTGCCCACGGCGTTCGGGTCGCCGCCCATTACGTTCTTCCAGTAGCCGTACGTGAGCACCAGCACCGGGTCCGCGCCCACGTGGTCCTCACCGGGCAGGAACAGCCTCCCGAGGATCGGTTTCACTCCCATCACGTCGAAGAAATTCGCGGACACCACACCGATCACCAGCCGCTGCGGATCCCCCTGGCCGTAAAGCGTAAACGACATCGAGTGGTACTCGGCGGCGCTGGCCAGCGTGTGGCTCTGCTGCGTGTAATCCGCGATCTCCTTCACCGAGAAGCTGATGTCGTCGAAACCGGCTCGCGTGGCTTGCTGGCGCAGCCGCAGCAGTTCGGAACCGTTCGCGTAGGGCAGCGGGTGCAGCAGTACGCCGTTGATCACGCTGAAGATGGCCGTATTCGCGCCGATGCCCAGCGCCAGCGTCAGAACAACCACGGCGGTGAAGCCGGGATTCTTTCGCATCATACGCAGCGCGAACCCCGAATCCTGCCGGAACATTTCCCAGTGCTCGCGCGGCGCCGTGGTGAAAATTCCCGCCAGCGTCTCCCACCACAGCCGCAGCACCCCCGGTGCTCCCTGTCGCTCGGCGTCGCGGCGCTGGTCGGCAAACGTATGCTCCATGTCGCGGCCGTAGTCGGCGCGGAAATCGAAGGGGAACAGCCGCAGCAGGGAATGAAATAGCCGGTCGTGGCGCGTGTCTTTCTTTCCTGGGGTCATGAGCGTTTCTCCCTTTTGATTTGTCCGCGGCTACGCAGGTCGCGTGCGGGCCTGCAGGCGCTTCACACGGGCCAGCGCCAGGAGGTTTTCCAGCCGCTCGGCTTCCGCGATGGCCACCTCGCGGCCGAATTCGGTCAGCCGGTAGTACCGGCGGCGCTCGTCATCGAGCGCCGCCACGGGGCGCTCCACCTTTTCCGCGATCAGGCCCTCGGCTACGAACCGGCGCACCAGGCCGTACAGCGTGCCTGCGCTCAGCCGCACCGCCCCGTCCGTCAGCCGGGCGACGTCCTTCATGACCGCATAGGCGTGCTTGTCGCCGTCGGCAAGCGCCAGCAGGAAGTGAAACTCCGCCGAGGTAAGTGGGAGATGCGGTGCGGTGTCGCGATGCTTTGCCGTCATGTCGGCTCCTGGGAGCGGCTCCGTTGCGCCCACTCGTGCGGCGTCCGGGCTACTCTATCTGACGCAAGCCTACTACATCGCGTTTCGATATAGTAGGTTATTTTTGAGGGGGGGGGCTTGGCGGGCGTGAGCCCTGCCACGGGCCCCGGCGGATAGTCCCATCCAACCGAACACGGCGAATCGACTCACGGTTCTCACGGGGCCGGCAGGTGCCTCTCGCTGCCCCTCAGCGCCCTGCTGGATCGGCATTCCCGCCCCCTGGGCGCCATTTTGGAGGTTGACCGGGCGGGCCTGGATTGCGCAAACTAGTGGGGCAAGGGGATCTTGTTCCGCGCTCGCGAGGCCGCTGGGCCGCCCGCGTAGCCCAAGCTTGGCGCTCTCCGCAGACCGAGGCAGCCATGAACGAACCGATCGGTGAACTTCTCCCTCCGCCGCGCATCATGATGACGCCGGGGCCGTCGAACATGCACGCGCGCGTCTACCGCGCGCTGGCCACCCCACTGGTGGGCCACATGGACCCGTGGTTCATCGGGATGATGAGCGACGTGCAGACTCTCCTCCGCCGCGTTTTCCAGACGGACAACCGCATGACCTATCCCATCTCCGCCTCCGGCTCGGGCGCCATCGAAGCCACCGTGATCAACCCGCTCGAACCCGGAGACGAGGCCATCGTCTGCTCCAACGGGTGGTTTTCCGAGCGCATGGCTGTGATCGGCGAACGCACCGGCGCGAAGATTCACCGCGTCGAGGCGCCCTACGGCAAAACCGTGGATCCCGAGGACGTGCGCCGCGCCGGCCGCGGGCGGAAGATTAAATTCGTCGGCCTGGCGCACGGAGAAACCTCCAGCGGCGTGCTGCAGGACATTGACGACTACCGCAAAGTCGCAGACGAACTCGGCGCCATTCTTGCCGTGGACGCCGTCGCCACTCTCGGCGGCGTGCCCCTCCACGTGGACCGCCAGCGGATCGACATCTGCTTCTCCGGCTCGCAAAAGACGCTCAGCGCGCCGCCGGGCATGGCCCCCATCACGCTGAATTCGCGCGTCGAGGAAATTGTGCGCTCGCGGAAATCGCCGGCGCAGAGCTGGTATTTCGATTTCGTGCCCATCATGAGTTACTGGGGAAAAGAGCGCACGTATCACCACACGCCCCCCGTCTCGCTGATCTTCGCGCTACGTGAGGCGTTGCGCCTCGCTCTCGAAGAGGGACTGGAGGCGCGTTGGGAGCGCCACCGGCAGAACCAGCATGCGCTCGTCGCGGGGATTGAGGCCATGGGCCTCGAGATGTTCGTAAAGAATCCCTCTGACCGTCTGCCCACCGTTACCGCGGTCACCGTGCCCGCGGGTGTCGACGACTGGAAAGTTCGCGGGCAGCTCCTCGACGAATTCAACCTGGAAATCGCCGGAGGCTTCGGCCCGGTGAAGGGAAAGATCTGGCGCGTGGGCCTGATGGGCTACTCCAGCCAAAAAACAAACGTGCTTCTCTTCCTGGCCGCGCTGGAAAAGGTTCTGGGCGACCAGGGTTTCCGCGTCCCGGCGGGCGCCGGCGTGGCCGCCGCGGTGCATTCTTATTCAGAGGCGGGTGCCGTGGTGGCCCACCAGTGACCTCGACGCACCCAACGTTCTACAACGCCGGAAAGATGAGCGAATTCGTCCCGGCTTTCCAGGTGCGCTCGCCCCTCACCGGCGACACGTTTCAGTGCCGCTTCGCCTACGTCCACAACGGCATCGCCCCGCGCCACAGCGACACGATTGACGCCATATTCTTCGTGGAAGGGCGCAAAGTCCTGGTGGGACTCGCCCACACCGCCTTTGTGGCTTTCCGCGAGCGCGCTGGCCGCGACCTTACCGACCGCGAGGCCAGCTACCTGGCTGCCGCCTTCCTATCCGAACGCCTGGAGCAGGCCGACGAACATCCCCTCTTCAACGTCGGCCACGACGACGTGCTGCGCCTCATCGCCCGCCTGGAAATCCTGTAGCGGCGGCTTTATGCCGCCATCTTGCTTCGCCCCCGCGGCCGCCGCGGCTCACGCGTCCGACAGCGATTCGTCAAACCCCGAAGCCTCGGTGACTTCTTCTTTTTCCAGCAGCGCGCCGCAATCCAGGCATTCCACGTACTCTGCGTCCTGATCCTTCGCGATCAGGCGCACGCGGCGATGCGGGCAGGCATCGGTCTGCGGCATGAGAAGAAGGTAGCACAGACCCGCCGCAGCGGGTTTGTGCCCCGTGCGCAGTGGGCCCATGCCCCGCGCGTCCGTTTGCCTGATCGCCCCTAGCCCTTTTACCCGTCGGCCGTCTGGCGGTAGCTCGAGAGCGCGGGATGCTGGAGCCCGTGCCGCCGGATGAAGAAAATCACCAGCAGGAAGCACATCGCTCCCGCCGTCATCACCGCTACGGCCAGCTGCAATCCGATTTGCAGGTCGAAAATATCGGAGACATCTCCCACCATCGTCGGCCCGAACGCCCCGGCAAGCTGCGTCACAAACATGTACAGCCCCACCGACGTCGCATACGCGCGCGGCGGCATCATGTCGTGGATGATCGCCGTGACTGGCCCGTGATACCACGACATGAAAAAGCCCGCGAACGAAAACGCCGCCAGCAGCGCCTCGTGGCTCTCCGTGGCCAGCCCCCAGATCATGAATGGCCCGGCGCACAGAAAACCCAGCGCCACCGCGATCACCCGGCCATAGGCCATGCGCCGCTGGAGAAAATCCGCGATCGCGCCCCCCACCAGCGCTCCGCTCACCAGCGACACCAGCCCGGCCCCGCCCAGCAGCACCCCGGCCTGCCGCGGGCTGAAATCTTTGAACCGCACCATGTAATCCGGCCCCCAGGTGATGAACGAAACGCTCGCAAACGTCACCAGCACCCCGCTCCCGATCAACGCCAGATACGCCGGCACGCGCAGCAGGTGCGTCACCCGCACCACTTCCGTCTTCGGGCCGCGCGGCGGCTCGTCCACTCGGAGCGCCGCGAACACCAGGATGAACCCGGGAATTCCGAAGATCGCAAAAGCCCAGCGCCACCCACTCGTGTCTCCCAGAATCGCTCCGAGCGCCTGCCCTGCCCCGCCGCCGACGAGCATCGCCGCGGCAAACACGGCCAGCGCCCGCCCACGCAACTGTGGCGCGAAATCCCCCGAAATCATCGACTGTGCCGCCGGCGCGTACGCCGCCTCGCCCAGGCCCAACACCGCGCGGGCCACCAGCAGCGCCAAGAACGTCCCGGCCAGCCCGCTCAGAACGGTCGCCCCGCTCGCTACGGCAACCCCAACGGCGATGATGATGCGCCGGTTAATGCGGTCGGCCAGCAGCGCAAAAGGAACCGTCGCCAGCGCCAGCACCACTTGCAGCACGGTCTGCAGCAGGCCCAGATGCGCGTCCGTCAGCGAGAATTCATCGCGTAGCAGCGGAAACAGAGGTACGATCACCAGCCGGTCTGCGAAGTTGATGAAGTTGACCAGCCCCAGCACCACCAGCAGACGGATCGGGTGCCTTCCGCCTGGCGTGCTTTCGACCGGCGACGGTGCTGTCGTTCCAGAGGCGATGGGATTGACCTCGTTTGTCCGCCGTGCCTGCCCGCCGACTTTTGGAGGGCCTGCTCGCCGTTGCGGGGCGGGGCGGACGGTCCCGCGACCCGGCGCGTGCGCGACACTCGTTCCGACCGCCGCGGCGGCGCGCCTCCGCCGGAATTCCGACCGGCCGTGAAATTCGCGGGGCGCTTGGCCCCGGTCGTCCGGGGCTCGCAGTAGTATAAGGGGAGATGGCGCGATACCCATGCCGCAAGAGCAGAGCCAGAAAAGACCGGACTGGCGAAGCCAGGAAAGAATCGAGTCGCTGCTGTTCTACGGCGCGGTCCTGCTGATCTTCTACCTCGCCTATCGTGTCTTCGAGCCCTTCCTCCAGCCGCTGGGATGGGCCGTGGTTCTGGTGGTCTGCGTCTATCCGCTGCACGAACGCCTCGAGGCGCGCTGGGGCACGCTGCGCGCCGCGGCGCTCAGCACCGTCTGCGTCACGTTGCTGCTGGTAGGCCCCGCACTCGCGCTGGCCAGCGGACTGGTGAACCAGGCCTGGGCCGCTGCACACCACCTCCAAGACTCCAGTGCTTTGTCCGCGCAATTCCCTCCGTCCGTGCGCCAGGCCCTCGACTGGCTCAGCCAGCACGGCGTTCCGGGCATGGAGACCGATCCCCTGCGAATGGCGCGCGAGGCCGCCACCTGGCTCGCGCATTGGCTCGCCGAAAGAGCGGGAGATGCCCTGCGCAATGCCGCAAGCGTGGCGCTGAAACTCCTGATCCTTCTCTTCGCGCTCTTCTTCCTGTTCCGCGACGGCCCCGCGCTCGTGGCCCGCACCCGCAACGTGCTCCCGTTTGACGAGGCACAGCGCGACGTCATCCTGGGGCAGACGCGCGACCTCATTTTCGCCAGCGTCACCGCGAGTCTCCTCATCGGAGCGATCCAGGCCGTGCTTGGCGCCCTCGCTTTTGCCATCGTCGGGCTGCCTTCACCGGTCTTCTGGGGCGCGCTGATGGGCCTGCTTTCGCTTCTCCCCGTGATCGGCGGCTGGCTGGTTTGGGGCCCGGCAGTTCTGTGGCTCGCAGTGCAAGGTGACTATGGCAGAGCCGCCGTGCTGGCGGGCATCTGCGCCGGCATGGCGGGCACTCTCGAACATTTCGTCCGCCCAATGCTGCTCAGCGGCAAAACGCAAATGAATTCCCTGCTCATCCTGGTCAGCGTGCTCGGTGGCATCAGCGTCTTCGGCTTTCTCGGATTCATCCTCGGCCCCATCGTGATTGCTCTGGCTTCCACGATCTTAAGTGTCTACACCTCCCCGCCAAACTCGGGTGCCCCTCGATAAGAGCGAAGGCGATGTCAAGAGACAAGTCTCCTCTCCGGTGTTTCCTGTCCACCGCGTGGTCGTCAGAGATGGCGGAGGACCAAAGCTCTGGAACTCTCACGGTGAATCACTTTGCGGTGGAAGCGTTCCACCAACCATCGATACGGCCCTGTGTCACGGCCATGATTCTTCTATCCGAATCCCGGCTTGCGCCGGGACGAGAGCGCCCAATCAATGCCGCGGTCTAGCTTGCGCTGACCAGGGGCACCCGCGAGCTGCTCTCGATGCGAACGATCTCTGGATAGCCCGTGTTGGTGCGCAGCATCCAGTAGAGTCGAATCGCCAACTTCCGTGCCGCCGCCACCTTCGCCACTCCCTTGGGCTTGGTGTGGCAGCGATGCAAATACTCGGAACGAAACTGAGGATCGTAGCGCACCGCGATCTGCGCCGCCTCCACCAGCATCATCCTCATGAACCGGTTCCCCTGTTTGCTGATCGATCCCAGGCGCTGGTGCCCGCCGGAACTGTACTCCCGCGGAATCAGCCCCAGGTAACTGGCCACCTGCTTGCCCCGCGGGAAGCGGCTCACGTCTCCCATGGTCAGCACATAGGCCAGCGAGGTCACCGGCCCCACTCCCGGCTGAGTCATCAGCAGCCGTGCTTGTTGGTTTTGCTGGGCCGCTTCGAGCAGCGCCTGATCGAGCTCGGCGATAGGCCCATCCAACATCTTCTTTACACTTAAAAGGTCTTCTCGCCGCCGGCTGGCCCACGGTCGCAACGGCAACTCGCGCAGGGCCTTTTGTCCTGCTTCACTCCACAGACGCCTTTTCTTCTGCACTCCCTGGTTCAGGGCCAGGTGCTGCAGCTCGTTCTTTACCTGGGCGCGAAGGCGCACCAGCTTGTGGCGATGAATCAGCAGCTGCCGTTGATCGCGCTGTTCACTGGAAGGTGTCCAGATCCGCGGAAATCGCCCCTCGGCGAGCAACTGCAACAGCAGCCTGGCATCGCGCCGGTCGTGCTTCTGCTGTCGCGCATCGCTGGCCCGGAGCTTCGACGCGTCTCCAATCCACACTTCGTGTCCCAGCTTGGCCAAAAGGTCCACAAACCACTGACAGTTCCCGGTGGACTCCATGCCCACCAGCGTCGGCGCCGGAAACTGACGGTAAAACCGCTCGGCCTCTCCCGGCGCGTGAACCAGCTTGGCGTCTTCGGTCTCTCCGGTCGTTCGGTCCATCCACGAAACCTGTTGCCAACTTGGGTGAAAATCACATCCAATAAGGATCATCGAAGGCTCCTTTCCTTCCCGGTGCTTCGGTCCTCCAACCCAAAGCTACCGCGGTTTGCGATCGGAGCCTTCGCTCTTATCCAATCAACCCCCGTAGCGCCGGCTGGGTGGCACAGCCACTCTTGGCTGTGGCCCTTTCCTGCCCTACGGCCCTGCTGGTAGCCACGGTCAGCGCATTTCTGACCGTGGGCGCTTCTCCACCGGGTGCCTCACTCTTCGCAGTCCCGAATGCTCTGGAGAAGGGTGGGGGCTTTTCCTCTTCTTCTCTCGCAGGCCGCGCCGGATTATTCCTGCGGCTCGACCGCGGGTGCCGTGAGCGCCGCCGGATCCGGCTCCGCGCGATGACCGGTGATCTCCGTGATGTTTATCGAGAAGAAGACAGGGACCGGGTCCCCAGCGTGTGCGCGCAGGCGGTCTGCGGCAAACGCGCCCTGCCACCACTGGAAACGTTGTGAGAGCAGCGTGATGGCGTGGCCGCGCGCCTTCCCGTGCGCTGCGTCATCCGGCAGCTCCTCGTAACGCCCCAGGACGATTACGCTTTTCCATTCGAAGTAGCTGCGGACCTCGTCTGCTTGCACGCACACCAGCGGGTTCCCGCGCATCCACTCAATCTTCCGCCCGAGCGTGGAAAGAGCGTAGAGACGGTTTTCCTCGTAAGCAAAAAAGATCGGCACCACATAGGGCTGATTCTCGCGTGCGCACGCCAGCCGTCCGATCCCCAGGCCCTCCAGCAGCGCGCGGGATTCTCGGTGGCTCATTTCGCTGATTTGCATGGACACTCCTCGCTTAGCCGTGCGCCGGCCGCCACCCGCCGTCCCTATCGGATGGCCGGGACCAGGTTTGCGTCCCGTGCGCCTGCCGACCCTGCCACGCAGGCGCTGGCAAAAGTGCGTTTCAATCCGAGCGAATATAAAGGGGAACCAGCCTCTTGGGAAGCGGTGGGAATTTGAAAACGACCTTAGCTCCGGTCCTGCGCATTCCTCTTTCGAACTTCGAAATCCGCGTATCGCTGGTCACGCTGCTCGGTGATGTGGGATACGGCAATTATGAGCGCGTGGGACTAGCAAGGCATACGGGGGACGGAATGCCCGTATGCCCCTGTCCATTCCGAGCGGCGAGCTTGTGCTTTCCACCGGAACGATAGCTGAATCGGCGGCATCGCCCTCCACGCGAAGAATGAAGGAGGAAACTATGTACGCACGTCAAGTCACCCTGCAACTGAAGCCGACTTTTGCCACGGAATTTCCGCTCACGTTTGAGAAGGAGATCCTGCCCCTGCTCAAGAAGCAGAAGGGATTCCTGGACGAGCTGCTTCTGGTCACACCCGAGAAGAAGGAGCTGGTGGCCATCAGCCTGTGGGACACCAAGGAGTACGCCGAGATTTA
>Ga0209415_10016670_pt1 | contig 11777 bp, 7 predicted proteins | sample PeaSoiSIISIP2007_FD_187696 | JGI IMG/M metagenome (GOLD analysis project Ga0209415, IMG submission 187696) | Peat soil microbial communities from Weissenstadt, Germany - SII-SIP-2007 (SPAdes) (version 2) | ecosystem: Environmental > Terrestrial > Soil > Wetlands > Peat | place: Germany... | reverse complement strand
CACGGAAGAACGGCTTACGGAACTAGGTGTCAGTTAATTCAAACGGCAAAGTGTCCAGTTTTAGCTGAGGCAGAACATCTCGCCGCCATGAGCTCCGCGGGGTTCGAGAGGTCGTTCTTCGCGGACAAGGACAGCGTCGACGAGTTCGTCGTGACGCTCGAGCGCGCGGCGCTATCGGGCCGGAAACCCGAGATTCCGGCCGCGGCGGATTTGTCCAGCGTACCCTTCCTGGTCGCCGTCGATGAGGGAAGTTCTAAAGATGCCGTCCAGAGCGGCCTCTATCAATTGCCCTATCGCGTCCCGGGCGTCCGTGATGCGGTCGATGCCAAATCGTCCCAGCCGGGTGCCGCCTATCTGTGGCCGGACACGCAGCCTAACGAGAAGAAGGACAGCCTGCGGCGGCGCTTCAGAGTCTTCGACGCCCTCATCGAATCCAACTTCCGGGTGCTGCCGCTCATGAACCACGTGCGCGGCTTGACGAAGTCCGGGGCCAAGGTCATCGTGGCGGAAATGGGGAAGATGGTGGCCAGCTACCAAGAGCTGGCGACGCTCGGCGGCAACGCCGCCGACGGCGAGGCGGTGGCCGAGAAATACAAGTCCATCGTCGCGTCCTTGGAGGCGGCCTGGGCCGATCTCTCGGATTCGCAGCCTCTGCCCCAAGACTTGGCGGCTCGGGTCGGCTCCTTCGAGAAGAACGTGGGGCTGCCCGAGATGGGCCATCTCCACAGCCTGGTCAACTACATGCACAAGATGAGCCTCAGCCTGCTGGCTAAACAGGACCAAGGCCAGGGCACGGGCAGGCTCTCCTTCGGCGGCCACCAGATCGCCTTCACCAACCTTCAGGAAGGGCCTCTCATCCGGCAAGGCCGCCTGCAGAGCCCGCCGCTCGCGGCCCTGCTTTCGCACCTGGGCGACATACAATCGGCTCACGGGGACCGCATCATCGTGAATGGGGACGAGGCCTGGTGCCACGCCACACTCGGCAAGCACAGCGCGGAGATCTACGTCAAATTCGCGGCACCCGACGACGGCGGGATGCTGAGGATCCGCTACGAGGATTGGGAGACGGGCCGCGGAAAGCGGGAGCGCATGTCGCTGCTGGAGATGCAGCTGGCGGACATGGGCGTCTCCCACGATCTGGAGGCCGACCAGTTCTTGACCGCGGTGCTGGACAAGGACCACGGCCTGAACTCCGAGTCCCAGCTGGCGGAGCTCTTCCCCGCCGCGATCCAGACCCTGCACGAGGATTCGGAGCTGAACCTGTATCTCGAGAAATTCAAGGGCGAGAAGGGCCTCGAAACGATACGCCGGTACGCCGATCTCTTCGCGGCCGAGGGAGGCTGGCCGAGCAAGGAGTGGAACAGGAACGACAACGCGACTTTCGGCAAGTTCTATGACGCCTACGTCGAGAAGAAGCAGCAGGCGCAGCGCAAGCTCCTGCGCCAGGCGCTCGACGCCGAGCTCGAGCGCCTGGGCCTGCCGAGGTTCCCGGAGGCGGCGGGCTTCGGCCGAGCCGTCATCAAGCGCTATTTCACGGACGCCGTGCAGAAGGCCTTGATCATAGGCCAACTCACGCTCGGCGAGGACGGAGTCCCGGAACCGCAGAAGTACCGGCCCGTCGAGGGGCTGGCCGACTTCGTCCTGACTGATGCCGCCGAGGCTCGGCGCTTGGGCTCGCTTGTGAGCCATCTCGACGTCGAGCTCTCCTACGAGCCCATCGGCGCCGTCGGCGCGCTGCGCGCGGAGAGGGCGGTCCTCCGCCTCGGGCGCAAAGGCTTGGTCCTCTACGTCCTGCGCGATCCCGAGACGGGGTTCATCGGCTACGCCCGCGCTCAGGCCTACGATTCCCAGCTCTCCGACGACTTGACGGCCGCGGCGCTCACCGAATTCCTGGAGCGGCAGGGGCTTAAGGCCCCGACGACGGTCGAGGACGTCGGCGCCGTCCAGGCCGCGCTGCTGGACCAAATGCTGCGGGCCCGGCCCACCGCCTCGCCGTATCTGGGCCAGCGCGCGGCGGGGCTGGCGGCCTCCGCCGGAGAAGGCGGCTTTGTCACTGCGCCCGTCACTTTCGACCGAGCCGGAAAGCCCGGCGCAATCCTCTTCGTGCCGTTCACCGAGCCCGACGACATCGACGCGATCGGACGGTCGGCGGCCGTCGTGACGACCGGGGGAGGCCTCCTCAGCCATGCCGGCATCACCACCCGCGAGATGGGCATCCCCTCCGTCATACTTCCCACGGCCCGGTGGCGCAAGGACAGCGAGCGGCGTGATTATGTCGAGTTCGACGTCTACGCGGCCAACGGCCGGCCCGTCGAGCGCAAGGGTTTGAGCCTGACCCCTGAGCTGACTTTGCAGCGCTTTGCCGTGAAGGAAGGAGGCCTCATTCGCGTCAATGGGGCCACCGGAGAATTGTCGCACTTCGCAGACGCGGAGGCGGATGCCGCCGCGGCTCTGGCCTATGTGGACGAGACTTTGCAAGGCAAGCGCGCGCCGCGGCCGACGACGTCGGCTGCCGTCGCCGCGGCGCTCGAGGAGACGCTCTTCAATCCGGGCCCCCGGAGCGATCCCAACGCGAAGATCCTCGCGAGCCTTCTGCGCCAAGAGGACGCTCCGCTGCGCCTGGAGGCGCGCGACCACGGCCGCCGACTGCTCGCGGACGTGCTCCAGCGGATGCAGGACGGCCGCGTCGAGCTCGGCGAGCCCGAGCTGCGGCGGCTGCAGGCTCTCGCCAAGCTGTTGGGGATCAAGGAGGGCGCCGTCGACCGCGTCCGCGCTCGCGCCGCGGCGCAGGAATCCCCGCGGACGGAGGTTTTGCCCGCTCTCGAGCGCGCGGTCCGAAGCTTGGCGCATCGCGCCATCGTCCCGGAAGTGCTGCCTTTGGGCGCCGTCGCCGAGGGCGATACCGCCATCGTGGGCGGCAAGTTCGCGAAGCTCGGCGAGATTTTGGCGGTCGCGCGCGAGCATGGCGCCTACGTCCCCTCGGCCCTCTCCGTCACGACGCGGGGCTGGCAGACGTTCCTCGAGGAAAACGGCCTGAAGGAGAAGCTCCGGGCCTTGGCCGAGGAGCTCGACCGCGCCCAGTCGGCGGCGAAGACCGACGAGGAGCGTCAGCTCAAAGCGGCCGAGCTCTCCGAAAAGATTCGCGCGCTCATAAGATCAGGGACGCTGAGCCGGGAGAGCGGCCTCGGCGCGGAGATTTGGAAGGGCATGCAGGATCATGGGCTCGTCGATGGCCAAAAGCGCCTGGCCGTGCGTTCGTCCGCAGTCCAAGAGGACCAAGCCGACGCCGCCTTCGCCGGAGCCGCCGAGAGCTACCTCCACGTCAAAGCGGAGGACGCCCTGGGCATGGTCATCGAGAACTGGGCCTCCTTCTGGCTGCCGCGCGGCATCAGTTACCGCCGCGCCCGCGGCATCCGATCGACCGAGCTCGAACCGTCGACCTTCATCCAGGAGATGGCGCAGGCCGACGCGGCCGGGGTGGTCTTCACGCGCAATCCGGTGAGCGGCGCCGACGAGATCGTCGTCAACGCGGCCTACGGTCTCGGCGAGGGCGTCGTGTCGGGCATCGTGCAGACGGACCGCTACATCGCGCGCAAGTCGGACGGCGAGGAGACGAGGCTCCCCTTCCTGGGCGACAAGCGCATCGCGGTCATGCCGCGAGCGGACGGCGCCGGCACCGAGATCCGGGGCATCGAGAGGCCGCGGCGGCGGCGGCGCGCGCTCGCGCTCGACCAGACGCGCAGGCTCTCGCTGATCGCCAAAGCCCTCGAGGCGCACTTCGGCTTTCCGCTCGACATCGAGTTCGCGGTCCAAGGAGACCGCATCGCCATCCTGCAGGCGCGGCCGATCACGACCCGTGCGGCCAAGCCCTCGGCGCCGGTCAAGGAGGAAGGACGGCCGTCGGCCAAGGCCGCGGCGCCCGCGAAGGATCTGGGCTCCGTCCTCGACGCCGCTCGCCCCGAGGACTTCCACGCGAGGGCGCTCGCGCATTGGAAGCGCGACTACAAGCCCGAATACGTGATGGCGACGCTCAAGGCGCTGGCGGACGGCGACCGCGCGCATCTGGACTCCGGCCACAAGGCCGCTCTCAAGGCGCTGCGCAAGGACGGCTCGCGTCTGGAGGGCGTGTTCGAGATGTTCGATGAGAGCCATCATGGCCCGGGTGATTTCGGGTCTTTCGTGGGGATGCTGGGGGACCTCAACGACTCGCTCGACGACGGGAAGGACGAGGACGCCGGCCGAAAGGCCAAGAGCCTGCGGGCCTGGCTCGAAGGCCGCGCCTTCGACGCGCGCGTCGGGGAATTCAAGGCGTCCGACCGCCGCTCGACGCATGAGCGCTTGACGCGGACCGCCGACAGCGTCCGCTCGGCCCTTCGCAAGGAGGAGTTCAGCGATCACGAGTTCCATCACGTGCGGCTGCAGATGAAGAACTACGCTTTCCTTCTGTATCTGTTGTCCGACATGCGTCCCGATGATTCCGTCTTGCGCGCGCTGAGCTCGGAGCTGACCAGCCTCAACAGCGAGATGGGAGGACTCCGCGACAAGAAGCGCCAGGCCGGCGACGACGGCTACAATTTTCCCATGCCGCCCGAGTTTCGCACGCGCATACTGAAGTTCCTCGACTCCTTCCTGCCGGCTCCCGCGAAAACGACTCCATGATCTCCGCATTCCTTCCTCATGGGGAGCGGCCATGAAGAAAGTTAGAAAGGGCACAGCTTGCCTCGTACTGTCGGCTTTGATTCCGACTTCCGCCGTATTTGCCCAGAGTGCCCGCGTCGTGGTACCTGTCGGGGAGCAGGCTTCTGGCGTCGCGGCCCTGCCGCCGTCCACGCCCCTTCAGCTTGGGGGCGCCGTCGCGATCGCGCCTGTCGCACTGGTCGATCTGAAATTGCTCGCCCCGGCAGTTCCCCTCGGTCCTGCCAACGTCATCGATCGGACCGCCGCTCCATCGCGCGCGGCCGAGGTCGGCATCCTCGACCTGCGTCCTACGCAGTTCGCCGTGGGCGAGATGGCGGTCCAATCTCGCGCGCTGGAGCTGCAGGGAATGAACGGCGTCGAGCTCAGGCAATACCTCGTCGAGCATCCGGTCCCGATCGTCATCGGCCCCGCCAGCGACCAGCCAGGGGCCGGCGCGGCTCCCTACATGATCGACCGCCATCATCTCGCGCGCGCGGCCGCGGAGATCGGCATCCCGTCGCTGCCGGTCAAGCCGGTGGCCGACTGGTCGGGGATGGGCTGGGCCCAGTTCTGGGACAGGATGCAGGAGATGAACTGGACCTATCTCTACGATGGGATGGGCGAGGGTCCGCTGTCTCCGGACGCCGTTCCCCGGAACGTCATGGCCATGCGGGACGATCCCGTCCGCAGCGTCACCACGCGCCTCAAAGAGTTGCGTGTCATTAAGAAGAGCCCGAAGCCTCACGCCGAGAACCAGTACTGGGTCCCATTCCTGCGCCGGCGGATGAAGACGAGCGACGTCAACGGGAACTTCGACTCGGCCGTGGCGGAGGCGACCGCTCTGGCCGAGAGCCGCGCGGCCTGGAACCTCCCCGGCGCCCGGCACGGGAACATGCGCTCTCTCGCCGCGGCCGCCCGCGGCGGCGAGGCGCCGATCCTCGAGCTCAGGCCGACTCAGCTCATCATGGGCGAAAGGACCGTCCGGACCAAGGTCGACGAGCTGCAGGACATTATCCGAGACGGCGACGTGCGGAAGTATTTGGTCGCTCATCCCGTGCCCGTCATCATCGGCCCGGGCGGGACGAAATACATGCTCGACCGCCACCACCGCGTGCGGGCGGCCTGGGAGGCGGGCCTGGTCTCGACGCCCTACATCGTCAAGGCCGACTGGTCGAGGCTGAGCCAGGCCGAGTTCGAGGAGAGGATGAAGCGCAAGAACCTCGCCTATCTCCTCGACGAGCACGGCGCGGGCCCCGTGCCGGCGTCGCGGCTTCCCGGCGACGTGCGGGGCTTGGTCAACGACCCGGTCCGCAGCGTCGTCGACCGCCTCATCGAGCTCAAGGTGATCCGCGAACTCCGCAAGCCTCATAGCGAGAACGCGTGGGTCGCGTTCTTCCACGGGAACCTGAAGACGCCGGACATCGGCGCCCACTTCGACGAGGCCGTCGCGGAAGCGACGGCGCTCGCGCGAAGCCCGGCCGCGTCTCATCTGCCCGGCTACAAATCCGTCAGGGGCTAACATCGCAGAATTGCCGGTGACGTCGTTTTAACCCGCTCGTCTCGATCCCATCGTCATTCTCGCGTCGAAGGCTTGCGCCGCGCGTCCTCAGCCGCTATAATCCGGCCGTCGTGGACCTGGAGGTCAGTGATGATCACAGAGGTCAAGGAAATCGTCGTCGACGTCCCGCATTCGCACTGCGGAAACGACTAAGACGGCGCGGACGGACCAGCCCCGGCCATCGCGAGATGTGCCGGGGCTTCCGCTTTATCGGGGAACCATGAAGCTCGGCGCGAACTGGACGTCGCCTCGGCATCGGACCGTCTTGAGCTCGCTCGTCGCGAGCGGGGCGGCCTCGTTCGTCGAGGTGATGATCGATAACTTCCTGCACCTGACGCCCGACGCGCTGGCGGCCGCGTTCCCGGGAGTCCCGCTCTCGTTCCACGTCATGAACTCGCAGTTCGTCCGGCGCGACGATCGCGAACTGGACATTCTATCGAGGAGGCTCAAGCTCTTCATCCGAGAGCTCAAGCCGCTCTACGTCTCCGACCACCTCGCGGTCTTCACGCACGGCGGCCGCCGCCTGCCCTTCCCGCAGGAGATCGACTACGCGCGCGAGGGGCCGCTCGCCCTCGACCGCGCGAAGCGCTGGCAGGATCTGCTCGGCGTGCCCGTGCTCTTCGAGAACTACCCGTCCATCCTAGACGCCGGACGCGGCCAGCCTCGCTTCCTCGAAAAATTGCTCGACGCCGGCGCCGGACTCCTGCTCGATCTCTCCAACGCGGTCGTCGCGCACAAGAACGACGCGGCCCCGCTGGACGAGTGGGCCGCGCTGGCCCGCCGCGCGACGCGCTTCCACGCGGCCGGCTACCGCCCGTCGGAGACCGTCCCGGAATTCCTCGTGGACTCGCACGACAGCGAGCTGTCCGCCGACACGCTCGACTTCCTGCGCCGCGTCAAGCCGCTCGCCGCCGGACGCGACTGCTCGCTCGTGATCGAGCGCGACGCGAACATCGACGCCGCGAGCTGGTCGCGCGACCTCGCCGCGGCGGAGGCGGCCTTCGCGTGAACGCCGAAGCCCTCTTCACCCGCGCCGCGGCCGAAGCCCTGCCGGCGGATTCGAAGGAGCGCGCGCTCGCCACCGTCGCCCTGCGCCGAATCTGGCACGCGGTGTTCGATCCTTGTCCTCGGCTCTCCCGCCTCTTCGGCGACAAGAACCGCGAGTTCCTCGATCCGTTCCTCGAGCACGCGTCGCGCCGCGGCCTGTCCATGCGCTGGCCCCTGCACGCGCACGCGCTCCTCTGGATGAAGGAAAAGCGTCCCGCCGAGCTGTCCGCGCCGCTCGCCCAGGAGCTCCTGGCCGCCGCCGCCGCGCGCTGGGCCAACGAGGATCAGAGCGACGCGAAAGGAATGCTCCTGTATTCCACGGACGCGCCCGGCTCCGGCCTGGCCGCGTGGAAGCTGCGCGCGGCGGACCAGGACGTCCGCGTCGTGCTCATCGAGTTCCCCGCGCCGAGCCTGTCCGGAGGCATCCACTGCGCGCCGTTCGCGGAGGAGCGCTATCCCGACGCGCCCGCGTGGCGGCCGCTCCCCGACTGAGGCCGCTGGGCAAAATCGTTGTAACCCATCGGTCCCGAAGCCGCTCGACGCGGATTTTGTATAGTAGCGTCGTTCCCGCGTCGGGAACGAGACGGAAAAAATCTCTTTCAGGATGATCATGGGACTCCACATCGTCGTCTGCGTCAAGAGCACCACCTCCAGCGTCAACATCACGGTCGACTCCGCGACGGGCCAGCCGAAGACGGCCGGCATCCCCACCGCGATCAACCCGTACGACGAGTACGCGGTCGAGGAGGCGGTGCGGCTCAAGGAGCGCGTCGCGGGCTCGAGCGCGACGGTGCTGACCGTCGGCGGCGACTCGGCGGCCGACGTCCTGCGCGAGGGCATCGCGCGCGGCTGCGACGGGGGCGTGCTGATCAGCGGGGCCGAGTTCGATGGCGGCGACTCGTACGCGACCTCGCTCGCGCTCTCCGCGGCGATCAAGAAGCTCCACGGCGAGAAGCCGGTCTCCCTCGTCCTCTTCGGCAAGAACACCAGCGACGTCGGCGCCGGAGTCGTCGGGACCGAGACGGCGGCGTGGCTGGACTGGCCGGACGCGACCGCGGTCAAGAAGATCGAGGCGATCGACGAGAAGTCCGCCACGGTCCATCGCGCGATGGAGGACGGCGTCGACGTGCTCAAGCTGACGCTGCCGGCCTGCGTCTCGACCGTCAAGGAGCTCAACGAGCCGCGCCTGCCCTCGCTCAAGGGCAAGATGGCGGCCAAGAAGGCCGTGTTCCCGAAGTGGGGCGCGGCCGAGCTCGGCCTGCAGGCGGCGCAGGTCGGCGCGGCCGGCTCCGGGTCGTCCGTGACCAAGGCCGCGACTCCCCCCGCGCGCCCCGCGGGCGTGAAGGTCGAGGGCGCGAGCGCGGCCGAGAAGGCCAAGAAGCTCGTCGACATCCTGATCGAAAGGAAGCTGATCTAATGGCCAACAAAGGAATCCTCGTCGTCGCCGTGTCCTCGCGCGGCGTCCTGCCGTCCGCCGCCTACGAGCTCGTGACCGCCGGGCGCCAGCTCGCCGACGCGCTCAAGGAGCCGCTCGCGGCCGTCGTCCTGTCCGAGAAGGCGTCCGCGCTCGCGGCCGACCTCGCCGCGCGCGGCGTCCCGAAGGTCTACGCGGTCGAGCACCCCTCGCTCGCCGGCTTCGAGAGCTCGACGTTCGCGAAGGCCGCGCTCCAGATCGCCCAGAAGGAGAACTGCGGCCGCGTCCTGCTCGCCTCGAACGTCTCCGGGCGCGCGCTCGCCGCTCGCCTCGCGGTCCTGCTGAAGGCGGGCCTCGCCTCCGACGTCTCCGAGATCCTGCCCGACGGCAAGGTGCGCCGGCCGTACTACTCCGGCAACCTCGTCGCCGAGGTCGAGTTCAAGTCCCCCGTGGCGGTCATGACCTTGGCGCCGCTGTCCTTCGCGCGCGCCGAGAAGGGCGGCGCGGCCGGCGCGGTGGAAGCCGTCGCCTTCGACCCCGGCGCGCCGAAGGCGCAGTTCGTCTCGTTCCAGGCGGAGGAGTCCGGCGAGATCGACCTGGGCTCGGCGGAGCGCATCATCTCCGGCGGCCGCGGCCTCGGCGGACCCGACGGCTTCAAGCCCTTGTACGCGCTCGCGCACGCGATCGGCGCCGCCGTCGGCGCCAGCCGCCCGACCGTCGACTCGGGCTGGATCCCGTACAAGCACCAGGTCGGGCTGACCGGCCGCCCCGTGCGCCCGAAGCTCTACATGGCGGTCGCCATCTCGGGGCAGATCCAGCACCTGGCCGGCATGTCCTCGTCCGGGACCATCGTCGCGATCAACATGGACAAGGACTGCCCGATGATGCAGCTCGCGAACATCGCCGTCCAGGGCGACTACGCCGAGCTGATCCCGCTGATCACCGAGGAAGTCAAGAAGCGCAAAGGCTCGGCGGCCGTCGCCGCCTGAGCCGGCTCCTCTAGACGAGGGCCTTGGATCCGCGCGGGTCCGAGGCCCTCTTCCTTTTCGGGCGCCCCGACCAGCGGCACACGCCGCCCTCGCAGCGGACCTTCGCGAACGGCGTCCACGCCGACTTCCGGCTCACGAACAGCCACGGCATCAGGTCCTTCGCGATCATCTGTCCTCCCTCACGGCGTTGCGCGCGTCAGACATAACATCTTTTATCAGCTATTCTAATTTTTGTCAATAGATAATATACGTCGATATATCAGCACGTCGAAAAACACCACGAAAGGCCGCGGCCTAGGCGAAGGCGGGCGAGAAGCGCGGCGCGAGCGCGCCGATCTTCGGCGCCACGGGCGCCGCCGGCTTCTTCGCCGGACGCATGCCGTCCGGGAAGATCCACTTCGGGACCATCCACTCGAGCGCCGCGGTCAGCGTGATCGCGCCGGCGATGATCGCCATCGCCGTCGAGATGCTGAACCAGTCGAGCAGGAAGCCGGCCGCGAGCGCGCCGCCGGCCGAGAAGAACATGTCGACCATGTTGAACGCGCTCTCCACGCGTCCGAGCTGGGCGTCGGGGATCTCCGAGCGCACGACCGGCGCCATCACGACCCCGACCGGGCCGTGGAAGATCTGCGTCGCGAACTGCACGAACAGCACGGTCCCGAGGCTGAGCCAGAACATGTGCGGCAGCAGGGTCGGCACCGCCCACATCAGCCAGAAAAGGAGGGAGGAGACCGCGGCGATCTTGTAGAAGCGCCCGTGGCCGACCTTCTCGATGAGCCTGTCGCCCTTCTCCCCCTCCATGCGCCACGAGGCGATGAAGCGGCCCACCGACTCGGCGGCGAGCATCACGCCGAAGATGCCGCCCGCGGTCGCGAGCAGTCCGCCGACGAGAGGGAGGCCGAAGTGCGGCCCCACGCCGACGACGTCCTTGATGAAGTTCGGCAGGACCACCATCGGCATCGCGTCCGACAGGAAGGCCTCGATCGCGCCCACGCTGATCAGCGTGGACAGCGTCTTGTTGCGCAGGATGTAGGAGAAGCCCTGCGTGGCCTCGTGCCTGTCGAGAGCGCGCGCGAGCCTCTCCTTGAAGCCGACGCCGGCCTCGGCGGGCGCGGGCTTCGTCCCGCGCTCCCTGACGAGCTTGATCAGGAAGCGCGCGAGAGCGAGCGGCGAGAGCAGGAGGCCCTTCGCGAGGGCCCACAAGAACGTCGCCGTGCCCTTGAGGAAGTTGACGAAGCCCGCCAGCCCCATGTCCTTGTGGTCGCGCGGGTCGCGGACCATGATCCAGTAGATCGGGATCGAGGCGAGGAGGAACGCCGCGTAGACGCCGTAGGCCATCGCGTAGCCGCCGAGGCCGAAGGAGCTCACGAGCGCGCTGACCGCGCCGCTGGCCGCGAGCGGCATGATCATGCCGGCGAGCGAGTCCCACTTGCCGAGCGTCGCGCTCGCTTCCTTGTTGAGCTTCTCGTCCGTGCCCAGGAAGGCCATGCGCGCGGCGCCGTCGGCGACGATCATCGTGCTCTGGAACAGCGGGTTCAACGCGATGATGGCGACGAGCACCCCGAAGCTGAGGTGTCCGGCGAGGAACAGCAGCGGGATCGCGCCCATCAGCATCGCGCGCGCCAGCGAGGTCGCGATGAAGAGCGTGCGGAAGTCGGTCTTGTCGATGAGCAGGCCGACGGGCAGCAGGTTCACGATCGACATCGAGCCCATGTGCACGTTGCGCACGAGGCCCATGATCGCCTTGCTCTTCTTCAGCGTCTCCATGACCAGGAAAGGCTGGCTGATCATGTGCAGCTCGATGCCGGACACCGTGAGGATGTGGTGGCCCCAGAACAGCCCCCACATCGAGCGCGGCAGCTTGGTCTTGGCTTCCTTCGGCGCCGGCGCGAGAGCGGAGCCGCGGCCGGCGGGCGCGTCCGCCGCGGCCGCCGGGTAGACGGGCAGGGCGTCGTCCGGGCGCGCGGCCGCGCGGTCGAAGAGGCGCGAGCCGTCGGCCGCGGCGGCCTCGGGCGCGCGCTCGGCGGGCGCGGAAGCGGCTCCGACGCTCGCGGCGGCGGAGGCGGCGGGCGCGGCTGAGGCGGACGCCGCG
>Ga0209415_10016669_pt1 | contig 11777 bp, 10 predicted proteins | sample PeaSoiSIISIP2007_FD_187696 | JGI IMG/M metagenome (GOLD analysis project Ga0209415, IMG submission 187696) | Peat soil microbial communities from Weissenstadt, Germany - SII-SIP-2007 (SPAdes) (version 2) | ecosystem: Environmental > Terrestrial > Soil > Wetlands > Peat | place: Germany... | reverse complement strand
TGGCAGAAAAGTCTGATTGACTGTAATAAGCATTCGATCGTATGGTTATTGCATACATGACGACGACGCTTCTCGACATTGTTTCTTCCAGGCGGAAGGCGGAGGTTCTGCGCTTGTTGTTTGGCGTTGAGGCTAGAGAGATCCACCTGCGGGACTTGGCCCGCCAATCCGGCCTCGCCCTGAGGACGGTGCAACAAGAACTCGCCCGGATGGGGACCGCGGGGTTGGTGACCTCTCGCAGAGACGGGAATCGGGTGTACTACCAGGCGAACCGGAACAGCCCGGTCTATGCTGACCTCCGCAATATTGTGCTGAAAACGGCCGGACTGGCTGATGTGCTTCGCAGCGCGCTTCAGGGCGCCGACGTCGAGCTGGCGTTCGTGTTCGGCTCGATAGCGGCGGAGAGTGCGCGGTCAGAAAGCGACATTGATCTCATGGTAATCGGCCCATTGGGATTGCGCCGGCTCGCCAAGGCCCTCCATGGCGTGGCTCTGAGGATTGGCCGTGAAATCAACCCCCACGTCTTCACCCGGGAGGAGTTTGCCAGCCGTAAACGCTCGGGGGATCATCTTGTTTCGTCCCTCTTGGCGTCCCCTCGCCTTTTCATTGTAGGAACCGACGATGAGCTTGCAAAGTTGGGCCAATAACGGCTGGCTGAGACCGCACCGGACCAGTGCCCAGGAGATCAAAGACCTGCTGGTGATGGTGGAACGTGACCTGGCCGACGCCCAGGGCGATATCTCGCCCGACTGGAGATTCGGCATCGCCTACAATGCGGCTCTCAAGCTTTGTACTATCCTGGTCTATGCTTCGGGGTATCGCCCCGAGAAGACGCTGCAGCACCATCGCACCATTCAGGCCTTGTCCTTGATTCTGGGTGCGAACCGGGAGGCGGACGTTGACTACCTCGACACGTGCCGCGGCAAGCGGAACACGGTCGAGTACGACCATGTCGGTGGGGTGACGGACAATAATGTGGACGAGTTAATCGAGTTCGCCGAAGAACTCCGGGGTGATGTCGTGGAATGGCTGCGACAACACCATTCGCACTTGCTGCCGCCGGAACCCAAGTGAAACGGCCTTGCCATCATTTCCCACCGACACCCATCCCGAGGAATCGTACCGTGCGAACGCCGAAGCGAGGCACACTAACTTCGATTTGACAGCGGTCGCCTTGGCGTGGCTGAGTTTGAGCTTTTCCCGGACCCGGCCATCGAGCTCGATCAATTCTGCGCCAGCCGGCTTCCAGGCCACCGAAATGCGCTGGGCTGGAGGGTCGTCTTCGGCGTTGAAACGACGCACTATCAGAGCGTTGCCTCCGACCAACATCGTGGGCAGGTCGAGGCTGCCGCCTTCGATTCGCAGCAGGCTGGCGTGCAGTGGCTGATGCGGAGGCGGGTTGAGCATGAGCTGCCCCACAAGCGGTTCGTGCCAGCGTTGGCACTCTTGCCAAAGATGAGCCCTGTCCCAGAGTCCTGCCTGGGGCACCAGGGCATACCGGGTCGTCGCCATCGAGAGAAATCCCATGCGGCGAAGCGGCGGCCGCGGCGACGGCCCGGAGGCAGCGGACGGACTTCCGTAGGTTGGCGATTTTCAAGGAGTGCGGATTGGACAAGAGGCCGGATCCGTGGCACGGTTTGGAAACAACAGCATATCGGATAGATGACATTGTGAGGGCTTATGGGTGACGTGACACAGGTCCTGGCCGGGCTGGCTGCGGGTCAACCGGGAAGCGCCGACGCGCTGGCGGAGTTGGTGTATGCCGAGTTGCGGCGGCTCGCCGGCAGCAAGCTGGCCATTCAGCCCCCAGGCCACACCTTGCAACCGACCGCGCTGGTGCATGAGGCCTGGCTGCGGCTTTTTGGCGGCGCCCGAACCTCGTTTGCCACGCGCGCGCAGTTCTTCGCCGCGGCAGCCCAGGGCATGCGGAACATCCTAATCGACCGCGCGCGGCGCAAAAACTCGTTGAAGCGAGGTTCGGGCGCGGTCCCGGTCAGTCTCGAGGACGTGGACGTCGCCGCGCACGCGGACGAGGACACCCTCTTGCTAGTGAACGAAGCACTCGAACGCCTGCAGACCGAGCACCCCGACGCCGCCCGGTTTGTCGAACTCCGCTTTTTCGCCGGACTCAACAATGCCGAGGCGGCGCAAGCGCTTGGCTTGCCTGAGCGCACCGCCCGCCGCCATTGGACCTTCGCCCGGGCCTGGCTCTACGAGGAAATCCGCCGGCTCGAGCGGGAACCCACCCCGCTGGCTGGAGCGCCGCCGGTCCGGCGTTCGACTCCGGGTCTGGTTTCGCCCGGTGGATGTGGGCCATCGCTGGCGCGCTAAGGCGCCGGGGGAGCTTCCAGCGCGTATCCTGGCCGGATTCGCTGTCCGATTGCGTATGTATCATCATGGCTCCTGATCCCCGGTCCGTGCGGTCCGTGTTCGACGAGGCGTCCGAAATCACCGACCCTCGCCAGCGCGCGGCCTTTTTAGCGCGCGCCTGCACGGCCGATGATGCCCTGCGGACGAAGGTGGAGGTCCTGCTGGCGGCGCACGAGGAGGCCGGCGGCTTTCTGGCCGATTTTCCCTCGGACCAACGCCCCGCGCCCGCGCGTCACGCGCCAGACGCCTTGGAACGTATCGGCCCCTATACGCTGCTCCAAGAGATCGGGGAGGGCGGGTGCGGTGTCGTCTATCTGGCCGAGCAGGTGAGTCCCTTGCGGCGCCAGGTGGCCCTCAAGATCATCAAACAGGGCATGGACACCCGCCAGGTGGTGGCGCGCTTCGAGGCGGAACGGCAGGCGCTGGCCCTGATGGACCATCCCCATATCGCCAAGGTGCTCGACGCCGGGACCACCAAGACGGGCCGGCCCTATTTCGTCATGGAAATGGTGCGCGGCCTCCGCATCACCGACTTCTGCGAGCTGAACCAGCTTGCCACCACGCAGCGCTTGGAATTGTTCATCAAGGTTTGCCAGGCCATTCAGCACGCGCATCAGAAGGGGATCATCCATCGGGACCTCAAGCCGTCGAACATCCTGGTCACGCCCGAGGAACCCGGCTCGTCGGGAGCGCCCAAGGTGATTGATTTTGGCATTGCCAAGGCCATGTCCGAGCCCTTGACCGACGAGACCGTGTTCACCGCCTTCGAGCAATTCATCGGCACGCCGGCTTACATGAGCCCGGAACAGGCGGAGATGGGCGGGCTGGACATCGATACGCGCTCGGACATCTACAGCCTGGGGGTGTTGCTTTACGAGCTGCTGACGGGCAGCACGCCGTTTGATGCGACCGAACTGCAGGTCTCGGGCATCGACGCGATGCGCAAGACGATTCGGGAGAAAGAACCCATGCGGCCGAGTACGCGCCTGGCAACGCTCGGAGCCAATCAGCTCACCGCCACGGCGAAACGCCGCTCCGCCGACACCTCGACGCTGATGCACCAGATTCGGGGCGATCTCGACTGGATCGTGATGAAGTGCCTGGAGAAAGACCGCAACCGGCGATACGAGACGGCCAACGGGCTGGCGATGGACATCCGGCGCCACCTGGACAATGAGCCTGTCGTAGCCCGCCCGCCGACCATTGCATACAAGTTCCAGAAGGCGTGGCGGCGTAACAAGCTAGCGATTACAGCAGCCGGGGTGGTGGCGGTGTCATTGGTTGTGGGAATCGGCGTCAGCACCTGGCAGGCAATCGTAGCGAGCAGGGCCAGGACTGCCGAGACACAGCAGCGGCTTACCGCCGAGGCGGCCGAGCAAGCCGAGAAGCGACAGCGCCAACGGGCCGAAGCGGGGGAGGCCGATGCCCGCCGCCTGCTCTACGTGGCGAGCATGAACTCGGCCCAGCGGTACTGGGAGCAGGGCAACGTCGGCCTGCTGCGGCAGTTGCTGGATGAAACCAGAGAGTCTCCGAGCCGCGGCTTCGAGTGGTACTACTGGCAGCGGCAGGCGCACCTGGACCTGAAGTCGCTGCGCGGTCACCTGGGGCCGGTGACATCGGTGGCCTTTTCACCGGACGGCCATCTGATTGCCACCGGGAGCGAAGACCAGACGGCCAAGGTGTGGGAGGCGGCCAGCGGCAAGGGGCTGCTCACGCTCAAGGGGCACGGCGCAAGGGTTAACTCGGTCGCCTTCTCCCCCGATGGCCGGAGGATCGCAACCGCGAGCCACGATGGGACGGCCAAGGTTTGGGCGGCAGACAGCGGCAAGGAGCTACTGACGCTCGCGGGGCACGGCGGCCGCATCTGGTCCGTGGCCTTCTCCCCCGACGGACTGTGGATCGCCACCGGGAGCCAGGATAGCACGGCCAAGGTGTGGGAGGTGAGCACTGGCAAGGAACTGCTCACGCTCGATGGCCACGGCGGCGCGGTCAGGTCTCTGGCCTTTTCCGCGGATGGCCGGCGGATTGCCACCGGCAGTGATGATCGGACGGCCAAGGTTTGGGAGGCAGACAGCGGCAAGGAGCTATTGACGCTCAAGGGGCACAGCGGTCAGATTTGGTCTGTGGCCTTCTCACCGAACGGCCAGCGGATCGCCACCGGGAGCCAGGATAGCACGGCCAAGGTGTGGGATGCGAGCGGCGGCAAGGAGCTGCTCTCGCTCAAGGGCCAGGGCGCGGTCAGATCCTTGGCCTTTTCCCCGGACGGCCGCGGGATCGTCGCGAGCGGCGGGGATGCGACGGCCAGGATGTGGGATGTGGCCAGCGGCAAGGAGCTGCTCACGCTCAAGGGGCACAGCGGCGGGGTTAGCTCGGTGGCCTTCTCTCCGGATGGCCAGCGGGTTGCTACCGGGGGTGACGATGCATCGGCCAAAGTGTGGGATGCCAGCGGCAAGGCAATGCTCACGCTCCAGGGGCACGGTGGTGGGATCAGCTCCGTTGCCTTCTCTGCGGACGGCGGACGGATCGTTACCGGTAGCGAGGATGACACGGCCAAGGTGTGGGATGCGGGCAGCGGCAGGGAGCTGCTCGCGCTCAGGGGGCACAGCGGCGGGGTTAGCTCCGTTGCCTTCTCCGCGGACGGCAGGCGGATCGTCACCGGTAGCAGGGATGCGACGGCCAAGGTGTGGGATGCGGGTAGCGGCAGGGAGTTGCTCGCGCTCAAGGGGCACGGCGGCGCCATCTGGTCCGTGGCCTTCTCCCCGGACGGCCTGCGGGTTGCCACCGGGAGCGGGGACGCGACGGCCAAGGTGTGGGATGTGGCCAGCGGCAGGGACCTGCTCACGCTCCGGGGGCACGGCGAGTCGCTTCGCTCCGTGGCCTTTACCCCGGACGGCCGGCGGATCGCCACGGGCAGCGATGATCGGACGGCCAGGGTGTGGGATGCGGCCGGAGGCAAGGAGCTGCTCACGCTCAAGGGGCACGACGGCGTGGTAAATTCTGTGGGCTTTTCCCCGGACGGCCGGCGGATCGTAACGACGAGCAACGATAAGACGGCCAAGGTGTGGGATGCGGCCGGAGGCAAAGAGCTGCTCACGCTCAAGGGGCACGGCGACTTGGTTTTTTCCGTGGCATTCTCCCCTGATGGCCAGCGGATCGTCACAAGCAGCATGGATGCGACCGCCAAGGTGTGGGAGTTGGCCAGCGGCAAGGAACTGCTCACGATCGGGCACGGCCGCGCGTTCTGGGCCGCGGCCTTTTCCCCGGACGGCCGGCAGATCGCCACCGGGGGTCCGGACGCTGTGGCCGAGGTGTGGGCGGCGGCGACCGATGTCCAGGTGGCCACCTGGCGGGCAGAAGAACAGGCAGCCGAGCAGCAGTTGGCCCTCCTGCGCCCGGTGGCGGAGGCTGAGGCGCGGGCGGCGGCTGAGGCGCGGGCGAGGGAACTCGCCGCGTTGGCCGGGGCGCCAGGGTCGGCCCCGGGGCACAGGCTGTCCACGCAGGAGCGGCCGGTGATCCCCAGCGATCCCGGCGTGATCCGGCAATGGCTGGTCCTGGCGCCCATTCCGTTTGACGGGGGCCCCGACCTGAACGTGCTCAGGCAGCAGATCCCCAATGAGGCTCGCCTCCACCCGCGCGCGGGAGAGCGCCCCGCAGAAGCGCCCGCCGGGCTCGCCTGGACGCCCGTGCGGCTAAGCGAGGGCTCCTACCAGCTCGACTTCGTGGAGCTGGTGAACAAGTCCCACCCGGGGGCCGGCACGGACAATCAGGTGGCCTATGCCGTGGCCTACATCATGAGCGAGGAGAGGCAAACCGGGCTGATCCTGCTGGTGGGCAGTGATGACACGGCGAGGATCTACCTCAACGAGAAGGAAATCTACCGGCAACTGGATCCGAAGAGCTGGCAGCCAGATCGCGACGAGGTGAGCGGTGTCGAGCTGAGGGCCGGCTTGAACCGGCTGGTCTTCAAGGTCGCAAACGGCGCCGGCCTGTGGGGCGGCTCCGTGCGCTTCCTCGACGCCGCCGGCCGGCCGGTCAAGGGCATCAGGGCGACGCTGGACCCGGAAGCGAAAGACCGACTCTGAACGCGCAGCCCGCGCTTCCCCTGTGGCAAGGTGCGTCCGCTGTGGTCGCCACATTGCCACCTTCGAACGTAATTAACTAGTACGGCTCCTGTGCCATAGGGCGTTGGCTTGGAGCTTCGCAGGATTCGCCACCTCCGGACTTTCGTGGAACTACGGACAAGTTTACCCTGGAACTACACCCAGACTGCAACTTTGCCCTCCGCAAATCTTCGAATTTCTTTGGCCAGGTTCGCCGCCCGGTTGCGTATGTAGATGCGTGAACCTCGCCACTGGCGAACGGTGGCGAAGGTAGAAAACAACAGACAAACAACAAACCTCAGGCGCCTGTCGCCTGAACAAAAGAAAGAACCAGAATGAAAAACAGACTGCATCACAAATACGTCGGGCGCCTCGCGTCCGCGAAACCTCTCAGCCCGCTGCTGGTGGCCGCCGCCTTGATGGGCATGAAGCCCATCAGTGTCATGGCCGCGCCGGACTTCCAGTTCACCGAAATAACCGTGCCCGGCGGCATCACCCCCGGGGCCTTCGCTATCAACAATCGCGGGACTATCGTGGGCAACTACTGCCTGCCAGACAGCCCGACCGTTGTTCGCGGCTTCATTGAGCGCCAGGGTGTGTTCACTGACGTGGTCATTCCCGGCGCGGGCGGCGACCCGAATCCTTTCCTATATGGCCTGAACTGGTTGGGCGAGTTGAATGGCATCAACGACGCCGGAACCGCCGTCGGCAGCTATACCGACGCGCATTCCTTCGCCCATAGCTTTCTTCGCAGCCCCACCGGAGAGATCACGTTGCTGCCCGATGCGATCAGCCAGGGCGCGAGCGCAATGTACGGCATCAACGATGCGGGGGTCATCGTGGGCTTTGGGGCCACCAGTTTGGACTCCATCCTCAACAACGTTGGCCTTCACGGCTTCCTCTGGCGCCACCGGGGGTATGCGCAGATCGACTACCCGGCCTCCATCGGCACCGGTTGCAGTGCCATCAACGATGAGGGTCAAATCGTTGGGTGGTATGTTGACGCCTCGCAAAACACCCACGGCTTTCTCCTGGGTGAGGATGGCTTCCGCACTCTGGACGTGCCCGGTGCGGTCTCGACCTTCGCTTTAGGCATCAACAACCGGGGCCAGATCGTTGGCCGCTATGTGGACGCATCCCAGGTTCAACACGGTTTTCTGCTGAGCCACGGGGTTTACACCACGGTGGATTTCCCAAGCCAGACGGGCAACGAGCTGTACGGGATTAACGACCATGGCGAGATGGTTGGGAACTACAACTACGAAAACAACGCCTTCATTGTGACCAGCGTCCACTCTGAGGGCGAAGAGGCTGGCCACTAAAGGCCCCCGAATAAAAAACAAAACTCAGGCGCGCGGCGCTGAAATGAAAAAAAACACAAAATGAAAACTCAAACAGTCATCAATATCGGTGCAGCCGGCGTCGTGCTTTGGCTGGCCGTCCTGCCTCTGGCGGCCCTCGGCCAGGCCAGATACACCACTCCTTACACCTTCACCACCATCGCCGGAAAGGCGATCGTTGAAGGCAGTGCGGACGGGATGGGGAGCGCCGCGCGGTTCGCGGTTCCTTCCGGCGTGGCCGTGGATAGCGCGGGCAACGTCTATGTCGCAGACGATCGCAACTGCACCATCCGGAAGGTGACGGCGGCTGGAACGAACTGGGTGGTGACGACTCTGGCCGGACTGGGCGGGGTAGATGCGAGCGGCAATTCCTTACATGCAGGCAGCACGGACGGGACGAACAGTGCCGCGCGATTTTATCATCCTAACGGCGTGGCGGTCGATACCAATGGCAACCTCTATATCTCGGACGGAGGAAACAACACCATCCGGCAAGTGACGCCGGTCGGAACAAACTGGGTAGTGACGACGCTGGCCGGAAAGGCGGGCAGTGGTGGCAGCGCAGACGGGACGAACAGCGCCGCGAGGTTTTATGGTCCTTCCGGCGTGGCGGTGGACAGCGGTGGCATCCTCTATGTGACGGACGAACTGAACTTCACGATCCGCAAGGTGACGCCGGTCGGAACGAATTGGGTGGTGACGACGCTGGCTGGACGGGCGGGCAGTTCTGGCGGCGCGGACGGGATGGGGAGCGCCGCGCGGTTTAATTATTCTTGGGGCGTGGCCGTGGACACCCAGGGCAACGTTTATGTGGCGGACCAGAACAACTGCGCCATCCGGAAGGTGACGCCGGTTGGAACGAATTGGGTGGTGACGACTCTGGCGGGACTGGGCGGATTTGATGCGAGCGGCCCCTTGCATAAAGGCAGCGCGGACGGGACGAACAGTGCCGCGCGGTTTAGTTATCCTGACGGCGTGGCGGTGGACAGCGCCGGCAACGTCTATGTGGCCGACCAAATCAGCCAAACGATCCGGAAGGTGACGCCGGTCGGAACAAACTGGGTGGTGACGACGCTGGCCGGGCGGGCGAACACTTCGGGCAGCGCGGACGGGACGGGGAGCGCCGCGCGGTTTAATCAACCTACCGGCGTGGCCGTGGACAGCGAGAACAATGTCTATGTGGCGGACTGGAGCAACAACACCATCCGCAAAGGATACCCGGCGCTCGTGATTACCTCCCCTGGAGCAACTTTCGGGTCCAACGGCCGTCAGTTTGGCTTCGATCTCACGGGGCCAGCGGGCAAGGTGGTCGTCGTTGAGGCTTCGACGGATCTGGTGAGCTGGCTGCCTCTATGGACCAACACCTTGACGGGTACACTCCAATTCACAGATCCGGAAAGCGGCGTTGATTCCCATCGCTTTTACCGTATCCTTACGCCGTGAAAATGACGTGGGATTGTGGCGGCATTCGACATACCCATCTGCCGCCACAACCTCCAGTTTAAGCCGCCCGTTCCCGTTCCAGCTCTTCGCTTTCCGGCGCTGCGCTCGATTCGGCTTGGACCGAGGACTGCAGCGGGGCCATGGCCCGCCTTCGACCCCATCCACCGGCCTCCATTTCTTTTTGCCCCCGCAACGAAAAACGCGCCCAGGGAATCGCCCGTAACCGCGCCTCTTCGATGGGTTCCCCAGTCACTTCGCAGATCCCATACCTGCCGCACTCGATGCGCCGAATGGCGTCAAGCACCTCAAAAACTCTCGCCTGGGTCGCACCTGCTTCCACAAAGGCCCGCGTGCGCTGAGTCTCCTCCGTGGCCGCGTCACCGAGATTATCTGTTTTGACAGCCGATGGGGCCGCGGAGGAGAAGTTCCGCGCGAGCAACCGGTTGCGTTCATCCATGAGGCGTCGGAAATGAGCGGCCCATTTGGCAGGCACCTTGATTTTTGGGCGGGAACCTAAAATGTCTGCTGCTGTTGACATAAATCAATCGCCTGTCGTTGGCAACACAGTATGTGCGGCCAAGGGTCCATCTGGCAGTGGCGCAGCGAATCTCGGCCATCCCGCTGTCGCCGCTCCCGCCGGGTTCGGTTCCCGCTGGCAGGCGGGCGCTCCGGCTGCCGCGCGGAAAATGTCGTGGCAGGTGACCGCCGGGTTGCCGGCGAGAATTTGCCTGAAGGAGCGCCCCTCGGCTATCCATTTCAGAATGGCTCGTGATTTCTTGCTCGATCTATTTGCTGCCATATCCGCCTGAGTATTGACGTGGCAAAGGTTTGCGAAGCACTTTTGATGCCGGAACTTTCAACCGCGTCGAGCCTCGCCTTTTCGAGGCCGTCGCTTTCTGGCCACCGGCCCTGTCGCAAACCTGGTTCATCGCCATGAGGTTCTTTTTCAGAGAATCCAGTCGTCGAGGGTCTCGCGGGTGGCCGCGACCTGGGGCTGGCTGTCCACTTTCAAGCCGGTCAGTGAAGGCCGGCAGGACAGCACCGTCGTTTTCAGCGTGTCCATCACCAGCCTCGCCCCCGGCGTGAGGCCCTGCTTACGCCCTCGCCTCCCTCAGCTCTCCGCTGGGCGCGGCCCTGCAATTCGGACGTGCCGCTGACGCTTTGGCTTGCGTTTCGCGCGGCAGTCCCACACTTTTAAGCCCCAGACCGCGCGGCCTTGACAAAAATCTCGGCACTGATTCTTATGACCGCATGAAACCTGCTAAATCCAAGATTGCGGGGCCGGCCGCAAAGGCCCTGATATTGGTTGTGGACGATGACCCCGACCTGCTTGGGCTCCTCAGCCAGAGTTTTGAAGGGGCGGGTTTCTCCGTCATCACGGCGGCGAACGGACCGGACGCGCTGAAACAGGCTCAGTCACAGCCCGATTTGATTGTCTTGGATTTGGTGCTTCCCGAGCTGGATGGGTTCACCGTTTGCCAGACTCTCAAAAGAGATCGGGCCACTGCCTCAATCCCGATTATCATGCTCACGGGTTTGACCAGTCAGCTTAGCCGGCTTGCGGGTTTGGAGTGCGGCGCGAACGATTATCTCAGAAAGCCCGTCACCGTCGAGGAACTGGTCGCAAAAATAAGGACCTTGCTGGGTCGTTCAGCCAATGGTCAAAGCGCATCTTTGGGAACGTAAAAATTCTGGTTGCCCACGCAGGCCACCAGCCGCATCTCACTAAGCCAGGGCGGACGGTTCTCCCTCCCGTCGTAGTAACTCGCGCCCCGCGTGAGGTTCGGCAGCTCTTCCGGCGCGTTGTAACACGTCCTGGCGAGCCGAAGGGCCGTCGGGAACTCCCTCTTCCGGCAGAACTTCTGGTAAAGCGCCTCCGGCGTCGTGCGCCTCAGCGACGAGAACTCGCCCTTCTTGAGCACGACCGCCAACGGGCTCCTGGCGGCCTTTTTGGCCCGGTTGTGGATGACCTCGGCGACCGCGGTCATGCCGACCTCGCCTTCGCCCCAAGCCTCCCCCATCAGGACCGCCGCCACGATCCGCTGCCCATAGGTCGAGGATTCCGCCGCCGAAGCGGAGGTCGTCAACAAGGCCAGCGAGAGCATTACTTTGAATTTCATAGGCTAATGTAACCTTTTAACTTGACTTTGTAAACCTGCGCGCGCCAGGCCGTTCGTCCATCCCCCCCAGGAGGCGGACGGCGCGCCTAAGGATACGAACGTATTCATGTGCCAAGGCTACCAGGAACTCCGCCGGATGTAACTCGGGGCATCGCTGGAAAACGCCCCAGGGAATCACCGGGGGATCAAAGGCACTGCCCGGGTGACGCTTCAACGGCGCTTGCCGGCTCGGGATGCGGCGAAAGCGGCGGTAAAACGAGCCGTGGGCCGATGTAGATCGGTCGAACGCATGACCAGATACCGCGGATTTTCGTCCGGCCCAGGGTCGCCAGGGCCGGTTCAAGAAGGCGCGAGGCCAGGGGCGGGGACGGCTTCGTCCCCGCTTCTTGCTCCCGCGGGCCGGA
>Ga0209415_10016668_pt1 | contig 11777 bp, 11 predicted proteins | sample PeaSoiSIISIP2007_FD_187696 | JGI IMG/M metagenome (GOLD analysis project Ga0209415, IMG submission 187696) | Peat soil microbial communities from Weissenstadt, Germany - SII-SIP-2007 (SPAdes) (version 2) | ecosystem: Environmental > Terrestrial > Soil > Wetlands > Peat | place: Germany... | reverse complement strand
CCAGAGGGCGGATTCGGAACCTTCAATCTTGCCCTTGCCGACGCCAACGCAACGACAGCGGAATTCCGCTTTTATTGGCCTCGCATCTTCGTGGGCGTGGATGTCTATAACGGGGCCGCATCAGATGCGACCGTCACGATCCATTCTCCGGAGATTCGGGAGATCTCTTTCACGATCAAGGCCGGACAAGTGCAGCGCTTGCGAACAGGATGGCGAGACGTTAGCTCCAGCGTCATCTTCCAGCTGAAAAATGGAGAGGGGTTGCGGTTCGACAACCTGGCCTACGCGCCCGAGTGAAGTCCAAGGGGAAACGCTCCCCGTTTCATTGACCTGCCCTTGCATCACGCCTACCACTGCTGACGGCTTGGGATTGGACCGGAGTGCGAGGATCCTTCGACTTCGCCGAGGCACTCGGTTCGCGAATGCCTCGGCTACGCTCAGGATACAGATGGGAGGCGCGGGCTATTAACCGCCCAGCTTCTCGAAAAACAGACAAATGGTTTCGATCCCGCGGTGGAAGTTCGGGATGTGGAACTTCTCGTTGGGGGCGTGGAGGTTGTCGTCGGGAAGGCCGAAGCCCATCATCACACTGGGAATTTTCAGGACATCCTGAAAATCGGTCACGATGGGGATCGAGCCGCCGCTGCGGATGAAGACGGTTTCTTTCTTGAACGTGTCGTGCAGAGCCTGGGTTGCTGCCTCGATGTACTTGTTGTCGGTCGAGACCACGGCGGCCGGGCCTTTGCTCCACACTTTGACTTTGGTTTCGATGCCCTTGGGTGTGAGCTTCTTCACGAACGCCAGGTATTTTTTCAGGACGTCGTCGGGGTCCTGGTTGGGGACGAGCCGCATCGAGACTTTGGCCTTCGCCTTGGCCGGGATGACGGTCTTGGCGCCGTCAGCGATGAAGCCTCCGGGCATGCCGTGGACTTCGAGGGTGGGCCGTGCCCAGGTGCGGTAGAGCACGGAGTAGCCGGGCTCGCCGGTGAGGACCTTCGATCCGACTTCGGTTTTGCGATAGTGCTCTTCGTTGAAGGGCAGGCGCTTCCAGGCCTTGAGTTCGGCCGCGGTCGGGGCTTTCACGCCTTTGTAGAAACCGGGAATAAGGACTTTGCCCTTCGGATCTTTCATTTTGCTGATCATTTCGATCAGGGCGAAGAATGGATTCGGCGCCGCGCCGCCGTACATGCCGGAATGCAGATCGGTTTTGGCGCCGTAGGCTTCGATTTCGGTATAGACCAGGCCGCGTAAGCCGACACACAGCGTGGGAAGATCCGGCGCGAAGAGTTCGGTGTCGCAGACGAGAGCGAAGTCGGCTTTCAGCTTGGCCTTCTGCTTGCGGAGGTATTCGGCGATGGATTCACCGCCGACTTCCTCTTCGCCTTCGAAAATGATCTTTACGTTAAGTGGCAGCTTGCCGCCGCCGGTCTGCATGAGGGCTTCGAGGGCTTTCACCTCCATCCAGAGCTGGCCTTTGTCGTCCACGGCGCCGCGGGCGTAGATGTTGTTATTGCGCTCGGTCGGCTCAAACGGCGGAGTGTGCCACTCGTCGAGCGGCTCGGCGGGCTGGACGTCGTAGTGGGCGTAGCAGAGAACCGTCGGCTTGCCCTGGGCGTGCAGCCAGTCGGCGTAGATGAGGGGATGTCCCTTGGTAGGGATGATTTCGACATTCTCCATACCGATGCGGCGCAGTTCGCTCGCGACGTAGTTGGCGGCTTTTTGAATGTCGGGCTTGTGTTCGTCGAGGGTGCTGACGCTCGGAATGCGGAGGAGATCTTTGAGTTCGTTGAGGAAGCGCTGCTGATTACTGCGGGCAAAAGCAACGGCTGGGGAAGCCATAGGGGGATGTGTCCTTTCTTCGAAGACCTACACGTTTAGGAATTTCGTGCAAACGCATCAGTATAGCGCGAAGGGATAGGCAAATTCTTGCGCCACCCAGAGCCGGCGAATCAGGCGTAGCCGAGGCTTTGGCGGCGGCGCCAGTAGGCGGCGGCCAGCAGGACAGCAGCCCCTGCCGCGTAATGCACAGGGGAACTCGAGGCCGGGGTCGTCGCCATGAAGTCGAGGCCGGGCATTTGGTGAGCGGGTCCGATGTACCACCACACGGTGAAGATGGCTTCGAAGGTCTTGCTACTACCCGTCCAGATGCCGAGGGCCAGCGCGAAGCTGGGGATGAAGAGGGCTCCTGCCAGCCAGCCAGCGAGGCTGTGCCAGTCGGCGGCGAGGGCTAACCGAATGCCAACCCCGGCGCCGGTCAGCAGGGCAACCAGAACGCCGGCGCTCCACAGGGATGGAAGCTGCCGGGAGAGGCTGTGCGCCGAGGAGAACAGAAGAGCGCCGGTGACGTGGCGTGTCTCGCGGCAGCCCATCTGCGACCAGACGAGAATGGGCCAGATCCAGGCCGCTACCAGAAATCCGCCGCGGACGCTGGCCTCGGGCGAGACAAACTGGCCGATCAGCAACCCAATAGCGCCCGCATACCACCACCAGCGCAGGCCTTTGAGCATCAGGCGGAGTTCGGAAGCGATCAGTTGCAGGCTGCGAGAACTTCCGGAGGCGTGAGCCAGCGGCGTGAGGTGAACGGCGGTGACGGGCGTAACCGGATACGTGGAGTTTTCAGTCACCGCAATGGCCGGGGGCACGTGAGATCTGCTGACCTTTCGCCAGGAGCGAGCCGGATCGAAGCGATGGAAGAAAACAGCAGCCAGCAGTGCAATGCCCGTTGCGACGGCGATCCAGAGCAGGCGCATGAGCAGCACCTTACCGCTCCAGTCGATGCCTTGCCACAGAAAGGTTCGGATGGCGCGGTTGCCGCCAACGGTAAGGCTGAATTGAAAATTCTGAGACCCGCTGGGATCGAGCGTGTGCAGAGCGCTGCGCGTGCTCCGATAGAGGAGTTGCAGGCCGCTGGGATCGTCGACGCCAGTCACCGCCAGGCTCAGCAGCGCGCACCAGGAAAAGAAATAGACGACGTTCCCCACGCCTCCCCGCAGGAACGGAAGCGTCTCGAACAAAACTGCCACACTGGCCGCCAGCAGCATGGTAGGCAGCGCCAGAAAAACGAAAGGAGCCCATAGCTTCCACAGGGAGAAAGCATGCGCCTCGGAGCGCATGAGCTGCATGGCCACGGCGGCCAGCATCACAACCCCGACCATGCAGGCGAGCACCGCAAAATTGCTCAGAGTTTTCGCAATGGTGTAGAAATCGGTGCGCATGGGCGTTGCCGCCAGAATCTGCCCGACGCGGGTGTCGGTGTCGCGCTGCACGGAGTTCTTTACGATGTAGAAACCGGCCAGGGACAGAAACGTGGAGCAGCACACGGTCATGAGCGCGCCGATCCAGGCCGAGTTGTACTCCCCGCGATAGCCGTTGCCAACGACCATCCAGACCTTCTCGGTGGCGACGGCATAGGCCAGGTAGAGCGCGGCGGCGAGGGTGACCAGAAAGCTGTAGCGGCGGACGCGCTCCAGAAAATCGGCGCGGACCAAGTGATACAGCATGTGGGCGGAATTCATGCGACGGCTCCGGCTCGGTGCCGCAAGAGGCAGTAGAGGTAGGCATCTTCGAGGCTGGGCGGAACGGGTTGTGCGCCGTCGGGCGGCGCTGGTGCGATCACGCGCGCGTGGACGCCGTCGCTGCGGCGGGCCGTGTTGCTGATGAGGTAACGCTGGCGCGCCGCGCTCAGGTCGGCGCTGGGCAAGACCCACTCCCAGACGCAGCCCTCCACTTTTTGCAGCAGGAGTTCCGGGGAGGCGTGGGCCACGAGTGTGCCTTGCGAGATCAGTGCTATGTCGGTGGCGGTGGCTTCGACGTCGGAAACGATGTGAGTGGAGAGGATCACGACGCGCTCGCCGGAAAGTTCCGAGAGCAGGTTGCGAAAGCGCACACGTTCTTCGGGATCGAGGCCGGCGGTGGGTTCGTCCACGATCAGCAGTTGGGGATCGTTCAGCAGGGCCTGGGCGATGCCGACACGCTGCTTCATGCCTCCGGAATAGCCGCCCAGCGGGCGTTTGCGGACGTCGGTGAGATTCACCAGGTTCAGAAGTTCGTCAATGCGCCGCTTGGCGGTGGGTCCGTCGAGGCCCTTCACCGCCGCCAGATATTGAAGGAACTCAACCGCGTTGAGATTGGGATACACGCCGAAATCCTGGGGAAGATAGCCGAGGGTGGCGCGCAAAGCATCAGGATGCGCGGCGAGGTCGGAGCCATTCCAGACGACGCAGCCCTCGGTGGCGCGCGTGATGGTCGCTAGAATGCTCATGAGCGTGGTTTTGCCGGCGCCATTGGGCCCGAGTAGTCCGAGCACACCTGGGCCTAGTTGCAGGCTGAAGTTGCGCAGGGCCCAGTTTCCACCTCCATAGCGCTTGCTGACGTTTTCGATGACGAGTTGCAAGAGTCCTCCGCTCGGGAAACAGCGTAGTGGAGGAACGGATAACACACAACAGAAGTTCCGGGATTCGTTGCAAATCCCCACTTCTCGCGCAAAGAACACGCGAGAAATGGGCACCCGCGTCTTACGGGAACCTTGCCGGAGAAAAGGGCGCGAGATCAAACTCGGGGGTGCGGCCTTCGATCACCGCCGTCATGACCTCTGCCGTGATCGGGGCCAGCAGAATTCCATCGCGGAAATGGCCGGTGGCGACGTAGTAGCCGGGCGTTGCAGTCGCGCCAAGGATTGGCAACGCGTCAGGCGTGCCCGGGCGGAGGCCGGCCCAGTCTTCGAGAATCTTCGCGTCGCGCAGTTTCGAGACCAGCGCCAGCGCGGCGCGGTGCAGGTGCTGGATGGTTGCCCGGTCAGTGCGTTTGTCGAATCCGGCTTCTTCCACCGTGGCGCCCACCAGCAGGCGGCCGTCGCTGCGTGGAATGAGATAAAAGTCAGCCCGGACAACATGCTTGAGCAGTGTGCGTGAGGGCATCGCCAGGCAGAGCATCTGGCCTTTGACTGGCCGGGTGGGAAAGGGATGGGGGGAGATCTGACCAGCCCATGCGCCAGCGCAGTTCACGACTTTCTTCGATTGAAATCTTGTCTTGGAGGTGATGACGCCAGTTGCCTGGCCGTTGGAGAGGCTCACTGCGGTGACCGGGTCGCCGGAGGAAAAATCGACCCCACGAATTTTGGCCGTTTTCCAAGCTGCTTCGACCAGCGCGCGCGGATCTACGCTGCGTTCCGGCAGGTAGAAGGCGGGCCGGTCAGCATGCGCCAATTCGGGCTCCAACTCAGAGAGGGGCGCGGGCAAGAGACTCGAGAGCGTGAATCCCGGCCTTTCGTAGACGTCTTCGGGCGGCGGAAACACGATCGTGCCCTGATCCCTTAAATCTACCTTGATGCCGGATTCGATCTCTAATTCGCGGGCAAATTCCGGATACATATCGGCGCTGGCCAGAGCCAGGGGCTGCAGCGGCGCCGGATTTTCCGAACTGCAGCCGACTAACATGCCTCCGGCGGCGCGGGAGGCTTCGTGACCTGGTTCACCGCGCTCCACGACCAGCACGGTTGCGACGCGCTTGCGCAACGCGATGGACAGAGAAAGGCCGATGATGCCGCCGCCGATGATGATTACGTCCCAGGTCTTCATCTTGGGCATTGTAAAAGAGCGGACCGACGGAGATCCTGGCCGCTCCCGGAAGCGCGTGACAGGGGAGCGTCAAGCTGCATAAAATGCTTGGCATGAAGAACATCTGGATAGCCGGATTGCTGCTGGCGATGTTTGCGCTGCCGACGCTGGCGGCGGCACAAAAAGACAAAGAACAGGAGCCTACTGCGTGGCTGCATTTCCTCGTGATCAAGGACGACAACGGGAAACCGGTGCGCAACGCGGCAGTGATCATGCATCCGGTAAACACTACGGGCAAGCAGGGCAAAGGCGGGATGGAACTGAAGACCGATCTGGACGGGAAGACCGATTTTGACGGCATCCCGTATGGGAAGTTGCGCGTGCAGGTGCTGGCATCGGGGTATCAGACCTATGGCGACGATTTCGACGTAAACAAGCCCAACATGGACTTCACCATTAAACTGAAACGGCCGCAGGGACAATTCTCGGTCTATGAAGATCGTCCGAAGGACTCCCCTCCGCCCAAGGATCCTCCGCCTGCCGACAAAAAGCCGGATTGAACGCCGCATGTTCGCACTAACGCGAATCGAAAACGAATTGGGGATCGCATGGACTATCTTCTGAAAACCGAACCTTCCACGTACTCCTTTGCCGACCTGCAAAAGGAGAAGACGACAATCTGGGATGGCGTGTCGAATCCGGTTGCGCTCAAGAACCTGCGCGGGATGAAACCGGGCGAGCGCCTGGTGATTTATCACACCGGTGACGAGAAAAGCGCGGTGGGAACGGCCACGGTCGTGTCGGTGGATGCGTCGGACGCGAGGAATCCGCAGGTGAAGATCAAAGTGGGCAAGGCCAACGCCAAACCCGTGACGTTGGCGGAGGCGAAGGCGAATCAGTTATTCGCGGAGTCTCCGCTGGCGCGGCAGGGAAGGCTGAGTGTGGTGCCGCTCAACGAGGCGCAGTTCAAGTTCCTGACCGGGGAGTGAACGTCAAAATCCCCACTTCTCGCGCTAAGAACGCGCGAGAAATGGGCACCCACTGCTCTTTCCATTCCTTGCCTACGAGGCGCGAGCGTCGCGGCGGATCAGTGCCGAATCCAGGAAATAACCCAAACCCAGAGTGAACGGGATGGCGCCGAATGCGGCGGCGATCATCGCGTCCGGTTCATACCGGGCGACGATGGTGAAGGCCAGCATGTAGCCGACCGCGCCCGCAACCAGCAGGATGCCGGAGCGGCGGGAACGCGCCGTCTCAGAAAGTTCGGGCTCCATGGGGACGGTTACGCCGCGCTGGATCGCGGCCAGCCGCTCTTCCGAGCGCAGCTTGCGCACCCGGTAATACGTATACATCCCGATGATCGCCGTGGGCATTCCCAGAAACATGATCACTGCTGCCAGACCGGTTATACCGTCCATGGTTGTTCTCCTTCCCGGCGCGCTGGGTGCGTTGCCGGTGCTCAAGTCGCTTGCTATGGGAGGGTACGAGGGTTTGAGGTGCGAAGTTCCGGGAATTTGTGAGAATTGATAGAGCTTTGGCCCTCAGGGCTGTAGCAGAACATGTAACCCCGGACGCATTCGTCCGGGGGGCTCTTGCCGGATTATGCACATGCGAGGCGAGCTAGGCGGCTTACACGCTCGCTTCGCTCGCGGGGCGGACGAATGCGTCCGCCCCCACACAACCTCGCCTGACTATTTGAGGGCTTGGCGCAGTTCGCGGCGCAGGATTTTGCCGGAGGCGGTCTTGGGGACGGCGCTGACGAAGTGCACTTCGCGTGGCTGCTTGTAGTGCGTCAGGCGTTCGGCGACGAAGGCGCAGAGCTCGTCCCCGAGTTTGGCGCCGTCCACGAATCCGTCGCGCAGGGCGACGAAAGCGACGGGAATTTCGCCTGCGGCGTCGTCGGGGCGGCCGACCACCCCGCACTCTTTGACCGCCGGATGTTCGAGCAGGACTGCCTCCACCTCGGCGGGGGCAACCGGGAATCCCTTGTACTTGATCATCTCCTTGCGGCGATCCACCACGCGGTAAAAGCCTTCGCCGTCGCGGGTCACGATGTCACCGGACCAGTACCAGCCGTCACGAAGCACGGCGGCGGTGGCCTGCGGTTCGTTCCAGTAACCGAGCATGAACTGCGGACCGCGCATGACTAACTCGCCGGGCTGGCCGGTGGGGGCCTCGGAAAGCGTCGCAGGGTTGGCTGCCGGGTCAATCTCGGTCTGAGCGACAACCAGGCAATCAGTTTCGGCCAAAGGATGGCCGATGGAATCGGGGCGATACAGTTCCGGCTGCAGGAAACCGACGTGGGTGACCGGCGATGCCTCGGTCATGCCGTATCCCTGGCAGACGAGGATGTTGGTCAGCGCGGTGAACCGGCGCGCCAGTTCGGGCGCGAGGGGCGCGGCTCCCGACTTGACCCAGTGCACTTTGTGGTCGCGCGGGAATTGACCGGCTTCGGCAGCCTGGCAGAGTGCGTTGATCGCTGGCGGGACCAGAGGCATCATGGTGACGGCTTCTTCGGTCAGCAGGGCGGTGAGCTGCTGCGCCTGAAAGCGCGGCATCAGGATCAGCGTGCCGCCGAGAATCAACACCGGGTTGAGGATCACGTTCAAGCCATAAATGTGATAAAGCGGCAGACAGCAGAGCACGTCGTCCTTGGCGTTGAGGGCTGTCGCATTCGGTCCGATCAGCTGATAGACGTTCGACACCAGGTTGTAGTGCGAAAGCATCACGCCCTTGGGCAGGCCGGTAGTGCCGCTGGAGTAGGGCAGCGCGGCGAGAGTCTGCTCGGAGGACTGATCCGGCCTGGGAAAAGTTGCCGTTACCGGGTTCAGCAGGTTGGCGAAGGGCTCGGTGCCGGGAGCGGGATGGCGCGTGGTGTAGACGCGGCGCAGCTTGGGCAGTCCAGTGAGAGGGATGCCTTCGAGATTGCCGCCGTCGGTGACCAGAAGAACGGCTCCGGAATTTTCCAGCTGATAGCGTACTTCACGCTCGCGGTAAGTCGGGTTCAGCAGGGTGGGAATGGCTCCGGCGAGGGCGGCGGCGTGGAAGCTCACGCAAAATTCCCACGAGTTGGCCAGGAAGATGGCGATGACGTCGCCGGGCTTGACGCCGGCGCCGATGAACCCGCGGGCCAGGGATTCGACGGTCTCTCCGTATTCGGCATAGGTCATGCGGCGGCCGTTCGAGGTGTCCACCAACGCGGTCTTCTGCGGATTGCGGCGGCACGAGGCGAGCACAAGATCGTGCAGGAAGAGGTTGTGAGGGTCAGCGTAGAGCCGATCGCGAAGCATGCCGGGAAGATTGTAGCGGAAATGCGTGTGCCCGGAAGGGAACTAACGAAGAAAACTAAAAGGGCTGCGGTTAGCTGGCGAGCCGGCGGAGGAATTCGCGTTCGTCCATGCGGTACTTGAAGGCCTTGTGGCCGTCAATGAACACGACCGGAACCTGGTCGTTATATTCGCGGCGGAGTTCGGGGTCGGCGTCCACGTCAATTTCACGCCAGGTGAAGCCGCCGCGGCGAGCGAGCTTGTCGAGGCTCTCTTTGACCACCTCACACAGATGGCAGCCCTTGCGGGAGTATACGATGACCTGGCGAGAGTCTGGCATGCGAGAAGATTCTAGCGCGGTGGAGTGCAGTTTTCCAGCGACTCCTGATCCGGTCGAGGAAGAGCCGCAGATGGCGGGAACGCGGTAGAATCCCGGCATGCGGGACTTTCAGGCGAAACCTCTAAGCGGCAAAACGGCGCTGGTGACGGGCGCGGCCCGGCGGCTGGGCCGGGCCTCCGCCCTGGCGCTGGCCCAGGCCGGGGCGGACGTGGCCATCACGTTCAAGAATTCGGAACGCGAGGCGCGCCGGACCGTGGTGGATTTGGCTGGTTTTGGTGTGCGCGCGTTCGCCTTTCACTGTGATGTGACCGACGAAAACAGCGTCCGGACGATGATGAACGAAGCCGGCCGTGAACTGGGCAGGATTGACATTCTGGTAAACAATGCCGCGAACTACGAAACGGCCGCGTTCGAAAAACTGACGGTGCGGCAGTGGGACGCGATCTTCGCCTCCAATACGCGGGGGCCATTCTTAGTGTCCCGCGAGGCGCTGCCCTGGATGCGGCGGAAGCGAGGCAAGGGCGCGGTCGAAGCCAAAGTCGAAGCCGCAGTGGAAGCAAAGATCATCAATATGGGTTCTTTGGGCGGATTGAGGCCCTGGGCGACGCACGCGCACTATTGCTCGTCAAAGGCTGCATTGCACATGTTGACCAAGGTGATGGCCAAGGCGCTAGCGCCCGAGATCGCCGTCAATGCGGTGGCTCCGGGGATGATTGACCTTGGGGACAAGGCAGCAGCCGGGTTTATGCGCCGCATGGCGAAACAGACGCCGATGCGGCGGAACGGGCGCGCGGAGGAAATTAGCCAGGCGGTACTGTTCTTCGCCACCGCGCCCCAGTTCATTACCGGGCAGATTCTGGCGGTGGACGGGGGTTTGGGGCTTTAGCAGGTGCAACCTTCAGCCTTCGGCTGAGGTCGGGTCAATTATCATCTTGACCTCGGAAACGCGGTTGGCCGGGAAGCCTCCCTGGCGAGCGTGCTCGCGCACCATTTCTTCGTTGGGCGCGATGTAGACGCAATAAATCTTGTCCTGGGTGACGTAGCTGTGCTGCCACTGGATCTTGGGGCCAAGGTTGTTTAATACGCCACAAGATTTTTGTGAAATGGCAATAACCTGCTCCGGGGTCACGTTCCCCACATTAGGAATATCGCGCTCGATGACATATTTCGGCATGAGGTTCTCCGTTTGAACTAAGTGTTTTTCCCCACAGCGGCGGGTAGATGGGAAACGATTGTAAGCCAGAGATCCGAAAATAGCCATTGTGTCGCGGGCGCGGTATATTGAGGCGAATGAAGAAATCGCAAGGCAGTTCGAACCCTTCTCAAGCGGTCTCGGAGTCAGGACCGCGCCTCGCTGTCGCCATCATGGCGGCAGGCAAAGGCACGCGGCTGAAATCGCAACTCCCGAAGGTATTGCATGAAGCCGGCGGGAAGCCGCTGTTGGAGCATGTGATCCGGGCAGCCGTGCGCATCGTGCCCGCCAGGGACATTTACGCGATCATCGGGCACGAAGCCGAGCGGGTGCGGGCGGCGATGGAGCACACCGGGGTGCAGTTTGTGCTGCAAGCGGAACAGCACGGTACCGGACACGCGCTCATGGTGGCCGAGGACGCACTGGCCGGCTATGACCACGTGATTGTTCTTTCGGGCGATGCTCCTATGATTACTCCCGAAACCATCGGCCATCTGCGCAACTTTCACCTGGAAGAGCAGGCCGCCATGACCTTGCTCAGCGCGGAGTTTGCCAACCCTGCCGGCTACGGGCGCGTGCTGCGGAAGAGTCCAGGCAGCGCCGAGGTGAAAGCCATCGTCGAAGAGAAGGCGGCGACGGCGGCACAAAGAAAAATTCAGGAAATCAACTCCGGCTTTTATGTGTTTGAGGTTCGCGAGCTTTACGGGCACCTCACGAAGCTCTCCAGCAAAAACGTTCATGGCGAGTATTACCTTACCGACATGGCCGCAGTGCTCCAGAAGGCGCGGCGGCGGGTAGTGGCGTGGAAGACGGCCAACGCCAGCGAAGTGCTGGGAGGAAACACGCGAGCGGAGCTGGCCGAAATTGACCACTACCTGCGGATGTCGAAGTGCCGGGAATTGATGGCCGACGGGGTAACGATTTTCTATCCCGCGACTTGTGTGATTGATGCGGACGTAAAGATCGCGCCGGACAGCGTTATCGAGCCCTATGTGCAACTGCTCGGAAATACCCGCATTGGCAGCCTGTGCCGGGTTCGCTCCTATTGCGTGATCAGCGATACGGAGATCGGCGACGGAGCGATCATTCGTCCCGGGTGCGTGATGGACAAGTCGAAGGTTGGCCCGGGAGCAATCCTGGGGCCCTATTCGCACCTGCGTCCGGGGAGCGAGATCGGCGAAGGGGCGCATGTGGGCAACTTTGTCGAAACCAAGAAAATCAAGCTGGGCAAGGGATCGAAGGCGAATCACCTGACGTATCTGGGCGACGCGGAAATCGGGGATGGCGTCAACATTGGGGCGGGCACGATTACCTGCAACTACGACGGCGCCCACAAGCACAAGACAGTGATCGAGGATGGGGTGTTCATTGGTAGCGACACCGCGTTGGTGGCGCCGGTAAGGGTGGGGAAAGGCGCCTACATC
>Ga0209415_10016667_pt1 | contig 11777 bp, 12 predicted proteins | sample PeaSoiSIISIP2007_FD_187696 | JGI IMG/M metagenome (GOLD analysis project Ga0209415, IMG submission 187696) | Peat soil microbial communities from Weissenstadt, Germany - SII-SIP-2007 (SPAdes) (version 2) | ecosystem: Environmental > Terrestrial > Soil > Wetlands > Peat | place: Germany... | reverse complement strand
GGGCTGCGCTTCAATCTCGAGCTGATGCCGCAGGGCAGCCTGCCGCGCTATGAACTCAAGGCCAAGCGGCTGGTCGACGCGCGTCCGCAGGCCGGCGGCCTGAATGCATGACCACGCAAAGGAAAAGAAAGATGCCCCGGAAGGGAACCGATCTGCTCGGCCATGCGTTGAACGATCACGAGGAGCGGCTTCTGGCCGCCTACCGCGAGCTCAAAAGCCTCGCCGCCCGCCCCGACCTGCCGCCCTGTGCGGCGCGCGGGGTGCGCAAGGCGCTGGCCTGCATGTGGCAGGTGGTCAACGATTTGGACCTTGAGTTCGAGCAACTTTACGACGTGGGGGTGTAGAATCGAGTCGGCCGGTTCCGCTGCCGGCCGCGCCTTGGGAGCACCGCTTCCCGAGGGCCCTGCCACTATGGATGCACCGACTCGAAAAGCGACCACGATGCCGCGGCTGTTTACGGCCAAGCAGGTACACGACAAGAAACTCTGGGAAGGCGGCCGCGCGCGGATCGCCACCGCGGCGCTGCCACTGTTCATACGGCACGGCTATCATGCGACGCCGGTCCGCGCGATCGCGGAGGTCGCCGGCCTCAGCGTCGGCTCGATCTTCAATTACTTCGCCGAAAAGGACGAGCTCCTGCAATATATCCTCGATGAAAGCCAGGCGCGCTCCGAGCGCGCGCTGACCGAGGCCCGCGCCGAAGTCGAGCGCGACGTCGCCGCGGGGGGCGAAGCGGACCCGGCCCGCTTCTTCATCAAGATCTATCTCCGCTACGTCGAGTACATCGACGAGGTCCGACAATTCGCGCTGCTCGCCTACCAGGAGACCAAGGCGCTGAGCCGCGCAGGGCGTGCTCCGCTCCTCGAACGCGACCGCCGCGTGCGGCGGCTTTTGGCCGAGGCGGCCGAACCGGCCGTCAGGGCCGGAATCTTTCCCGCCGAGGGACTCGACCTCAAGATTCATTTTCTTGTGATGCTTGCGCATATGTGGGCGCTCCGTGGCTGGGCGTTGCCCCACGCCAGCGTCCAGGAGTATCTCGCCGAACTCGAACCCATCGCGCTCGCGACGCTCGCCGCGCCCGCTCCAAAACGCTGACCATACTGATTGCGCCGGGTGCGGGCGGAACCTTGCGCCGATTCGCCGTCTCGCGCGATAGTGCCGATGCGAGGGAGCGACTGCATCATGACGGCGGTGCTGATTCGGGGCTGCGCAATCCTCACGATGAACCCGGCGGACGAGAGCTTGCCGGCCGGCGACATCCTGATTGAAGGCGGGCGCATCGTGAGCGTCGGCCGCCCGGGCGGACCGTTTCCGGGCGATGTCGAGATAATCGACGGGCGCGGCAAGATCGCGATGCCGGGCTTCGTCAACGCGCATCATCATCTGTTCCAAAGCCTGCTGCGCGGACTTGCACCGAATGCGCGCCTCCCGAATTGGCTCGCCGGATGCCTGCTGCTGGTCGGCCCCCATCTGACGCCCGAGGATCTGCATTGGGCCGTGCGCCTGAGTCTCGCCGAATGTATCGAGTCGGGCGTCACCAGTACGATCGACTGGGCGTTCAACCTGCATAGCGCCGAGCACGCGGCAGCGGTGCTCGAGGGTGCGCGGGCCAGCGGAATGCGCGTGCACTTCGCATACGGACCGTCGATCGCGCGCGGCTGGGGCGACTTCGATATTCGGCGCGCCGACTTCGAGCGGATTCGTGCGGAGTACTTCAAGGGCGGGCGTGACGCAGGGCCGATACGGCTATGGCTCGGGCTGGGCGGCCCCGAGTTGCAGGAGGAGAAATCCTTTCGCGATGAGTTCGCGATGGCGCGCGGATATGGACTGCAGGTGCATATCCATCTGCGCGAGGTCGAGACGATGGGGCCGGCGGATGCCGCGGGAAAGCTGCGCGAGTGGGGCTTGCTGGGGCCCGATCTGCTGCTCGCCCACGCGGTGCATCTGCGCGATGAAGACATCGGGCTGCTGGCCGAAAGCGGCACCAAGGTGAGCTACAACCCGCTCTCGAACATGCGCCTGGGCAGCGGAATCTGCCGCGTCGTCGAGCTCAGGCGCGCCGGCGTCGATGTGGCGCTCGGCCTCGACGGCTCCGCCTCGAACGACAACAACGATTATTTCGGCCTGATGCGGGCGGCGATCGGATTGCAGCGCGCGCGGCATCTAAGCGCCGACTGCATCACGGTCGAAGACCTGGTCCGGATGGCGACGGTCGAGGGCGCCCGCGCGCTCGGCGACAGCGAAGTTGGGATGCTGGCGGCGGGCATGAAGGCCGATCTCATCCTGATCGATCCGCAGACGCTGAATTTCACGCCGCTCAATGAGTTCGTCGCGCAACTGGTGTTTTGCGGACAGCCGCGCAACGTCGATACCGTGATCGTCGACGGCCGCGTGCTCAAGCGCGCCGGCGAGCTGGTGGGCGTCGATCGCGAAGAGATCATGGCGAAATGCCGCGCGGCGGCGCGCCGGCTGCTCGCGGCCGGGCAGGTCAGCCATCGCCCGCTGCTCGCCAGCTAATCAAAGGAGGAAACGCACAATGGCATCGCTACGTTACATGGAAGGTTCGCCGAAAATCGCCTACGAACGTGAAGGCAGCGGTCCACTGGTGGTCTTCATGCACGGCATCGGCGGGAACCGCGGCAACTGGACCGACCAGCTCGCCTTTTTCGGCCGGCGCTACTGCGCGATTGCGTGGGACGCCCGCGGTTACGGCGCAAGCGACGATTCGCCCGCGACGCTCAAGTTCACCGACTACGCCGACGATCTGCGCCGCCTGCTCGACCATCTCGGCGCGCAGAAGGCGCACGTGGTGGGGCTCTCGATGGGCGGGATGATTGCGCAGGACTTTCACGCCCGCTACGCCGATCGCATCGCGACCCTGGCGTTGGTCGATACCAACCTCGGGATGGGGATGCAGCCCGAGGAGTTCAAGCGCGATTTTATCGCCCGGCGCCTGACGCCGCTCGAGAACGGGCTCACGCCGAAAGACACCGCCACGCAGAACGCCAAGGCGCTGGTCTCGCCGCATACCCCGGACGCGCTGGTCGCGAAGCTGCGCGCCTCGCTCTCGGCGCTGCGGGTTGAACCTTACAAACAGGCGGTGCGCGCGATCCTGTCGACCGATTTTCGCGCCAGCAACAAGTCGATCAAGGTGCCGACGCTGGTGGTCGTGGGCGAGGACGATCCGCTGACCACGCCGGCGCAGGCCGACGCTTTAGCGGCGACGATTCCGGGCGCGCAGAAGGCGGTCATCCCGCGCGCCGGCCATCTGAGCAACCTCGAGCAGGCCGAAAGCTTCAATGCGGCGCTCGCGGCGTTTCTCGATCGCCACGCCGCGGCGGCCTCGCGCGTCGACTAGGCGGCTCATGCGGCGCATGTGTCTGACCGTTGATCGGCGCGCGCGCCGCATCGCCGGCCCCTGACGCCATCAGCTCGCGCCAGCGCGCGTAGAAAGCGCGCTGCGGCACTTCGTCGGTGATATGGCCGACGCGCTCGCCGTTGATGAGCCGCTCGCGTTCGAGCCCGCGATCGAAGGTGATCCATTCGCGCTGCCGCACCGCCATGCCGCGCGAGCATCGCGTGAACATCTCGAGATCGTCGGGAGCGCCGAGCGCCGCCGGCCCGTAGAAGGCCTCATGCGCGCGCAGCCGCGCGACGTTCATCTGCTCGGAGACGCCCTTGAGCGTGGTCGGCTGTTGGTAGACCTCGGTCATCGTCACGTTGACGGGCGTGATGGTCCTGAGTTGGACGCCGATAATCAGCAGGTTGGGAAAGATCAGCAGGTTGACGTTGGATTGTTCCAGCACTTCGAGCGCGCGCTCATGGCCCCAGGCTTTGACCAGTTGATCGAAGTAGTCGCCCATCGGCTTGGGCTTGAGCCCGTCCGACGGCAGCGATCGCAGCGGCGGGCCGTCCTGTTTCGCGCTTCCGTTCGCGGCCGGCGGCTTCACCAGCGGTGACATGTCGAGGATCGAATGGCCGTTGCCGAGCGCGCGGGTCAATCCCGGCGAGGTGCCGCTGAACATATCCATCGCGCCCTCGGGCTGCATCTCCCAGAACGATCGATGGACGAAGTTCGGATGGTAGCCATCGACGCCGTTCTCGAGCTGGAACTTCCAGTTGCCTTCGTAAGTGAACTTATGGCCGCCTGAGCGCGCGACGATTTCGCCAAGCGGCGAGAGATCGATGAAGACGTCGAGATAGCGCCGCGCGCCGGCCAGGTAGCTGGCCAGATCATCGCACTCGGCGGCGAGGCTCGCGAAGACCATCCCGCGGTACTGCTCGACGCGGGCCGCCTTGAAGAGACCCTTGCGGCTCTTGTCGAAGCCGGGGCCATAGGCGTCAGCGTACGGCACGCCGATCAGATCGCCGCGCAGGTTGTAGGTCCAGCCGTGATACCAGCACCTGAAATTCTTCACCTGCCCGCGGCTTGGCTGGCAGAGCGTGGCGCCGCGATGCATACAGTGGTTCATCAGCACCTGGACGTCGCCGCGCTCGTCGCGCGTGACGATCGCCGGCTGCGCGCCGATCTGGATGGTGCGGAACTCGCCCGGCTCACCGACCTCGCTTTCATGGCATAAGAAGACCCAGGAGCGCGCGAAGATCCGATCCATCTCGAGCGCGAAGACCTCGCGGTCGGTGTAGAGCCGGCGATTGACGCGGCATCCGTCGACCAACTGTTCGGCGCCGATCTCGTTGGCCATCCTTGGTTCACCTCTGGAGAAACGGAGTCCCGGCTACGCAGGCCCATTCCGGGCGGAACTGCGAGGCCGATTTTAGCCTGCTCCGGCGCCGCTGGGTAGCCGATCGCTCACTTGACTGTCAGGGGGCGCGGGCCGACCCTAAGAGCTACACCGGAGGGGAGAGGCCGTGTGGCAATCCGCGCCGATCATCGACGCGGCGCCGCCGGCGGGATGGAGCGAATGGCATGGGTCGCCCGCGTGGGTCCGGCGGTAAGCAAAAATCAGTGCGCAGCGCGCCGCAATGGAACTGGCGGCGTTGGAACTGGCGGCGAATCGGACTCGCGGCGTTCCTCGCATTCTCCTTCGGCGTCGGCTTCTACCTCGCACAGCTTTACGCTGAAATCTCCTCATTGATCGAGCAACGTAGCGCCGGGCTGACCTCGGCGATCTATTCCGCCCCGCTGATCATCGCACCGGGTGACGATGTGGCGCGGCTGCGGCTGCTCGATCGATTGCGCCACCTGAGCTATACGGAGACCACGCAGGTCAGCCGTCCGGGCCAATACAGCCAGCAGCCCGGCGCGATGATCGTCTACTTCCGCGGCTTCTCTACCGGTGCGCGCGCGACGCCGGCGACCTTGGTGCGGCTCAATCTCTCGGGCACTACGGTCACCGGGGTCCACGATTACTTCGGGATGGCGATGGAGAGCGCGGGGCTCGAGCCGGAGGTGATTGGCCGCCTCTATCCGGACGCGCCCGCCGAGCGGGTCGAGGTGCGGCTCGACGAGCTCAAGCCCTACCTGGCCCGCGGGCTGATCGCGACCGAGGATCGGTTCTTCTACTACCATCCGGGTTTCGACCCGATTCGGATCATCGAGGCGGCGATCAACGACTGGCATTCCCATCGGCTGGCCCAAGGCGCGAGCACCATCACGCAGCAGCTCGCCCGCACCTTCATCGGGCAGCATACGCGCAGCTTCCGCCGCAAATTCAGGGAACTCGCGGTCGCGCTCGTGATCGAGATGAAGCTCTCGAAGCGGGAGATCCTCGAGCGTTACGTGAACGACGTGCCGATGGGCGAGTACGACGGCACGCCGATCTACGGCTTGCCGCTCGCGGCGCGCTATTTCTTCAATACCGACTTGAGCGAGGTGACGCCGGACCAGGCGGCGATTCTGATCGGGATGATCCGGGCGCCGACCCTCTATGATCCGCGGCGTCATGCGGAGGCCTGCCGCGCGCGCCGTGACGTGGTGCTGGGCGTGATGCGCCGCGGCGGAATAATCGATCAGGCGGCCTATGCCGCGGCGGCGTCCGCGCCGATCGCGGTCGCGCAACTGCCGGGTCTTCGCCGCGCGCCATACTTCGCCGACTACGTGACCGCGATCGTCGAGAAGACGCCCGGGGTTGGCGGATCGCTGCGCGGCCTGCGCGTCTACACGACCATCGATCCCGAGATGCAGGCCGCGGCGCAAACCGCCGTGGTCGACAATCTCGCCCAGCTCGAAAAACTCCATCGGCATTTGCGGCGCGCGAACAGGAGCAAGCAGCTCGAAAGCTCGCTGGTCGCGCTGGATGCGCGCAGCGGCGCGATTCGCGCGATGGTCGGCGGACGCGACTACCGCATCAGCCAGTTCAACCGCGCGGCGATGGCTGAGCGGCAGACCGGATCGGCCTTCAAGCCGATCGTTTACCTGATCGCGCTCGATCCCTCGCGCTCGCCGCTCCCCGAAACCGTGACGCTGGCCTCGCTGCTGCCCGACCATCCGATGTCATTCAACGGCTGGACGCCGGTGAACTACGAACATACCTATCTCGGCACGGTGACGGTCGCCGACGCGCTCGCGAAATCGCTCAACGTCCCGACCGCCTATCTTGGAAGCCTGCTCGGGCCGCAGCGGATCGTCGATCAGGCGCACGAGTTGGGAATCTCGGAACATCTGCCGGCCTATCTGCCGATCTCGATCGGCGCGGGCGGGACCACGCTGCTCAATCTGACGGGGGTCTACCAGGTGTTTGCGACCGAAGGCGTCGCGCATCCACCCTACGCAATCGAATCGGTCGTCGACGGCTCCGGGCATAGCGTCTACCAGCATGCCGCGCAGGCGCAGCGTCTGATTGCCGCCGACGTCGCCTACGTGATGACCGGCGCGCTCGAGAATGTGATTCATTACGGTACCGGCGCGGCAGCGGGCCGGATGGGAATCGATTTTCCCGCGGCGGGCAAGACCGGCACGACCGAAGATTTTCACGACGCCTATTTCGTCGGCTACACGCCGGCGCTGGTATGCGGCGTCTGGGTCGGGTTCGACGAGCCGCAATCGCTCGGCTTGCCGGGCGCCGATGCCGCGCTGCCGGCCTGGGCGCATTTCATGGCCGCGGAGGCGCCGCGCGGAGTGGATTTTCCGGTCCCGCCGGGAATCACCTTCGCGTCCATCGATCCGACCAGCGGCGGGCTGGCGACTCCCGCCTGCCCGCGCAACGTCCGGATGCCGTTTTTGTATGATACCGCGCCGACGGCTTACTGCTGGCTCCATGGCGGGGCGGCTCCTGGAGCGGGTACGGTGACGGCCGGAGTGTCGGCTACCACGCCCGGCGCAGCGGCCGACGGCTCCGCGCTCGCCGGCGGATCGCCCGCCGGCCCGGGCCCATCGCCGGCCGCGGCGCCGACCCCCGGCGGCGGGCTGTTCGGCGGTATCGGACGGTTCTTCGGCATCGGTCACTGATCGATTCAGCGATCGATCGAGTGCGTAATCAGGCTCGATTGGTTTGGCCGCCCGCCTATGCCATAAAAACCGGAACCAAGCGCTCGACGGGGATGCGGACCATTTCGCGGCCATTCGCTGTTTTTGTCATCTTCACGATATCGATGATGCGTGCGTCCGTGTGGGCGGGCGGCGGCGCGGCCAATCAGCAGGTTCCGGTGCGGGGCTACGCCGGCCCGCCCGCGCATTACATCGGCAGCCTCTATTGCGAGGTCTGTCACGAAGAACAGACGCTCACGTTTGCCGATACCAAGATGGGCGAGCTGTTCCTCTCCAAGCCGGTCGATCCGATTTCGAAGCTCGGTTGCGAAGGCTGTCACGGACCGGGCAGTAATCACGCCATCTCGGGCGGCGGCGTCGGGATGGGCGGGTTGATCGAGTTTCGCCCCGCACCCGACCAGCCCATCGAGCGCGCCAACCAGGCCTGCGTGGTCTGCCACGACGAAGCGTTCTGGCATGGCAAGACGCATGGTGCGCGCCGCATGGCCTGCTTCGACTGCCATACGATCATGGTGCGGCAGAGTCCGAGCTTTCAGCTCTCATCGATGGCCGGCAGTTGCATCCGACCGCACGCCTGGCGCGCCGCGTCCGGCGGCGGCCTCATCCTCGGAATCTGCGCCGCGTTCGGCGGCCTGATCTTCAGGCGGCGACGCGCTTCGGGCCCGCCGGACGGAGGCGGACGCGCGGCGCGATGAATCTGCTCGAGTTTGCCGAAGGTCCGGGGCTGCGCTGGGCGATACTCGTAATGGTCGCGGGATTCTGCGGGCGGCTAGTTTTTTCAATCATCGTGCGCCGCGACCAGGACCTCTACTGGGCGCATAAACAATTTGGCATCCCGGGCGAGCGCTGGAAGCTCGACAGCTTCCTGATGCATGGCGCGCTGCTGGTCGCGGTGTTCGGTTTCGCGCCGCACATCCTGCTGATCCGCGATCTGACGGGGCTGCAGTGGCCGTCGCTGCCGATCGGCGTCGTATGGTTCGCGGCGGCGACCACCGTGATCGCGATGCTGTGGTTGCTGGCCTATCGGCTCTCGGAGCGGACGCGCCGCGAGCTTGCAACCGTCGATGACTACCTTTCGTGGCTGCTGGTCTTCGCGGCAGTGGTGACCGGGATGCTCGCCTACCCGCACCTGGGCGGCGGATCGATCTTCGGACCGTACACGATGCTGCTCACGGCGCATCTGTTGAGCGTCGAGTTGCTGATGGTTTATCTGCCGTTCGGCAAGCTGATGCATCTGATTTTGATGCCGCTCTTTCGCGGCGCCCTATTCATCGCGAGTCCGTGGCGAAACCGTTCAACTGTCCTGTCCGCGTCGGACTTCGATCGCCGGTAAGTCCAAGTCGAACAGTAATTACAGACGAGCCTCAATAACTGGATGCAATCTGTTCAAATTTGAAGATATAGAATAAATGAAAGCGGAATAACTTGCTTTGTAGACAACGCGACTTAGCTGTGCGACAGCACAGTAAGCGCCTTCGGGATGTCCTTATGCCGAGGGAGGGGAGTATGCCGGGGACTCGCTTTGCATACGGTTTGTCGGCGCTCGCAGCGGCGGCGCTGCTGGTCAGTTTTGCGACCGGGCACAAGCCACGCGCAGCGATGCATCGGTCGCTCCCCGCGGCGCAGGTTCGCGCCCGGCTCGAGCGGCGGCTCGCGCATGCGCCGCTCGCCTTCGAGCCCAACTTCGGACAGTCCGCCGACGGCATCAGGTATCTCGCGCGCGGCCGCGGCTACACCCTGCTGCTCGACGCCTCGGGGGCGACGCTGCAGCTTGCCCATGGTGCGCCGCAGCCGCCGGGATTGCGGCAAGTCGCGGGAAATCGAACGTCCAGCCGGATTCGACCAGCGCGGTCTCGATCCGCTTCGTCGGCGCAAATCGCGATGCGCAAATCGAGGGCCTCAATCGCAAGCGTGGCGTGAGCAACTACCTGCTCGGACGCGATCGTTCGAAATGGCGCACGCACGTCCCGACCTATGCGCGGGTGCGCTATCGCTCGATCTACCCGGGCATTGACCTAATCTATTACGGCGCGCAGGGACATCTCGAATACGACATGGTCGTCGCGCCGGATGCTGACCCGCACCGCATCCGCTTCGCGATCGAAGGCGGCGCGCGGCCGGATTTGAATCGCGCCGGTGACCTCGTGATCGGCGATCGCGAGTCCCGCCTCACGCTGCGCAAGCCGGTTATCTACCAGGAGACGGCGGATGGCCGGCGCGCGATCGACGGGCGCTTCCGCATGGGTCCGTCTGCGCTTGGCTACGCCAGTTACATAGGCGGAAGCGCGTGGGCCCCGCGAGCGCCCATCCCCAGACCTCGACCGGCGCCGCAACCCGGGTCGGCACGGCGAGGTCCGCCGAGACCATCGGCAGCGGGCGCGGCGCGAAGAAGCCCGAGTTGACCTTGCGCCACGCCGAGTTGCTCCATCCGCGCTGCTCCCAGTAGCCGGCGAACTTGCGGTCCACCAGTTCGATGCGGGTGATCCATTTCGGCTGCTTCATCCCGTACTTGCCCGGGATGAAGAGCCGGATCGGGAAGCCGTGCTCGGGCGGCAGCGGCGCGCCGTTCATCAGGTAGGGCATGAAGTTTTCGCGGCGCAGCAGCTCGTCGATCGGGACGCCGGTGAAATAGCCGTCGGCGGCATGCAAGGCCGCATAAACCGCAGCCGGCTTGAATCGCGCCCGCTCCAGGAGCGGCCTCAGCGCCGGGCCGACCCAGCGCGCATTGCCGATCAAATCGCCGTCGGGCGGATTCGAGATACATTCGAGCGTGAGCGTCTCATCGATCGCCGGCAATTGCTTGATAGCCGACCAATTCAGTTCGAGCGGATTCTCGACCAGGCCGCCGATCCTGAGCCGCCAGGCCGCCCGATCGACGCGCGGCGTCGCGCCGTAGGTCGTGACATAGAAGCGATTGGCGGGCGTGAGGCCGCCGAAGGGCGGGGTAGGATGCTCAGCGGCCGTGAGCCGGGTGACCTTGAGCACCAGCGGCAGGTTCGCAGCGATGAGCGCCGAGCCCGCCATCCGCACGAATTTCCTGCGCGTCATCGAGAGCACCTCGCGGCTTCCATCTAAGCGAAAACGGCCGTCCCCCGCTATCGGTTCCCGACGCCGGCTGGTCATCGCCGGGCATATGAAATAACGTCTTTCCTGGATGCTCCGACGGGAGAGTCGTTGCCGAGCACGCCGCGCAAAGAGGATAAGCCCATCCGGCCGCCCTCGCGGACCACCGACGGCGCGAACCGCGGCGCCGGACCCGCCGCCGAAGAGAGCGGAGCGCCGAGGCTCACCCCCGAGTGGCTCGCCTCGATGCTGCTCGACGTGACGGCCCATCTGATGAGCGCGATCGATCGCGCGGCGCGGCTGGGCGATCCGCTCGAGCGGATCGCGACGGCGGCCGAGGCCGGCGCCGACGTCGCCGAGGCCGAGGCGGAGCGGCGCGCGGCCGTGGCTCGCATCAGGCGACGGCGGTTCCGATCGCACGGCATTTCGGCGCGATCGGCCGCGTCGACGAAGTAATTTCATACGAGACGGCGGCCGGAGCGCATCGCTTCATCCTGGGCGGCGTCAGCTACGAGGTGACGCGCGCGCAGTTCGAAGCGCGCCTTAAGCCTGTCGATCCCGAACCGATTCGGAAGTACTGGGTTGCGGTCGGCGGCCGGCGCTATCCGGTCAAGCAGGCGGTCGGCGTCGGGCTCGGCGCCGAGCGCGCGACCTTCAGCAGCAGCCAGGCAATCAGCATCCTGCACAAGCTCGGCTACCAGACCGAAGACTCGCCGCCGTAGCGCTCACAGCGCGCGGAGCATCCGCGTGGTCAGGTAGATCGCCAGCATCCCGACGGCCGTCGCGACGCCGACCATCGGCGACTCGTGCTCCTTCGCCTCGGGCAGCAGATCCGACGCCCCGATATAGAGGAACGAGCCGGCGAAGAACGCGAGCAGCCACGGCAGCACGCCATCGAGGTTGACGAGCAGCGTCGATGCGGCGCCGAGCAGCGGGGCGATCATATCGAGCGCGAGCCAGAACGTCGCGCGCCGGATCGGATTACCATGGGCGAGCACGACGGTGACGGTGTTGAGGCCGTCGCTCAGATCGTGCGCGATGATGCCGAGCGCGATCAGGAGGCCTATCGCCGTGCTGGTCTGAAAGCCGACGCCGATCGCGACCCCGTCGAGAAAGCTGTGGAAGGTGAGGCCCGCCGCCGACAACGCGCCGAGCTCCATCTGGTGCGGGCTCGAAAGATGCACGTGCTCGCGCGCGCGATGCATCGCGGTGTAGCGCTCGAGCGCAAAGAAGGCGAGAAAACCCAGCGCCGCGAGCGGCAGGTAGG
>Ga0209415_10016666_pt1 | contig 11777 bp, 4 predicted proteins | sample PeaSoiSIISIP2007_FD_187696 | JGI IMG/M metagenome (GOLD analysis project Ga0209415, IMG submission 187696) | Peat soil microbial communities from Weissenstadt, Germany - SII-SIP-2007 (SPAdes) (version 2) | ecosystem: Environmental > Terrestrial > Soil > Wetlands > Peat | place: Germany... | reverse complement strand
CCCAGCCGCCGCAGCCTGGCGGCGAGGCTGTTCATGTTCCTCTGGTTGCACAGGCTCACATCGATCTGCGCGGTGGGAGATGCGAGCCCGAAATCAATGTCGCGGGCGCCGCCGCCGGCCTTCCAATTTCCGCGGGTGGCCGCCGCCATGAGCGCCTGAATGCCCTGGTCGAGCACCTCGTCGATATCGCCTTGTGAGATGGCCTCCACGGCGGCATCCACGCGCCGGTCCCATTCCTGCTGGAGGAAGTCGGCGAGCGAAATGGGCGGCCCAGCGACCGGCGTGTGGGCACGATCGAATAGCTCGGCCGCCTTGGCCAGGATGTTGCGCGCGCTGGCCAGACCCTCCGTGTTGAAGACGGAGTCGAACTCCGCTGGTGGCACCCACGTCACGCCGGGACCGGCAGCCTCGAGGCGGGCATTGACCAAGCGCAGAGCATCCCGCCGGCCTAACAAGGTCAAGTGCGCGGTCTGCTCGGAGAGGCGGTCGTAGTCCGCGCGGCGGAACATCGGCTCAACGGAAGATTGCGTGCACGAGATGAGGACCAGGTTGGCAGTCTCGTCGTGCAGGCTGCTGACGGCGCCGCCGAATGCCAGGAAGCCCGCGCGCTCGCCTGGACTCATTTCCAGGGCCTCGACCTGGTCGAAGCACAGCACCATCGGCATCCGGGCGCCGGCGAGGCGCGCGAGCGTGAGCACCATCTCCCGCGCGGCGTATTCCGGATCGTCCTCTTCGGTGGTGTCTTCGGCAATCCCGAGCTTGCCCAGATCCTCAGCGGTGAGTGAGTCGCCGCGCAGCCACGCGCGGACCAGGCCTAAATGCTGGCGATGAACGACGCGCCGCAGGGCTTTCACCAGCCCCGGGGAGAGGCCGGCTTCACCTTCGAGGCTGGAGGAAATGTCCAACGACGGGAGATCGCTCTCCGGCACGCGGCGCAGCAGGACGCCCAGGGCATGCGCGAAGGCGCGCTCGCTCCAGGGAAGGCCGCGCGGCAACTCCCGTTTCCAGCGGTCGAGCATATGGCCGCGCGATCCCGGACTTGCCAGCACGCGATAGACCAGCGATTCGAGCTGCATGCCGCCGTCGGGCGCCGTTCGCATGAGGTCGTCGGCAATGCGCCGCCGCAGATGCCGCCAGATCATGTTGGGCGAAGTCATGAGCCGGATGTATACGAAAAGCACCTCTCGGAGCCGTGCATCCGGACTTTGGGCGAGGTAAGCGCGCAGCCTGCGCATCAAGTGAGTCTTGCCGCTGCCCGGAGCGCCGAGGATGAGAACCGCGGTGGTCCGGTGTTCGGCGAGCGTGGAGGCGATGGCGCGGCGGCAGGCGTCGAAGGCCTGTATGCCGATCTCGTCGACATCGGCTTCGGGAAGCTCCCAAGCATCGCCAACAATCCCACTACGGAATGGATTCAGCATCGGCGTCTCGCAAGCTAATTACCACGAAGTAATTACCGGAACCGTCACTTACTAACTGACTCTTGGCCGCCTCGTCCAGCCCGAGCGGGTAATCGTGCTGATCGAGGTACACACGACGGTCGCGGTAGAGTGACAGGGCCGCCCTGTCGAACGCAGCCTTCTCATCAAGCGAAAGACCGAGATCTTCGCGCAACTGACCCAGGCCGATCCCGCCCGGCTTGGCCTTCAAGTATTCGACGATGCGCTGCTGCAGGCCGTCCGGGCGGCTCTCTTCGCTGAGGGCTTCCAGAATCTGCGCGCGGGCAATCCCGTAAGGCGCGAGTTTGGCCGCCAGCGCATCCAGTTGCTGGAGCAGCTTGGCCACGTAGGCGTTGGCCTTGGCGGGCTTCGGGCCGTACTTGAGCTGCGTCCCCTTCGGCGGGGGATGCTGGTATAACTTGCCCGCGGCCACCAGGCCTTTCGCGCTCGATTCGATCAGCGCCCGCCGCTCAGCGGCGGAGAAACCAGCCAGTTGCCGCCCCACCTTTTTCTGGATCTCGCTGACCGCCAGCGACGCGTCCGCCGGCAGATCCATGATTATGAAATCGGCGACATCCTCAGGCCGGCGGGTCCAATACCGGGGCGGGGAAGAGCGGCCTCGCGGCGGCCAGGGGGCCACGCGAGGGTCGCCATTCAGCAGTGGTTCCAGGGCGCTCAAAGGCACCCGCGACGGTGGAGGGATCGACTTCAGGATCTCGCGCGCCGTCAGGGGCCGGTCCGAGCGCTTCAACGATTCAACCGCATGCGCGAGTGTCTCCGATGTCTGGGGCTCAAGCGGCGGGTTCATCTCGGTTCCAATCGGAGATTCTAGCATGGTGCGATCCGAGGGACGGGTTGGCGGAAGTGGGGTTCGAACCCATTTTCCGAGTTTTGGTTGTGTTTTCATTTTGTTAGGCTGTGGGTAACTCCGGTTAGCGATTCATAGAAGGCTCCATGAGGCGACGCATCGATGCGTCGCCTAAGCGGGTCGTTTTACTGAAAAGAAGAGACTTAACCCAGACCAGGCGACGCATCGATGCGTCGGCACCCCCAAATGGGGGCAAGAACGAAAACAGCTCCCGAGGCGGGAGCTGGTGGAAGCACTAAATCTCTTCCTGATTTAAAGCTACCATGCAAAAATGGCAGAGACGGCGAAAATGGGGGTGGCGAGGCGGCGTTAGGTGGCTAGTAAGTGATGTTGAATCAGTTGTTTAGTGAATACAAGTGAATACACAAAATTTATTTTCTAATTTTGTGACCGTGATTTTGCGAGTCAGCGATTTTCGCGTTTTTGCCGGATTTATTGCACCGTGAAGGTGCCGGCCGCCTGCCAGTCGGTGTTGTTCCCGCCGGCCGAGTCCCGACCGGCTATATAGACGATGCGATTTCCCTTGAATGCGCCGGTGAAGGTGGCATTCAACGCCAGCGCCAGGGTACCGGGTGAGGGTGTCACTGTCGATCCCGTTCCGTTCACGACGCACTGACTATTCTGGATGCTCCCGGACCCTCCGTTCAGCACCATGCCTCCGGCAAACGGTCCTCCCGCGTCTCCCGCGTCGTCCACCAGGTACAACGTGTTGCTGGATGCCACATATGCCAGGTAGCAGGCCTGCCGCCCGTCGATGGCATTGTTGATCAGCACGTTCACTACCCCGAAGTCTCCCGTGCCCTTGCTGTCGGTCAGCGTGACCGTGAGTGTCTGGGGCGTCCCCGACGACGCCGTGGCGCGCGCCGGAGTTACACTCGATACGGCGATCGTCCCGGTGGCGGCCGGCCCAGGGACTTGCCACACTCCGAGCGCCTGCCAGTTGGTGTTGTGCTGTACGAAGTCCGCGGCGGCCACGTAGAAGATCCGGTCTCCTCCAAACCCCGGCTGAAACGTAATGTTCAACGTCAGGGTCAGGGTCGTTCCGCTGCCCACCGCCGAGGTCAGGCCCACCGTGCACTGACTGTTCTGGATGGAGCCGGAACTGCCCAACGGCAACGAGCCCGCATACGGCCCGCCGGCATCCCCTGCATCATCGATCAGGTACAGGGTGCTGTACTGCAGCGAGTAGGCCAGGTAGCAGGCATGCCGCGCGTCTAGCACGCTGTTGATCAGCACGTCCACCACCCCCAGGTTCAGATACCCGTCGGGGTGGGAAAACTGGAAGGTGAATGGCTGATTGCTCCCCGCGCCTGAGGCCGGCTGGTCACCTACGGTCACCGGCACGCCGTTCAAGACGATTGAGCTGGTGCTGGCTGAGGTCCCCGATAAGGTGGCATTCGGATCGTCGCTGCTCACTCCGACGTCATTGTCCAGCACGGATCCGTCCGTCCACGATGCGCCCGGCGCCACCGTCACGGTCACTGTCTCACTCGCTCCGGGCGCTAGGGTACCGTAGGTCACTGCCGCCTGGTTTCCGGAACCGCAACTTTGGCCGTCGCTCGATGCGCAACTGACAACTGTACTTCCCGTCGACAGGTCGTCCCGCACGGTCACATTAGTCGCGGTCTGCGTGGAGTCGTCGTTCACCACGGTTGTGGTGAAGGTCACGTTCGAACCGGCGGTGCTCGCCAGGGGTCTCAACTGAACCTTTGGCGCAGATGCCCCGACTGACGTAGAGACTCGCAGGTTCACCAGCTTCTGCGGCACCGAAAAGTCGCGATAGCGGGGCACCGGCGCCGTCGCGCTGGCCACCCCTACCGTGCTCACCGGCGCCAGGCTCCCGGTTGCCTGGATCTGAGTCAAGTCACTCTCGGTCCCACTGCCCAGTAACAACAGGAAGGTCAGCGTCTCCAGTTGTCCCGGGTTCGCCGACAGCACCACCCAGGTCGCCGTCGCCGTTCCGTTGGTCACCACTAATTGCTGGTAGGTGAGGCCGTTCAGCGGAGTTCCCGTGACCGGCGATCCTCCCGCTCCGTTGGCATCGGCGGAATACAATTGCGCTTTGGAAGCCCCCTCGCTGGGGTAGACGGGAACGAAGACCGTATCACCCGCCGGTATGTTGCTGAGCACCAGGCGCAGGCGTGTGCCCACCTGGAAGGCGGCCGGCGTGGCTTCCTCGAATACCAGCGGCAGGCGCAGCGATGCCGCCGTACCCGGTTGGAAAACGAGCGTGGGCGCGGCGTTCGCCATGGTCAACTGCGCGTTGGTGACCGGCACGGGCACTTGCGATTCCACGTCCACGAGGCCGGTCACCGCGACTGACTGCAGATTCGAGGGCGCTGTCAGCAGGCTGGCGTCGGCCCGCACGTTGGTGATCCGCACGGTGGCGGTGCCGCTGCTATCCGCTACCAGCGAGACACCGGGGAAGCGCAGGGTGTTGTAACCTTGAATCTGCCCGTTCTGGGCATTTGCCTCGTCCACCAGGAGCAACGCGTCGGTGGTGCTCCCCGAAGTCAGAGTGTTGGTGACATCGGTGTTCAAGGTGAGTGAGATGTCGGCAGTGACAGGTCCGCTGAGGCCGGTGCAACTCAGCTCCAGATCGCCCAACACCTCCGTGCGGCCTTCGAGCGCCACTTGTGGCGGCGCGGGAGCGCCGGCCGAGCACGTCACGTTCGAGGATGTTCCGGCCTGCGTCACGGAGTAGGTTAACCCAGCGATGGTCAGGCTGCCGGTGCGCGCGGTGGTCGCGGGGTTGGCGGCCACGGTGTAGGTGGCTGTCGTGTTTGTAGTTCCGGCGATGGTCAGCCACTGGACGTTGCTGTTGGCAGTCCAGGTGCAGCCGGCGGGGGTCTGCACGGCGGCGGTCCCGTTGCCGCCGGCTGCGGGGAATGCCTGGCTGGCCTGCTGCAGCGAGTAAGTACATGGGGCATTGCCTGCCTGGACGACCGTGAAGGTCTCCCCGCCGGCAGTGATAGTGCCGGAGCGGCCCACGGTCGATGGGTTGGGCGATGCGGTGTAGTTGACGGTGCCGTTGCCGGGGCCGGCGCCGGATGCGAGCAGCCAGGTCGCATTGCTGGCGGCGGTCCACGAACAGGCGGTTCCCAAGGCGCCGACGGAGAAGCTGCCGCCTCCGCCGGTGGCGGCCACTGCGGCGCTGGAGGGAGTGAGTCCGAAGAGACAGCCGCTCAACTGGATGATGGTGAACGACTGGCCGGCAATCGTGAGAGTGGTGGTCTGCGCGGCGTTGGACGCCGCCACGTTATAGTTCACGGCGCCGTTGCCAGTGCCGCTGGCGCCGGCGGTGATGGTGACGGAGTTAGACGGGCTGGAAGCGGTCCAGGCGCAGCCCGGTTGGGTGACCACCTGCACGCTGCCCGTGGATGCGGCAGTACCCACGGTGGCCGTGGTCGACGACAGGGTGTAGGTGCATCCCGGCGCTCCCACGGTGAATGTCAGGGAATTCGCCGACGAAAATATTGAAAGGGACGAATAGAAGCTTCCCGTGCCAGCCGCCGGGGGAATTGTGACCACAGCTACCTGCCCGCTGCCGGCCGTCGCGACATCCGAGGCCGGTATCGACGCTTGAAGCTGTGAACTGCTGATGAACTGCGTCCCGAGCGTCATGAGCCCGTTCGTGTGGCCGTTTGGTAGCGGTTGGGCCAAGGTATACGGGTCGTTCGTAACGAGCGCTACAACCCTGTCTCCCGGAGCAAAATTACTGCCGTTGACCGTAAGGGTGAAGCCAGCGCCCCCGGGTGCAATGGTGCTTGGGCTCATGCTGGTCAACGTGCGCACTGCGGGAATGACGAGATTCAGGCTATTCGACGGGCTGCCTCCCGGATTGGTCAGTGTCAGGACGGCGGTGCCAGGACTCTGCATCAGGCTATCGGGCACAGCAAAGAGTAAAGCAAGATATGCGGGAAAGACGCTCGCGAGATTTACCCCGTTCCAGCTCAGAATTGCTCCAGGCTGAATCCCGGTGCCGCCCACATAAACAGCCTTGTTAACACCCTTCGGCGTTAAGCCGGTCGTGTTAAACGTGGTATCGGCTCCCGTCAGGTTGGGAATCGCCGGCGTGGTCCGGATCGTAAAAGTAAAGGTATTGGAGGACACCGGACCCGGGTTCTGCACACCGATCTGCGCGGTACCGGCGGTCCTGATCAGGGACGCTGGCACGAATGCTTGCAGGCCAACGCTGGTCTCAACCGTCGTATTGAGAGGCGTGTTATTCCAGATGATCGTTGCGCCCTGGCCCGTGGAGCCGTTTTGACCCTGGAAATTAGACCCAAAAACGGTCATCCCGAAGCCCGAGCTTCCTGCAATGGCGGTGTCAGGAATGAGACCGCTGATGGATGGAGTCTGAGCGAACAGATCGCCGGAAAGAGCGATGGCCAGCGCAAAGACCAAAAAGCGCAGTGCGACAGACGATGTGAATATCAGGGACACCACGGACAGTCTCCAGTCGAAAAGCTTTTCGCTATTATAAGCGAAATCGAGAGCAAAACGAGGACAGAAAGGAAAGTTTCGTCACTTGGAGGCCCACTGCTGATTTTATTTTAACTACAGGGTCCGGCCAATCCTGGTACCCCGGATCTACAACCCCACCCTCTTCCACAACTCATCCACCCGCCGCTTCACCTCCGCGGTCATCTCGATCACCCCCGGCCAGGGCCGTGTGAATCCTTCGCCGGGCCACTTACGCGTCGCGTCGATCCCCATCTTCGACCCGTAATTCGGCAGACGGCTGGAATGATCCAAAGAATCCACCGGCCCCATCACGAACTGGATGTCACGCTCGGGGTCGATGTTATTGAGTGCCTTCCAAGTCACTTCGCGGTAGTTCTGCACGTCCACGTCTTCATCCACCACCACGATCACTTTGGAAAACATCGCCTGACCCGTGCCCCAGATCGAGGACATTACTTTCCGCGCGTGACCCGGATAAGACTTCCGGATGGCCACCAGGATCAAGTTATGGAAGATGCCCTCGGGCGGCATCGCGATGTCGCGCACCTCCGGCAGTTGCAGGCGCATCAGCGGCAGGAAAATGCGCTCGACCGCCTTGCCCATGTAGTAGTCCTCCATGGGCGGCGGCCCCACGATGGTGGTCGCGTAAATCGGATTCTGCCGCTGAGTCACACAAGTCACATGGAAGACCGGGTACTCGTCGGCCAGTGAGTAGAAGCCGGTGTGATCGCCGAACGGCCCCTCGGTCCGCAGCTCGCCCAGCTCCACATACCCCTCGAGCACGATCTCGGCGTTGGCCGGCACTTCGAGGTCCGAAGTCTGGCACTTTACCATCTCGACCGGACTCTGCCGCAGAAATCCGGCGATCATCATCTCGTCGAGATCCGGCGGCAGGGGCAGAATTGCCGAGTACATGGTGGCCGGGTCGGAGCCGATGGCCACCGCCACGTCCATGCGTTTGCGCCCGTGGTGCTGCATGCGCCGATAGTGTTCCGCGCCCTGCTTGTGGGTCTGCCAGTGCATGCCCGCCGTGCGTTCGTCGAACACCTGCATGCGATACATGCCGCAATTGCGCTTGCCGGTATCGGGATTCTTGGAGAAGACCAGGGGCAGGGTGATGAAGCGGCCCGCGTCTTCGGGCCAGCACTGGAGCACGGGGTAATCCAGCAGGGAGAATCCTTCGCGGCGCACCACTTCCTGGCACGGGCCTTGGGAGACGATCTTGGGAAAGAAGGCGCCCACTTCCACCAGCTTGGGCAGCATCTTGAGCTTGCCGATGATGCCCTCGGGCACGCGCATCTCCAGGTACTCGACGATGCGCTGCGCCACCTCTTCCACGGATGCCACTTCGAGCGCGATCTCCATCTTGCGCATGGAGGCGAAGGCATTGATCAGGACGGGGACGGCGTAGCCCTTGGGCTTTTCGAAGAGCAGCGCGGGGCCGCCCTGCTTCACGGCGCGGTCGGCGAATTCGGTGATCTCGAGAATCGGGTCCACCTCGAGGGCGATGCGCTTCAGTTCGTGCTTCTCTTCCAAGGCGCGGATGAAATCGCGCAGGTCTCGATATGCCATAAGGCTGATTCTAGCGTGGGGAGGCCTTTCACCGCGGAGTCGCGGAGTAAACGGAGACCAGCGCGGAGGAACAGCAGGAGAAAAGCAGTGAGCCAATAACTATCTCAGGACCTTAATATCCGCTATACATTCACCGTTACATCTGGTACTAATGAATCGGTTACCTATGTTGTTTTCGGGTGCAAGGGCCTTCTGGCTGGCATGTTTCTGGGGCGGCGCGGCGTATGCCTGCGTCCAGCCTCTGTGCGTGAATCGCAGTGACGACAGTGCCACCGCTCCGGTCAGCGGAATGCTGCGGTACGCGGTGCTCAACGCACCTATCGGGGCGACGATCACGTTCGATCCGGCGCTTTCGGGACAGGCGATCGCGCTGGACGCCGGCTCGCCAAACAACCACATCAAGATCACTCAGGATGTCACGATCCAGGGGCCGGGAGCCAGCCTGCTGACGGTCAGCGGCGGGAACGCGACGCGAATCTTCTTCATCGCCAATGGGACGGTGACGATCGGCGGCCTGACACTGGCGAAGGGATTGGGGAATGGCGGCAATGGCGGCGACGGCAGCGGAGGCGGCGGGGCGGGGATGGGGGGAGCCATTTTCCTGAACGGAGGTTGGCTGACGCTCAACGGTGTGGTTGTGAGCGGCAATCGCGCGCAGGGCGGCCAGGGCGGCGCCGCCGGCTACGGCGGCGGCGGCGGCGGGTTCGGCGGCAACGGCAGTCCATCGGGGCAGGGCGGCGCGCCCGGCGATCTTTATGGCAACAACGGCGGCATGGGCGGCTCGGTTGGCGGAATCGGAACGTCGGGCGGATACGGCGGATTTGGCGGAGGTGGCGGCGGCGGCGGCTATACCCCGCCACTCTTCACCAATCCAAACGCGCGCATCGCTGTTCCCGGCCCTAAGCCTGGAGGCGCCGGCGGGTTCGGCGGAGGGGGTGGAGGAGGAGGCGGCGGGGCGGTTGGCGGCTTCGGGGGCGGTAACGGCGCGGACAACTCCAACGGCGGTGGCGGCGGCGCAGGCTTCGGAGGCGCCCTCTTCGCCAGTGCCGGCACCGTCCTGTTGATCAACGTCAGTTTTACCGGCAACTCCACCAGCCGCGGTGTGGCCGGCGGTACCGGAGCGCCATTCGCTGCAACCGGGGGCCAAGCCAAGGGCGGAGCGCTCTTCGTCTGTTCGTCGTCCTTCTGCGGTACCGGCCACGATGCCAGGGTCATGCCCACCGGCTCGACATCGTTTCAAGGCAATACCGCCGCTGACGCCGGCGCGGCCGTGGCATGTCCCGGCCAGGACACGGCCGACGTGTGCGGATCGCTCACGGCTTCCACCCCCACTCACTTCTCTGTCACCAGTCCCTCGCCAGTCACCGCGGGAGTACCCTTCAGTTTCACAGTCACTGCGCTGGACGCGAACAACAATGTCGTATTCACCTATGCCGGCGCGGTTCACTTCTCCAGCAGTGACAGCGCGGCTTTCCTGCCGCCGGACTCGACCCTCGCGAGCGGCGTCGGCACCTTCTACGCGACCCTGAAGACAGGGGCTTCCCAGACCATTACCGCGACGGACCAAGTAACTGGCTCGATCACCGGAACCTCCGCAGCCATCCAAGTCAGTTCCGGCGAGACGCTCGGCCCGGCCGGTGTAAGCCCCAGCTCCGGAAGCGGCTTTCTCCAAACGTACACATTCACCTTCTACGATCCGCTCGGCTGGCAGGACCTGGGGGTGGTGAACATTCTCGTCAACAACGTCCTGGACGGGCGCCAGGCATGTTACATTGCCTTCAGCCAGACCCAAAACACCCTGTACCTCGTGCCGGATAATGGGTACGGACCCGGAGCAAGCCAGGGCGGCCTCAACCTGTCGGGAATTATGTTGAACAGCCAGTGCGGGGTCAGTTGGGAAACTCCTGCGCTTGCCACCAGCGGAAACACACTGGCACTCACTCTTACGCTCAGGTTCACAAATGCGAGCTTCGCCGGCAACAAGGTCATTTACATGGCGGCCGGAAATATGGCGGGGAACAACTCGGGCTGGCAGGCGATGGGTGTCTGGCAGGTGACGGGTGGAACGCAGTCGACTACGACGGCCGTGGTGTGGATGAATCCTGCCCAGGGAAGCGGAACAAGCCAGACGGTCTTCAACTTCAACTTCTCAGACACGCAGGGGTTCCAGGACCTCGGCGTAGAGAACATTCTGGTGAATGATTTCCTGGATGGCCGCCACGCCTGCTATTTGGCTTATGCGCGCCCCATCAATGTGCTGTACCTGGTGAACGACACCGGAGACGCCCTGCTGCCGGGCCAGAGCCTGGCGAGCAGCGGATCCCTGAGCAACAGCCAATGCGCGGTGAGCTGGGGGAACGCGCCCGTGAGTGCGGGCGGCCCGAACCCTGGGTCATTTCCGGGTCCCTCCCTGTTTCTGGCGCTTACGCTGAACATTGCGTTCGGCCCGGGCTTCGGCGGGCATCGGGTGTTCTACCTGGCTGCGCGGGACAGCGCAGAAGGTAATAACACGGGCTGGCAGGCCATGGGGACGTGGAGCGTGCAGTAGAAACCTGGGAGGGGAGTGTGTGGGGCCGACTGCCAGTCGGCCGCAGGCTGCCAGCCTGCCCCACAGAAAAAGTAGAAGTCCGCGCGCCCGTGGTCTATTGTCTTGCGCCTACGGGCTTACTGCCGGGATATGCGCGCCCCAAGCGAATCCATTTTCATCTCGAACACCCGCGCCAACTCCGCCGCCAACCACTCGCCCACCACGCGATTTCCGCGCGGCGTCAGGTGCCCGTCAAACCGATAGAAAAGGTCGGACCGATTCGTGCGGTAGTCTTCCACCATGCGGTCCATGACCGCCATCCAGGGTACCCGATTTTCCGCCGCGAAGCCGCCCAGCCTGCGATCCACGGCGTCCACGTCGATGCCCGGAGCCCGCATGCCGCGCGCCTTGAACAGCACCTGGAAACTCTGTGGGATGGAGAGGACCGCGAACTTCGTATCCTGCGCGCGGGCGTACTCCGCGGCCTGGCGCAGCAGGTCCATGGTCACGCGATACTGCGCCGCTACCAACTCATTCGGCGGCTCGGAAAAATATTGCCGCCGCGCGGTCTTCATGTACAGCCGCGCATACAGGCCATCGTTCTGGAACACCAACCGCTGCAGGAGATTGATGCTTTCCAGCGCGAACCGGTGGTTGCGCTCCCCGCTTTCGCCGGACGCGGCTGCCTGGCCCAACGGCTGGTTGGTAAACAGGTCGTTGGGGAGAAATGCCAGCAGCACCAGGTCCGGATGGTATCGCGGAACATGCTTGCGCATGATGAGCAATTCCCTGCGCGTATCGGAGCCCTCGACGCCGGCCTTCACCACGTCGACCTTCCAACCCGCGGCGGCGAGGCGCCGCTCCAGAATCACCGGCCAGATGTCGTCGTAGTTGCTGCCGGTGCCGA
>Ga0209415_10016665_pt1 | contig 11778 bp, 11 predicted proteins | sample PeaSoiSIISIP2007_FD_187696 | JGI IMG/M metagenome (GOLD analysis project Ga0209415, IMG submission 187696) | Peat soil microbial communities from Weissenstadt, Germany - SII-SIP-2007 (SPAdes) (version 2) | ecosystem: Environmental > Terrestrial > Soil > Wetlands > Peat | place: Germany... | reverse complement strand
CCCGTGCATGCCGAGCATGCCGAGCCACTGCGGCTTCGAGGCGGGGAAGCCGCCGAGGCCCATCAACGTGCACGTCACCGGGAAGTGACCCAGATCGGCGAGGGCGGTCAGCTCCGCCGCCGCATTCGAGTTGATGACTCCGCCGCCCGCATAGATCACGGGACGCCGCGCGGCCGCGAGCGCCTTGGCGGCTTGGCGGATCTGCTTGTGGTTTCCCTCGATCGTGGGTTGGTAGCCGGGCAGCGAGGTCTCCGTGACCGGCTCATAAGGGATGTCGCCACGCGACAGATCCGTCGGCAGATCGACGAGCACCGGCCCGGGACGGCCTGTGCGCGCGATGTGAAACGCCTCGTGGAGCACGCGCGGCAGCTCGAGCGGGTGCTGGATCATGTAGGAGTGCTTGACGATCGGCATCGTGATGCCGATCGTGTCAGCCTCCTGAAACCCGTCCGTGCCGAGCAGCTCCGTACGGACCTGGCCGGTGAGGAAGACCACGGGGACCGAGTCCATCATGGCGTCCGTTATCGGCGTGACCAGGTTCGTCGCGCCGGGGCCGGAGGTCGCGACGGCGACACCCACCTTGCCGGTTGCTTTGGCGTACCCCTCGGCGGCATGGCCGCCACCGGCCTCGTGGCGCACGAGCACGTGCCGGATGCCGGCGTCGTAGAACGCGTCGTAGGTCGGCAGGTTCGCCCCGCCGGGCAGCCCGAATACGACTTCCACACCCTCAGCTTTAAGGCATTCCATCAACGCATCGACTGCGCGCATTCGTGCTACCTCCTTTCGACTCGTTCGCGTTGGCCCGCGGTCGCGGGCGTGACAGTCGAGGATAGCGGCCGGCGCTAGCCGAACAACAGGCGGCGGTCGGTGTGCAACGAACTCGCTCGCCGCCGGCTACAGCCTCGCGCGGACGCGTATCGACGGCGTCGGCTCGATGATCTCGAACTCCTGCGGATAGGAGAGCTCAGTGCCGCAATTCATACACACGGCGTCATAGATTCGCGTCGGCCGGTCGCAGCCCGGGCAGCGCCGCAGCGCCACCTCCGTCTCGCGGCGGTACAGCAGCGCCGCGATCGGACCGAGTATCGGGATGACCGCCGAGATGAGAAACCACAGTGGCGGCGATGACCCTTTGCGCAGCGCGACGAGCGCGCCGAGCACGCCCGACGCGAGGCAGATCAGCAGGTAGGTCATCTAGTGAAAGAGGATGCGGATCGCCCAGATCGCGCCGATGATCGCCACGATGATCGCGACGATCGTCGCAACGAACACGATCACGCCGAACAGGAAGTGCAGCAGCAGGAACGCGCAGATCAGAAGGACGAGCGCCGCAAGGACGTGGCGTCCCAGGTTGTGAATCCAGGAGTCCGCGCGCTCAGTGTGCTCTTCGCTCATACGGTGAGCGTAGCGCGTCGAGGCGGTCCGCAATGAATTTACGGCGCGCCGCGCCCGACCACCGCCGGTTGGCGCACGACGACCCGGGCTGCGCGGTCGGCACGGACCGGCGCCGGCGTTCCGCCGGCCGCTGATGGCGCAAAGTTCCGGGCTGCGCTCAGCCCGCCCGACGCTCCGCCGCCTTGGACGGCGAAGCATCGCGAGGGGCCGGGAGGCGCGTCAGGCTGTAGCGCCGCACGACAGCCTGCTTTGTCCCCGCCGCGGGCTCGCCGAGCTCGGGCAGCAGCAGAAAGCGTGAACGCGATCTGGGGGTCTCGCTTGTCATGGGGAAATGATCGACCCGCATGCCCGATCTGTCCTTGGCCCGCTGGCCAAGATCACTCGCCGCTCGTTGGCCACCGTGAGCGAGCCGCCGCCGGGGAGCGCCGTGGGGGCCTACCTCATGTGCCTAGCTGCTCGTGGATCAGGCGCGTGACCTCTGCCCCGTCGGCGCGGCCGCGCGTCTCACGCATCACGGCGCCGACGAGCGCGCCGATCGCCTTCTCGTTGCCCGCCCGCACGCGCTCGGATGCGCTCGGGTCGGCCGCGATCACCCCCGCGACGATCGCCGCAAGGTCGCCGTCTTCACGCGAGAGCGATCCGAGACCGCGGGCATCGATGATCGCCTGCGGATCGCCGCCCTCGGCCACCAGCACATCCAGCACCTCGCGCGCCGCCGCACCACTGACCGCACGCGACCCGACGAGCACGACGAGCGCCCCGAAAGCCTGCGGCGTCACATTGGTGTCGGCCGGGTCCGCGTCCTCGATCCGCGCCACGAGCTGCCCGATCCAGTTCGACACGGCGACTGCGTGCTCGACCCCGGTCGATTCGAGCACACGCTCGAAGTAGTCGCCAAGCTCCCCGCGAAACGCGAGATTGCGCGCGCTATCCGCGTTCAGGGCGAGATCGGCCTCGAAGCGCTGCGCGCGATCGAGCGGCAGCTCGCCGATATCGGCCCGCGCGGCCGACACCATCTCGGTCGTCGTTGCAACCGGGATCAGGTCGGGCTCGGGAAAGTAGCGGTAATCCTCCGCCTCCTCCTTGGAGCGCAGCGAGCTCAGCCGCCCGCTCGAAGGATCGAAGTGCAACGTCTCCTGCTCGACAGCGCCGCCTGACTCGATGATCTGCCGCTGGCGTTCGATCTCGGCCGCGATACCGCGCTCGATGAACCGGAACGAGTTCATGTTCTTCAGCTCGGTCTTCGTGCCGAGCACGCTCGAGCCCGCCGGTCGCAGCGACACGTTCGCGTCGGCGCGCAACGAGCCCTCCTCCATGTTGACGTCACTAACCCCGAGGCTGCGCAGCGTCGCGCGGAGCAGAGTCAGCCATTCGCGCGCGTGTGCGGGGGAGCGCAGCTCGGGCTCGGTGACGATCTCGACGAGCGGCGTACCACCGCGGTTGAAATCGACGACGGACCGCTCCGAGCCGTGGATGCGCCCGCTCTCCCCCACGTGGATCAGCTTCGCCGCGTCCTCCTCGAGGTGTACGCGATGCAGGCGCACGCCCGCGAGCTCGCCGCCGCGACAGATCGGCTCGTCGTACTGGGAGATCTGGTAGCCCTTCGGCAGGTCGGGATAGAAGTAGTTCTTGCGGTGGAAGGTCGACTGTGGCGCGATCTCGCACCCGAGCGCGAAGCCGATCATCAAGGCAAAGTGGATCGCGCGCGCGTTCGCGACCGGCAGTGCGCCTGGCAGGCCGAGGCAAACCGGGCACGTGTGCGTGTTCGGTGGCTCGCCGAAAGACAGCTCGCAGCCGCAGAACATCTTCGTCCGCGTCTTCAGCTGGGTGTGAATCTCGAGGCCGATGACCGCTTCGAGCTCGCTCATCGACGCGCCGCGCTCCCGTCGAATCCGAGCGCCTGCTCGAGCGCGAAGGCGACGCTGAGCAGGCGATCTTCACTGAATGCCGGGCCGATCAGCTGGAGGCCGACCGGCAGGCTCTTGCCACCGCCCGGCGGTGCCGCCATGCCGTTCGGGATCGAAATGGCCGGGATGCCGGCGAGCGATGCCGGGACCGTGCAGATGTCGTTCAGGTACATGGCGTAGGGGTCCGCGGTCTTCGCGCCAAGCTCGAAGGCGACGCCCGGCGCAGTCGGCGTGACGACGAAGTCGAAGCGCTCGAATGTGGCGGCGAAGTCGCGTGCGATCAGCGTGCGGACGCGCTGAGCGCGACCGTAATAGGCCTCGTAATAGCCGCTCGAGAGCGCGTAGGTGCCAAGCATGATGCGCCGCTTGACCTCCGCTCCGAACCCGTCGTGGCGCGTGCGGGTGTACATGTCGAGCAGGTCCGTCGCACCCTGGGCCCGCAAGCCGTAGCGAACCCCGTCGAAGCGTGCGAGGTTCGACGATGCCTCCGCGGGCGCGAGGACGTAGTAGGCGGCGAGCGCGTGCGTGGCGTGCGGTAGCTGACACCTCTCGACGCTCGCCCCGAGCTGGCGTGCCAGCTCGAGGCTCGCCTCGAAGGCGCCGAGCACACCCGGCTCGATGCCGTCGCCCGAGAGCTCGGTCGGCACACCGAGGCGAATCCCGCGCAGGTCCGTCTGCGTTGGAAGGCTCACGGAGCCGGGATAGTCCAGCGAGGTCGCATCGCGGGGATCGCGGGCGCCGATCATCTGCATGAGCAGTAGCGCCGCGTCGCTCACGTCGCGTGTCAGCGGCCCCGCCTGGTCGAGCGATGAGGCGAAGGCGATCATGCCGTAGCGCGAGACCGCGCCGTAGGTCGGCTTCAGGCCGACGATCCCGCATAGCGCGGCGGGCTGGCGAATCGAGCCGCCGGTGTCGGTGCCGATCGCCCAAGGCGCCAGCCCCGCGGCAACGGCTGCGGCGCTGCCACCCGAGGACCCGCCTGGTACGCGCGTGCGGTCCCACGGATTGAGCGTTGGTCCGAAGCCCGAGTTCTCGGTCGAGGAGCCCATCGCGAACTCGTCCTGGTTTGTCTTGGCGAGCAGCGGCGCGCCGGCGCGCGCAAGGCGCTCGACGGCCGTCGCCGTGTACGGCGGCCGGTAGCCCTCGAGAATTCGCGAGCCCGACTGGCTCGGAACGCCGGCGGTGCAGAACAGGTCCTTGACGGCGAGCGGGACACCGCCGAGTGGCCCGTCGCCCGCCTGCGGCGGCTCCTGCGCAACCCACGTGAACGCGTTCAACTCGTCCGCGGCGGCGCGGTCGCGGTAGCACTCGAACAGCTCGCGCGCCGCGAGCTCCCGGCGGCCAATCGCTGCGGCCGCCTGCGCGGCGGTCAAATCGACCAGATCCGTCATGCTTGCGGGCTCGGTACCGCGAAGCCGTCGTCGAGCACCTCCGGCGCGCTCTCCAGCGCCCGTTCGCGGGGCAGGCACGGCTCGGGCTCGTCCGCGCGCAGCGCGCCCGTCACGTCGATCACGTGGCTCGTCGGCGGCACGCCGTCCAGGTCGAGGCCGCTGATCGTCTCGATGTGTTCGAGCACGCCGCCGAGTTCAATGGTCAGGCGCTCGACCTCCTCCTCGCTCAGCTCGAGGCGCGCGAGGCGCGCGACGTGAAGGACTGTGTCGCGGTCGATCATCCGCCTGCCGGGACGCCCCAGAACGGCGACTCGTCGCGCAACGAGAGGAACGCCGCGGCGGTCACCAGGACGGATCCGGCGAGCGCGAGCCAGAGTCCGTAACAGCGCCCCGTCGCTGAGGCCGGAAGTGCGAGGGTGCGAGCCAGGACCACAGCCCCAGAAACCAAGCCGACGACCGTCGTGAAGGTCGCTAGTGCCACGGGTAGGGCAGGCGAGCGCTGGGTGACCGTGACGGCCACGAGCGCGAACGCGAGGATCGCGGCGAGCGCTGCCGGCAGCTCGGCGACCGTCAGCGCGCTGAAGGCATCGCGCGAGCCGGTTGGGAACTGGTACCACGGGAGGAACAGCGACACCGCGAGCAAGAGACCGGCGAGCAACGCAAGGAGGTCCGGCGGGCGCAGGCGGCGTAGATCGAGGTGCATCGCGGACAAGACTAGTAGTGGGCCCAGCCGAGCCGCTGCTAGCCTGGACCGGTCGTGAGCGAGGTCGCCGAGCAGGTCCTCCTTGTCGAGCGCAGCAACCGGGTGCTCGTGCTCACGCTCAACCGGCCTGCGTCGCGCAACGCGATCAACCTCGCCATGGCAAAGGCGCTCGCGGCGGCGCTCGACGACCTCGACGATGATCCGGGCCTGGGCGCGGGTGTCATAACGGGCGCGCCCCCAGGCTTCAGCGCCGGTATGGACCTCAAGGCGTTCTCTGCGGGCGAGCTGCCGGTGATTCCCGGGCGGGGGTTTGGCGGAATCGTCGATCGGGCGTCGCGCAAGCCGCTGATCGCGGCCGTCGAGGGGTTCGCGCTCGGCGGCGGCTTCGAGGTCGTACTCGCGTGCGACCTGGTCGTCGCGGCGCGCGACTCGCACTTTGCCCTCCCGGAAGTCCGGCGCGGCCTGATTGCGGCCTTCGGCGGGCTTGTGCGCTTGCCGCGCCGGATTCCGGAGGCGATCGCGATGGAGATCGCGCTCACGGGCGAGCCGATCGCCGCGCCGCGCCTCTACGAGCTGGGCCTTGTGAACCGCCTCGTCGAGGCGGGCCAGGCGCTTGCCGGGGCGCTCGAGCTCGCCGGTGCGATCGCTGCGAACAGCCCGCTCGCGGTTCGCACTTCCAAGGAGGTCTTGACGCGCCAGCGCGAGTGGACGGCGGACGCTGCCGGCGCCGAACAGCAGGCGCTCTGGGAGCGCGTCGTCGCATCGCCTGACGCGCGCGAGGGAGCGGCGGCGTTCGCCGAAAAGCGCGCGCCGCGATGGCAAACGGATTGACGGCGCCCGTGCCCGGGCCTGCACGCAGCGGGCCCGAGTCGCGGACACCGCGGGCGCCGGGTGCTACCCCCGCTACAACGCTCGAAACCTTGAGTTACATAATGCAAGCGCTGTTGCAAAGGAGGATTTTCACCAGTTTGTAGCGGGAGCCCGCTGCTACGGTCCGCGACCTTCTGCGACTAAGACGACCGACACGGACGCCGTTCGCCGCGGTCGCGCTCAGCGTTCTGGCAGCGTTCGCCGCTACCGAGATTCTCGGAACGGACGCTCAACCAGTGCGTGTGGCGTTGGCTTGGAAGCCCGTCACGGCAGCGCGAATCGCAACTGAGGCCGCCACCGGGCGCCGCCAAGCGAGCGTCAGCGTGGCCGGCGTGGCGTACGTCGCGAGCGCTCCCGGGCCGCCCGAGCGTGCCACCGCGGTGCTCGCCCACGCGGCCGCGTTGCGACCGGACCGGGTGCGCACGTACGGGCCGAGCACGGGCCGTCTCGAGGCGCTGCACATGGTCACGGCCGCAACGCGCGCAGGGCTCGTGCGGCTGCGAGCCGACGAGACGCGGATCGTTCCCGGGAGGTTCGCGCGGATCATGCCGGACGGCTACGCGGCGGCGCCGCGCGATGCTCCAGCCCATGTACAGGAGGCGATCTGGGCGGCAAACCGGCTGGTCGGCATGCCGTACATGTATGGCGGCGGTCACGGCAGCTTCTTTGCCGGCGGCTATGACTGCTCGGGTACGGTCTCGTTCGCGCTGCACGGCGGTGATCTGCTGAGCGCACCGATGGACTCGAGCGATTTCTACGCGTTCGGCGCGAGCGGTCGCGGTCGCTGGCTAACCGTCTACACGAGCCCCGGCCACGCCTTCCTCGAGATCGCCGGCATCCGCCTCGACACGAGCACCGCCGGTCAGCTGAACGGCGAGCAGGGACCACGCTGGCGCCCGTTGCTGGATGACACGAGCGGCTACGAAGCTCGCCACCCGGCGGGCTACTGAGCGCCGCTGTCACGGGTAGAGCTGCGCGAGGCGCTGCGCGAGCTTCCCGTGCGGCGTGTGCAGGTAGGGACTTGTCACCGCTCGCGCGAGCGCGATCTTCGGCTGCCGGCCCGCGCCGGCCCACTCAACCGTCGCGGTGATGATGCGGCGGCCATCGGTCGACATCAGCCACTGCTCGTCCGGGAACCAGCTCGACGCCAAGCCGAGGTTGTTGACTGCCACCGGTGGCGCGTTCGGCCGCGGCCCGACGCCCCAGTACTGCGCGTCCTCGTCGATTGCGCGCTCAACGACGAAGTACGCGGCCTGGACCACCTCGTCGTTGGCCAGTACCTCGACGCCGCGGCGCCCGCGTGACCGAACGCGATAGGCGCACTGCGGCGCAGAGTTGGCACCGGTCGAGATGCTGTGGCTGATCGCGCCGACCGGCACCGCGAGCAGGCGCGCCATCGCGTCAAGCGAGGCTCGCAGGCAAACCGGATGCCCGGCTGGCCAGCCTCCAGCCGTCGTACTCGGCGCGTGGCCTGCGCTGCCGCACGCCGCCAGTATGAGCGCCACTGTGAGCGCTCCACCCAGCCTCATAAAGCCCATCCCGCAGCGCAGTGTCGCACTCGAGCTCGGGCAGCGCCAGCGGCTGAAGCTATTCGCCCGCCTGCGCGCGCGCGGCGCTCAGCGTGTTGCGCAACAGGCACGCGATGGTCATCGGCCCAACGCCGCCAGGGACCGGAGTGATCGCGCCGGCGCGCTCGCGCGCCGCTTCGAAGTCCACGTCGCCGAGGATTTTGCCGTCCGCGCCCCGCGTCTGCCCGACGTCGATCACGATCGCGCCCGGTTTGACCCAGTCGCCCTTGACCATCTGCGCCTGGCCGACGGCGGCGATCAGGATGTCTGCTCGCAGGCACACCTCGCGCAGGTCGCGCGTGCGCGAGTGGCAGACGGTCACGGTCGCGTTCTCCGCCAGTAGCAACTGCGCCATCGGCTTGCCGAACAGGTTCGAGCGTCCGACGACGACCGCCTCTGCGCCTTCGAGCTCGGCGTCGACACTGTGGAGGAGCTCGATCACGCCAACGGGCGTGCAGGGCCGTAGCCCCGGACGCCCCAGCGAAAGCAACCCTGCCGAGACCGCGGTCAGCCCGTCGACGTCCTTCGCCGCATCAACCAGCCCTGTGATGTAGGTGCCGTCGAGGTGGCCGGGGAGCGGCAGCTGGACGATCATGCCGCTCACCTCCTGGTTCGCGTTGAGCTCGCCGACCAGCGCGGCGAGTTCGTCCTGGCCGATGTCTGCCGACGGCCGGTGATCAAAGCCGCGGATGCCGACCTGCGCGCTCGCCTTCTGCTTGCCGGCAACGTAGATCGCGCTCGCCGGGTCCTCGCCGACGAGCACCGTGGCGAGCCCCGGGGGCCGTCCGTGCCGCGCCGCGAACTCCGCGACGCCCTCGGCCACCTCCGCGCGCACGCGCGCGGCGACCGCGCGGCCGTCGATGACCTGTGCCCCGTCATGGGGTATCACTGCTTCGCTTACGCTCATTGGCGCTCCATTGGTGCGCTATCTAGCAGCTTGCGCTCCGAGCCGTCGCGCGCGAAGCGCACGACGACGATCCCGCCGGGCTCGATGCCCGTCACGACGCCCTCGCCGAAGGCGGCGTGCAGAACGTCGTCGCCGAGCCGGTAGCTCACCGACGGCGCAGCGGCCGCCCTGCCACCGGCACTTGCCGCCGCCCAACTCGAACCGCTCGAAGCAGCGGAAGCGCGGCCGGCGAACGCACCGCCAAAGGCGGGCGCGACGAACTCATCGCCCGCGTCGACCAGATCCACCGGGAGCTCGTCGAGGAAACGGCTGCGAAGCCCGTAATGCTCGACCCCGAAGAGGGAACGACGCCGGGCGTAGCTGAACGTCAGGTCGCGCATCGCGCGCGTGATCCCGACGTAGCAGAGCCGGCGCTCCTCCTCGAGTGAGCCCTCGTCGAGCGAGCGCGAGTGCGGGAAGATGCCCTCCTCGCAGCCGATGATGAACACGATCGGGTACTCGAGCCCCTTCGCGTTGTGCAGCGTCATCAGCGTCACGAGCCCCTGGTCGTCAACGCGCGTGTCCGCATCGCTGACGAGCGCGACCTGCTCGAGAAACGCATCGAGCCCGCGCTGCTCGGCGTTCGCGTCGTACTCGCGCGCAACCCCGACGAGCTCCTCGAGGTTCTCGATCCTTCCCTGCGCCTCGAAGGTCCGCTCAGCCTCGAGCCAGTCGAGGTAGCCGCTGCGACGCAGGGTCGTCTCGAGCAGCTCTGCCACGGGCCCGCCGCCGCTCGCCAGCGCGCGCAGCTCGCCCATCACGTCCATGAAGCGTCCGAACGCGGTGACTGCCGCCTTGCCCAAGCCCGGTACCCGTTCCGCCCCAGCCGCGATATCCCAGACGGGCTCGCCGAGCGTCGCCGCCTGCGCGAGCACACGCGAGAGCGAGGTCTGGCCGATCCCCCGCCGCGGGCTGTTCGCGATCCGCGTGAAGCTGATCTGGTCCTGGGGGTTCGCGAGCATCGTCAGGTAGGCCATCGCGTCCTTGATTTCGGCGCGCTCGTAGAACTTCGTGCCGCCGATCACCTGGTAGGGCACCTCGGCGCGAACGAGCACGTCCTCGAGCACGCGCGACTGCGCATTCGTCCGGTAGAAGACGGCGATCTCCGCGCGCGAGACGCCCTCGTCGACGAGGCGCTCGATCTCGCCGAGGACATACCGCGCCTCGGCGTGCTCGTCGGCGAGTACGCGCACCTTGATCGGATCCCCCTCCCCGACCTCGGTCCACAGATCCTTCGGCATCTGGTCGCGGTTGTGCGCGATCACGGCGTTGGCGGCGGACAGGATCGTCTGCGTCGAGCGGTAGTTCTGCTCGAGGCGGACGATGTGCGCCTCCTTGAAGTCGCGCTCGAAGTCGAGGATGTTGCGGATGTCGGCGCCGCGGAAGCCGTAGATCGACTGGGCGTCGTCGCCGACGACCGCGATGTTGCGCCGCTCGCCGGCGAGCAGGCGCAGCAGCATGTACTGCGCGTGGTTCGTGTCCTGGTACTCGTCGACGAGGATGTGCTGGAACACGCGCTGATAGCGCTCCCGCACCTCCGGGAAGAGCTCGAGCAGGTTAACCGTCCGCACCAGCAGATCGTCGAAGTCCATCGCGTTGTTGCGGACGAGCTCGCGCTCATAGACCTCATAGGCGTCCGCCACGGTCTGCTCGAAGTAGGAGCCGACCATCGATCGGTACTCGGCCGCGTCGCGCAACCGGTTCTTCGCATCGGAGATCTGGTTATGGACGGCTGCCGGGCTGAAGCGTTTCGGGTCCGCGTCGACCGCGTCGAGCGAGTGCTTCACGAGCCGCCGTGCGTCCGCCTGGTCATAGATCGTGAACTGGCGCGTGTAGCCGAGGCGCGTGGCCTCGGCGCGCAGCATCCGCGTGCACGCAGAATGAAAGGTCATTACCCACATGCCGCGAGCCGAATGCCCGAGCAGCATCTCCGCACGCGAGCGCATTTCGCTCGCCGCCTTGTTCGTGAAGGTGATCGCGAGGAGCTCGTCGCGCCGCGCGCGCTCCGTCTGGATCAGCCAGGCGATGCGGTGCGTGAGCACGCGCGTCTTGCCGCTGCCGGCACCGGCGAGAATCAAGAGCGGCCCGTCCCCCCACGTCACAGCCTCGCGCTGCGCAGGGTTCAGGCCGTCGAGCAGCCCCTCAATGCGCGGGTCGGACATGCTCAACTGGGCCACTCTCCCAGCATAGAAGGGCAAGCGGCTAGCCTGACCGCCATGGCTTTGCATCCGGCGTTCGCGACCATGGCCGATATCTACCGCCTCGACCGCGCCGGCGGCCCCGCCTCCCGCTCCCGCGCCTCCCACCGGCGCGCCGCGGCGCACGTACTCGGCTTACCTGAGAACGCCGGCCACCGCTACGCAGCCGGCCACGCGCATGCGCCTCACTGACGAGGTGCGCGCGGGCGCGGCGGCGATCGAGGAGCGAGCCCGCTCCGTACGCGTTGTCGCGGATGCAGTCCTGGAGCTCGAAGCGGCGCCGGCGCCGGTGCTCGACCGCTCGCTCCATTACCTCGACGGCCCGCCCGAGGAGGTCGCGCGCTACTTCCTCACGCTCGATGCGATCAACTTCGGGTCGGGCTGGTTTCCGACACTGTGCAAACGCCCCGGTCACTCGGGCTACGCGACCGTTGCCGCCTCGCTGACAGACCATTTCCGGACAGCGGGGCCGTGGACAAACGCGCAGCTGCGCGCGATCGACACGGCGACCATCGCCGGCGTGCTCGATCAACAGCCCGGGCACGAGCTGATGTCGCTCTACGCCCAAGCACTTCGCGACCTGGGCGCCTGGCTGGCGAACCGCAGCGCATTCGAATTGGTCGCCGCAGCCGAGGGCTCGGCCGAGCGCTTGGCCAGCCAGGCCGTCCTCGGGATGCCGCTGTTTCGAGATCGCCCCTTCTACAAGCGCGCGCAACTCCTCCCCAGCGACCTTGATCTCGCCGGCGTGGCGCATTTCGAGGACCTCGACCGCCTGACGATTTTTGCCGACAACGTCGTTC
>Ga0209415_10016664_pt1 | contig 11778 bp, 7 predicted proteins | sample PeaSoiSIISIP2007_FD_187696 | JGI IMG/M metagenome (GOLD analysis project Ga0209415, IMG submission 187696) | Peat soil microbial communities from Weissenstadt, Germany - SII-SIP-2007 (SPAdes) (version 2) | ecosystem: Environmental > Terrestrial > Soil > Wetlands > Peat | place: Germany... | reverse complement strand
CGGTGATCGACGGGCTGGCAACGAGCGACTACTTGGCCCGGGCCAGCACCGGCTTGAGCACCTCGCCCGTATAGCTGCCCGCCGTCTTGGCCACCTGCTCGGGCGTACCCTCCGCGATCACCATGCCGCCCTTGTCACCGCCCTCCGGCCCGAGGTCGATGACCCAGTCGGCCGTCTTGACCACGTCGAGGTTGTGCTCGATGACGACCACCGTGTTGCCCTGTTCGACCAGGCGACCCAGGACGTCGAGCAGCTTACGGGTGTCATCGAAGTGGAGGCCTGTCGTCGGCTCGTCGAGGATGTAGAAGGTGTGCCCGGTCGGCCGCCGGCTGAGCTCGCTGGACAGCTTGACCCGCTGGGCCTCGCCGCCGGACAGGGTCGGCGCCGGCTGGCCCAGGCGCACGTAGCCGAGGCCCACGTCGACCAGCGTCTGCATGTGCCGCGCGATGGGCGGCTGGCGCTCGAAGAAGCTCAGAGCCTCCTCGCACGACATGTCGAGCACGTCTGCGATCGTCTTGCCCCGGAACGTGATCTCGAGCGTGTCGCGGTTGTAACGCGCACCGTGGCAGATCTCACAGGGCACGTAGACATCGGGCAGGAAGTGCATCTCGATCTTGATCGTCCCGTCACCAGCGCAGGCCTCGCACCGCCCGCCCCGCACGTTGAACGAGAAGCGCCCGGGCGCATATCCCCGCACCTTGGCCTCCGCCGTCTGGGCGAACAGCTTGCGGATGTGGTCGAAGACACCGGTGTAGGTGGCCGGGTTCGATCGCGGTGTGCGCCCGATCGGCGCCTGGTCCACGTCGACCACCTTGTCGAGATGGTTGATGCCCTCGACCTTGCGATGGCGCCCCGGAAGCGCCTTGGCCCGGTGCAGATGCTGGGCCAGCGAGCGCAGCAGGATGTCGTTGACCAGCGTCGACTTCCCGGAGCCCGAGACTCCGGTCACCGCGATGAAGCACCCGAGCGGAAACGACACGTCGATGTCGCGCAAGTTGTGCTCGCGCGCGCCCCGCACGGTGACGACGTCGCCGGTTCCGGGCCGGCGGCGCGCCGGCACGGGGATCGACTTCTTCCCCGAGAGGTACTGACCCGTGATGGACGCCTTGTTGGTGAGCAGGCCGCCGCGACCGGTGACCGGTCCCGCGTGCACGACGGTGCCGCCGTGCTCGCCCGCTCCGGGGCCGATGTCCACCACGTAGTCGGCGGTGCGGATGGTCTCCTCGTCGTGCTCCACGACGATGACCGTGTTGCCCAGGTTGCGCAGACGCTCGAGCGTGCCGATGAGGCGCTGGTTGTCGCGCTGGTGCAGGCCGATGGACGGCTCGTCGAGGACGTAGAGCACGCCGACGAGGCCACTGCCGATCTGGCTGGCCAGGCGGATCCGCTGCGCCTCACCCCCCGACAGGGTGCCGGCCGAGCGGGCCAGCGACAGGTAGTCCAGCCCGACGTCGAGCAGGAACTGCATGCGCTCGCGCACTTCCTTGAACACGCGGTCGGCGATCATGTGCTCGCGTTCGGAGAGCTCCAGCGTCGCCATGGCCTCGACCGCCGCCGCGATCGAGAGGCTGCACAGCTCGTGGATGTTGCGCCCGCCGACCGTCACGGCCAGCGACTCCGGCTTCAGGCGCGCCCCCTTGCACTCGGGGCAGTCGACCTCCCGCATGAACCCCTCGATCTGCTCGCGCGACCAGTCCGACTCCGCCTCGCCGTGCCGGCGCTGCAGCCACGGGATGATCCCCTCGTACTGCGCCTCGTAGGAGCGCTTCCGGTTGAACCGGTTCTTGTAGGTGACGTGGACCGCCTTGGAGCCCGTCCCGTAGAGGACCAGCTTCTTGTCCTTCGCCTTGAGCGATTTCCACGGGGCCTCGAAGGAGAACCCGCCGAAGTCGGCCACGCCTGTCTGCAATCCGGTGAAGTACTCGCTGCGAGCCCCGGCCCACGGTGCGAGGGCACCCTCGGACAGTGACAGCGAGTCGTCGGGCACGACCAGCTCGGGATCCACCTCGAACCTCGTGCCGAGGCCCAGACACACGGGGCAGGCACCGTAGGGTGAGTTGAAGGAGAAGTTCCGAGGGGCCGGCTCCTCGAAGCTGATGCCGCAGTGGGTGCACGCCAGGTGCTGGGAGAAGGTGATGGCCTCCTCGCACTCGCCGTCCCCGGTCGCGTTCATCACGAGCACCTCGGCGGTGCCCCCGGTGAGCTCCAGGGCCGTCTCGATCGACTCGGTCAGCCGCTGGCGCACGTTGTCACGGCGGATGAGCCGGTCGACGACCACCTCGATGGTGTGCATCTCGTAGCGGGCCAGGCTCACCTCGGAGCGATCGGCCAGCTCGAGGGGCACGCCGTCGACCCGCACCCGGGCGAAGCCCTGCTTGGCCAGGTCGTCGAGCAGCGAGCTGTACTCGCCCTTGCGCCCACGGATGACCGGGGCCAGGACCTGGAAGCGGGTGCCTTCGGGGAGCTCGAGCACACGGTCGACGATCTGCTGGGGGGTCTGGCGCGCCACGGGCCGGCCGCAGATCGGGCAATGGGGGTGGCCGATGCGGGCGTAGAGCAGCCGAAGGTAGTCGTAGACCTCGGTGATCGTCCCGACGGTCGAGCGCGGGTTGCGCGAAGCCGACTTCTGGTCGATGGAGATGGCGGGCGACAGGCCCTCGATGAAGTCGACGTCCGGCTTGTCCATCTGGCCCAGGAACTGCCGGGCGTAGGCCGAGAGCGACTCGACGTAGCGGCGCTGGCCCTCGGCGTAGATCGTGTCGAAGGCCAGGGAGGACTTCCCAGACCCGGACAGCCCGGTGAAGACGATCAGCCTGTCCCGGGGCAGGTCGAGGGACACATCGCGCAGATTGTGTTCGCGGGCCCCGCGAACGACCAGACGGTCGGCCATCCGGTGAGGATACCGGCGCGCTGTATCACCCCCGGCCGGCCGCTCCGTGGGTCCTGGTCCGGGTGGCGTGCGCCGGGCCGACCGGGGGTCCGGCACTATTCGAAGATCACGTCCTCGTCGCCCCAGTAGGCCTCCACCGCGGAGATCAGGCCGTCGTCGGTCACGGTGAAGATCTCGACGCCACGGATGTGCATGGTCGAGTCCCCCGCCAGGGTCAACGTGATGTGGAACGTGATGGCCGCCTTGTCCGCCACGGGATGGACCTCGGTGACCTCGAACCTCATCGTCTCGCAGCCGTCGAAGGACCTCTGGATGAAGGCACGGATGGCGTCCCGCCCGACATTGGGCGGCGTCGGGTAGGGGTCCACCTGTACCGCGTCGGCGGTGAAGAGGGCGACGTAGGCGTCGGCGTCCATGGAGCTGACGGTGGCGGCGTAACGCTCCATGGCCTCCCGGAGCAGCGCGGTGGTGGGCATGGCCGGCACGCTAGTCCGGCGACGGCGGGCGACCCCCGTGCGGGGTCCATCCCTACACTGCAGTGTCGTGCCGGCCGATCGCGCCACCCCCCTCCTCTTCATGATCGGCAACGCCCACATCGATCCGATGTGGATCTGGGACTGGGACGAGGGCATGCACGAGGTGCTCCAGACGTTCCGGGCGGCCGCCGAGCGCCTCGACGAGGACCCCGACCTGCGCTTCACGGCCAGCTCGGCGAGCTACTACCGCTGGGCCATGGACACCTCCCCCGAGCTGTTCGCCCGCATCCGCCGGCACGTCCGGGCCGGGCGCTGGGTGGTCACGGGCGGGCAGTGGGTCGAACCCGACTGCAACCTGCCGGCCGGCGAGTCGGTGTGCCGGCAATTCCTCTACGGTCAGCGCTTCCTGGCGGAGCACCTTGGCGTCACGGCCACCGTCGGGTACAACGTCGACTCCTTCGGCCATTCGGGCACCCTCCCCCAGCTCCTGACGGCGTCGGGCATCGGCGCCTACGTCTTCATGCGCCCCGGTCCCGACGAGAAGGAGATCACCTCCCCCGCGTTCCGCTGGCGCGGTACCGACGGCACCGAGCTGCCGGCGTACCGGATCCCCTACGACTACTCAACCCGGGGCGGGCCCGAGGACGAGCTGATCCGGCGACGGGCCGACGAGCTCCTGACGCAGGGTGCCGAGCTCGGCATCCCCCTCATGGCCTTCTTCGGGGTGGGGGACCACGGCGGCGGGCCCACCCGGCTCGCCATGCGGACCGTCCACGCCCTGTCGTCCGAGCACGGCGGCGCCGTCGACTTCGGCGACCCGGCCGCCTACTTCGATGTGCTCGACGGCGCGGCGAGCGGCACGCTCCCGGTGGTGAACGGGGAGCTCCAGTGGCACGCCGTTGGCTGCTACTCGGCTCGGGCCGACCTCAAGCTCGCGAACGGACGGGCCGAGGACGCACTGGTCGCGGCGGAGGTCTTCAACGAGATGTGCCGCCTGCTCACCGGGGACGCGCCCGATGTCCGTCGCGAGCTGTCCGAGGCCTGGCAGGGGGTGCTCTTCGCGCAATTCCACGACGCGCTCGGCGGGACCTGCACCGACCGCGCCACCGAGGCCGCCTACGCGCTCCTGGTGTCGGGCGCGTCCCGGGCGGACCAGGTGGCGGTGCGGGCCCTGCACCGCGTGGCGGAGCACGTCGACACCTGGATCGACGGCGCCGAGTCGGCCGAGGGCATTGAGAGCGCGATCGGTGGGCTCCCGGTGCCGCTGCTCGCGTTCAACCCCCACTCATGGCCCGTGACCAGCGCCGTGTCCATCCCCCACCCCATCGCGGTGGCGACCGACGAGGAGGGTCGGCGCGTCCACGTGCAGCAGGTCCCGTCGGGAGAGGTGACCTACAGCCCGACCCGGAGCCTCCTCCAGGTCACCGCCCCCGCCCTGGGCTACCGCCGCTACTGGCTCCACGTCGCCGACCGGGACGCCGGCACGCCCGAGACCGATATCGAGCCGGCCCGCGCCGGTGACGACGGGGTGCTCAGCAACGGCCTCCTGCAGGTGAGCGTCGACACGACCACCGGCGAGGTGGCGGGCGCCGTCACAACGGGGGGGGCGCTGCCCGTGGGGACGGAGCTGCTCGGCGGCGGGGTGCGGCCGATCGTCATCGCCGACGACAGCGACACCTGGTCCCACGGCCTCGACCGCTACGCGGGAGACGAGGAGCCCGGGTGGCTGGTCTCGGTCGGGATCGTCGAGGCGGGCCCGGTGCGCGCCACCGTGCGCAGCGTGTGGTCCTTCGGCGGGGGCCGGACGACGGTGACCCAGGACGTCTCCCTCTACGAAGGGAGGTGCCTCGCCGAGGTGCGGCTCGGCGTCGACTGGCACGAGGCCCACCGCGTCCTGAAGCTCGTCGTCCCCGTGGCGCTGGGCGAACCCACGAGCACGGCCGGCGCCGCCTACGGATCGGTGGAGCGCCCCTGCTCGGGCCACGAGGAGCCCATGGTCCACTGGGTCGACCTCTCCGACCCCGGGGCCGGCTGGGGCCTCGCCTGCATCGCCGAGGGCGCCGGCGGCTACGACGCGCTGGGGCCCACGCTCCGCCTCACCGTCCTGCGCAGCCCCCGGGTGGCCGACCACGGACTGGGTTGGGGCACCGACGACCCCGCCGGGTACCCCCTGACGGACCAGGGGCGCCACGAGGTGCGCTACCGGCTCGTGCCCCACCTCGGCACGGCACAGGCGGCGCAGCTGCCCCGGTTGGCCGCGGAGCACCGGGTGGAGCTCCCGGTGGTGCTCGACACCTGGCACCGGGGACAGCTCGGGCCGGAGGGGTCGGCGGCGGAGATCGAGGCCGAGGGGGTGATCATCCCCGTCCTCAAGCGCGCCGAGGACGGGGGCGGCACGGTTGCCCGCCTGTGGGAGGTCGCCGGCCGGCGGGAGCGCGTCCGCCTGTCCGTCGGGGCCGGGGGTGGGCGACCCCTCTCGGCGTGGGAGGGTGAGCTCCGTCCCCACGAGATCCGGACGATCTTCCTCCCCGACGGGGATCCCGCCGGGTCGCGGACCGTCGACATCCCCGAGCTCCGGGTGCGGCGGGCCGTGCCATCGGACCTGTCCGCGCTCCTGGCGCGCCATCCGGAGCTCACCAGCGTCCTGCCCCAGGTGGAGGGGGCACTCATGCTCCTGACCCGCACCATCGAGGGGGGTGGGACGATCTACGTCGGGGGCAACGGAGGCAGCGCGGCCGACGCGGAGCACATCGTGGGCGAGCTCATGAAGGGCATGGAGCACCGTCGCCCCCTCGGCGACCACGAGCGGACCTCGTTGCGGGACCACGCGCCCGACTCCATGGCCGGAGAGGCCGATTACCTGGCCGACCGCCTCGAGGGCGCGCTGCGCGCCGTCTGCCTGACCAGCCAGTCCGGCCTCCTCTCGGCCATCGCCAACGACACCGCGGGCGACATGGGGATGGCCCAACAGCTGCACGGCTACGGCCGCCCCGGCGACCTCTTCTGGGCCCTCTCCACCTCCGGAACGTCGCGCAACGTCGTGCTGGCCGCCCTGACGGCGCGGGCATCGGGCATGCGGGTCCTGGCTCTGACCGGTGCGGCCGGCGAACGCCTCGGCGGCTTGGCCGACGTGTGGGTCCCGGTTCCCGCCACCGACGTGGCGGACGTGCAGGAGCTGCATCAGCCGCTGTACCACGCCCTGTGCTCGGCCCTGGAGCAGCGCTACTGGCCGAGGGAGGGTTGACGCCCAGGCCAGGGACGTTCGGCCCTATACCGGAGGGCCGCCCGCTGTAACGATTTCTCAGCGTGGGACCGGACCAGGCGCTCGACGAGGAGCAGGCCGTCGCCATCGACATCGAGGTGCCGCGTCTCGAGGCCTCCTCGGTCGAGCTCGAAGGGGTCTCCAAGTCCTTCGGCGACGTCACGGCCCTCCGGGAGGTGACCCTCGATGCCCGACCCGGCGAGTTCCTGGTCCTCCTCGGCCCCTCCGGATGTGGGAAGTCCACCGTCCTGCGGCTCATCGCCGGGCTGGAGGCGCCGACGGCGGGCGCCATCCGGATCGGCGGCCGCGAGATGAACCGGATCGTCACCAAGAATCGTGACGTGGCCATGGTCTTCCAGAGTTATGCCCTCTACCCCCATCTCAACGTCCGCAAGAACATCGAGTTCCCGCTCCGCTCGCGAGGGGTTCCCCGCGACGAAATCAAGGAGATCGTGCCTCGGGTGGCAAAGAGTCTCCGGCTCGACGGGCTGCTCGGACGCAAGCCGGCTGCGCTCTCCGGCGGCCAGCGCCAGCGGGTCGCGCTGGCGCGTGCGCTGGTCCGCCGCCCCAAGGTCTTCCTGATGGACGAGCCCCTGTCCAACCTCGACGCACAACTCCGCGTCGAGATGCGGGCCGAGCTCGTCGAGCTGCACCGGCAGCTCGGCATCACCATCCTCTACGTCACGCACGACCAGATTGAGGCGATGACGATGGGCCAGCGGATCGCCGTCCTCAAGGACGGTGTGCTCCAGCAGCTCGACACGCCGGAAAAGGTCCGCGATGAACCGGCGAACGCGTTCGTCGCCAGCTTCGTCGGCAGCCCTCCGATGAACATCATGCGGGGCAGGATCACGGGCGCCGCGGAGCAGCTCGCCGTCGAGACGGTCGGCGGAACCGTGCCACTTCCGGCGGAGGGGGCTGCCCTGGTGCGCGAGCTGAAACTCGAGTCCGTCCTTCTCGGCGTGCGGCCGGAGGACCTGTGCGTCGACGCCGGGGGTGTCATCGCAGCGACGGTCAGCCTCGTCGAGTCCATGGGTCGCCTCCAACACGTGACGTGCCGGCTCAGCGACGGGCTCCTGATCAGCGTGCAGGGCCCCGAACAGGTCGCCGTCGAGGTGGGTGACAGGATCACGCTGTCGGTGATCGGCCCGCTGCACATGTTCGATCCCGTGACGCAGGAGCGGCTCAGCTGAATCCGCGACACCGGGATTGAATTGGGGACCTTGTCCCCTGTTGGGCCGCTGATCGCTCCCGGAAAATGGCTCTGTGATCAGGTGGATTGGGTGCAACTCGCTGGTGAAGGCGTCCGCGATGGCGGCGCTCTCGCTCCTCGCAATCACAGGTGTGGGACTGAGCTCACCCGGCGCCGCCTCCGCCGCGGGCCCGTCGACGACGCTCACGGTCGCATACTGGAGCGGCTTCAACCCGGCCGGGACCAACATCATGCCGGCCTGGATCAACGCAGCCGCCAAGGACTTGCGGAAGACCTACCCCAACGTGAAGGTGGTGGGCGACGAGATCACGACCAGCTCGGAGTCCGAGTACTACTCCAAGCTCGATCTCACGGAACGCAGCGCCCGGACGGTGCCCGACGTGGTCTTCGAGGACTCCTTCCTGGTGGGCTCCGATGCCAGTGCCGGCTTCCTCCGCCCGCTGCCGCAGCTGACGACCTGGTCGGGTTGGAAGTCGTACTACCCCGCCATGAAGAGCATCGTGACGTACAACGGCAAGGTCTACGGTGCGATGAACAGCACCGACGTGCAGCTGATCTACTTCAGCCACAAGCTCTTCAAGCAGGCCGGCCTGCCCGCGACGTGGCAGCCGCGCAGCTGGGCCGACGTGCTCTCCGCCGCCCGCGCCATCAGTCGCACCGACAAGGGTGCCATCCCGCTATGGATCTACACGGGACAAGCCGTGGGCGAAGCCTCTGCCTTCCGCGGATTCGAGGTCTTCCTCAACGGCACCAGTGACAGTCTGTACGACTACACCACGCACAAGTGGGAGATCTCAGGTCCCGGGTTCAACGCCACCTGGAACCTCTTGTCGCAGATGCAGCCACTCGAAGAGCCCGAGTCGATGTGGTCCAACCCCAATGCCGACGCCACCGTCGCTCTCACCCTGATGCCCCACCAGCAGGTCGGCATCGTCTTCGACGGCGGCTGGATCCCCACGGCCTACGTGCCGGGAGGACTGGCGCCGTGGTCGGGCTTCTCGAGCGCCTACGGCGAGGCGGCCTTGCCCACCCAGACTGGGGCCGCTCCCCACTACACGAACCAGTCGGGCGGATGGGCGCTCTCGGTACCCAACCTGGCTCCTCACCCCACCCTGTCGCAGGCGTTCATAGAGTCGGCGTCGTCCGCCCCGCTCCTGGCCACCTTCGACCCGGCCACAGGCAACCTGCCGCCCCGGGCGGACGTCCTGACGCAGCCGGCATGGCAAGCGTCGGTGAAGATCAACCCGGTGTCCAAGTTCGCGACGGCTCAGCTCCCCTACACGACCTTCCGGCCCAACGTTCCCGCCTACGTCCAGGTGTCCAACGTGATCCAGCAGCTCACCGGTGCTATCTCCACGCGCTCCATCACCCCGAGCCAGGCGGCTGCGAGCTACGCCAGTCAAGTGACCCAGATCGTCGGCTCCGGCAACGTCGAGCGAATGAAGAAGTGAGCCAGGTCGTCGACCTGAGCCCGCCACACCACGAGGAAGAACCCAGCGCGCCCGCAAGCCATCGCGCCAAGAACGTCACTGTCGAGACCCGGGTGCGTCGCCGCGTGACCGGCCTCACGATGGTGGCCCCGATGCTCGTCGTGGTCCTCGTCTTCATGGGCTGGCCGGCCATCTGGACGTTCGTCCTGTCGTTCACCAACATGACGGTCACCGGCCCGACCGCCACGCACTACCAGTTCGTCGGGCTCGCCAATTACAAACAGCTCTTCTCCACCGGCAGCGGGCTGGCCGACTCCATCGGCAAGAGCATCTACTACCTCGTCGTCTCGGGGTACCTCGGGCAGGCCGTCCTGGGGTTCCTGTTGGCCTACTTCCTCTCCCGCTCCGCCTATGCCGTCCGCGCCACGGTGGGCGCAATCGTCATCGTCGCGTGGCTCGTCCCCGAAATCGTCACCTCGTACATGTGGTTCGTCCTCCTGAGTGACGGCGGCGTCATGCAGCAGGGGTACCACCTGTTCGGCTTGAACTACCAGAGCTGGCTGGTCACCAACCCGATGCTCGCCGTGAGCCTGGCCAATGCCTGGCGGGGCGCCGCGTTCTCGTTCCTCCTCTTCTCCGCCGCCCTCGACGGCATACCCACCGATCTGATCGACGCCGCCGAGGTGGACGGCGCCGGCGGCTGGCGGCGGCTGACCCGGCTCACCGTCCCGCTCCTGTCCTCCGCCATTGTGGTCGACCTGGTGATCATCACCCTGGCCACGTTGAACGACTTCTCGCTCATCTATGCCATGACCGGCGGAGGACCCGGCAACGCGTCCAATGTCCTCTCGGTCTTCATGTACCGCCAGGCGTTCTCCAACTACGAGCTCGCCTATGGCACCGCCATCGCCGTCGTGCTCCTCGTGATCGGGGCCATCCTGGCGGCGCTCTACATCCGGCTGCTCCGGCGACAGGGCTCGCTGGCCGAGATGCGGTAGGCGGCGGTGGCTTCCCGCAACGACCGGACCGGGGTGCTCGCCCCGTCGCTCGCCATGTCGGTCGTCGGCCTCATCTTCCTCGTGCCCTTCGTCTGGCTGGTCGTGACGGCGTTCAAGACCCATGGCAACCTCACGATCAGCGGTGGAGGGCCGATCACGCTGAAAAACTTCCAGAGCGTGCTGCACGGGAGCTTCCTGTCCGCGCTGGGCAACTCCATGTACCTGGCCGTGGGGACCATGGTGATCACGACCGTCGTCGGCATCGTCGCCGCCTACCCGCTCTCGCGCTACCGCTCGCGGGTCCAGATCTGGTTCGTGTACGCGCTGGCGTTCATGGCGTCCCTGCCGATCATCGCCCTCATGATCCCCACCTACGACTTCTACGTGTCGGTGAACTTCATCAACTCGAAGTTCTGGACCGTATGGTTCCTCACGGCCACATCGCTGCCGTTCGCCACATGGGTGGGCCGCTCCTTCATTGACGCAGTCCCCTTGGAGCTCGAGGAGTCGGCCTGGATCGACGGCAACTCGCGGTTCGGCTCGCTGCGGCGCATCGTTTTGCCGCTCATCCTTCCCGGCCTGTGCGTCATCGCGGTGTACACGTTCGTGAACGCCTGGGGGAACTTCTTCGTGCCGCTGATCCTCCTGCAGGGGAACAACGAGCCGGCCTCCGTGACCATCTACGGGTACTTCAGCCAGTACGGGGTGAACTACGGGCAGGTCGCCGCCTTTGCGATCCTCTATTCGCTGCCCCCGGTGCTGCTCTACCTCGCGGTGACGAAGTGGGTCGGCGCCGGCTTCTCCCTCGGCGGCGCCATCAAGGGCTGAACGGGGTCAGCCCGGGATCGAAGACCGGAGCCCGGCGATCTCGTCCCGCAGCAGTGCCGCCTCCTCGTAGCGGAGATCGGCCGCCGCCGCCTTCATCTCGGCCTCGAGCTGCCCGATCAGCTCCATGGCCTCCGCCGGCGTCGAGGCGTCACCGTCGGCCAGGAGCGGCGTTCGGCGGTTGCCCCGCACGGCAGCGTTCTTGCGCACCTCGGCCCTGCTGCGGCCGGCCTTCGCCACTCCGCCACTGGACCCGCGCAGCCGTTCGAGGATGTCGGTGACCGACTTGCGGATCGTCTGGGGGTCGATCCCATGCTCCAGGTTGTACGCCGTCTGCACCTCGCGCCGCCGCTGGGTCACCGAGACGGCCTCGCGCATGGAGTCGGTCACGGTGTCCGCGTAGAGCACGACCATGCCGTCCACGTTGCGCGCCGCCCGGCCCATGGTCTGGATCAACGAGGACGCCGAGCGCAGGAAGCCCTCCTTGTCGGCGTCGAGGATGGCGACGAGCGCCACCTCGGGCAGGTCGAGCCCCTCGCGCAGCAGGTTGATGCCGACGAGGACGTCGATGGATCCCAGCCGCAGCTCGCGGAGGATCTCGATGCGGGTGATGGTGTCGATGTCGGAGTGCAGGTACTGCACCCGCACCCCGGCATCGGCCAGGTAGTCGGTCAGGTCCTCGGC
>Ga0209415_10016662_pt1 | contig 11779 bp, 10 predicted proteins | sample PeaSoiSIISIP2007_FD_187696 | JGI IMG/M metagenome (GOLD analysis project Ga0209415, IMG submission 187696) | Peat soil microbial communities from Weissenstadt, Germany - SII-SIP-2007 (SPAdes) (version 2) | ecosystem: Environmental > Terrestrial > Soil > Wetlands > Peat | place: Germany... | reverse complement strand
GGCCTGGCCACCATCGTGACCTGGCCCGAGGCCGCAACGCTCATCGAGGGCCACGTCCTCGAGGCGATGACGGCGCGCATCGATCCGGCCAAACCGGGCGACAGCCTCGACGCGGCCCTGGCCGGCAAGGACGCGGTCGTCATCGGTCCCGGCTTCGGCCTCGGCGACGACGCGCGGGCCGCGGTGGAGTACTTGCTGGCGTCGTGGCGAGGCCCGGTCGTCGTCGACGCCGACGCTTTGTCGATGTTCGCGGGGCGCCCGAGCGTGTTCATGGCCTCCAAGAAGGCCATCCTCACGCCCCACCCCGGCGAGCTCGCGAAGCTGCTGGGCGTCACGACGGATGCCGTCGAGGCCGACCGGTTCCGGGCGGCTCGCGAGATCGTCGCAGCGTCCGGCGCGGTCGTCGTCCTCAAGGGAGCGCACACCATCGTCGCCTCGCCCGACTCGCGTCTCGCGGTCACGCCTATCGCGTGCCCCGCCCTGGCCACCGCCGGTTCCGGGGACGTGCTCGGCGGCATCATCGGCGCCATGGCGTGCCGCCTTCCGGCGTTCGAGGCTGCGTGTGCCGGCGTCATGCTGCACGCGCTGGCCGGCGAGGCCTGGTCCAGGGCGCACGACGGGGCCGACCGCGGGCTGCTCGCCTCCGAGATCGCCGACATGCTCCCAAGGCTGTTTCACCACCCCGCCCCCCCGCAGTCGCCGTAGTCGCCCGAACACGGCCGTTGGACACGCGGACACGCACCGCTGGCGTGAACGTGGGTTTTCTCCAGCAATTCCAGGCGCCTCCCTGTGGCACCCACCCTGCAGTGATGGGAGCCACACCCGGAGGAACCCGATGTCCGCCCCCGCCCCCGCCCCCGCTCGCCATGCTCCCCGTTCAGCCCCCGCCGCCAAGCGTGCTCCCGTCGTCGCCCGCGACACGCGGGAGCTGCACGCCGGCCTCGTGACGCTCGTCCCCGAGCTGCGCGGGCGGGCCATGCGCCTGTGCGGCGACCCCGCCGGCGCCGACGACATCGTGCAGGACACGGTCGAGCGCGCGCTGCGCTTCGGCAACCAGTACCAGCGCGGCACCAACCTGCGCGCCTGGGCCTTCCAGATCCTCTTCAGCGTCTTCGTCACGCGCTGGCGCCGCCGCCGTCGCGATCGCCGCGCGATGGAGAACCTGGCCGCCGATCCGTGCGCCTGGACGGTCCCTGCCGGCTTCACCGCGCCGGACTGCGGCGTGGGCTCGCTGACGCCGTCGACGCGCGCCAAGCTCGACGCGCTGCCCGAGGGGTTCCGCGCGGTCATCGTGATGGTCGATCTGCAGGACCGGTCGTACCGCGAGGCCGCGAGCGAGCTGGGCGTCCCCGTCGGGACCGTGATGAGCCGGCTGCATCGCGCGCGCAAGGTGCTCGCGGCGCAGATGCAGGCGGAGCGCGACGCGGCGTAACTGGCTACTTCTTGGTGCGCGGCTGCCACGGCACGTCGGCGACGCCCGCCACGACGTTCGCCTGGCGTGCCAGCACGAAGAGCAGATCGCTCAAGCGGTTCAGGTACACGACGACCTCGCGCCTCGCCGGGGCGTCGTCCAGCGAGAGCACCGCTCTCTCGGCCCGCCGGCACACCGTGCGCGCCAGATGCAGGGCAGCAGCCTGCGGCGATCCACCGGGCAGCACGAAGCTCGACAGGGGAGGGCACGCCGCGTCGGCCACGTCGATCGCCGCCTCGAGCCGGGCGATGTCGGCCTCTGCGAGGGGCGGAGCCGGAAGCTTGGCCTCCTTGCCCGGCACGCAGGCGAGCTCGGCGCCGAGCGTGAACAGGTCTTCTTGCACGCGCTCGAGCACGGCGTCGATCCCCGCGCCCGGGCGCGTGGCCCGGGCGACGCCGATCGCGGCGTTGGTCTCGTCGACCGTGCCGTAGGCGTCGACGCGGACGCTCGCCTTGGGCACCCGCCCGCCGCCGAAGAGGCCTGTCGTGCCGTCGTCGCCCGTCTTCGTGTAGAGCTTCATGGCGCGCGAGAGTGTACAAGGGGAAGCCATGAGACGCGCGATGCTCCTGTGCGCCCTCCTCTTTAGTGGCGCGTGCTCCAAGAGTCAGCCCAGCCCGACCCAGGCGCCGCCCTCGAGCGCCATGGGACAGGCCCCCTCGGCGTCGGCGCTCGCATCTGGCGCCCCGGCCGCACCCGTCTCCCCCCGGGCCACCGACCGGTTCCCGACGAACAAGGGCGAGCTCGCGGTCGTGCCGCTCGAGCACGCCTCGGTGCTCTTCCAGTGGCATGGCGAGGCCATCTACGTGGATCCCACCGCCAGCGCCGTGGCCGACGCGTCGCTGCCCAAGGCGGACGTCGTCTTCATCACCGACATCCATCCCGACCACCTCGACCCCGCCGGACTCGATCGCTTGCGCAAGGACGGCACCGTGATCGTGGGGCCCAAGGCCGTGGCCGACAAGACGGCCGACAAGCCGAAGGTGGACGTCGTCATGGCCAACGGCGACACGCGCCAGGTACTCGACGTCGTCGCGACGGCGGTGCCCATGTACAACCTGAAGCGCGGGCCTTCGGCGGGGCAGCTGTATCACGACAAGGGGCGCGGCAACGGCTACGAGCTGGCCTTCGACAACGTGCGCGTCTACCTGTCGGGCGACACCGAGTGCACGGTCGAGATGAAGGCGCTCGAGAAGATCGACGTCGCCTTCGTGTGCATGAACCTGCCGTACACGATGCCGCCGGCCGAGGCGGCCGAGTGCATCGCGGCGTTCAAGCCCAAGGTGGTGATGCCGTACCACTACCGTGGGTCGGACCTGGGCGACCTGGACAAGGGTCTGGCAGGCAAGGGGATCGAGATCCGCAAGCGCGAGTGGTACCCGGCGGGGGCGAAGTAGCGGTCGGCCCTAGACCTCGCGCCAGGCCACGTCGATGTCGTTCGAGAGCAGGAAGAGGAGATTCAGGTAGTAAGCGGCGTACTGCGGCGCCTGCGGGCCGAGCGCGATCCACGGCGGACAGAACAGGGTCAGCGCGTCGCTGTCGGCCGCGAAGAAGCCGCGATCGAACTGCGAGAGCGCCTGCACGAGCGCGGCCTGCGCCGGCTGCGGAAGGCGCTGCATCAGGTTGTTCACCGATTCCAGCTCCATCGTCATCCCCTCGAAGTAGACCGAGGGCGACAGGTACTGGCGGCGATGGATGCCTCCCGGATCCTCCTGCTTGCTTCGCTTCGTCATCTCGCCGGCCTGGTGGGCGGCGTGCGGATCGACGTTGAGCCGGAACATGCCGAGGCCCAGCGTCATGATCTGCCTCGGCAGCTTCACCTCCACGAACATCGTCCCGAACGAGAGCTGGATCCTGAGGGACGCATTGCGGCCGTTGAAGGAGCCCGCGACCACGACGTCGCCGTCGCCATCCCAGGCGATCTGACCGCCGACGACCGGCGCCATCCGCGTCGCGCAGCCCTGGAGGATCCACCTGCGCTGGTCGAGGTGCATGCCGAAGTACTGGTCCGGCGAGGGGAACATCCGACGAGGATATCAAGGACCGGTGAGGGGCAGAACGCGGACCCCGGACCCGGACCCGGTCGCGTGGAAAAAAGAAACCGGGAGCACCGCTCGCGTGTTGCCGAGCGACGCCCTCGGTCTCAGGGCGGCCTTCTTCGCCTTGGGGCCTTTGGTTCCGCGCGCTTCGCGCGTGGCCTCGGCCTTCGCCTTGGCAGCTGCTTTCTGCTCGGTGGTTGGCGGTGCGCGGGCCTTGCGGGCCTTCAGACCGAAATCCGCCAGAACAGCAGCATCGCCCGCGAACATCGCAGCGACGACGCGCACGACACGGATGTGTCAGGCGCAACTCTCGTACCGGCGCCAAGTGCGGCAAAAAGACGTCCTCCGAGGGCTCAAGAGCAGAGCTTCTGGCAGGTTTCAAGAAACCACTTCGCAAAGGTCCAAGACAGCAGTCGCTGCAGGCCGCGGTCGCTCCGCCCGGCGTTGGAGCGGCAATTGCTAGTAGCCGCAAGTCATGGACTCGAGTCGCCCTTGCCCCGGTACTGTCGTGATCGTCGCCGACGACGATGACGACATGCGCTCAGCTGTGGCGCAGGCGTTGCGGATCGAAGGGTACGTGGTGAGCGAGGCCCACGACGGCGCTGAGCTCATGGCGATGCTCGACGAGGGATCGGTGAGACCCGACATCATCGTCGCCGACGTCAAGATGCCGAGGTTGTCGGGCTTCGGCGTGCTCCAGGCGCTCACCGTTGGGCATCGGGACGTCCCGGTCGTGCTGATGACGGCCTTCTCGGACGGGCCTGTAGGCGCGGTGGCGCTCGAGCTCGGCGCCGTGGGAGTGCTACGCAAGCCGTTCGACCCCGACGACCTGCTGACGGCCGTGTGCAACGCCAGACATGTGGTCGATGCCCGGCATGCGAGCCGGAGCGGCCAGGACAGTCACTGAAACGCCACCGTGACCGCTCCCGGGACGCGGTGGTGCACGCGTAGGACGACGCCGCCCGAGGCGAGGACCTGCACGGAATACCCGGCGTCATCGATGTCGTCTCGAGCCGTCAGCTCGCTGGTCCCCGCGCTCACCTTCGTCGGCTTCGTGGGTAGCCGCAGCGTCTCGGTCGCATCGGCGTCGAACGTGGTCCATGCGATGCGCGCCGCGGAGTACTCGACGTGGGTCACGATCGACGTCGATCGCAGCAGGTGCGCCTCGCCCGGGGGCGCCCAGTCGGGGACCGCACCCATCCCGACGAGGAAGTGACGGATGTAGTCGCCGTAGCCATCGCTGAACCACCAGCCCTCGTTGATGTCCTCCCCGACCGCGACGATGCCCTTCTCGTCGCAGGCGTACGTCGCCCACGCGAGCGAGCGGGCGGCGCGATCGAACGCCGGAGCGTCGCCGGTGGCCTCCCACCAGAGCGCCGTGGTCGCGCCGTAGCGCGCGGTGTGGCTGCCCATCTTGGCCATGTCGGCGCGCTGCTCGCTCATCACGGTGGCGCCCCACTGCGCGCCTCGCTCGTTCTGCGTATCGCCCCCGAACGTGTGCTCCGCCCACGCCAGCAGGTGGCCGACGTGGTCGCGCCAGCGTGGGTCGGCGTCGCGGTGCTGAAGCAGCCAGCGCGCCGTGCGCATGGCCGAGTACTGGTTGGGGTTGGCGGCCGGATCGCTCTGGATCTCGATGTCCTCGAAGTAACCGGTCCACGCGTCGTTGCTCAGCGGCACGCGCACCAGCCAGTCGAACGCGAGCCCGCGCGCGCGGGCGTACGAGTCAATGTCCCCGAGCCTCAGCCGCTCGAGCTCCTCGAACAGCGCGATCGCGCCGATCACGTTGGCCGAGTAGTCCTCGCGCGCCACGTTGGTCTGCGCATAGACGCGGAACGGCCAGGGCGAGTGCGCGGCGTCTCCCTCGCGGGCGTGCCGGGCGAGCGCATCGGCGCAGGCGATGGCGGCGTCCCGGTAGCGGGGCTCGCCCGACTGCTCGAACATCTGCAGGTATGCGAAGCCCAGCTCGCCCACCTTGTCCGGCTCGATGACGCCCGTGCCGTCGCCGCGGCCGCAGAAGTCGCACCATGCGTCGTCGCCGCCGCGATACTCGACGTCTCCGGGGTTCGCGCTCGCGTACGGCACGGCCGCCCAGTCCCAGTCGCGCGGCGTCGTGCCGTGGGCGAGCTGGTGGTCGAGCGCCCGGCGGGCGATGGCCACCGCAGCGTCGTCGCCGCTGAAGGCGTACCAGAGCACCGCCGAGTCGGTGAGCATGGCGTAGAGGCCCGCGGGGTTGTGCGGCCAGCTCACGCCCCAGAACTCGTCGGGATCGAAGCGCGAGTAGGCCAGGTACGTGGGCAGGCCGTTGTCCTGTAGCGGGAACCGGGTCTCGAGGGCCTTCCACGCGAGCCCGGCGACCCGCGCGTATCCGCCTGCGCCTGGCCACGGCAGGATCTTGCCCGCGTCGTCGAGGCGGACGGGATGATGGAGCAACATCGGCGGCGGCCCGGCGGGCGGCGACCGCGAGCACGACCGCGCGTCGCAGGCTCCCATCAAGGCGAGCACGGCGGCGATCGGCGCGCGGTGCAGGCGCATCGCGAAGAAGCATACAATCGCCCTCGTGCGGCGCGAGCGTGGGCTGGTGGTGATCATCACCTACAAGCTCGTCAAGGGCGGGCTGTGGCTGGTGCTCGCCGCCGTCATCGCGGTGATGGCCCGGATGGGCCTGGGTGACGATCTGATGGGTCTTGCCGCGCACCTGCGCCACCACGCGGGCGCCTGGAGCCTCGAGCTGGCGGACCTACTCATGAAGGCGGGGACCGTGCGCGGGCTGTGGATCATCGTGATCGCGCTGGTGGCCGACGGGGCCCTGACCCTGTTCGAGGGGTGGGCCCTGGTGCACGGTCACTGGTGGGGGCCGTGGCTGGTCGTCGTGGCGAGCGGATCGCTGCTGCCGTTCGAGCTGGTCGCGTTCGTGCGGCACCTGCACATGGTGCGGCTGGCGGTGCTCCTGGTGAACGTCGCGATCGTCGTCTACCTGGCGCGCAAGGCGGTGCGGGAGCGGGCGTCACACTCCGCGGTGCCGCCGCGATGATCGAGCGATGATGCGGAAGGTGGTGCTCGCCTTGGTGGTGGTCCTGGGGTGCAGGAGCCAGGGGGCGGTGGATCCGCAGCCGGCGACCGCGACCCCGACCCCGACCCCGACCCCGACCCCGACCCCGAACGGGGTGGCTCCGCTTCCTGGGTTCTTCGAGGCGCTACAGGTGGCCGGGCATCCCGACGCGTGGATGTCTCTTCCCACTGGTGCCACGGGCAAGCGGCCGGTCGTCGTCGTCATTCACGGCGCCGGCGATCGGCCCGACTGGCAGTGCGGAGGCTGGCGCAGGGCGACCGAGGGGTTCCCGTTCATCGTCTGCCCCCGCGGCAAGGTCGCGCCCGGGCAAGGAGTCACCCCGGACGACATTCGCTACACGCACGTCGGCGGCCCCGCGCTGCTCGACTACATCGACGGCGCCCTCGCAGCTCTGACGGCGCGATACCCCGACTATGCCGACACCGCGACCCCCGTGCTCGCGGGGTTCTCGCTCGGCTCATACGCGATCCTCCAGCTCGCGGTGCAGGACCCGGCGCGCTTCCCGCGGATCGCCCTGGTCGAGGGCGTGACCGACGGCTTCGACGATGCCAGGGCTCGCAAGTTCCTGTCGGGGGGAGGCGAGCGCGTGCTCTTCGGGTGCGGGCAGCGAGGGTGCAAGGTCGCGGCTGCCGCAGCCGCGCAGCGCCTCGAGGCGCGTGACCACCTCGAGGCGCGCGTCGTGTTCGCCGCCGTCAATCACACGTTCGACCCGCCGCTCGAGGACGCGGTGAGGGCCGAGATGCCGTGGCTCGTCGGAGGGGACCCGCGCTGGAGCCTCGCCCCGGTCGGCACGGACGGGGGCTGACGGCTGGATGGTGGACGGGGTCGTGCTAAAGCACCCGCATGATCTCACGCCTTCTTCTTGCCCTTCCGCTCGCCGCCCTCACCGCCGTCGCCTGCTCGAGCAGCAGCGGGGGCGGATCCTCCGATGGCGGGGTCGCCTCATGTGCCTCCGACCCATGGCAGTGCCCGAGCGGGCAGGTGTGCTGGCCCGACGGCACGGGCTCCACCTTCGCGTGCTTCAACGTCGGCGCCGGAAAGCTGGGCGACGGGTGCGTGGACACGGGCGGCATGCCCACCTGCGGCGCGGGCCTCGCTTGCTTCCAGACCCAGTCCGGAACCTCCGGAACGTGCGTCGCCTACTGCAGCGAGACGGACACGAGCCACGCCTGTCCGACGGGCGTCTCGTGCAAGACCGTGTCCCTGGGAACTGCGGCCACGACGTTCCTGGCCTGCATTCCGGCGACGAGCATGGACGCCGGCAGCGACTCCGGGGGCAGCTCCTCGGGTGGCAGCGGCTCCTCTTCCGGTACCAGCTCCGGCTCGGGGTCGGGCTCGGGCAGCGGCGGAGACGCGGCATCGGGCGACGCGGCCGGAGACTAGGCGCACGCACGCCTGCCTAGTTCGCGCACGACGGCAGCGACGGGATCCCTTCGACGATTCCGTTCTGCAGGATGTACTGCACCTCCTGCTCGCGGCGCGTCCAGTAGCACTGGGTATGGGCCTGGCGCAGGTAGCCGAACGGGTAGATGGTCGGGTTCTGGTACTGACCGGTCTCGCGCGTCAGGTCGAAGCGGTACTGGGCCTCGCGTCGCGCGACGACGGCGCCCGCCTGCTGGGTGATCTGGCTCGCCTGGCCGACCAGCGACGAGGCCGTGGAGGAGTCGCCGCGCTCGTACGCGACCACGGCGCGGTACACGAGCGATGCGTGCTGCGCGCGCAGGCGCACGATCTCGACGCCGTCCCACAGCTCGTCGCACCAGGGCGCGAGCGTCGCATCCGATCCGCGGCAACGCGCTGCGATGGTCTCCTCGATGGGCTGCGACTGCGACGCGAACGCGTCGAGCCCGCCGATGACGCTGCTCTCGAACGTGGACAGCTCGGCGTCGCTCATCTTCAGCATCTGATCGAACTCCACGCGCCGGGGATGGGTCTCCAGCCCCGCGAGATACCCGAGCTCGACGGTCTCGTTCTCGCCCTGGATGTACGGAAGGAGCCGCTGATCGAACAGGAAGCTCGTCTGCAGATCGATGTACGACGACAGCGCCGTGTCGATGTCGCCGGCGCAGCTGCCGAACGCCGACGTGTAGCTGTGCAGGAACGTGCCAAACCCTGCTTCGGGCTGCCAGAGCATCTTGGCCACGAGGTAATCGGTGAGCCAGTAGCCCCACTCGTGGCCCGACATGAACTCGATGTGCCCGTCGAGCGGCGGCAAACCCTGTTCGGCGATCTCCTGATCGAGCGTGTGGATGTCGAGCCACCGCGAGTAGATGTGCTCGGGCAGGAACGCGGGCACGTCGACATCCGCGCTGATCCAGTACGCCGACTCGGGGAAGTAGCTCACGCGCCGCGAGGGCAGCTCCCCCAGCAGGTACTCGTGCTGCAAGTGGAAGTCGGGGTGCCCGTACGTAGCCCAGTCCCGCACCAGATCGAAGAGCGACAGAGTGTGAACCTGCTGCCCGAGGCGCTGATCGCAGAGCTCGGGCAGGTGGTAGTAGAAGATGGTCTGGCCGTCGTACTTCACCCAGAGCTGCGGGTAGTTGCCCACGTGGTTCTCGATGTCGACCTGCAGACCCGGGTAGCTCGACGTCAGGTACTCGGTGGCGTAGTTCAGCCAGTTGATCGCCGCCTGCGGATCGGTGCTCGTGAACTCGCCCAGCGTGAGCTCGACCGCGTCCCACGGCAGCTGCATCATCACGTCGAGCTGCGCCCTCATCTGCGACGCCCACCGGGTGGCGTCGGTCACGAGCACGAAGTTGTTCTGCAGCGCCGCGCCGCCCCAAACCTCGGGGCTCGCTCCGATGCGCACGCCGCGCGAGTGCGCGTACGCGAGGATGCTCTCGGCGTAGGGCTTCCACGTGCTCCACTCGACCGTCGAGAGCAGCGGCCACTGCATGTAGTTCTGCCCGGTCTTCACCAGCCAGTCGACGAAGCGCTTCGCGTCGGCCAGGTTGGCCGCGCTCGGCTCCATGAAGGTCGCGAAGTACTCGATGGGGTGAAGCGTGTGCGGCTGCAGGCCCCGCGTCCTGGCCATCGGGCGGCGCCACACGTCGATGGTGTGCGGGACGCGCGGGGCGCCCAGGTGAGGAACGAGCTCCTGCTTGGGGTGGAAGAAGCGCGCTCCGAGCTGCTCGAGGAGCGCGTACGCTCCCGCGGCGAGGGTGGGCGCGTCCGGCGCGTAGACGATCAGCGTCGTATGGCCCCCGGCGTCGATCCGGCGGATGGCGTATCCGTCGGCGATCGTCGTGCCGAGGGCTGCACGTGCGGCGGAGCTCGTGGAGAGCCAGAGCGCGACCCTCTTCGAGCCGTCCGGCGCCGACGACGCCACGCTGACCGCGCCGCCCCACATCGCGCCCAGGTAGCTCGCGAGGTCCGCACGCACTGGCGCCAGCAGCGGATCGCTGGAGTCGAGCGAGATGCTCATGTCCGAGATCGCGAAGGTGTCCGTCGCCGTGGTCGACGCGGTGGAGTCGCACGCGACGACCTCGGGCCCCGGGGTCGACGACGAAGGAGGAGAGGAGCAAGCCTCGGCGATGATGGCGATCGAGGCGACCCAGGCGAGGCTCCCGACCTTCACGCACACGAGCTTATCGCGCTGCGGTGGAATTGTGCGTCGTGCTCGCACGACTTGTGCATCGCAGACGCGTCTCACGCTTGTGAACGCGTTAGCGGCGCTTCAGAGTAGGCGCGCGGGAACGGTTCCGGAGGGATATCCATGCGCTGGTCAAAGGTGCTTGTCACCGCGTTCTTCGGAACCGGTCTTGTCGTCTACCTCGGCTCGACGGCTGCCTGCGGGGGCAGCGGCAGCGGCAGCGGCTTCGGGCCGGGCAGCAGCGGCGGCAGCGGAGGGAGCGGGGGAAGCAGCGGCGCCGGGAGCAGCAGCGGCAACAGCGGGGGCTCCAGCGGTGGCTGCGGCATCACCGGTTGCGGCAGCTCCTCGGGTGGCAGCAGCGGTAGCAGCAGCGGCGGTGGCGTCGCATGTCCCACGGGCCTGCAGTGCAACGTCTCGTGCTCCGGCGGCGGCACCACGACCATCAGCGGCGTGGTCTACGATCCGGCTGGCGCCGACCCGCTCTACGACGTCGCCGTGTACGTCCCCGCGGTTCCACTCGTCGCGCTCCCCAAGGGGGTGCCCACGGGCGCGGATGCGTGCAACTGCTCCGCGCTCTACAAGAGCGGCGCGGTGGTGGCCACGACCACGGGCGTCGACGGCAGCTTCAAGATCAGCAACGCGCCAGTCGGCGCCAACGTGCCGCTCGTCATGCAGATCGGCAAGTGGCGCAAGCAGGTGACGATTAACGTCACGGCGTGCACCAACAACGCGCAGTCCATGGGGTCACTCAAGCTGCCGGGTACCATCGCTGCCGGCGACACGAACGACAACATGCCGGACATCGCGGTCTCCACGGGATCGGCCGACACGCTCGAGTGCCTGATGCAGCGCATCGGTCTGCCCGCGAGCGAGTACAGCGCCGGGGCGGGGGGCGCGGGTCACGTTCACGTCTTCTCCGGCGGCACCACCGGAGGCGGGGGTGGCGGCGGTGGGCGAGTCGGCAGGGAGGAGAACCCGGGGTGGGCGACCACGGCCCCGCCGAGCCCCACGACGCTCTGGGACTCGCAGGCGCACATGATGCCGTACGACATCCTTCTGCTCTCGTGCGAGGGCGGCGAGACGTACAACGCGAACCCGGCGAACCTCGAGGCGTACCTCAACGCAGGCGGTCGCGCGTTCGGTTCGCACTTCCACTACGCCTGGTTCAGCGGTCCGATCTCTTCGGCCGGGACCAACACGTACACTGCACCTGCAGATTGGGGCGCCAACCTCGCCACTTGGTCGGCGGGTGGGACGAACGGCAGCCAGGCCAACGGCAAGATCGTGCAGACCCTCAACGGGTCCACCCAGCCGTTCGCGAAGGGCGTCGCCCTGTTCCAGTGGCTGGGCCTCAACGGCGCCCTCGGCGTGAATGGAGCGCCCGCCATGGAGCTGCCCATCGTGCAGCCCCGGTTCAACGCCGTGGTGGGCCCGGGCAACAAGCCGTCGCAGCCGTGGATCAACGACGACGCCTCGTCGAACACCATGTACTTCTCGTTCGACACTCCGGTGAACGCACCCGCGCCGGCCGACGGCGGAGCGCCCAACTACTGCGGTCGCGCCGTCTTCAGCGACCTGCACGTGTCCGGCGCGACGCTGGACCCGGCGCC
>Ga0209415_10016661_pt1 | contig 11779 bp, 10 predicted proteins | sample PeaSoiSIISIP2007_FD_187696 | JGI IMG/M metagenome (GOLD analysis project Ga0209415, IMG submission 187696) | Peat soil microbial communities from Weissenstadt, Germany - SII-SIP-2007 (SPAdes) (version 2) | ecosystem: Environmental > Terrestrial > Soil > Wetlands > Peat | place: Germany... | reverse complement strand
CCGGATTCGCACACATCCCACAAGGCGATGCGCCGTCTGACGACAAACTCCAGCTTTTCGGCATAGACGGTCGGCACCGCGGCGCCAAAGAGGCCAAAAATGATCGGCCAAAACAAATTGCGCGGATGGGCGTAATACTCGACCCGTCGCAGAGATTCTTCGCCCGGCAACGTGCCCAGCACGAGGACGACCGAGCGCTGATCGATAAACGGTGGAAAGCTTCGCTTCGGCGCCACGGCAGCCGGGTGGTTCAGTCGATGTAGCGCCCGAGACGGACCGCGGTCTGACCGCGGACGAGTTTGCGCGACGGCATGATCAAGACGCAATCGTCGTAGGGGGTGCGCACCTCGCGCCCGTCGTCGTGGCCGATCACGGTGCCTTTCTCGGGGATGACCTCGAGCCCGCGAAAATCCTCGGTGAAATCGAAACGCTGGCCGGTGATCGTCACCGCCTCGGTCACCTCGATCACCCTTTGATGCGGATGCGCGGCGAAATCGGGGCCGCCGAGCGCAGCCACATCCTCGGCTTGCACGCACTCGAGCGCGATCAGGAAGCGCAGCATCACATCGGTCGCCACCTCGGCGCTGCGGCGCTCCCAATGCTGGCCACACTCGATGAGGAGCGCGGTCTTGGCCGAGGCGGGATCGCCGAACCCGCCGTAATCGCGCATCCTGGGGCCGGCGGCGTGGCCCTTGTCGCACATGATCAATTCGGGGATCCCGACCGCTTTTGCCAGCTCACGCGACCGCGGCAGGAGCCCGGCCAGCATCAAGGGCGCGGTCGCATATTGCATCGAATGGAGGTCGAGCAGGAAATCGGCGTCGTCGACGATCGGCCGCAGCGCGCGGGCGCGGTCGAGTTCGACCGACCGGCGCGGCCCATCGAGGGTCGCCGGAGCCCACAGCCGGTTGAAATCCTCGTCGACATAACGCGAGGCAACCGGGTAGCGCGGGTCGAAGTCGCGATAGGCAGCGACATTGTCGAAGGCCACCGTCAGCGTGCCCCGGCGCGGCCGGACCCGAGCGCGCAGCAGCCGGTCGAGCGCAATCGCCCCGCAAATCTCGTTGCCGTGGGTGACGGCGCAAACCACGACATGCGGGCCGGGCTTGCTGGCGACAAAACTCGTCACGTATTCGACGCCGGTGTTACCGGCGCGATAAGGCTCGATATCGGGCGGCGTCAGCTCCACCCTGGCGGCGAGATCGGACACGGAGGCTTCCCTGGGTTGAAACCGCGATACGCCATCTTGCACGCCTTCGCCCGCGCCGTCACCCGCCCCGAACGCGCGCGGATGATCCGTTTCGCGCGCTCAGCGGGCGAGATCGCTCGCCAGCGAAAAGGCAGCCGTGTTGTCGCCGCCCTGACCGCGATAAATCTGCAGGTTTTCGAGCACCCGCTGGACATAGGCGCGGGTTTCGTTGAACGGGATCATCTCGATCCAGTCGACCATGGCACTGTCCTGGCCGCGCGGATCGCCGAAATCGTGCAGCCATTGGCGCACCCGTCCGGGCCCGGCGTTGTAGGCGGCGATCGCCAGCGGGTAGGAGCCGCCGAAATCGTCGATCAGCCGTTCGAGATAGGAGCGGCCGAGGACCAGATTGTAGATCCCGTCGGTGGTCAGCCGGTCGAGCGAATAGGGCAGTTGCACCTTGCGGGCGACGTTGGCGGCGGTCGCCGGCATCAGCTGCATCAGGCCCCGCGCCCCGGCCGGGCTCATCGCATCGGCGGCAAAGGCGCTTTCCTGGCGCACGATCGCCAGGAGGAGCGGACGCTCGGCGTTGCCGCCCTCGGGGAGCGCGGTGACCGGGTAGCCGTGCACCATCAAGGGCGTTCCCGCATCGATCGCGCGCCGCGCCACCGCGATCGCCAGATCGACCCGCCCGTACTCTTCGGCGAGCGCGGCCAGCATCGAAAAATCGAGCGGCTGCTTTGCCCGATCCGCCAGCTCCATCAGAAAGGCGCGGGCGTGGGCGTGGTCGCCTGCGCTCAGAAACATCCGCGCCGCGCGGACTAGCTCCCCGGCATTGAACCGGGCTTGCTGGGTGCTGCTCGGCCGCGGTTCGGGCGCCGGGTGCGGCGGGGCGTCCTGCCCAAGCTGATGGGCGGAGAGCTCGCCGTAAAAGGTCGCCATGTGATCGGCGCCGGCGGCATACCATTTCGCCGCCAGATCCGCTTTGCCGGCCGCCGCCGCGGCGCGCCCGCCCCAATAGGCGGCGCGGGCCTTGGCGTAAGGGCTCGTCACCCGCGCCAGAATATGGGCGAAATGATCGAACGCGAGGGCGGGGTCGTTACGGTAGCGCAGCGCGATGTACCCGCAGAGGAATTCGGCTTCGGGATTGGCGTTCTCGGCCGTTGCGCCGGGCCCGTGGGCGAGCTTATAGGCGGTATCGGCATTGCCGGCGGCCATCAGGCGGCGGGCGACGTCGAGCCGTTCATGCCACCACAAATCGGGGCGCACCGGGGTGTCGTCATGGGCCAGCAGCAGCTGGGCGGCGGCATCGTAATTATCCTTCTTGCGCCACCACCGCGCCTCCTCGAAGGCCAGCCCCGGATCGCCATGCAGCGCCGCCGGCACCTTCATCAGGATCGCGGCCGGGTTGGCGACGTCGCCGGCCAGCGCGAGACGCGCCGTCGCCAGGGCGCCGTAGTCGGCCGACACCAGCCCGAGCATGCGGCGGGCCGCATCGCTCTCTCTGTCCCACAACAGCCGGTCGAGCCGCCGCTCGTGGTCTTCAGGCCGCAAGCTGGCGGCAAACCGTTCGAGCAGCGTGCGTTCCTCGGCCGCGGTGAAATCGCCCTCGACCCAGGCCGCACGCAGCGCCGCCGTGCCGGCCGCGGTATCGCCCCGGTTGATCATGATCTCGGCCGCGCGCGCCTTACCGGCGCCGCTGATCGGGGGATGGCGCTTCAGCCAGTCGCCGGCGACCTCGTCCGTTTCGCCGGCCAGCGCCTCCTCGGCACGCCGGCGGAGAACCTTGTGCAGCGGCCAATCCGGGTTGGCATCGATAAAGCCGGCGATTTCGCCAAAGCGTCCGCTCGGGCTGGCACGAGTATAATCGAGCCAGCTGACGATTTTCAGGGCGAGCGGATCCGGGCTTTGACCTGCCTGGGAATAGGCCAGGCCCCAGTCGCCGCTGCGGGCGGCGGCGAGCGCGGCCTGCGCCGCCCGATCGGGGGCGGGACCTTGCGCTTGGGCGGCTGTCGCCAGGGAAACGAGGAGCCCCACGACCGGGAGCAGTCTGCGCAATACCGGAAACAATGCCGGCGGCTCCTTGCATGATCAAATCGAGAGTAGTCGTCTTTAATGGTTCTCACCCCCCTCGGCAAGGCGATAGTGTAACAATCTGTAACACCCGTTACGCGAGGCCACCGGAACAGGCGCCGATCGGTGCTGTTGAAGCGAAAGGCGGCGGGGACTATCGTTAGCCGCGCAGCCGGGGAGGAAGCCATGTTCAAGGGGTCGCTTGTCGCGTTGATCACCCCGTTCCGGGACGGCGCGGTTGATGAAACCGCCTTTCAGGAACACGTCGCCTGGCAGATCGGCCAGGGCACCCACGGTCTCGTGCCGATCGGTACGACCGGCGAATGCCCGGCGCTGGAGGAAGATGAACAGGAGCGCCTGATCGCGCTCACCGTCGAAGTGGCGAAGGGAAGGAGGCCGGTCATCGCCGGTACCGGGTTCAATTCGACCACGCATACGATCGCCGCGACGCGGATCGCCAAGGCGGCCGGCGCGGATGCCGCCCTCATCGTCTGCCCCTATTACAACAAGCCGACCCAGGAAGGGCTCTACCAGCATTTCAAGAGCGTGCACGATGCGGTCGATCTGCCGATCGTCATCTACAACATCCCCGGGCGCAGCTCGGTCGATATGTCGAACGCAACGCTGGCGCGGCTGGCGAAACTGCCCAACATCGTCGGGGTCAAGGACGCGACCAACGATCTGGCCCGGCCGCTCAGGATGCGGGTCGACATCGAGGGCGAGTTCTCGCTGTTGTCCGGCGAGGACGCGACCGCGGTCGCCTATCTCGCGCAGGGCGGCGACGGGGTCATCTCGGTCACCGCCAATGTCGCACCGGGCCTCTGCTCGGAGATGCACGTGGCATGGCAGAAGGGCGATTATGCGACGGTGCGGCGGATCAATGAGCGGCTGATCCCGCTGCACGACGCCCTCTTCGCCGAAACCAGCCCCGCGCCGGTCAAGTTCGCCGCCTCGCTCCTGGGGCGCTGCACCCCCGAAGTACGCCAGCCGCTGTGGCAGACGACGCCCGAGACCCAGGAGCGGGTTCGCGCCGCGATGCGCGGCGCCGGGCTGATCAACTAGAGCGGGCCAGGCGGCGACGTGCGGGCGACCGACCGCTACGCCGCGCAGAACCGCCGCGCCCGCCACGATTACCTGATCGAGGACAAACTCGAAGCCGGGCTCGTGCTGCGCGGCACCGAAGTCAAGGTCTTGCGCCAGGGCGGCGCCAGCATCGCCGAAGCCTATGCCGACGAGGCCGGGGGCGAGCTTTATCTCGTCAACGCCAACATCCCCGAATACAAATCCGCATCCCATTTCAGCCATGAGCCGCGCCGCGCGCGCAAGCTCCTCTTGCACCGCAAGCAGGTCAACCGGCTCCTGGGCGCGATCCGGCGCGAGGGGGTGACCGTGGTGCCGCTGGCGATCTACTTCAACGACCGCGGCCGCGCCAAGGTCGAGCTCGGCCTCGCGCACGGCAAGAAGAAGGCCGATAAACGCGCGGCCGAGCGCGATCGCGACTGGCAGCGCAGCCGCGCCCGGATCATGCGCTCGCGCGATTTGTGACGATCAGCCGGCGAGGCGATTGGCGATCCCGGCGATCACCGTTTCGAACATCGCCACTGTGAGCCGGCCGGTGTTGGTGTTGAGCCGCGAGCAGTGATAGCTGTCGGCGAGCAGGGTCCCGTCCGGCAGCTCGTGCATCGCGCCGTGCGCAAACGGGTAGAGGGCGCGGCGCAATCCCTTGGCCGCGAGGACGGCGTTGTGGGCGATGGCGCCGAGCGCGAGGATCGCCGTCAGCTCCGGCAATGCGGCGAGCTCGGCGGCCAGGAACTGGCGGCAGGCGTTGATCTCGGCGGCTTCGGGCTTGTTCTGCGGCGGCACGCAGCGGACCGCGTTGGTGATGCGGGCGCGCCGCAGCTCGAGCCCGTCCGCGGCATGGGCGCCGTAATGGCCGGACGCGAAACCCGACTTCGCGAGCGTGCGATAGAGCAGATCGCCGGCAAAGTCGCCGGTGAACGGGCGGCCGGTCCGGTTGGCGCCTCTGAGGCCTGGCGCCAGCCCGACGATCAGCAGCGCCGGCGCCGGATCGCCGAACGCCGGGACGGGGGCGTTGAACCAGTCGGGATGCGCCAGCCGCTGCGCCGCCCGGAAGGCGAGGAGCCGCGGACACAGCGGGCAGTCGCGTCCGGGGGCGCGGCCCGGGGTGAGTTGCGCGGCCGGATCGTTGGTCAGGGCCTGCGCCTGTCGGTCACTCGGTCTCCGCCGGTTCGGCGCGCGGGCGCGCCATCTCGTCGCGCGGGTGATGGGCGCGCATGATGCTGGGCGCCAGGTCTTGCAGCTCGACAAAGCTGTCGGCCTGGCGGCGCAAATCATCGGACGCCATCGGCGGCGAGGAGCGGACCGTCGAGACCACCGACACCCGCACCCCGCGCCGCTGGACCGCCTCGACCAGCCGGCGGAAATCGCCGTCGCCGGAGAACAGGATCGCGTGGTCGATATGCTGCGCCATCTCCAGCATGTCGATCGCCAGCTCGATATCCATATTGCCCTTGATGCGGCGTCGCCCCATCGGGTCGGTGAATTCCTTGGTCGGCTTGGTGACCATGGTATAGCCGTTGTAATCGAGCCAATCGACGAGCGGCCGAATCGGCGAATATTCCTGATCTTCAATCAACGCCGTGTAGTAGAATGCCCGAATCAACCGGCCTTTTGAGCGAAACAGGTCTAACAGCCGCTTGTAGTCTATATCGAACGCCAGACTCCGCGCCGCGGAGTAGAGGTTGGCGCCGTCAATGAATATCGCAATGCGTTCCTGTGGATAGAAAATCATCTGAAACCCCAGCAGATCCAAAATGTCGGTTATTGTCATGCGCGTGAGTTTTGCCGTCAAGCGCGCCACCGCCGGCGGTGATCGCCGGTGATCCTGGTCGGCATCGGCAGCAATCTCGCGGCGACCGGGTTTGCCTCGCCCCAGGAGACCGCGCGCGCGGCGGTGGGGCAACTGCCGACGATCGGCGCCCGGGTCGTGCGCTGTTCGCGCTGGTACCTGTCAGAGCCCGTGCCGCCGTCGGATCAGCCCTGGTACGTCAACGCGGTCGGCCTCGTGGAGACCCGGCTGACCCCCGCCGCGCTCCTTAGTGCACTCCTCGTGCTGGAAGCCCGTTTCGGGCGCCGGCGCGGCGTGCCGAACGCCGCCCGAACGCTCGACCTCGACCTCCTCGATTACGATGGTCGCCGCTCGGCGACACGGCGCCTCGTGCTGCCGCATCCGCGCCTGCACGAACGCCGCTTCGTCCTCGCCCCGCTCGCCGAGATCGCTCCCCATTGGCGCCATCCGCTGCTCCGCCTGACCGCGCGCGAGCTGCTGGTTCGCCTGCCGCCGGGCCAGCCGATTCGCGCGATCGATGAACAAGGGACGCCGCAGCGGTGATTGTGGTTGCGCCCCGACACCGATATAAGGCCGCGCCGGGCTGAGCGTCGGCTGCTGGGCAATGGGGGATCCCACGGTGATGCGATGAGCGTCTATGAGGCTGCTCGGGTCAATATGGTCGAAAGCCAGCTGCGCCCCAACAAGGTGACCGACGAGCGGGTGATCGCCGCGTTCATGCGGCTCTTCCGCGAGTTGTTCGTGCCGGAGAAGCTGCGCGGCGTCGCCTATGTCGACGACGATCTGCCGCTTGGGCACGGCCGCTTTATGATGAGGCCGCTGGTTGCGGCCCGGCTTGTGCAAGCGGCAATGGTCGAGGCAAAGGACACCGTGCTCGTGGTCGGCGCCGGGGTCGGGTACGAGGCGGCCCTCTTGGCCCAGTTGGCACGCGGTGTGGTCGCGCTCGAAGACAACCCGGATCTCGCGCGGATCGGTCGCTCGGCCCTGGTCGATCACCGGATCGGCGCGGTCAGCTATGTCGAGGCTCCGTTGCTCGCGGGATACCGTCAACGCGCGCCGTATGATCTGATCCTGTTCGCCGGTGCGGTTGCGGAAATCCCGGCGGAAATCGGCGCCCAGCTTGGCGAAGGCGGGCGCATCGCTGTGGTTTTGCGGCCACATGACGGGGTCGGGCGGGCGACATTGATAACACGCACTGGCGGAGCACTCGCGCCGCGCGTTATGTTCGATGCCGCTACGCCGCTACTTCCCGGTTTTATCGCGAAGCCGGCCTTTGTGTTTTGAGGGGTGGATGCTGCAGCCAAGCGGGTGCCAGGGACGCGGTCGGTCGCTGTGGGGTTCACTCGGGTGCGTGGCGAGCGTTGTCGCGGCGCTCATCTGCGCCGGGGCGCCGGCGGCGGCGCAGACGCTGACCGAAGCGTTTGCCTATGCCTACAACAACAACCCGACGCTGTCGGCCCAGCGCGCCGCGTTGCGGGCCACCGACGAAGCTGTGCCGCAGGCGTTGTCGAATTGGCGGCCGACGGTGGCCTTCTCCGGATCGGCCGGGTACACCCGCGGCGGGTTTGAGCAGCCGGGCACCAACACCACAAGCCCTTTTTTCGGGGTTACCGGTCCGTGCAACGGCCCGGCCGGGACAACGTGCACGACGCCGACCCAGTTTTCCAGTTTTGTCTCCAAAGATCTCGACCTTAAGCTGACCCAGCCGGTTTATCGCGGCGGCCGCACCGAGGCGCAGACTCGCGTCGCGATCAACACCGTAGAGGCGACGCGCGCCCAGACCCTCGGGGTTGAAACCTCGGTGTTTCAGGCGGTCGCTCAGGCCTACCTCGACGTCGTGCGCGACCAGACGCTGGTTGAGGTCAGCCGCAACAACGAGCAGGTCTTGCGCAAGCAGCTCGATGCGACGCGCGACCGTTTCCGCGTCGGCGAAGTGACCCGGACCGACGTCGCGCAGGCTGAATCTTCGCTGGCCCAGGCGACCGCGCAACGCATCCAGGCCGAGGGGCAACTGGAGACCAGCCGGGCCAATTTTGCCCGCTTCGTCGGCCACCCGCCCGGCCGGCTGGTGATGCCGCGCGAACGTCCGGTGCTGCCGGCGACCCGCGAGGAAGCCCTGAGCCTGGCCTCCAACGACAATCCGAACGTCATTGCGGCCTCGTTTGCCGAACTTGCCGCGCGCGACAACGTCGATCTCGTCCGGGGCCAATTGTTGCCGCAGGTTTCGATCGTGGGCGATCTCAACCGCAGCTTCGCGCCCTCAATCACGCTGCGCAATTCGCGCCAGGATACGGCCTCCGTAACCGCGCAATTGACAATGCCGCTCTATGAGGGCGGCGCGATTTATTCGCAGACCCGAGCCGCGCAGCAGACCGTCGGACAAAAGCGCAGCCAGGTCGACGATACGCGCCGCCAGGCGGTACAGACCGCGTCCCAGAACTGGGAGACGCTGCACGCGGCGCGGGCCGCCATTGCCTCGTTCGACGCCGCGGTGCGGGCGGCACAAATCGCCCTCGAAGGCACCCAGCAGGAGGCGCTGGTCGGCTCGCGCACCGTGCTCGATGTTTTGATCGCCGAGCAGCAGCTGTTCACCACCCAATCCCAGTTGGTCACCGCTCAGCACGACGCCGCGCTCGCCGAGTTCAACCTGGCGGCGGCGACCGGCCGCCTAATCGCCCCGGAACTGAAGCTGCCGGTGCAGCTCTACGACATGGACCGCCATTACAAGAAGGTAAAAGACAAGTGGGCGGGGTTCGGCGGCGGGCTGAAGGAATAGGCATCGCCGTAGCGCTGGCAAATCGCCGCGAATTTACCTAGCTTCTTCGCACGCCTTCCTCGATTACGGTCAGCCGCCGTCGGGCGGGGATCGGTCGTTTCGGCGTGATGGTTGACTGAGGAACGCCTCGGCGATGCTGGACAAGACCTATCGCCCCGCCGCTGTGGAAACCCGCCAATACGAGGCGTGGGAGCGCGCCGGCGCCTTTGCCGCCCAACCGTCGAGCGGCAAAATTCCGTACACGATCATGATGCCGCCGCCCAATGTGACCGGCAGCCTGCACATGGGCCATGCGCTGACCTTCACCTTGCAGGACATCCTCATCCGCTTCGAGCGGATGCGCGGGCGGGACGCCTTGTGGCAGCCCGGCACCGACCACGCCGGCATCGCCACCGAGATCGTCGTCAGCAATCAGCTCGCCGAGCGGCAGGTCAACAAACACGACCTTGGCCGCGAGAAATTCATCGAGCGGGTGTGGGAATGGAAGGCGGAGTCGGGGGGCACGATCACCACCCAGCTGCGCCGGCTCGGCGCCTCGGCTGATTGGGCCCGCGAGCGCTTTACGCTGGACGGGGGCCTCTCGGCGGCGGTGCGCCGCGTGTTCGTGACCCTCTACCGCGAAGGCCTCATCTACCGCGACAAGCGCCTGGTCAACTGGGACCCCGTGATGCACACGGTGATCTCGGACCTCGAAGTGGAGAGCATCGAGACCAAGGGTTCGTTGTGGCACATCCGCTATCCGGTGGAGGGCGAGCCCGGGCGTTTCATCGTCGTCGCCACGACCCGGCCGGAAACGATGCTCGGCGACACCGCAGTCGCGGTTCACCCCGCAGACCAGCGCTACGCCGACCTCGTCGGCAAAATGCTGCACCTGCCGCTGGTCGGCCGCCTAATCCCGGTCGTCGCCGACGACTACGCCGACCCGAAGACCGGCAGCGGCGCGGTCAAGATCACCCCGGCGCACGATTTCAACGATTTCGAGGTTGGGCGCCGGCATGGCCTCGAAGTGATCAACATCTTCGACCGCGACGCGCACATGAACGACGCGGTGCCCGAACGCTATCGCGGCCTCGAACGGTTTGCGGCACGCCGCCAGGTCCTTGCCGATCTCGAGGCCGAGGGGCTGATCGAGAAGATCGAGGACCACATCCTCATGGTGCCGCACCACGACCGTTCGGGCGAGATTATCGAGCCGTGGCTGACCGACCAGTGGTTCTGCAATGCCGAGGCGCTGGCCAAGCCGGCGATCGCGGCGGTCGAGAGCGGCCGCACCCGGTTCGTGCCGCGGCAATGGGAGAACACGTTTTTCGAATGGATGCGCAACATCCAGCCGTGGTGCATCTCGCGGCAATTGTGGTGGGGCCACCAGATCCCGGCCTGGTACGGCCCCGACGGCACGGTGTTCGTCGCCGAGAGCGAGGCGGAGGCCGCTGCCGAGGCGGCGGCGCATTTCGGCGGCGCGGTCGCGCTCACCCGCGACGAGGACGTGCTCGACACCTGGTTTTCCTCAGGCCTGTGGCCGTTCTCGACCTTGGGCTGGCCGGAGGAGACCCCCGAGCTCAAGCGCTACTATCCGGGCGACGTCCTGGTCACCGGCTTCGACATCATCTTCTTCTGGGTCGCGCGCATGCTGATGCAGGGCTTGCGTTTCATGGGCGAGGTGCCGTTCCGCACGGTCTACATCCACGCTCTCGTCCGCGATGAGCGCGGCCAGAAAATGTCGAAATCGCGTGGAAACATCATCGATCCGCTCGACCTCATCGACCGCTTTGGATGCGATGCGCTGCGCTTCACCTTGGCCGCGCTCGCCTCGCCCGGCCGCGACATCAAGCTCGCCGAGAGCCGGGTCGAAGGCTCGCGCAACTTCGCCACCAAGCTGTGGAACGCCGCGCGCTACGCCGAAATGAACGGCTGTGCGCTTATGCCGGGTTTCGAGCCGCGGCAATGCCGGCTCACCGTCAATCGCTGGATCGCCGGCGCGACACAGGGTTGCGCCGCCGCGGTGACGGCGGCGCTCGAAGGCTTCCGTTTCGATGAGGCGGCGCACCTGCTTTACCACTTCCTGTGGGGCACCTTCTGCGACTGGTACCTCGAGTTTACCAAGCCCATCCTGCAGGGCGAGGATGCGGGCGGGCGCGCCGAGACCCAGGTGATGACCGCCTGGGTGCTGGCGCAGACGGTCCACCTCCTGCACCCCCTGATGCCGTTCATCACCGAGGAGGTCTGGCAGCAATTGGCCGGCGCCGATGCGGGGATGCTGATCGTCGCGCCATGGCCCGACCTCGCCCCCGAGTTGCGCGACCCGGAAGCCGCCGCCGAGATGGACGCGCTCATAGAGGATCTGTCGGCGATCCGCGCGGTGCGCTCCGAACTGAACATCCCGCCCGGGGCGCGCATCGCCGCCGAAATCAGGGACGCCGACCCGGCGGCCACGGCGCGGATCAGCGCCCACGCCGACCATTTTCAGCGCCTCGCCCGGGTCGCCTTCACCGGCGCCGCGGGGGCCACGGGCACGGTTCAGGCGATCGGCGCCGGTGCCACGTTTGCTCTGCACATCGGCGATGTCGTCGACCTGGCGCGCGAAAAAACCCGCCTCGCCAAGGAGATCGCCAAAGTCGAGGGCGATCTGGCAAAGCTCGCAACCAAGCTCGCCAACCCCGCCTTCCTCGCCAAAGCCAAGCCAGAAGTGATCGAAGAGCAACGCGAACGCGACGTCGATATCCGCCGCGACCGCGACCGCCTGAAGGCCGCCTACGAGCGGTTGGACGCGGTGTGACGATACGCTGACACTCGCCGCTCAAGAGGGGAGCCGCATGGATTTCGAGCCTTCGGACAAGGTGAAGCGCCTGGAGGGACAGGTGCGGGAGTTTGT
>Ga0209415_10016660_pt1 | contig 11780 bp, 15 predicted proteins | sample PeaSoiSIISIP2007_FD_187696 | JGI IMG/M metagenome (GOLD analysis project Ga0209415, IMG submission 187696) | Peat soil microbial communities from Weissenstadt, Germany - SII-SIP-2007 (SPAdes) (version 2) | ecosystem: Environmental > Terrestrial > Soil > Wetlands > Peat | place: Germany... | reverse complement strand
GCCCACTGCGGGGTTCAGGCGGCGCGGCGGCGGACCAGCCAGACGGTCCCGGCGACAAACAGCACCGAGACTGCGAGCAGCCAGCCCGCCTCGACGAACTGCATGGGCCAGAACGTGCTGACCGGGTAGTGCGGACGCAGGTACAGCCAGGTCAGCACATAGAGGCCGAAGTAGACGCCGAGGGTGACGGCCATGGCGGGGAGAATCCGGCGGATGAGCATGCCGGCGAACGCGCCGATGGCGAAGGCGGCCTGTTCAACTTGAAGACCATGAGCTGCCGGAACTTCTGGGATTTCATCGGCACGGCGTACGGTTTCGGGGACACCGCCTTCGCCACCGATCTGGTGGTCGACAAGACGGGCACGTTGGACCCGGAAGAGATCTTCAACCAGTCCGTTTACCAGTTCGCGAGTACCCGCGCGGCTTCCTCTTTCTGCACGACCCCGCTGACTCAGGGCCCACCTCAGCCTACGCAGTCCTCTGGCTGTCCCTTGTACCCACTAATTTCTGGCCCGGTCACCTGACTACCCGCGACCATGCCCGACTTCACATAGAACTGGCGGGTTGCCGCGCGGAGGGCGGCGTGGGCTGGCGAGACCGAACGTTGCTGGTGAGCAACCAGATAGGAGCTGAGGGTGAGCGGCGGCCCGTCCCAGGGCAGTGCGATCAGGCGTCCGGTGTCTAGTTCGGCAGTGACGCTGATGTGTGCGAGCACGCCGATCATGGTGCCGGCTTCGACGCAGCACTTGACGGTTTCGCCGCTGATGAACTCGCCGGCGATGGCCGGACGCGCGCCGGCGCTGTGCAGCGCGCGTTCGAAGACCCGCCGGTAGCCGCATCCCTTCTCGGTCAGCAGGACCGGCACGCCATCGAGGTCCGCAGGCCCTATGGCCGGTGCGTGAGCCAGTGGGTGCTGCGGGGCGGCCACGACGACCAGGGGTTCGCTGGTCAGGTACTCGACACTGAGCGAGTCTGTGGAGGCGAGGTTCTCGTCGAGTACGATGGCGGCATCAATGTCGCCATTGGCGAGCGCGTGCCGGAGGCTGGAGTCCAGGGCGCCGGTCGGGTTGGCGCGGAACAGCAGCTGGATCCCCGGGTGCTGGCGGTGGAGCTCGCGAATGACAGGCGGCAACCGGTACGCACAGAGCATCTCGGGAGCGCTGACGATCACTGGCCCGGTGGGCTCGCCGGCCTCGCTGATCATGGCCGTGGCCTCGTTGGCCAGCTCGAGGATCTTGTCGGCGTAGCCGAGTAGCTGGCTTCCGGCGTGGGTGAGCATGATGCGCCGGCCCAGCCGGTCGAAGAGCCGTACTCCGAGCTCGTCCTCGAGCGCCTTGATGTGGCTGGTGACCGCCGATTGCACATAGCCCAGTCGTGCGGCCGCCTGCGTGAAGCTCAGCTCGGCGGCTACCGCCCGGAACGTGTTGAGGTGCCGGAACTCCATGCTGCCATCTCATCTAATGATTGCTGCTATCGCAAGTCTTCGTTGGACGTGATATCGAGCTGCCCCAAAGAATGTGACATGAGCGGTCCGTTTGGCTGGTGCCTGAGCATGACCTTCGAATCCGCCGGCGGAGGCATTCCTTCATGCCAGCTCATGAGGAGGTCATTGTGAACCACATCCGCCGCAACGCCGCGCAGCCCGCCGCCGGGCTGTCGCGTGGGCCGGATCATCCCACATCGGTAATGCCCGGCGCCGCATCGGCTCGGCAGAACTGGCCCGGAAGCACGATCATAGTTTCCCTGCTGCACAAGCTGATCGCACCCGGTCTGCTGCCGCACACCGTGCAGCTCTGTATTCACTGCCGGGAAAGCCCGGCCGGGTTTTGGGTCAGCCACAAGAGCGCCAAGACCGTGCGCCGGCCATGGTGCCTATCCTGCTGCGACGTTCTGGACCGAGGCCGCTATGACGTGGTCCGGTTCGGTGGCTAGAACGCGCCGCGCCGCCAGGATTCGCCCCTCCTCATTGAATGCCGCGCCCCCGCTCCCAGAAATATATCGAAAAATAAGTCGAACGAACTGGATAATGGAGAGCGGGTCCGATAGGAGGTGCTTGACCGCTCACCACGGGCACTGTTGCTGATCGCACGCTCCGCTGGCGGCACGGCTGCCGGGTTCGCCGTAGTTGAGCCGCTGGCTGGCCGGGGCAAGCCTGTCGTTCAGGTGAGTTACATCGGGGTACGCCCGCGGTTGTGGGGTCGCGGTGTCGGCGAAAGGCTGCTGCGGGAGGTGCGCCGGAGGTTTACGGCCACCGGGTACGCCAAGGCCGAGCTGTAGGTCTACGACGATAACTACAGGGCACTCGCTTTGTACGAGCGACTGGGGTGGCGGCCGCGCGGTCTGCCGACGGCCCACCCCGGACGGGCAAGCCGGCGCAGCGCTACGAATTGCGCCTGTGACCGCGGTACCCATCGCGCGGCGTTAAACATTGAGGTTCCGTCGGGTTCTTGGGGCCCATGTGATTACTGGGCTCGGGTGTCCTCGGGAATGGGTGGCGCCCAGCGCGGCCGGTGGATAAGGCAGAAGGGGTGACCTGCCGGGTCGGCGTATACGTCGGGCCCGTCGAGCTTTACCGCGCCCAGGGCCAGGACTCGCGGGCCTGCGGCTGCGGCGTCCTCGACCATGATGTCGAGGTGGATCTGCTGTGGTATCGCGGGATCGGGCCAGGTCGGTGGCTGGTTACCCGGGGCGCGCTGGAATGCCAGGCCGGAGGATGTATTGCTGGCGGCGACCACGACCCAGTCGTCGTCACGGTATGTCACGGGCAGGCCTAGCAGCGCGGAGTAGAACGCGGCGAGGGCAGCGGGATCCGGGCCGTCCAGGACGACATGATGCATGCGTCCGATCATGGTGCCGATCATGTCAGGTACGGCGCCGCCAAGCACGGCACGGCGATCTTCACCGCCGTCCTCGGCGCCCGCACAGGAAACCCCTGGATGCCGCCCATCCCGCAGTACGCCTGAACCCTGCCCGCCAGCGATCACGCAACGCAAACGGACATCACACAATCGAAATGGCCTGAATGTATACAGCGCGGGCGTGCACCAGAACGCCAATCGCCTCCGGTGACATATTACGGAATTGAAATGTGTCGCCGGGCCGCCCGTGACCGTCGCGGCCGGTGGCTAGCATGATGATTGGTCAATTTATCCGAGCGTTATCTGCGGGGACGCTCACGAGGTGTTTCGCGTACGGTCACAATTCGGGCTGCCCCTCGCGGGAGGCGACGATGAAGATCCGCAGCTTCCGTCTCGTGCCGGTCACCGTGTCGGTGATCATGGCCCTGGCCACCGGATGCGGCACGACGAGCGCCACCACGTCGTCTCCCGCGCGGCCCGATCCCGGGCAGGCGGACATCACGGTCGCCGCCCTGCCGGCCGCCGATCTGGCCGGCCTGTACATCGCGCTGGACCAGGGACTGTTTGCCCGGCAGGGGCTGCGCGTGGCGATCGAGCCGATAGCCAGCAGCCAGGCCATCATCACCGCCCAGCTGAAGGGCCAGGTCGACATCAGCGCGGGCAGCTACATCCCGTACATCGCGGCGCAGGCGGCGGGGGCCAGGTTCCGCGTCCTGGCCGAGGCCTCGACGCTGCGCCCGGACACCCGCGTGCTGGTCACCACGGTGAACTCGCCCATCGTGACCGTCGCCGGGCTGGCCGGAAGGAAGATCGGAGTCAACGGGACCAACAGCATCGGCACCCTGCTGATCAGCGTGCTGCTCTCCGACCACGGGATCTCGCCCGCGAGGGTGCGCCTCGTCACCGACCAGCAGGGCTTCCCCGCGATGCCCGCGGAACTGCAGGCAGGCGCGTGGAGCGCGGCGTTCCTCGCCGAGCCCTATATCACCTTCGCGGGAGCCAAGTACGGCGACCGGGTGCTGGCCGACCTGGATCAAGGCTCGGCCGTGAATTTCCCCATCGACGGGTACGTCGCCACCACGGCGTGGGCGCAGAAGTACCCGAATACGGCGGCCGCGTTCGTGCGGGCGATCGAAGCGGGACAACTGATGGCCGACACCGACCCAGCGGCCGCCCAGGCCGCGATCGCGAAATACGACAACCTGGGCCCCTTGGTGACGACGTCGATGGCGCTGTCCGGTTACCCGGTCGGCCCGGTGAACGAGGCCCGCATCCAGCGCGTCGCCACGGCCATGCTCCAGTTCGGCCTCCTGGGCCAGCAATATGCCCCCGAGGTCGAGCACGGCAGCCTGGTCGGATCGATGGTCCGGTCCGCGTCCTGAACCGGCAGCCGGCCGGCCCGGGCCCGGCCGGCTGCCGGCCCCGCCGGCTGCCGGCCCCGCTCGGGTAACGTCGCTTCGTGTGGCGGAACCACTGGGCCCGCGGTTCGCGAAGCTGTGGACGGCCAGACGCCGCCGGAGATGCTCGGCCGGGTGGCCAGCACCGGCTTGTTCATCGCGGCCGGAGGCAACTGGCGTCGGCGCCATGCTCGGCGGCCTGATCGCGGCCAGGTTCGGCATCACCGCGCCGTACTGGGCCGGGTTCGTGGTCGCGGTCCTCGTGTCCGCCGGCACCTGGCGGGTGTTCAACCGGGCCACCGTGGCCGAGGCCTACGCCGAGCCCGCGCTGGCCGGAACGGCGCCCTGAGCCGAGCAGGTCGGCATGGCCGCGAGACCGGCCGCCGGATTACGCTGTGGATACAGGTGGGAGGCGCCGGTGAGACCAGAGCCGGGAGCCCAGGCGGCAGCGGCAGGCCTGCGGGCCTCGCGCGCGGACCGCGAGTGGGTGATCGACCTGCTCAAGGCCGCGTTCGTGCAAGAAAGGCTGGCGCGGGACGAATTCGACGCGCGGGTCGGCCAGGCGCTCGTGTCGCGAACCCGCGCGGAGCTGGCCGCCGTCACCGTCGACCTCCCGGCCGAGCTCATCGGGGCCCTGCCGCGTCGCCCGCCCGCCCGGGCCCGGCGTCGGCTCCCGATGAACACCGCCGTCACCGCGGGCGCGTGCGTGATGGTGGCGGCGAACGTGGGCATGATGGCCGCTCTGTTCATCGGGAGCTGGGTGGCCGTGGTCCTGGTCGCCGCGTTCACCGTCATCGGGGTGATCCTGGCCATCGGCGCCATGATCGTCGCGCCCTAGGACCCCTCGCCCGGGCCAGCCGCCCCGCTGATCCGCTGCGGGACGACGCCGCCGCCGAACGCGGCCACCGAGCCGATCAGGTCCTGGCGCGCAGACGCGGCACCATAAACCTCCGGGAGCTGTCCCCCCGGACGGCCTTCGTTCGTCACAAAGCGAGAAAATGATCCCGCGGAAAAGGAACAGCGGCTCGACTGGCCGCAGATCGCGCCAGCCCGCCCGCCTCGGGGGCGTCAGCCGCCGGTCAGCATCGAATTGATGTTGAACGAGGACTCGAAGCCGAGGAACTGCTGCATGACGTCGACCACCCGCTGCAGCCGGACCTTGTCCACGCTGCCGAGCTGACCGCCGTTGAACGGGTAGTTGTCCAGCGCCATGACCGCCGCGATCTGCTTGGACACCCTCAGCGGCACCGGCGTCACCGGCAGGTCCTCCATGGCCTGCTCGACCGCGGCCCGGTTGGTGTCGGCGATCTGCTGGCCCTGTTCCAGCGTGGCGTTGAACGCCGCCAGCGTGCGCGGGTACATCTCGGCCCACCGCTTGGTCACCACGTAGCCTTCGACCGGGAAGTTCGTGGTCGCGCCCTGGTTCAGGTCGACCAGCGGCACCGCCCCGTCCGCTTGTTCCGCGACGCTGGCGAACGGCTCGGGCAGCACCGCGGCGTCGATCTGGCCGGCCTTGAGCGCGGCGGGCATCGCGGGGAACGGGATATTGGTGACGAACTTCACCGAGTCCGGGGAGATCCCGTGCTCGGCCAGGACCGAGGCGGTCAGCAGGTACAGGATGTTCTTCGGCGCGTTGATCGCCACCGTGCGGCCGTGCAGGTCGGCGAGCGACTTGATCGGCGAGTTCGGCATGACGTAGATGCCCTGGGTACCCGGTTCCATCACCGATCCCTCGGCGAAGATGTCCAGGTTGGCCTGGCCCGCGGCCTGGGCCTGGATGTAGGAGACGTAGTTGCCGCCGGTGATGTCGTACTGGCCCTTGACCTGCGCGCTGATCACGGTGTCGCTGCTGGTGGCCGGGGTGAAGTGGACGTGCAGTCCCTCCTTGGCGAACAGCCCTCCGTACAGCGCGACGAAGAAGCCCGCGGAGTCCAGGGCCGGCACCACGGCCACGTTCAGGTCCGGCTTTTCCACCCCGGCCGGAGCTGCCGTGCCCCCGCTGCCCGAGCATCCGCTGGCGAACACCAGCGTCGCGGCCGCGGCCAGCAGCGCCGTGCTGCGCACACGTCTAGCAGTCATCACTCACCCTCCTCGTGCGGAAGGAGAGCAGCGCCGACAGCGGTCCTCCCTCTCGTGGGTCCGTGAGCAGCATAAATCAGCCCGGCCGACGCCCTCATGAATTTGCCCAAACTTAGACTTTGCTCATCATCAGGTATGAGGACGGGCAATGAGCGCAGCAGCACATGATCCGGGCACTTGGCGGCCGGCCGTTGTCTAAGGCCGCCGTCGATCTGACAAAATAGGCGGCCTGACACAAAGCCAGTCCAACAAGCCAGTCCACAAAGCCAGTCCAGGAAGACCTGACCGGGAGAGCCGGACGGGAACGGAGCGCGCAATGGCTGACCCGGATACCGACGCCAAGCCCGTCGACCAGGAGACGCTGGTGGCGGACATCGACCGCACCCGTGCGGATTTGGCGCGCACCATCGACGCCATCTCCGACCGGGTCAGCCCCCGCAAGAACGCCCAGCGGGCCGCGGACCGGCTCCGCGAGCGGGTCAGTCAGGTCGATCCCGTCGTGGCCGGTGCGGCCGCGGCCGCAGTCGTCGTCGGCGTGACCGTCCTTATCCTGCTGCGCCGCCGCCGCAACCGCTAGCTGGCCCGGCCCGCCGCAACCGCTAGCTGGCCCTAGCCGGCGCTCTTGGTCAGTTCCTCGTACTCGGCCGCGGACAGCAGGTCGGGTGGCAGCGCCGCGTCCCCGTGGCCGTCCTGCGCCACCCGGACCCGGAACATCCATCCGGCCGTGTAGGGCTCGGCGTTGACCAGTGACGGGTCATCGTCCAGCTCGGTGTTGACCTCGGTCACCTCGCCATCCACCGGCGAATACAGGTCGCTGACCGACTTGACCGATTCCACCTCGCCGCAGGGTTCGCCGGCCGTGACGGCCGAGCCGACCGACGGCAGGGACACGTAGACCACGTCACCGAGTTGCTGGGCCGCGTACTCGGTGATGCCGACGGAGGCCAAGGTGCCCTCGACGGATACCCATTCGTGCTCTTGGGTGTAGCGCAGTTCGGCTGGAATGCTCATCGTTATCGACTCCTGGAGTAAAACGGCAATTCCGTCAGCTGAGCCGGGACGGTCTCGCCCCGGATGCCGACAGTAAGTACAGCATTACTTGCGCCGGTGCCGGCCGTCAGGTACGCCATGGCGATCGGCTGGCCCAGGGTGGGAGACGGGGCGCCGCTGGTGACCGTGCCGGCCTGGATGCCGTCCGCGAATACGGGATAGCCGTGCCTGGCCACCCGGCGGGACCGGAGCGTCAGGCCGACCAGCTCCCGGCGCGGACCCGCGGAAGCCCGGGCGGCCAGCGCCGGACGCCCGACGAAGTCACCCGGCTTGTCGAACCTCACCACCCGGCCCAGGCCCGCCTCGAACGGGGTCAGGTCCGGGCCGAGCTCGTTGCCGTACAGCGGCATGCCGGCCTCGAGCCGGAGCGTGTCGCGGGCGGCCAGGCCCGCCGGGAGCAGCCCCGCCGACGTCCCCGCCGACGCCAGCGCCTCCCAGACATGGACCGCGTCCGAAGGCTGGCCGAACACCTCGAAGCCATCCTCGCCGGTGTACCCGGTCCGGGCCACCCAGGCCGGGCGGCCCGCGACGTCCCCGAACGCTCCCGTGTAGTACTTCATGGCACCCAGGTCCATCGATACCAATGGGCCGAGGATCCCGGCCGCGGCGGGTCCCTGGATCGCGATCAGCGCGTAGTCCGCCGTGGCGTCCGACACCGCCGCGTCGTAACCGGCGGACCGGGAGCGCAGCTCGCCGTAGACCACCGCCGTGTTGGCGGCGTTGGCGATGACCAGGAACTCCTGGTCGCCCTGCCGGTACACGACCAGGTCGTCGAGCACGCCGCCGTCCGGCGCGCAGATCATCGTGTACCGGGCCCGGCCGGGCCGCAGCGTCGACAAGTACCCGGTCAGCGCGTAGTCCAGCGCCGCCCCGGCGCCGGGCCCGGTCAGCCGGATCTCCCCCATGTGCGAGAGGTCGAACAGCCCGGCCGCGTGCCGCACCGCCTGGTGCTCGGCCGTCTCGCTGCCGTACCGCAGCGGCATCTGCCAGCCTGCGAAGGAGGTCATGACCGCCCCGGCCCGCGCGTGCACCTGCTCCAGCGGAGTCTGCCTCGATGAGGTCACCTGGGAATGGTATGCCGTAATCATGGAACTTCTCACCGACGCCCAGATCACGGCCGAGCTCGCCGCCGTCCCCGCCTGGACCCGCGACGGCAATTCGATCACCACCGTCACCCACCGCGCCGACTTCCGCGACGCCCTGCTGTACGTCGGAGCCGTCGCCTACCTGGCCGAAAGCGCCAACCACCATCCCGACGTCGCGATCGCGTGGAACAAGGTGACCTTGACGCTGAGCACCCACTCCGCGGGCGGCCTGACCGCGAACGACTTCGCCCTGGCCCGCCAGATCTCGGCCCTGTCCTGACGCTCGGCCACCGCCCGTCGCAGCACGCTCGGCGGCCGAGCTCGAGGCGGCCGCGTTCCAGGATCAGCCGATCTCCGCGGCCGGGCCGCAGACGTTCGCCTGCCAGGCGATCATCGGGTCGGCCGCGCTCCTGGCGCATACCGCCTGATCGCCTGGGCGGCCGGTAGCGGACAATGGGGCGGTGACCAACTCCGGCCAGCCGCGCGACGTGGTGATCCTGGGCTCGACCGGCTCGATCGGGACCCAGGCGCTCGACATCATCAGGCGCAACCCCGGCCGCTTCCGGGTGGCCGCGCTCGCGGCGGGCGGCGGGAACGTGGACCTGCTGGCCCGGCAGGCGGCCGAGTTCGGCGCGGCGGCGGTCGCCGTGGCCACCCCGGCCGCCGCGGCCGGCGTGCAGGCCGCACTACGCCATTATCTGGGCCGAACGGATCGTGGTGCGCCCGCCGCGATCCCCGACGTGCTGGCCGGGCCGGACGCGGTCTGCGAGGTCGCCGCGTGGCCGTGTGACGTCGTGCTCAACGGCATGACCGGGGCGGCGGGGCTGCGGGCCACGCTGGCCGTGCTCGACGCCGGACGGACCCTGGCCCTGGCCAACAAGGAGTCGCTGATCATCGGCGGGCCTCTGGTGACGCGAGCGGCCAAGCCCGGGCAGATCGTGCCGGTGGACTCCGAGCACTCCACGATCGCGCAGTGCCTGCGGGCCGGTTCGCGCGCTGAGGTGCGGCGGCTGGTGCTGACCGCGAGCGGCGGCCCGTTCCGCGGCTGGAGCCGGGACGCGCTGGCCGACGTCACGCCGGAGCAGGCCCTCGCCCACCCCACCTGGAAGATGGGGCCGCTGGTCACGGTGAACTCCGCCACACTGGTGAACAAGGGCCTGGAGGTGATCGAGGCGCACCTGCTGTTCGGCTTCGGGCTGGACCGGATCGACGTGGTGGTGCACCCGCAGTCGATCGTGCACTCGATGGTGGAGTTCGCCGACGGCGCGACGGTGATCATGGCCTCCCCGCCGGACATGCGGCTGCCGATCTCGCTCAGCCTGGCCTGGCCGGACCGGGTGCCCGACGCCGCGCCCAGGCTGGACTGGTCGGCCGCGGCGGCCTGGACCTTCGAGCCGTTGGACAACGCGTCGTTCCCCGCGGTCGCGCTGGCCCGGGAGGCGGCCGCGGCCGGCGGCACCGCGCCGGCCGTGTATAACGCCGCGAACGAGGAGTGCGTGGCCGGCTTCCTGGCGGGAAGCATCGGCTTCACCCGCATTGTTGACACCGTGGCCCGGATACTCTCGGAGCATGACGCCGCACGCGCGGCCGTCACCACCGTGGCGGACGTGCTGGCTGCCGACGAGTGGGCCCGGCGGCGGGCACGGGAGCTGAACTCCTAGGAGGACGAGCGGGATGGACCTGATCGGCTGGGTCATCATCATCGCCGCCCTGCTCGTCTCCGTCATGCTGCACGAGACCGGCCACTTCTTGCTGGCCAAGAAGTTCGGCATGAAGGTCACCCGCTATTTCGTCGGCTTCGGCCCGACGATCTGGTCCACCTGGCGCGGCGAGACCGAATACGGGATCAAGGCGCTGCCCATCGGGGGTTTCGTCAAGATCGTCGGCATGCACTCGCTGGACGATCCCGATGACCCGGCCGACGAGCCCCAGTCGTTCCGCAGCAAGCCGGCCTGGCAGCGGATCCTGGTCCTGTGCGCCGGCTCGGCCATGCACTTCCTGCTGGCCCTGATCCTGGTCTTCGGGCTGGCCCTCGGCGTCGGCATCGCCAGCGACAACACCACCCAGCTGGGCACGATCAGCCCCTGCGTGCCCGCCAGCCTCACCGCCTACGACAACGGCAGCTGTGCCGGGTCCCGCCTGACCTCCCCGGCCCAGCTCGCCGGCCTGCGGATCGGCGACACGGTGACCGCCTTCGACGGCCACCCGGTGAGCAACTTCACCTTCACCCAGCTCGGCAACGCGATCCGCGCCGTCCCGCCGGGGTCACCGGTCACCCTCACCGTCCGCCGAAACGGGAAACTGGTGACCCTGCACACCAAGCTGGCCAGCGTCAGCGGGCGCAGCGGCTCCTACCTGGGCGTCGCGCCGGCGGTGGTGTTCCAGGTGGCCAGCCCCCTCGGAGCGATCGAGTACTCGGGCACGACCTTCGGCCAGGTGCTGGTCGGCTCGGCGCAGTCCGTCGCGGCGCTGCCCGGGGCGCTGCACGTGCTGTTCAACAAGAAGGAGCGGGCGAGCACGCCCGGGGGGCAGGTCACCAGCGTGGTCGGCGCGGCCGAGATCACCGGCGCCGAGATGGGCTCGAACGCGGGCTGGCAGTACAAGGTCAGCTTCGTGCTGCTGATCATCGCCTCGCTGAACATCTTCTTCGGCGTCTTCAACATGCTCCCGCTGCTGCCCCTGGACGGCGGCCACATCGCCGTGATCGTCTACGAGCGGATCCGGGCCTGGCTGGCCCGGCTGCGCGGGCGGCCCGACCCCGGCCTGGCCGACATGGCCAAGCTGGTGCCGGTGATGTTCAGCCTGTTCATGGTGATCGTGATCTTCGTCATCGTCCTGGTCCTGGCCGACGTCATCAACCCGCTGAAGATCACCGGCGGCTAACCGTCCGTCCCGTGCGTCCCGTGCGCCCCCCCGGTCATCTGGCCCACAGGCGGGGCTGGGGGACACGTGCCCCCGTGGGCCGGCACACCCAACCCGACGCGGCTGTCAGCGTCGGTAACCTCCCGTTACCCTGGTGGTGGTTCAATGGGGCGGGTCGAGGGATTCGGGGATGTGCCAATTGAACGGATGGGGCTCATGAGTATTGACCTCGGTATGCCGGAGATGCCGACCCAGGAACCGGCGCCGCTGGCCGAGCGGCGGCAGTCACGCCAGATCATGGTGGGCCCGGTGCCGGTAGGCGGGGGAGCGCCGGTGACGGTGCAGTCGATGACCACCACGCTGACCGCCGACGTGAACGCCACCCTGCAGCAGATCGCCGAGCTGACCGCCTCCGGCTGCCAGATCGTCCGGGTCGCGGTCCCGTCCCA
>Ga0209415_10016658_pt1 | contig 11780 bp, 13 predicted proteins | sample PeaSoiSIISIP2007_FD_187696 | JGI IMG/M metagenome (GOLD analysis project Ga0209415, IMG submission 187696) | Peat soil microbial communities from Weissenstadt, Germany - SII-SIP-2007 (SPAdes) (version 2) | ecosystem: Environmental > Terrestrial > Soil > Wetlands > Peat | place: Germany... | reverse complement strand
CTGCACCAGGCTCTGATCGTCGAGGGCAAACGCCGCGGGAAAGTGGCTGTCAATATCCAGCTCCCCAACCACTTTGCCGTCGGCAAAGACAGGGACAACGATTTCCGACTTCGTTTCGAGCGAGCAAGCCAGGTAGCGCGCATCCTTGGCCACGTCATCCACCACCACGGTCTTGCCGCTCGAGGCCGCGGCTCCGCAGATCCCCTGGTTCAGCGGAATCCGTGTGTGCGGAGTCATCGCCCCCTCGAATGCGCCGAGTACAAGCATCGGCGGGTCGGCGCCCGGTTCCAGCATGTAAAAGCCAACCCAGTTGTATTTCAACATGCGATCGTGCAGCAGCTTCACCATTCTCTGCATCAGGTCTTGAGCCGTGGGCGCGGCCGCGGCAAGCTCACTGACTTCGTTGCGGACTTCCTCCATCCGGCTGGCAACTGGCATAAGAAAAATCTTACCTTACGCCGGGCGATTTGTGAGTTGGGAACCGGGAACTCCGGTAATCTGCCGGATTCCTTTCGTGCACGCAACATTTGAACCCCGAAAATGTTCGGGATGGATGGCGAAGGTCAGCCCATCCAGGCCCAGAAGCAGCGTGGGCGCAGGCGTATTGAGATATTCGTCGCGGATGCAGAATACGCGTCCGGCCCGGGCCGCCGTGATTTGCTGCCAGCATCTGCCGGCCATGATTTTTTCCAGGGGCACGCGATCCCCCGCGCCACACCACGCGGCAATGATCACCTCCGGGTCAAGTCGGGCGACTTCTTCCGCAGAAATCTGGCGCCCGGGCTCACCCAGGAAGTTTCCGCCCGCGGCCTCCACCAACTCAGCCACCCACGGTTGGGACGCGATCAGCGGCTTGCCCCATTCCTCGCAGAATACTCGAGGGCGGGGCAGGTGAGCGGTCGAAGCCTGAACTTCTTCAATACGGTGTTGCATTGCTGCGATGACTTCCTCTCCGCGCTGGCTGGCGCCCACGGCGCCCGCGATGGTAGCAATATCGGTGTAAATGTCGGCCAGGGTCCTCGGAGCCAGACCCAGAAATCGTGCTCCAGATTTCAGAATCTCGGCCACCGCTTTTTCCTGGTAGGGGACTGCTCCGATCACCAGCTCCGGCCGGGCCGCGACAATCTCTTCTGTATTTGCCGTCCATGAATCGGCAAGGATCGCCCGCGACGATTGCGCCACTTCCGGAACCACATCTGCGCAGTACTTCGTGCATGCCACCACCCGGTCGAGTTCGCCGATCGCTGCCAGGATCACCGTTGCGCTGGGTTGCAGGCAGACGATGCGACGAACTGTGTGAGAGGCAGGCATGACGCGGCTAGGGCTTAAGCTGTTTCAAGGCCGCAGAAAGCGCGTCCAGGGCCAGCTGTGCGGCGTGAGTTGAGGCCTGAGGCAGGCCGCCGACCGCAGCGATTAAGCCTTCGCGGTGCCGCACTACGGCTCGCGCCTCGTCCACGGTCTTCCCCGCAATCATTTCTGTGAGCGCCGAAGCACACGCCATCGAGGGGACGCATCCCTTGGCCTTGAATCTGATTTCCGCAACGCGCCCGGCTTCAGTCTTCAGACTCAGGCGCAGCACATCTCCGCAGACCGGATTTTCAATCTCTGCGGTCGCATCCGCATCTGCTAGATCGCCCGCGTTGCGCGGATTCTGAAAATGGTCCAGGAGCTGCGCCGAGTACATATGGCTTTGATTGTAATGGTCCGGGTGCAACGGCTGGAGTTTGCGCCAGCGTTCCTCAGTTGCGGGGTCGAGTGCCGTCAGGAAAATACACTGTCCAGCCGCGTTCCCGAGCCAACGTTTCGAGATCCGGATTCGGGTTTACGGCGAAACCGTGACTGGCCATAGCCAGCATTTCGGCATCCCAGCGCGAATTGCCGAACGCGGCGTCCACATTTTTCTTCGCGACTTCACGCAGGGCAGTAACTTTGCCTGCACCGGAGGGGATTCGTATGAGGCGGTCTGTGATGAGGTCGTCCCTGGTTTCGATGGCAGTGGCCAGAATACGATTCTCGGGTATGCCGAACCGTTTCATCCCGGCGCGGATCACCCATTCATTGGAAGAAGAAACCGCCCACACCTCGCATCCCGCCGCACGCAGCTGCTGTACCAGTTCGCGCAGTTCGGGAAAAATCTGGCCGGGAAAGGCATGATTGAAAAACTCCTCCGCCGCCTCCATCAGCGCAGATTCGCGCAGTCCGCGATGCATAGTCACCATCTCGCCGCACATGTCGTCTTCGCTCACTTTGCCCGCTTTGTAGTCGGCGTAGCGTGCCCGCATGCTGCCACCGATTTCCGCGGAGACGATTCCTTTCTTGATCTCCCAGTCAAAGAAAGTTTCCCCGGAATCGCCAGACCAAAGCGTGCCATCACAGTCGAACGCTGCTACCAGCGGCCGCAAGCGCAGGACAGAATCGAGAAAAAGAGAAATCGAGTCGGGCATGAATTGTCTTGTCTTTCGGATTGCAGACTGAAACAAGAACACTCAAAGATAAAGCGTAGTTGTTGAAACCGCCAAATAATCCAACGTAGCGCCGCCGTCCCGGCGGCTGTCAGGCGGGCGTCCCCGCCCGCCTCGCTGAGAGCGAGACGCTCTCAACAATTTCAGGAATGTCCTTGGAGTGGTGGGAGGAGCACTCCAGCGGTCAGGCCTTACAACGATAAAGTCGCAAGCTTCGCGTAATCTTCCGGCGTGTTGATATTCACAGCCACGAGGGGATCGTCCACGGGAACATACACAATGTGCGCCTGATGCGCGTGCTCAATGTCTCGTGCCGTGGCACCCGGCGCGGCCTGCAGAAAGGCTTCCATCAACTCCCGGCCCGCGACGTAGGGATGCCCGTGTGTGCCCGAGAATTCCGGAACCACCGCCCACACGCCGTTTCCGGCAGCCTCAAAAGCTTCACGGAGAATCTGAATGGTCGCCGACTTTGCCGGAGGCCGGTCGACCAGCGTAATCATGGCGGCATCACGTCCGCGGTTGAGAACCTCATGCAGTCCGATTTGCAGGGAACTGAACTGGCCCCGGTCCGGGTCGGGATTGACCACGATCGACGCGCCTTCCGCGTATGCCACCGGCGCGACTGCGGCTTCGTTCTTGCCCGCCACCACCACGATGAAGTCGGTGGAGAGCGAGAGCGACCGGATGGCGGCGGACAGAAAAGTGTTCTTCGATGGAGGCTGCCCCGCCATCGCTGGAGGCCAGGGCAGCAATGCCTTGTCCGCGCCCATGCGCGAGGATTCGCCGGCGGCCAGGATCACTCCAGCGAAGCTCGCGGCCCGAGACATGCCACGGACAATAGCAGAAAGGCAGGGGAAAGTCAGTGAGCCGGAGACCATGCCGCGGGAGTCCCGGAAGAACTAGGTCAGAATTAAAGATGAATGAAGCTCAGGAGAATGAAGCTCAGAAATCAGAGATTCGGTTCGCCCTCTTCCATCGCTTCCGCGACGCCAGCGGAGTCTCCGCTCGGCTCCTGCTGCGCCACCTTGAACCAGCTCATATGAGGCAGCGCGGCCGAAGCGTGCCGTCGCACCGCAATCAACTCCGCGGTAATCGCGACCGCAATCTCCTCGGGAGTAATGGCGCCGATGTCGAGGCCAACCGGAGAGTAAACGCGCTCAAACAAATGCGCCGGGATGCCTTCGTTCTTCAGCGCCTTGAAAATCTCGATGACCTTGCGCTTCGACCCAATCATGCCCACATAGCGGGCGCGCGTTTGCACTGCCCAGCGCAGCACCCGCATGTCGTCGCGATGTCCGCGCGTCACGATCACGATGCTCGAGGATTCGTTGGGATCGAGCTTCCGCGTGGCCTCCTCGAAATCCAGCGCGTGCACTTCCTTGGCCAAGGGAAAGCGTTCTTTGGTGGCATAAGACGACCGGTCGTCCGCGACAATCACATCGAATCCTGCGTTCGCAGCCGTCTGGCAAAGATTTACGGCTACGTGACCTGCGCCGAAAACATAAAGTAACGCTGGAGGTAATACCGGCTCCACAAACACCTCCAGGGTCCCGCCGCAAACCAGTCCGGTATCGTACTTGGGATCCTGATTCAGGTCGAACGTGAGCGTGCGCGGCTTCTCCGATTCCATGACCTCGCGCGCCGCCTGCCAGACGTCAGCCTCAACGCAACCGCCCCCGATTGTCCCGGCAATCGAGCCGTCGTCGCGTACCAGCATCTTCGCCGTCTTGAACGAAGGAATCGATCCGCGCACATTGACGATGGTAGCGACGGCCCCGCGCCGTCCCTCGCGCCGAAGCTGCACGATTTGTTCGTAGATGTCCATGAAAGATGGGCGACAACAGTCTGATTATCAGGCGGTTAACAGCAGGGAGTCAAACGCCAAACGAATCCGCCGAACATCGCCTGTGTCCTGACGATCAGCCCTAAGTGAGACCGGATAAGGAGGCGTCATCCCGAGCGCAGCCGTTCTTCAGGCGGAGCGAGGGATCTCGGACGAATCCGCCGCTGCGCCCGTGGACTCTGGATCAGCATGTTTGTGGTAGCGTCGAGGCAACAGGAGAGTTCCCATGAAAGCCGTTCGCATTCATCAATTCGGTGGTCCCGAAGTTCTCACCTACGAAGACGTCCCCGACCCTCAGCCGCGCAAAGACGAAGTGCTGGTCCGCGTCCGCGCCTGCTCGCTCAATCATCTCGACGTGTGGGTACGCAAAGGATTGCCTGGTGTGAAACTGCCCCACATTCTCGGCAGCGACGTAGCCGGAGAAATCGTCGATGTAGGCGAGTACGTCGCCGCGTTCCAGACCGGGGCGTTCAAGACCGGGCAACGCGTGTTGCTCGCGCCCATGCATTTCTGCGGACACTGCGCCAAGTGCCTCGCCGGCCTGCAGAACGAGTGCCGCGAATTTACCGTCCTCGGCAACGCGGTCGATGGCGGCAACTGCGAGCTGATCGCCGTCCCCGCGGCAAATGTAGTTCCCATCCCCGACTCGCTCGATTTCAACCAGGCGGCCAGCGTCCCCCTCGTCTTCGTTACCGCGTGGCATATGCTGGTCACGCGCGCGGCAATCCGTCCTGGGCAAACCGTGCTGGTGCTGGGAGCGAGTTCCGGCGTCGGCATTGCCGCCATCCAGATTGCCAAGCTGTTCCAATGCCGCGTGATCACCACCGCCGGCGACGAAACCAAACTGGAGAAAGCGCGCGCCCTCGGCGCGGATTTCGGCATCAACCACTACCAGCAGAAAATTTCCGACGAAGTCCGCAAGATCACGAGCAAAGCCGGCGTGGATATCGTAGTCGAACACGTAGGCGCCGCTACCTGGGACGAAAGCGTGAAGTCACTGAAATCAAGCGGCACCCTGGTCACCTGCGGCGCCACCACCGGCCCCGAAGTGAAGATCGATCTCCGCCATCTCTTCGCGCGCCAGTTGTCGCTGCTCGGCTCCTACATGGGGACCATGGCCGATCTGCACGAAGTTCTCGGCCACGTTTTCGCCGGCCGGCTGAAGCCAGTATTAGATCGCACATTCCCGCTCAAGGACCTCCGCGCCGCCCACGAGTACCTCGAGAAAAGCCGCATGTTCGGCAAAGTGGTCGTGAACCCGTAGAACTGGCGGGGCCACATCGAATCGATGAGCGCTATGGGGATATTACGCCAATCATCACGAGAGAGTCGCCTTGTGGTCTTCGCCTGCCTCGTGAATCGGCGCATAATTAGGGGAAGATTCATGTGTTTCAGGCATTTAGGCAATCCGCAATTTCCTTCTTTATCAAGTACCCTCCCAAGAAAGACACGAAACCAAACCATGCGGCTAAGCTGCCGACGACGAAAACGATGGCGCCCCCTGGCTCTGGCATGGCCGCTGCCGCGAAGCCGCAGCTGCAGAAGGACAAAGCTACCCACAGAAATGCTCTGATCCTGTTTACTTGAACGATAACCCCTGTAAGACCGCTCTTGTCCGACTGGCATCGTATATCGACGCCACTGATATATGTAAATGGATTCAGGCCGAACCAATTCCGATTGCTGTAGAGAGTTCGTTGAAAACTGAGCAGCACAATCGGCGTACTTGTCGAAACGACGGAGAGACCTTCAGTCCTATATCGCACCCCCGCTTTTGTCAAAAGGTCTCCGACTCGCGCAATCGCCGTTTCCGCGGACAACCGGGTGCTGAGTATGTAGGTCTTAGGTTTCATCAAATTTGTAGAGATGTAGTTCGTTTTCTCGTCGGCGGGTAGCCCCACCCTTAATTCTCCAATTATCGCGTGCATCGGCAACGAGCGCAGATGACTGACGTAATCGGTCATTACCCTCAAAACCTCGCCCACGGCCGCAGCGCTTCGTGCCCACTGTGGTTTAGAATAACCCCATGGCTCCCGAGCTCAATTTCGGCCCCTACATCGATGTAGAAAACGGCAAGAAAGTCGTCAAGGACTTAACCTTCGGCAATCCCACGCCCGAGGGCGTCATCCTCACCACGCTCGATGCCACGGTCAACTGGATGCGCAAGAGTTCCATCTGGCCCATGACGTTCGGCCTGGCCTGCTGTGCCATTGAAATGATGTCGATGGGTGCGGCTCGCTTCGACATTGCCCGCTTCGGCGCCGAAGTGTTTCGTCCCTCGCCGCGGCAGAGCGATCTCATGATCATCGCCGGCCGCGTGTCCAACAAAATGGCGCCCGTCATCCGCCAGCTGTGGGAACAGATGCCCGAGCCCAAGTGGGTACTCTCCATGGGAGCCTGCGCCACCTCCGGCGGCGTCTTCAATAACTACGCCCTGGTGCAGAGCGTGAACCAGGTCATCCCGGTCGATATCTACGTCCCCGGCTGCCCGCCGCGTCCCGAGCAGCTGATCTACGCCATCACGCTCCTGCAGGAAAAAATTCAGAAAGAGCGCGGGACCATCAAGAAAGCGTTGAACCTGACTTAGCCTATCTTGCGCAGACGCGTTGGCAATATGCCCGCCGCGAGCGGCATCTTCGGTAGTGGCTCATTTTGAATTTCTGGTGGCATCTTCGCTCGTCAATGGCGTCATCCTGAGCGTAGCCGTTCTTCAGGCGGAGCGAAGGATCTCCGCTACGACGCTGTGGCCGCGGGAGATCCCTCGGCCCGCTGGTAAAAACGCGGGCTCTTCGGGATGACGATTTGTGAGATTCAGAGGTCAAACTGAGCCACTACCGCATCCTCGCTTCGATAGTTTTGAATCGGTTGAACCAGATTAAATCCCAGGCCGCAATTTTTCTGTTATAGAGTGTCCGCATGGAAGACTCGCTGAAGGCCAACCTCAGGGTGATCGCCCTTGGTGCGGCGACAGGAATCGTCTACGGCCTCGCAGTCCGTTACGGCGCACAGGTCTTCCATAACAGCCAAGTGTTCGTGGTCATGACCCTGGGCTTCATGCTATTTCTGCCCTTGGCCATGGGATTTGTCACGATTTTTGTGATGGAACGCCGCCGTGCTCAGTCGGTCTGGATGTGGTTCCTTTTTCCTTGGGTCCCCGTGGCGGCCGGGGAAGTGGCAATGATGGCTGCCGATTGGGAGGGCACGATTTGCATCGTGATGTTCACGCCATCGCTTTGGTAGCGTCGACCATAGGTGGCGTGGCCGCCGGCCTGATCGTTCGTCACACTCGTTCAAGTCGGTCGAAAGGCGCCACCCTGGCCTGTGTCATGTGCCTGCCCTTGCTGCTGAGCCCCTTCGAGTCCCGTTTTCTTACGCAGCGGGAATTGCGCACCGTCGAGAACGTCATCGATATTCAGGCGTCTCCGGCCACCGTCTGGCTCAACATTGAACGAGTTCCACGCATCGCCACCAGCGAACTTCAGCCCTCATGGAGCCATTCCATCGGCTTTCCCGATCCGGTCGAAGCCACGCTCTCCGCCGAAGGGATCGGCGGAGTCCGCCATGCAACATTTCAAGGCGGCGTGCTGTTTATCGAAACCATCGATGCCTGGGACCCGGATCGCCGCCTCGGTTTCTCCATCCGCGCTCAGACGGATCAGATTCCTCCAACAACCTTCGATGAACACGTCACCGTCGGAGGTAAATACTTCGATGTGCTGCACGGCGAGTACCTGCTGGAACCTCTTTCCAACGGGCGAACCCGCCTCCATCTGACCAGCCGGTCACGCGTGTCCACCGACTTCAACTGGTACGCACACCTGTGGACCGACGCGGTGATGAACGACCTGCAACAAAGAATTCTGTTTGTAGTCAAGAACCGGTCGGAGGCAACTCATCGGCGCCCGGAATCCAGCTAAGAACGCGTCAATCATGTCTTCGCCCGCGCCGGTCCAACAGCGTTATAATGTCCGCAACCAGCGCGTCGGGGTGGTTATGCAGGCTTCCCGAAGTTCGGCTCTCTTTCCGGTCTTTCTAGTTTTCCTGACGTCGGTTCTTGCCTTCGGCCAAACCCAATCTTCCGGACAGCCCTCGGCATCCGAAGCGAGTCTCCCGCCGCCTTCCAAGTCCCACGCTCCGCGCATGTCGAAGCAAACGCGCCTGGAGATCATACGCGACTTCGAGACGCAGCTTTTCTACGCGCGCACTGCGTTTCCCCTGGGCGCCAAGGGGCTCAAGCTGAAAGACGGCACAATCTCGCCCAACGGTGAGCAGATGCGGCAACAACTCGCCCTCTGGGGACCGGCGATCAGAGCAGGCGACCCCGCTCACATCTCGTTTGTGCAAATCAAAGAAGACCACATCCATTTTGAAATCAACGGTGGACCGGTGCGCCGCAAGAAGTGGTATCAGCACATCGAAGTCTCCGGCACCGGCGGTACTCCCGTGAACACCGGCGCCAACCAGACGATCGACAATCCCCACGGATCGTTTGTGGATTTGTGCTTCGACCACTACGTTCCCGAACTCACGGCGCGGGAAGTGCGCGATTTACTCACTCCCGTGCTCGACTTCAAAGCGCAAAACAAAGAGGAAGCCTATCTCGATACCCTCCCGCCCAAAGTGAAGGCCGCGATCCAGGCCCACCATGTGCTGGTCGGGATGAATCCGGAAATGGTTCTACACGCCAAAGGCAAGCCGCCCAAGAAGGTTCGCGAGAAGGACGGCGAGACCGATTACGAAGAATGGATCTACGGCGAGCCGCCCCAGGATGTGGATTTCGTCCGCATCGTAGGCGACGAAGTGGTTCGCGTCGAGACCATGAAAGTCGGTGGCCAGAAAATTGTCCGCACCGAGAGGGAAGTGATTCTCGACAAGCCCGAGAAAGAAGCCAAACAGGAACCGTCCGAGCCCACGCCCAGCGCTCCCAGCCTGCGCCGTCCCGGCGAAGCCTCCGAAGACGTCCCCAAGCCCGCCGACGGGGCTAATCCCATGCCCCCGATGGCGCCTCCCGACGCGCCCCAATCCCCCGGCGGCCCCGGTGACCTGGTCGCTGCGAGCCGCTAAGCGGTAGCGCCGCCGTCCCGGCGGCTGTCGGGGGGGCGTCCCGCCCGCCCACGTTTCCCTTTCAACCCCGCTGGCGGGCTTCATCCACCGCTCTACGTCCAGCGAAACAACCGCAGCGCCAGCAGAAACGAAATCCCGCCCCACAGTGCCATCACCAGCAACCGCGGCCATTGCTGTAGCAGCGGCGTACCTTCCAGAATGCTGGCGCGCAGCGCGTCGTTCAAGGCGGTGAGGGGAAGCGCCTTAATCAGTGGTTGAATGATCGCCGGAAACCGTTCATACGAGAAGAACACTCCGGAAAAAATCCACATCGGCATCATCACCAAATTGATGAGGCCGCTAACCGACTCGATTTTCTGCGCGCGGCAGGCGGTCAGCAGGCCGACACCGCCGAAGGTAAGCGACCCAACCCCGGCCAGCAGCGCGATGGAGAACACCGACCCCAGAACCCGCATGTGAAAGAAGATGGCTCCGAAAGCCAGCAGCAATCCGACTTCGATGATCATCAGGATCAGCCGGCTCGAAGCCAGAGCCAGCAGAAAATCTCCGCGCCGCATGGGCGTGCCCACAAACCGCTTCAGCAGTTTGCGCTGCCGCATATCAACCAGCGCGAACCCAATGCCCCACATGCCGGAGTTCATCAGGTTCATGCCAAGCAATCCGGGAATCAGAAAGTCAATGTAGCGCGATCCTGGTTCTGATGAAGTCACCACCGTGGTGGCCACGGGATCTTTGCGGCCGGCGGCGGATTGCAGCGCGTCGTTGACTTTCGTTCGTGCCAACACGCACTCGGGCCGGGCCGGATCGTAAAGGTACTGCAGCCCTCCCTTGCCATCGGGCTCGATCACGAGATCAAACTTGCCCAGACGCAGACCATTGCGGGCGTCGTCGCTGCTTTCGACCTTGATCTTGAACGACGCGTGCTGCGGCGAGCGCGCGAGCAGAGCCGCCGCATCATCCGAACCCGCGCCCTGCACAATGCCCACCGGCACCGCGTCCTCCGGCTTGTTGCGGAACGCGATCCCCAACCCCAGAGCCAGCAACAGCGGAAAAATAAATACCCAGAACACCACCTCCGGCTCGCGCTTCAGCTCCAGCATGCGCGCCATCAGCAGATGCCTGTAGCCCGACCACCGCCCGTTCCGCCTAGGCAGACTGGCCGGCGGCGTCTTCCCCGCAACCGGCATTTCCTGAGCCACACTCATAAACGTAATCCCGCAATCAAAGAAGAAATAAGCCGTACCCTGTGATTCCCTGTGCCCCCTGTGGTTAAGCTTTTTTCACTCCTCCCGCAAATGCCGTCCCGTGAGCCGCACGAAAACATCCTCCAGGCTAGCCTGCCGCGTAGTCAGATGCTGCAATTCAGTTCCTTGTTTGTCGATGGCCTCCAGCAGCGCGGGAATCGTCAAATGCGGCTGCTTCACGTTCAACGCCACCAGCCCGTTATCCTGGCGGACAGACTCCACGCTCGGCAGCCCGCGCCACGCGTCATTTTCCGTTCCGGCGGCAGCGCCGCCAGCGCCCGCATGTTCACTCACGGCGAACTCCACCACATGATGTCCGCCCAGCCGATCGATCAAGTCCGCGGGCGAACCCTCGGCGATGATCTGCCCGTGATCCACGATGGCCAGTCGGTCGCACAGCCGCTCAGCCTCGTCCATATAGTGCGTGGTCAGCAGCACGGTGCCGCCGCCGCGTTGGAAGGCGCGAATAATATCCCACAACTGCCGCCGGCTCTGCGGATCGAGCCCGGTAGTAGGCTCGTCCAGAAAAAGAATCTTCGGATTGCACACCAGCGCCGTCGCCACCGCCAGCCGCTGCTTCTGCCCGCCCGAAAGTTTGCCCACCCAGGAATCCGCCTTCTCGGTGAGCTGCAACTGTTCAAGCACTTCATCGGAGGAGCGCGGCTCACGATAGAAACTGGCAAACAGTTCGATGGTCTCGCGCACCGAGAGTTTTTCCGAGAGCCGCGTTTCCTGCAGCGAGATGCCCAGCCACTCGCGCATTTCGCGCTCATTCTCCGTCCAGCTGTGCCCGAAAATCGAAACCTGCCCCGAGGTCGGTTGCAATAGCCCTTCAAGAATCTCGATGGTCGTGGTTTTGCCCGCCCCGTTCGGACCGAGCAGCCCGAAACATTCTCCCGCCTGGATTTCCAGATTCAACCCGCGCACGGCCTCCACCTTGCCGTCGTAAGTCTTGCGCAGGTCGCGGCATTGAATGGCTACAGGCATCGTGTGATTTTACCGGAACGCTTCGATTGTGTGGAGCGGGCACTCTTGCCCGCTGCTTTTGACCTTTGTCAGCCACAAACCCACTCCTGCTAAAATACCCCGCATCGCCGGTTCAGTCTCCGGCATCTTCTTCTCATGCGCACTCCCAAGCGCGGCTTCACTTGACGGCGTTCCCTCTAA
>Ga0209415_10016656_pt1 | contig 11781 bp, 9 predicted proteins | sample PeaSoiSIISIP2007_FD_187696 | JGI IMG/M metagenome (GOLD analysis project Ga0209415, IMG submission 187696) | Peat soil microbial communities from Weissenstadt, Germany - SII-SIP-2007 (SPAdes) (version 2) | ecosystem: Environmental > Terrestrial > Soil > Wetlands > Peat | place: Germany... | reverse complement strand
GCCCAGATGCGTCTGCAGCAGATCGAAAACCAGATCAGCATCGAGGTCCGCAACGCCCAGTTCGGAGTCGAACAGAACCGCGCCAGTGTCGCCTCCGCCAAAGCTGCGGTGGACTACGCCAGGCAGTCACTCGATGCCGAGCAGAAAAAGTATCAGTTTGGCACTTCGACCACAACCCTGGTCCTCCAGGCGCAGAGTGCATTGGCCACGGCCGAGTCCACTTTGTTATCAGCTATGGCGTACTATGTGAAGTCGCGCATCGAACTCGAGCGCGCTGTCGGCGACACACTCGACCGGGTCGGCATCAGCATCGACGACGCAGCCCGCGGCCAGGTCACCCGCATGCCCAACGTGCCCTACGTCGCGCCGCGGAAAGATTTGCCGTCGAACCAACCGCAGCAGCAGTAAAAACAGCCCAACAAACCTGTGGGCGCGGCCGCCAGCCGCGCCCATATTTCTGCCTAACAATTCTTTACAATTCACTGTCCTGTGAGCTTCATCAACTACCGCTAAGATGAAGTGACGTAATTGCTTTTTTCGCATCCAAGTTTATTTCGCGCGAAAGCGTGCGCTGCTCTTACGCAAGGAGACAACTCATGTCTTTGCCTCGTTCCATTTTTGCCGTGCTGCCGGGCGCAGTCCGCCAGGTGTTCGTCATTCTTCTTACTTTAGCGATCGTGCCAATGGCTTTGCCAGCGCAAGATGCTCCGGCCCAGCCGCCGGCTGCGCCCCAGCCGGCAAAGGCCCAGCCATTCCATCTGGAGGACTATTCCCAACCGCGCTCGTCGTTCCCCCATGTTTTGCAGCCTTACACTCCGCGCGCGGTCGACCAGCCCAATCTGGGCAATTCGCCGCGGATCGATGCGCTTATGCACGACGGGAAGATTTACCTCTCCATCAACGACGCCGTCGCGCTCACCCTGGAAAACAATCTCGATCTCGACATCGCCCGCTATAACCTGAATATCGCCGAAGCGGATTTGTTGCGCGCAAAATCGGGAGCCAACATTCTCGGCGTCAATACCGGCATCGTGCAGAACACTCCCGGCGGCGGCGTTGGCGGGCTGGGAGGAACCGTCGGCTCGGGCACGGGAGGAACCACCGTTGCGGCAGGCGGCGCCGGAACTGGCACCAACGGCCTGGTGAACTCCACGCTCGGTATTGGATCGACCATCACCAGTTTCGACCCGCAAGTCACCGGCACCCTGCAGCTCGACAAGAACGACACGATCTCCAGCAGCGCCATCAGCCCCGCCCTCGGCGGCATTCTCGCGCAGAACACCTATACCGGAAATTTCGCCTACACCCAGGGCCTGCAGTGGGGCACGGTTCTGACCGCCGGCTTCAACAACACCCACGTCACCAGCAACAGCCTCATCGCCCTGCTCACGCCCCAGTTGGGCTCGAACTTCCAGTTCAAGGTCACGCAGAACTTATTGCAGGGCTTCGGCTCGCTGCCAAACACCCGCTTCATTCGCATCGCCAAGAACAACCGCGAAATTTCCGACGTCGCCTTCCGCCTGCAGATCATCACCACCATCGACCAGGTCGAGAACATGTATTGGGACCTGGTCTATGCCTTCGAGAACGTGCGCGTGCAGCAGGAAGCCCTCACCTACGCCCAGAAAGCGCTGAGCGACGCGCAGCGGCAGGCGCAGGTCGGCACGGTCGCGCCGATTCAGGTGGTCAGCGCGGAAAGCGCCGCCGCCACCGGCCAGCAGAAGCTGATCGTTGCCCAGAACAATCTGCAGCTCCAGCAGTTGCTCATGAAGAATGCCCTTAGCCGCAGCATCGAAGACCCGATTCTCGCGGAAGCCGACGTCGTTCCGACCTCCACCATGCAGTTACCACAGCAAGAACCAGTCACCCCCATCCAGGACCTGATCGATGACGCCCTGCGCCACCGCGCTGAGCTGGTGGAATCGCGCATCGATCTGCAATCCCGCGACATCAGCAGCAAAGCCGTGCGCAACGCCATGCTGCCTACGCTGGATGCCTTCGCGTACTACGGAGGTTCCGGCCTTGGCGGAGACGTGAACGTTCAGTGCAAGTCCAACGGCAGCTCATGTCCACCCCCGCCTGTATTTGGAGGCGCCAATTCGGTAGGGTACGGCAGCACGTTGAACCAACTCGTCAACGGCACCGCACCTGACAAGGGCATCGGCCTTTCGCTCACCATTCCACTGCGTAACCGCCAAGCCCAGGCCAACCAGGTGCGCGCCGAACTCGAATACCGGCAAGCGCAAGTGCGCGAGCACCAGCTCGAAAACCAGGTGCGCATCGAAGTGCGCAACGCCCAGTTTGATGTGAAGCAGAACCGCGCCGCGGTGCAGGCGGCGCAGTCCGCCGTGGACCTCGCGCGCCAGACCTTCGACGCCGATCAGCAGAAATTGAAAGTCGGACTCACCACACAGACTGCCATCCTGCAGGACGCTTCCGTTTTGACCACCTCGGAATCGAACCTGGTTTCGGCCAAGGCTGCCTACGAAAAATCGCGCATCGAACTCGATCGCGCCACCGGATTGCTGCTCGATCACGCCGGCATCGACATCACCGACGCCACCCGAGGCCAGGTCAGCAAACTGCCAAACGTGCCATATGTGGCCCCGCGCCAGGATGCCACGCCCGCCACGCAGCCGCCACCAGCCGCGCAGCCATGACGTAAGACTGCGTGGGGATGCGCTTGCGTGGGAACGGGCTTGTTTGGGGACGGGCGCCTCGCCCGTCCGCGCCGAGCAAAGCTCGGCAGTGTTCCTGGGAAGACCCCCGAAAAATTTCCCGCCCGCCGCCGAGCGTGTATCCTTTCCTTCCGTGACTCTCTCGATTGTCATCATCACCTACAACGAGGAATCGAACCTCGGCCGCACGCTCGCAAGCGTGAAGCCGCTGGTGCGCGACGACAAAGGAGAAATCATCGTCGTCGATTCCGGCTCGACCGACCGCACCGTGGAGATCGCGAAGTCCTTCGGCGCAAAAGTATTCGTCGAGGAATGGAAAGGCTACGCCGCGCAAAAGAATTCTGCGATCGACAAGGCGACCGGAGAATACATCCTCTCGCTCGACGCGGACGAGGAAGTCAGCCCCGATCTCTCTGAGGAGATACAGCGCACGGTGCAGTACCCGCCTGCGGTTCACAAGATCGTGCAGAAAACACCGGACGGACATCTTGCGCCCATCTATATCGACGGGTTCTGGATGCCTCGGCAAAACCACTTCCTCGGTCGTTGGATCAGGCACGGCGGATTCTGGCCTGATCGCAAACTCAGGCTGTTCCGGCGTGGCACAGGACGTTTCAAGGAAACACCGGTTCACGAAACCTTAGAAGTCCAGGAATACCGAAAGGGCGGAGTTACCATAACCCCCCGCCGCCTCCGTGGCGCTCTCATCCACCACTCCTATCCCACGCTCTCCGACTACATCGAGCACATGAACCGCTACTCGTCGCTGGGTGCGGAGATGGTCGTGGCGAAAAGCAACGGCAAGGTCCGGTTCAGCCCGATCAACATCGTCCTGCGCCCGCTGGCGACGTTCCTCTACAACTATTTCTTCCGCCTCGGCTTCCTCGACGGTCGCGAAGGCCTGCTGCTGCACCTCTACCACGCGGTCTATGTTTCGTGGAAATACGCCAAGGCATGGGAACTCTCCCGCAAGACCCGTTGAATTTCAAATCAAAAGCATCCAGAAAAGGTTGTCATCCTGAGCGGAGTGACTGGTTCGCGAATGCGAACCAGTCACGGAGTCGAAGGACCCCTATGGCTCGCTACGAACAAGAGCCTTTCCGGGAGTTTTCAGACAGAGCCGTGCAACAACGCCTTGAGTTCCCGGAATCGTGCCGGACTCGCAGGGATCCTTCGACTGCGTGGGAAGTTCGTGTTCGCGAACTTCCCACTTCGCTCAGGATGACAATCGTGCCCTGACCGACCGGTCGTTCCGAACTCACGCTCTCGCCTTGCCCTGCCGCCCGCGCTTCCCTATGATCGAAGCAGAACACTAGGGTTCGCATGCCGGAAAAGAAGCCATCGAAATCACGAGTCGCCGAAAATCCGCTCGCCGACGTCTTCGAAAACCGCCATCCCTCCGACGCCGAGAAAAAATGGGCGGAAACGACCCTCGCTCCCACGCTCGAAAAGGCTTCCGAGAAGCCCATCGGCTCCCCCACCGGAGTCAATCTCGACCAGCAAGGCCACGCCCGCTTCACCACCATTTCCGGCGTCCCCGTGCGCCGGCTCTACACGCAAGCCGATCTCCCCGAGGACTGGAGCGAAGAAAAATATCTCGGCTATCCCGGCCAGCCGCCGTTCACCCGCGGCATTCATGCCACCGGATATCGCGGCAAGCTCTACACCATGCGCCAGTTCTCCGGCTTCGCCTCCCCCGAGGAAACCAACCAGCGCTACAAATATTTGCTCGAGCACGGCGGCAGCGGGCTTTCCGTAGCCTTCGATCTGCCCACGCTGATGGGCTACGACTCCGATCATCCGGCCAGCGAAGGTGAGGTGGGCAAGTGCGGTGTGGCCATCGATTCGCTCGAAGACATGGAGATTCTGTTCAGCGGTATCGATCTCGAAAAGACTACGGTTTCCATGACCATCAATTCGCCTGCCTCGGTGCTCTGGGCCATGTATCTGGTGGTTGCAGAAAAACAGGGCGCCGACTGGAAGAAGATTTCCGGCACCATCCAAAACGACATTCTCAAGGAATACATCGCGCAAAAGGAATACATCTATCCTCCGGCGCAGTCGATGCGGCTGGTGATCGACACCTTCGAGTTCGGTTCGAAGTTCACGCCGCGCTTCAACACGATTTCGATCAGCGGGTACCACATTCGCGAAGCCGGTTCCACCGCATTGCAGGAACTGGCGTTTACGTTGTACGACGGCGTGGAATATGTGGAATGGGCGCGCCGCCGCGGACTCGACGTCGACGAGTTCGGACCCCGCCTCAGTTTTTTCTTTAATGCGCACAACGACTTCTTCGAAGAGATCGCCAAGTACCGCGCCGCGCGCAAGATTTGGTACCGCGTGATGAAAGACCGGTTCGACGCCAAAAACCCGCGCACATGGCTGATGCGCTTCCACACCCAGACGGCGGGCGTATCGCTCCCCGCGCAGCAACCCATGAACAACATTGCGCGCGTCGCGCTGCAGGCGCTTGCTGCAGTGCTGGGCGGAACCCAGTCGCTGCACACCGATTCTTACGACGAAGCCCTCGCTCTGCCCACCGAAGAAGCTGCGCGCATCGCGCTGCGTACGCAGCAAATCATCGCCTACGAATCTGGCGTCGCGCAGACCGTCGATCCCCTGGGCGGGTCTTATTTTTTGGAAACCTTAACGCTGGCAATGGAGGACGGCGCCTTCGATTACTTCGGCAAACTCGATGCCATGGGCGGCATGGTCAAGGCTATCGACCGCGGCTATCCCCAGAAAGAAATCGCCGAGGCATCCTACCAGTACCAACGCGCCGCCGAAGCGAAGGAGAAAGTCGTCGTCGGCGTCAATGAATTCGTGATCGAGGAAGAGTCGCCGCACATCCTCTACATCGGCGAGACCGTGGCCTGCCAGCAGACTGCCAAGCTGAAAGCACTACGCGCGCGCCGCTCCAACGAAGAAGTGCAGCGCCGCCTCGAAGCTCTGAAAAAAGCTGCAGCCCAGGAACCGGAGGTTGGATCGCAGACGTTGGCACACGGCATTTCCGCCGCCAACACCATGCCTTACATCGTGGACGCGGTCCGCGCTTATGCCACGGTCGGCGAGATCTGCGAGGCACTGCGGGCTGTCTACGGCACCTACACGGAAGTGAGCATCACGTAAAGCTGATTGCGCCCGCCCGCATCCACTCTGGTACACTGACGCCGCATGGCAACAACCCGTAGACGGTTCATAGCACAAAGTGCAGGCGCGGCGGCGGGAACGTGGATCATACCTGCCCTCGCGCGCGCGGCGGTAAATTCCGAACCCTCCGTTCAGTTTCCAACAGCGCCCCGAGACCGGATTGCCGTGGCCGCCTATCCCTTCCGTGAGTTCATCGTGGGATGGAAAGACAGCGACAGCAAATCTCCCGGCCTTCCCCCCGCGCAAAGAATGGAATTGAAAGACTTCGCCGCGCACGTCGTGGAGAAATTCAACGTCCACAAGATTGAGCCCTGGAGCCCGGTGTTTCCCTCGACCGAGCCAAAATACCTGGAGCAGTTCCGCACCGCGGTCGAAAAGGCACACTCGGCCGTGGTCGACATCGCCGTCGACGGCGAGTCCAGCCCTTACGCTGCCGATCCCGCCGAACGCCAGAAGTCCATTGCGTCAAGCAAACGTTGGATCGACGTGGGCGCTGCCCTGGGCTCTCCCAGCATTCGCACCCACATTCACCAGTCCAAAGACTCCAAGCCAGATGTCGGGCGGGCGGCCGATTCTCTGCTGCACGTCGCCGACTACGCCCAGGCAAAAAATGTTGTCGTGCACTTCGAGAACGACGATCCAGTCAGTGAAGATCCGTTCTTCATCGTCCAGGTGCTCGACAAGGTCAACAACCTCTGGCTGCGCGCCCTTCCAGATTTCGGCAACTCGCTGGCCGCGCACGATGATGAAGACTTCAACTACCGCGCCATCGACGCCATGTTCGCGCACGCCTACGGCATCTGCCACGTGAAGGACGGCGAACCCGACGCTCACGACAAGCCGGTCCACGTGGACTTGGCAAGAACGTTCGCGATCCTGAAGAAGCACGGCTTCAAGGGATATTGCTCCATGGAATACGACGCCCCCGGCGATCCCTACAAACCCACAGCGGAATTGATCGAGCAAACCCTGAAGTATCTTTCCTAGCCCGCTCCAACGAGATTCGCAGTCGCGCAGTTGAGTCGCGCCGCTGGGATTCTGACGCCCCACATCCTCGTCGGTGTCATCCCGAGCGGAGCCGTACTTCAGGCGAAGAGAGGGATCTCGGGCGCAACCGGACCAATCGCGGGAGCCCTCGTGCGCTGCCACACCGAATTCGTTTTTTCTTCGCCTACCTCAGCCTTTTTGTGGTAAATCTAGAGTCCATGCGAAAAGCCGTCAACCACCTCAAGAGAAGCGATCCCGTGATGCGGGCCGTCATCGAACGCGTCGGCCCCTGTCGCATGCAATTCGATACGCCGGAGTTTCACAACCTGGCCGAGGCCATCGTCTACCAGCAACTGAACGGCAAAGCCGCCGCCACGATTTTCGAACGCTTCGCCGCTCTGGCCGGTGAGCCGCTGACCCCCGAAGGCATTCTCAAGCTGACCGACGAGCAACTGCGCAGTGCCGGCTTGTCGAAACAGAAGTCATCCTATTTGAAGGACTTGTCGGCGAAAACGGGCTCGGGTCTCCTAGATTTTGCGCGCCTGCCGCACCAATCGGACGACGAGGTCATCGAACATCTGACCCAGGTGAAAGGTATCGGCGTCTGGACCGCGCAAATGTTCCTCATGTTCACGCTCAAACGCGAGAACGTTCTACCCACCGGTGATTTCGGCATAAGAATGGCCATCTTCAAGCACTACCTGGATCGGAAGAAGACAAGGCCCGTACAAAAATCCGCGAATAAGAAAAGCGCGGCTTCCGCGAAGAAAACGCGTCCACGAAAAATCAAGCTGCCAACTCCCGAGCAGATGGAAAAGGTCGCCAAAGCATGGGAGCCCTATCGCAGCGTGGCCTGCTGGTATCTGTGGCGAAGCCTCGACATAAAAACCCCTTAGTTAGAAACAGTGAATTCTGGATTCTGACTCTGCATTCCGCATTGCGCCTTCTGGAGCGGCGGACGCCCTCGTCCGCCCGGCCGGCTCCCCGGACGAAGGCGTCCGGGGCTCCATTATTCGCTCCTCGTGTGGTTAAATGATCCCCATGGCCACTGATATCAAGATCCGCGTGCTGGTAGCCAAGCCCGGCCTCGATGGCCATGATCGCGGCGCCAAGGTGATTGCCCGCGCTCTGCGCGACGCCGGTATGGAAGTGATCTACACCGGCCTGCGCCAGACGCCGGAGATGATCGTCAGCGCCGCCCTGCAGGAAGACGTGCAAGTGATCGGCCTGTCGATTCTGTCGGGCGCGCACAATGCCATCGTCCCGCGGGTCATGGATCTTCTCAAGCAAAACAAAATGGACGATGTGCTCGTGCTGGTCGGCGGCATCATTCCCGACCAGGATATCGACGCCCTGAAAAAACTCGGCGTAGCCGCAATCTTTCAGCCCGGCACCGCCATGGACGACATCGTAAAATTCATCCGCGCCAACGTGAAGGGCGCAGGCGTGCCGGCCGCAGGGTAATCGGCCAATTCCAGAACTCAGCCGCGCCAGGTTTTTTCAATTACCAAATTACCCGATTACACAATTACTCAATTCCCCGCATGCCCACCCCGAACTTCACCGCTCTCCGCCAACAACTCGACCGCACCATCGGGCCAGTTCCGTGGTACTGGAAAACCCTTCCGGATTTGCAATCCCACTCCGGCCAGCGTTTCGTCTGGACGCATCACGGCGAAGAAGGCCCCATCGCCTATGTGGTTACGCTCGCCCTAGCGCAGGAACCCGATAAGCCGCGCCTCGCTCTCAACACTTACTGCCGCCCTTTCCTGGTCCCGCCCCACTCCCTTGGTGTCTGGTGCCCGGAGGGACGCAACATTCGTTTGACTTGTTTCGATCCCGACCAGCTCAAGCCATTCGACCTCTCCGAGATCGCCGGATGGTTCAAGCCATCCGCCGACCGCATCTACTCAGCCAGTCCGCCCGTGGCGGACATCGAGATCCCGCTCACGCTGCCTCCCGGCATGCACAAGATCGAAGTTCCGCCCGCACTCGCAACCGTCGACGAACTCATCGTCCCCACCAGCTACAAAGCCATGTCAAACGATGATCCTGCCTTCGCATTGTTCGTCTTCTATTTGCAAGCGGGATTGGTCGAAGTACTGCCGCAGAAATGGTTCACTGGCGCGCAGTACCGCGTAGGCCAGCAATGGATCACCCGTGCCGCCCGCGACTCTGAATCGCACCGCATCTTCGGCGAATGCTTCGGCGTTGGAACCTTCTTGTTGGAAGAAGACGGATGCAGCCTCGCGGAGTGGCTGGACAGAAAGCCCTAGGCTCAAATGGTTCCCCCATTTTTTTCGCTACAGACCTGGGTCCAGGACACGCTGCCCAACGGGCCGAAGAACGGTCACGGCGTCCGGGTGCTGCGCCTTCAGTCCGCGGACGGCACCAACCGACTGACGCGCGCCTGCGTTCTCGCTCTCACAGAGGCTCTGCAAGAGTTGTCCTGGCAGTCAAAACCGTTAAGAATTACCGGACTGGTGCTCACAGGAAATGATCGATTCTTCTCTGCCGGCGCGGACCTAAGGGAAATCGCAGCGCTGAACGGTCCCGCTGCCTGTGAATTCTCCAAGCTGGGACAGGCGCTAATGAACTCGGTCGCAAATTTCCCCGCTCCAGCGTTCGCCGCTGTCTCCGGCTACTGCATGGGCGGAGGACTCGACCTGGCCCTCGCCTGCCGTCATCGAATCGCAGCGCCCAACGCCGTATTCGGACATCGCGGCGCTGCTCTCGGCTTGATTACGGGCTGGGGCGGCACGCAGCGCCTGCCCCGCTTGATTGGCAAAGCGCGTGCCCTTCAAATGTTCGTCGCCGCCGATAAACTTCACGCCGCTGAGGCGCTCCGCATCAGCCTGATCGATGCCATCGCCGACGATCCCGTCGCCGAAGCTGTTCGACGCCTGCAAGCCGTACCTTGAGCGTTGCGCGCCTTCGCTCTGCTGGTATACCGTAATCAGTCTGTTCCTTCATTCCACGACTCATGGCTCAACGCAACGATCCCCCCGCCGCAAACTCGTCCTCAGCCCTGAACCTGCTGACGACCAAAATCGACCCCACTTCTGCCCGCTTCGAAGCCAACATGCGCTTCCTCGCCGATCTCATGTCGCAGGTGCGCAACGAAAGCGAAAAACTCTCCGAGGGCGGCGGCGCCAAAGCCATCGCCAACCAGCACTCCAAGCGGCGGTTGACCGCTCGCGAGAGAATCGACCTGCTCGCCGATCCGGAAACTTTTTTTGAGCTCGGCCTGTACGCCGCCCACGGCATGTACGAAGAGTGGGGAGGAGCCCCTGCCGCTGGCGTAATCACCGGCCTGGCGCGAATCCAGACCCGCCTCGCGATGATCATCGCCAACGACGCCACCGTGAAAGCCGGCGCGTTCTTCCCCATGACTGCGAAGAAAGTAATTCGCGCGCAAAACATCGCGATCGAAAACCGCATCCCCACGATTTATCTGGTCGACTCCGCCGGCGTATTTCTGCCCCTGCAAGAAGATGTCTTCCCCGACACCGACGATTTCGGCCGCGTCTTCCGCAACAATGCCGTTATGTCGGCGATGGGCATTTCTCAGATTGCCGCCATCATGGGCATGTGCGTGGCCGGCGGCGGCTATCTGCCCGTGATGTGCGACCACGTGCTCATGACCGATGGCAGCGGGTTGTTTCTCGCCGGCCCCGCGCTGGTACAGGCTGCCATCGGACAGAAAGTTTCCGCCGAAGATTTGGGCGGTTCGATCATGCACTCCGCCATCAGCGGCACGCTCGACTTCCGCGAGCCCACCGACGAAGCCTGCCTCGCCCGCATTCGCTCCATCGTCGATAAGTGGGGCTACCGCCGCCAGTCTCCCTGGGACCGCCGCAAGCCCGTCGAACCGGCCATGGCAGCGGAGGAAATCTATGGCATCTACGATTCCTCCCCCGCGCGCCCTTATGACATGAAAGAAATTCTCGCGCGCATCCTCGATGCCAGTCGCTTCGACGAATACAAACCCGAATACGGCAAGACCGTGATCTGTGGCTACGGACGCATCGGCGGTTTCGCCGTCGGCATCGTGGCCAACCAGAAACTGCACGCCCAGCAGACCGATCACGAAGGTCACAAGCGCATCGAATTTGGCGGCGTCATCTACACCGAGTCCGCCGAGAAGGCTGCGCGGTTCATCATGGACTGCAATCAGAATTTGATCCCGCTGGTTTTTTTTCACGACGTGAACGGCTTCATGGTGGGCCGCGATGCCGAGTGGAGCGGCATCATCAAAGCCGGTGCGAAGATGGTGAATGCGGTGTCAAATTCCGTAGTCCCAAAAATCACCGTGATCGTCGGTGGATCTTTCGGCGCCGGACACTACGCCATGTGCGGCAAAGCTTTCGATCCCCGTTTTGTCTTCGCCTGGCCCACCGCCCGCTATGCCGTGATGAGCGGCGATTCTGCCGCTGGCACGTTAGTCGAAATCAAAGTGAAGCAACTTGAGCGTAGCGGCAAACGACTGACCGAAGAAGAAAAAAAAGAACTCTACGAATCGACAAAGCGCACCTACGACGAGCAGACCGACCCGCGCTACGGCGCAGCCCGCCTCTGGATCGACCGCATCATCGATCCCGTCGAGACGCGCGAGGCCATCACCCAGGCGCTCGAAGCGGCCGCCCTGAACCCGGATGTGCCAGAATTCAAAGTGGGAGTCTTGCAAACATGATTCAACTTTTCGCCACGGATTCACGCGGATGAACACGGATGAAGATCAATACAGATTGAGGTTCGAGCTTTTTCTCCTGCAGTTCTATCCGTGGAAATCCGCGTGAATCCGTGGCAAAGAATTTGCGTATGACTGATCTGGTCAAATTAATCGAATGTCCCCGCGATGCCTGGCAAGGCCTGCAAGGTCAGATTCCTGCCGACTTGAAAGCCGACTACTTGAAAGCCCTGATCAGCGTGGGTTTCAAGCACATCGATGCAGCCTCGTTCG
>Ga0209415_10016654_pt1 | contig 11782 bp, 10 predicted proteins | sample PeaSoiSIISIP2007_FD_187696 | JGI IMG/M metagenome (GOLD analysis project Ga0209415, IMG submission 187696) | Peat soil microbial communities from Weissenstadt, Germany - SII-SIP-2007 (SPAdes) (version 2) | ecosystem: Environmental > Terrestrial > Soil > Wetlands > Peat | place: Germany... | reverse complement strand
ACGAGGTCGGTCGAGATCGTCATCTGGCGCTTGTTCTTCTCCTCGCCGGGGGCGCGGCGCTCGATCAGGCCGGCAATGATGGCGCATTGCCGGAACGTCCGCTTCATCAGCGCCGATTCGGCGAGCCAGGCCTCGAGGTCGTCGCCCAGCATGTCCTCGTCGAACAGTTGCGCCAGCGACAGTTCGCCATTGCGGATCGCAAACGCCGGATCGCCGAGCCCCCACACCGTCAGGGCATATTCGTTGGCGACGAAACCGAGCGGACGCAGCCGCGCGCGTTCGAGCCGGCGCGTCAGCAGCATGCCGAGCGTCTGGTGGGCGAGCCGGCCCTCGAACGGGTAGCAGACCAGATAGTTCTTGTCGCCGCGCGGGAACGTTTCAACCAGAAGCTGGCCCGGCAGGGGCACGCGCGAGCGCCATTGCTGGATGCCGAGCCATTCGCGCACCTGCGCGGGCAGCGCCGGCCAGGCGCGCGGCTCGGAAATCAGCGCCCGCACCCGCGCGGCGAGATAGGTCGAGAGCGGAAACTTGCCGCCCGCATAGGCCGGCACCTTGGGGTCTTCCGAATGGGCGCGCGATACGTAGGCTTCATCCTCCGCCATCGCCTCGAACCGCAGGATCTCGCCGGAAAACACGAAGGTGTCGCCCGGCGTCAGCCCTTCAATGAAGTATTCCTCGAGCTCGCCGAGGATGCGTCCGCCGCGCGCGATCACGCCGGTCGGGCCCGCATGGGACTTGCTGTGGCGCGAGCGCACCAGCCGCACCTTGATCATCGTTTCTTCCACGATGGTGCCGACGTTGAGCCGGTATTGCTGGGCGATGCGCGGATGGCTGATGCGATAGCGCCCGTCCGCCCCGGGGCGGATCTTCGCAAAGCGCTCATAGACCTTGAGGGCGTAGCCGCCGGTGGCGACGAAATCCACCACGGCGTCGAAGTTCGTCCGCGTCAGAGCGGCGAACGGCGCGGCGGTTCTGACCTCCTCGTAAAGCTCGTCGGGCAGGAACGGCGCGCCGCAGGCGCAGCCGAGCACGTGCTGTGCCAGCACGTCGAACGCGCCGGTACGCAGCGGCGGCGTATCCTGCGCGCCTTGCGCAATCGCCTCGATCGCGGCGTGGCACTCCAGCACCTCGAAACGATTGGCTGGTATCAGCACCGCTCGCGAGGGCTCGTCGAGCCGGTGGTTGGCGCGGCCGATGCGCTGGGTCAGGCGCGATGCCCCCTTGGGGGCGCCCACATTGATGACGAGGTCGACATCGCCCCAATCGATGCCGAGGTCGAGCGATGAGGTGCACACCACCGCCCGGAGCCGCCCCGCCGCCATGGCGGCTTCGACTTTGCGGCGCTGGGCGGCGTCGAGCGAGCCGTGATGGAGCGCAATCGCAAGGCCGTCGTCATTGATGCCCCACAGCTCCTGGAACAGCATTTCGGCCTGGCTGCGGGTGTTGACGAACATCAGCGTGGTGCGATGACGCCGAATCAGATCGTACATCTCGCCCAGTGCGTGGCGGGCGGTGTGGCCCGCCCATGGCAGGCGCTCGGCGGTGTCCAGCATCTTGACCACCGGCGCGGCGCCGCCGTCGGCGATGAGCAGGTCTGCCCGTGCCGGCGCACCGGCGCGCTGGGGCACCAGGTAGCGGGCGAGCTCTTCGGGCTCCGCGACCGTCGCCGACAAGCCGATCGTCATCAGCGAGGGGGCGATGCGATGCAATCGCGCGAGACCGAGCGACAAGAGATCGCCGCGCTTCGACGTCACCAGGGAATGCAACTCGTCGAGCACGATGCGCTTGAGCGTCGCGAACAGATAGGGCGCGTCGGCGGTCGACAGCAGCAACGCAACCTGCTCGGGCGTGGTGAGCAGGATGTCGGGCGGATAGCGGCGCTGCCGCGTGCGTTTTGACGCCGGCGTATCGCCGGTGCGGGTCTCGACACGGATCGGCAGCGCCATCTCGGCGACCGGCTGATCAAGATTGCGGGCAACGTCGACCGCGAGCGCCTTGAGCGGCGATATGTAGAGGGTGTGGAGGCCGCCGCCCGACGCGACACCGCGCCCGAGGCGGCCGCGCGCCGCGCGCGCATTGAGCTCCACCAGCGTCGGCAGGAAGCCGGCCAGCGTCTTGCCGGCGCCGGTCGGGGCGATCAGCAGAGTGGAACGGCCGGCGCGCGCTTTGTCGAGCAGCGCCAACTGATGGGCGCGCGGCGTCCAGCCGCGCGTCGCGAACCAGCCGGCGAAGGGTTCAGGCAAGGCGGTGGCGGCAATGTCTGGGCGCGCGATGGACACGAACTTACCTATGGTGGCGTCGCAGCCAACGCCAGAAGGCCCGGCACGTCTTCGCCGGCCTCGGTCCGCGTCGCGACCCGCGACAGTTCGAGGAGCCGCAGGCCTGCCGCCGCGACCGCGCCGCGCACATGTTCGACGCTGTGACAATAGCGCAGCTTCGCGCCGAGCTCGACGCCTTCCCCCTGATGGGTTTCGACCGTGAAGCCGAACAGCCCGTTCGGCCCCAGGACCCGGGCGACTGCGGCTGCGACCGGCACGAGATCGAACAGGTAGACGAACACGTCCGCCGCAATGACGAGGTCGTAAGCGCGGTCGTGGCCCGCTTCTGCCGCCAGAAACCGCAGCAGATCGCCGGTGTCCAGCCGATCGTAGATCTCCTTGGCGCGCGCTTGCGCCACCATGGCGGGCGAAAGATCGACGCCGGCGAGGCGCCGCACCAGCGGACGGAATGCTGCACCGGCGAGCCCGGTGCCGCAGCCGAGATCGAGCATGTGGTCGAAGATCACATTGGGGCGCGACCTCTCGATGGCCTCGCGCAGGCGCGCCGGCGCCCCGTAGGCGAGGCCTTTCAGGGCTTCATCGAAGCGCGGGGCATATTGATCGAACAGGGTTCGCACGTAGGCGGGCGACATGGCGTCGGCCGCATCGGCGTCGCCGAGCCGGGCAAGATGAAGCGCGGCGCCGCTGCGGTCATCTGGATCGAGCACGAGCGACTGACGAAACGCCGCCGCGGCGCCCGCGCTGTCGCCGAGCGTCATGCGGGCTTCGCCGAGCGCGAACCACGCCGGCGCGAATGCGGGCGCGGCTTCGGCCGCCTGGGCGAAGAGATCCACGGCTGCGGAGAAGTCACCGCGTGCCGCGAGATCGCGACCGAACCGGTAGCGCCGGTCGGCAATCAAATCGCCCGATGAAGCCGTCAAGGTAGCCACTGAACCGGTGCCCTCATGAAGACTCTTCAATCCGCGCCTCTATGACATATCTGTTGGCGATGCGCCCCGAGGAACTTCTCACCCCCACGCCGGCCGGGCTGTGCTGCCGTCCGGGCGGATTCCACATCGACCCCACCCGGGCGGTTGCGCGCGCGTTGATCACCCATGGCCATTCCGACCACGCCCGCCCGGGGCACGGTGCGGTGCTGGCGACGCCCGAGACGATCGATCTGATGCGGCTGCGTTACGGCGAAGGTTTCGCCGGCACGGTTCAGCCCATCCGCTACGGGGAACGACTGCGGCTCGACGGCGTGACGGTGAGCTTTCATCCGGCCGGACACGTGCTCGGTTCGGCGCAAATCCTGGTCGAGGCCGGCGGCCTGCGCATCGTGGCGTCCGGCGACTACAAGGACGTGGCCGATCCGACCTGCCTGCCGTTCGAGCCGGTAGCGTGTGATGTGTTCATTACCGAGGCGACGTTCGGGCTGCCGGTGTTTCGTCATGGCGACCCGGATGCCGAGATCGCAAAGCTGTTGCGCTCCGCGGCTCTGTTTCCCGAGCGGGCGCATCTGGTCGGCGCCTATTCGCTCGGCAAGGCGCAACGCGTCATCGCGCTGCTGCGCACCGGCGGCTACGACAAGCCGATCTATCTGCACGGGGCGATGGAGGCCATCACGCAATACTATGCGAGCCGCATGGATCTGGGCGTGCTGCGGCTGGCGCGCGATGCCGACAAGGCCGATCTTGTGGGAGCGATCGCGATCTGCCCGCCGACGTCGTTGAACGATCGGTGGTCGCGGCGTTTTCCGGATCCGGTTTCGGCCTTCGCGTCGGGCTGGATGCGGGTGCGGGCGCGGGCCCGTCAGCGCGGCGTCGAGCTGCCGCTGGTGATCTCCGATCATTCCGATTGGAACGGGTTGACCGCCACCGTTGCGGCGTCCGGCGCGTCCGACATCTGGGTCACCCACGGCGCCGAGGACGCACTCGTATATTGGTGCCAGAGCCGCGGCCTCAGAGCACGGCCGCTGCACATGATCGGCTACGGCGACGAGGAGGGCGAATCCGAAAGCCCGAACCGCGAAGGCGGCAACGCATGAACCGCTTCGCGGCGTTGCTCGATCGCCTCGCCTATGAGCCCGGCCGCAACGCCAAGCAGCGGCTGCTCGGCAACTACTTCCGCACCACGCCCGATCCGGATCGCGGCTACGCGCTCGCCGCCATCACCGGGGCATTGTCGTTCCGCCACGCCAAGCCGGGGCTGATCCGCACCTTGATCGCGGAGCGCACCGACCCGACGTTGTTCGCGCTGTCCTACGACTATGTGGGCGATCTCTCCGAAACCGTTGCGCTGATGTGGCCAGTCAGCGGAGGGAAATCAGACCTCAGTGATTTGGAGAAGCGTGGTCCGACGCTGTCCGAGATCGTCACCACGCTGGCATCGCTCGGGAAGACCGAGCTGCCGGCGCAGCTCGCGCAGTGGCTCGACGGCCTCGACGAGGTCGGGCGGTGGGCTTTACTCAAGCTCGTCACCGGGGCGCTGCGCATCGGGGTATCGGCGCGGCTCGCCAAGACCACGGTTGCGGAGATCGGCAACCGCGACACCGACGAGATTGAGATCGTGTGGCCCAGCCTGAAACCGCCCTATGGGGATTTGTTCGCCTGGGTGGAGGGGCGTGCCGCCAAGCCCGAAAGCGGCGATCCGGCGCCGTTCCGCCCGCCCATGCTGTCCCACGCCATCGAGGAAGCGGACTTCGCCGCGCTCGATGCGTCGGAGTTCATGGCGGAGTGGAAATGGGACGGCATCCGGGTCCAGGCAGTCGCGGGCCGGTGTCTGGACGGCCGGGTCGTGTCGCGGCTGTTCTCGCGCACCGGGGAGGATATTTCGGCGAGCTTTCCGGACCTGGTGGACGCTTTCCGTTTCGAAGGCGCACTCGATGGCGAGCTCTTGATCATGCGGGATGGCCGCGTGCAATCCTTCAACGTGCTGCAGCAGCGGCTCAACCGAAAGACCGTGACGCCCAAGCTGATAGCCGAGTTCCCGGCGCATCTGCGCGCGTATGATCTTCTGGTCGACGGCGCGGAGGACCTGCGCGGTGAGACTTTCGCGGTCCGCCGCGCCCGGCTGGAAGCCGCCGTCGTCCGGCTCGACAGTGCGCGCATCGACCTGTCGCCCCTGGTACCGTTCACAACCTGGAGCGCTCTCGCGGCTGGGCGCGCCGATCCCGCCGCTGCGGGCGCCGGCCTCGATGCTGAGGCGATCGAGGGCGTCATGATCAAGCGTTGCGACGCGCCGTATCTGCCGGGACGGCCCAAAGGCCTGTGGTGGAAGTGGAAGCGCGATCCCTTCGTGGTCGACGCGGTGCTGATGTATGCGCAGCGCGGCCACGGCAAGCGTTCATCGTTCTATTCCGACTACACATTCGGGGTGTGGACCGCGGGCGCGGCCGGCGAGGAGCTCGTCCCAGTCGGCAAGGCCTATTTCGGTTTCACCGATGCCGAGCTTGCCGAAATCGACAAGTTCGTGCGCGACAACACCGTCAACCGGTTCGGACCGGTGCGGGAAGTGGTGCACGACAACGATCGCGGCCTCGTGTTCGAGGTGGCGTTCGAAGGGCTGCAGCGCTCGACCCGACACAAGTCCGGCATCGCGATGCGGTTCCCGCGCATCAGTCGGCTGCGCCGGGACAAGCACCCGCGCGACGCCGACCGGCTCGAAACCCTCGAAGCCCTGCTCGAACGCGGCATCAGGAGCCGCGAGACCGACGCGGGTGGGCGTGCCGCCCTCAGAATTGCCGCTGGAGATGTGCTAAAATGAACACTGTGCAACAGGGGAATCGGAATCCTATGGCGAATGACGTGGTCAGTCGCTTCCTTGGCGGCCCGCCGCTCTCGGTGCTGGCGCGGCTGGTGCTGCTGTCGATCGTGGTCGGGGTCATCCTCTCGGCCATCGGCCTCGACCCGTGGAACATCCTGCACAGCGTCGAAAAGCTGATCCGCGATGTCTGGGACATGGGGTTCGATGCGGTGCGCTGGCTGTGGCGCTACTTCCTGCTCGGCGCAGCGCTTGTTCTGCCGATCTGGCTGCTGGTCCGGCTGACGCGCGGCGCGTCCGGGAAAGGCTGACGCCGGCTTCTCATTCGATTGAGCATGCAGATTTGCGCGACGGTGCCGCGAAACACTCTGGACGGCGCCAGTTTCAGGTTATAATTCCTATTCGGGGATGTTTAGCTCACCCTTCCGGTGTTGTTTCGCGGGAGCCCGCTTATGCTGACGCACGCGCAAATCTGGACGGCGATCGATCGGCTGGCCGCGCGGGCGGGGCTGTCGCCGTCGGGCCTCGCCAAACGGGCGGGCCTCGACCCCACAACGTTCAACAAGTCGAAGCGCATCACGCCGGACGGCCGGGCGCGCTGGCCCTCGACCGAATCGGTGTCGAAGTCGCTCACCGCGACCGGCGCGACGCTCGATCAGTTCGTCGCCCTGATCTCCGACCAGGCGCGGCCGCCCGCCGCGGCGGTGCCGCTGCTGGGCTTCGCCGAGGCCGGCGCCGGCGGCTATTTCGACGACGGCGGATTTCCGGCCGGCAAGGGCTGGGACGAGATTCCGTTTCCGGCGGTCGATGACGAGCGTGCCTATGCGCTGGAGATCTCTGGCGATTCCATGCATCCGGCCTACCGCGACGGCACCATCATCATCGTGTCGCCGGCGGCGCCGATCCGCCGCGGCGACCGCGTCGTGGTCAAGACCCGGGGCGGCGAGGTGATGGCCAAGGAGCTCAAGCGCAAGACCGCCAAGACTCTGGAGCTCAAGTCGCTCAATCCGGAGCACCCTGACCGGACGCTTACCGCCGAAGAGGTGCTGTGGGTCGCCCGCATCGTATGGGCGAGCCAGTAGGCGTTACGCGGTGCTCACCGCAGCATCAGCCAGCCGGCGCGTGCCAGATACACCACGCTGATGGCGTAGATGATGACGCGCGTCCACTGGCGAAACCCATGGTCGGTCATGCGCTCGATGACGTAGGGCGTCAGCGTAGTGATCGCGACCGCGATGACCACGGCACCGGCCGTGCCGATCCAATTGATATTGCCGAGGCCGCCGAACGTGGCGTAGTAGCCGGCGCGCAGTACATGGCTGACGGTTTGCGTGACGGCCTTGGTGGCGACCGTAGTCTTGCGGTCGAGCGTGCTCTTCTGGAAGAAGATGTCGAGGAAGACGCCGCCGACGCCGGCCATGAACTGCAGGACCGTGGTCAATGCGCCGGCGACGAATGGAACGCCGCGCCATTCGATGTTGGGGTGCGCCCGCCGCGGCAGCGCGTCGACCAGGAACGGCATGATGCCGAGCAGGAAGTAGACCGTCGGCTTGTCCGGCACGTAGGCGACCGCGCGCATCGCCACGAAGGCGACGGCCGAGCCGACCACATAGTGGAAGAAGATCGGCCAGCGCACATGGCGCCACCACAGCACCGCACGCCAGCCATTGGCGGCGAACTGGATGATGGAGAACACCACCATCGCGACCGTGACGTCGAAGTAGACCAGCAGCACGCCGAGCAGGATCATGCCGCCGGCCATGCCGAACACGCCGGACAGGAAGGAAGAGACCAGGACGGCCGCGGCGATCAGCGCCAGCGAGGTGATCGGCATGGGTGGCAGGGATCAGGGGTCAGTGATCAGAGGTCAGTCATCAGGCGCCCTGCCCCAATGGTCAAGGTTCAAGGTCGATCTGACTACTGATCACTGATGCCTGATCTCGCCAGCGCGCCGTCGATCATGTCGATGGTGTTGCCGAGGCCGTATACCGCCGCGAACGAGCCGAAGCGCGGCCCCTTCTCCTGCCCGAGCAGCACCTGGTAGAGCATGTTGAACCATTCGAGCGACACGCCCGGCTTGCCGTCCTTGGCCTTGCTCTTTCCCGAGGTGTCGAGGAAGGGCGGGCGACGGCCGATCTCGTAGACGACCTCCTGGATCTTCTCCGCCGTGCTGTCGGGCGGCAATTGGGACAGGGCATCGCGCAGGTCCATCAGGGCGGCGCGCTCGGTGTCGCCGGCGACGCGGAACTTCTTGGTCGGCAGCACGAAGTCGCGGAAGTAGTGGATGGCGTGCTCGACATGCTGGCTGAGCCGCGGATGGCTCTGCGGCGTCACGCCCGGCCAGTAACGGCCGATGAAGCCCCACAGCGTCTCGGCATTCTCGGCGTTCGACGCCGACACCAGGTGGAGCAGCATGGTGAAGGTGATCGGCACGTCCGGCTGGGGCGGATGGCCGGTGTGGACGTGCCACACCGGGTTGGTGAGGCGCTGCTTCGCGTCCTGGCGCCCATAGGCTTCGAGGAACTGCTGATAGTCGTCGACGTGGCGCGGGATGACGTCGAAGTAGAGCCGCTTCGCGGCCTTCGGCTCGCGATACATGAACAGCGACAGGCTTTCCGGGCTGGCGTAACGCAGCCATTCCTCGATGGTGAGGCCGTTGCCCTTGGACTTCGAGATCTTCTGGCCCTTGTCGTCGAGGAACAGCTCGTAGTTGAAGCCCTCGGGCGGCCGGCCGCCGAGCGCCCGGCAGATGTCCCCCGACAGCCTCACCGAATCGATGAGGTCCTTGCCGGCCATCTCGTAGTCGATGCCGAGCGCGACCCAGCGCATCGCCCAATCGGCTTTCCATTGGCACTTGACGCGACCGCCGGTGACCGAAGTCTCGATCGTCTCGCCGGTGTCCGGCTCCACATACGTGATGGTGCCGCGCGCAACATCGCGCGCTACCATGGGCACCTGCAGCACCTTGCCGCTTGCCGGCGAGATCGGCAGGAACGGCGAATAGGTGGCGCGCCGCTCAGGTCCGAGCGTCGGCAGGATGATGGCCATCACCTGGTCGAAGGCCGCGAGCATCCTCAGGAGCGTGGCGTCGAAGCGGCCGGATGCATAGTAGTCGGTCGAGCTCGCGAACTCGTAGTCGAAGCCGAAGTGGTCGAGAAACGCGCGCAGGCGCGCATTGTTGGCGGCACCGAAGGACGGATACTCGTTGGAGAAGGGATCGGGAATGCGCGTCAGCGGCTTGCCGAGGTGAGCGGCGAGCATCTCGCGGTTCGGGACATTGTCCGGCACCTTCCGCAACCCGTCCATGTCGTCCGAGAACGCGATCAGCCGCGTTCGCACCTTGTCTTCGGTGAGGGTGCGGAAGGCGTGGCGCACCATGGTGGTGCGGGCGACCTCCCCGAAGGTGCCGATATGCGGCAGGCCGGACGGGCCGTAGCCGGTCTCGAAGATCACCTCGTCCTTGGGGTTCTGTTTGAGCCGCGCCACGATCTTGCGCGCCTCCTCGAACGGCCAAGCGTTCGATTGCTCCGCAAGTGCTCTCAGGTCGGCAACATAGGCTTCCATGACGGCGTCAGGCATTCCGTTCTCCCGTCCCCCTCTTCTGTCGCATTTGGGACGGGGCGTCAAAACGGACTGATCGGGAAGTATCGCAGCCACAGGTCGGTGAAGCGGCCGGTTTCCCAGATTCGGTAGAGCGACCAGTTGACCGCCATGCGCAACGTATCGTTGCCGCGCTTGACCGCGACCCCGATGCCTTCGCCGAAGTAGCGGCTTTCGACGTACGGCCCGCCCGCGAAGGCGCAGCAGCCGCCGGAGCTCGCGCCATTGAGCCAGAACGACAGCGCGAAGCCGTCGCCGAACAGGTAGTCGACCTCGCCCCGTCGCAGCGCTTCGCGCGCGGCGTCGGAGTCCCGAAAGCCGCGCACCTCCGCCTCGGTGAACAGCATCCGCAGGTATTGCTCATGGGCCGAGCCCGACACCACGGCGACCTTCTTGCCCTCGAGGAACTCCGGGGTGACGGCATCGTTCCCGGCTTGGTTCCCGGCTTGGTTTCCGGCTTGGTTTCCGGCTTGGTTTCCGGCTTGGCGGCGGCCGACGAAGCGGGCCGACGGCCGGTAGTACGGATCGGAGAAGTCGACGCGCCGGCGGGTCTGCTCCGACACCGCGATCGACGCAATGGCGGCGTCGCCGCGGTTCTCGTTGAGGGCGTCCAGCAAGGTATCGAAGCGCCGCATCTGCACCGTGCAGTTGACCTTGAGCTCCTCGCAGATTAGGCGCGCGAGATCGACGTTGAAGCCTGCCGGATTGCCGTCCGGCCCGGCGAAGTTGAACGGCGGATAGTCGACCTCCGTCATGAACCTGATGACGGTCAGGCGCGCGAGATCAGGGCGCTCGGGTCGCCGGCGCGGGTCCCAGAAGCCCGGCACCACGGCGGGCGTCGCCGCCCGCGCGGTGGCCCCGGCTTGCGGAGCGGTTTGCCCGCCCGCCTGGGCGAGGGCGGGCCGGGCTTCGGCAATCGCAGCGAGACTGGCGACCGCCAGCATGACGGCAATGACCGGACGGCTGATGTGCACGCGCTTGACCATTGCTGCCTGGCGACGTCCCGACGGAATCAGTTCGTTAGCGTTATAGCGGGAAACACCGCACGAACCAGCGGCGGCATCCAGAGCCTGCGGCTCGTCGCCATCCTCAAAGACGCTTGCGGAGGTCCGCGGCCGCCGCCTCGGCGGTGCGCTTCATGCTGAACGGCGACACGAACCGGCCCTCCTTGTCCATCAGGTAGACGATGGCGGTGTGGTCCATGGTGTAGTCGCCGCCGTCGAGCGGCACCTTCTTGTAATAGACCCGGTAGGCCTTCGCGACCGCGGCGAGCGCCGTGGCGTCGCCGGTGAGCCCGCGCAGATGCGGATCGAAGCTCGCCAGATAGTCCCGCATGGCCTCAGGCGTGTCGCGCTCCGGATCGACCGAGACGAACAGCGCCGCCGTGCGGTCGGCGTCGGGCCCGAGATCGCGCATGATCTCGGAGATCTCGAACAGGGTGGTCGGGCACACGTCCGGGCAATGGGTGAACCCGAAGAACACCAGGAACGTCTTGCCCTTGAGGTCCTGGTCGCTGAAAGGCTGCCCGTTCTGGTCGATCAGCCGGAACGGCCCGCCGATCGCTGCCGCCTGGAGGGCGCCGGTTCCGGTGCCGCGCCCGCCCACGAACAGGATGACGCCGAGGCACAACACCAGCCCGGCAAAGAACGCCGTGAAGATCACCAGCAGCCGCGACACCCGCGCACTCATGAATGCTCCCTTGGGACTACCAAGCCCCTGCCTGCTTCAGAAGCAGGCCGCAAGGCCGGCCGCGATCATCTCGAAGAACACCGCGCTGCCGAGATGCGCCCACAGCACGATGGTCCCCGCCAGCATCAGGCCGACGACCGCCGTGCCCATGCCCAGCCAAAGGGCCGGGCGCAATCGCATCGGCATGGTGGAAACGGCTGAGTCCGGCGTCATTGGGCAATCGTGGCGCGAGGTGTTGCGGCTGCACTTGCAGTCACATAGGCGCGATTGCGGCATGCCACAAGCCGCGGCGGGTGGTGGGGCGTGCGGCGGCCGCATCGGCCGCGATCCTCCGGTCGCCGCAACAGCGAAAATAACAGCGAATGTTCTGAATTTGGGCCGTCCGGGCGATTCCCGAGGGCAATTTGCGCAGCAATTCCAGGCCGCTGCGCGCAAATTCCGTAATAGGGGCAAAGCTGGTGGCAGTCAGGCGG
>Ga0209415_10016653_pt1 | contig 11783 bp, 11 predicted proteins | sample PeaSoiSIISIP2007_FD_187696 | JGI IMG/M metagenome (GOLD analysis project Ga0209415, IMG submission 187696) | Peat soil microbial communities from Weissenstadt, Germany - SII-SIP-2007 (SPAdes) (version 2) | ecosystem: Environmental > Terrestrial > Soil > Wetlands > Peat | place: Germany... | reverse complement strand
CGCGCGCTAGTGCCGATAAGGGGCTATGTATAGTTTCATGGGTGTAATTCGCCCCTGGGCTAGACGCGCTGGTGCGTGGCTGACGTGCGCCTTTCTCGCGGGTGCGGGAAAAGTGGTCCAGGCAGCTCTGATCGCCACCGCTTCCCTTTCGGGGATCTTCGAGTTGGCGGGCCAGAAGGTCGAGTCTCGCCGGGCTGCTGCGGCCCTGCTTGCGGCGCAAACGGCGAAGGCCTCGAACCGCTGGAGGGTGGCTTTCGATGCGGCCCCCCTCGGGATGGCCAAGGTCAGCGCGGAGGGCCGTGTGGAGGAAGTGAACCCCGCCTTCTGTGCGCTTCTTGGTGAGCCGGAGCGGGCGGTCGTGGGCCGGCGCCTCAGCGCGCTCGTTTACCCCGACGACCTCTCAGAACTCGCGGGCCCTGGTGACCCGGGCAAGGCGAAGGTGGCCAAGGCCGAGGTGCGCATGGTCTGTAGCGGTGGCCGGCTGCGCTGGTGCGAACTGGTGTCCTCGGTGGTACGCGACCGCGATGGCCGGCCGCAGCACGTGCTCGTTTACGTGGTCGACATAACGCGCCACAAACGCTCCCAGGCGGCGTTGCGTGACCTGGCTACCCGGGACCCCCTTTCCGGGCTAGCCAATAGGCGATGGTTCGAGCTTCAGCTCGCCCGGCACCTGCGTACCTGCGCCAACGAAGGTCCGCGGGGTGCCCTCGTCGTCATGGACCTTGACAACTTCAAGCGGGTCAACGACACGCTCGGCCACCAAGCGGGCGACAGGCTGATCATCGAGGTGGCCGTAACTCTCCGCCGGCACCTACGCGACAGGGACCTTGTCGCCCGGCTCGGCGGCGACGAGTTCGCGGTGGTGCTCCACGACGGCGACTGCTGGGCGGCTGAGTCCGTCGCCCGCAAGCTCGTCCTGGCGGTGCGCGACGAGGTCAACAATGGGTCAGGTGGCGTGACCGTATCGCTTGGGGTAGCGCCCTTTGACCTGTTCAAGGGCGTAAACGCCAGAGACGCCCTGCGATCTGCGGACGCCGCCATGTACACGGTGAAACGTTCTGGGCGTAACGGGTACGCGGTCGCCGGTGCAAGCGAGGGGCCCCATCACGCTCGTAGGCGCGCCGACTTGGCTGCTCGCGCGGGTTGGGCCGAGCGCGCAGCGCTCGCCAGCAGCCCTGACTACGAGGAGCCTCGCGTGGCTGACCTCTCTGCGAGCAGCCTGAGCGCCTCTGCCAGCAGCGTGGGCGCTTCTGCGAGCGGCGTGGACCGCCAATAGGCCGCTTCGCTGCCGCTAGCCCCGACCGCGGAACCGCGGAACCGCGAGGAACCGGGCCGAGGCCGCCGGCTCGCTGCCGTCATTGGCGGTGGTTGCCCCGCCCCAACAGCAGAGCCGCAAGCTCGGCGGCAAGCTCGACAGCGTCGCGGTGGCTCACCACGACGCGGTCCCAGTTACAGCCCTGAGCGTCGAGGACTACAGCTGGCTGGCGGGCACGCACCGCCACGAACTCGCGCCGGCCGTCGCGCCGTCGGCTCCCGAAAGCGAACGAGCCTGGCCATGAGGCACCTCGTCGGAACGGTGTGACAAAGTCGAGCGGCGACTCCTCGACGTGGACCATCGTCAGGCACTCGATCGGCACCGAAACCTCGCGGCGCCATACGGCTAGAACCTCGAGGGCGCTCAGGCGGACCACCACTTCGCTGGTATCGACTGTCAGTTCGGCCATCTTCCTTGCTCGCGAAATGTCGGGGACTAAAGACCCGTAGTGAGCTCTGGGCCTCAACTCTACGGGCGCTTTGCCGATCCCACGAGCAGGATGAACGTTTTTGTGACGACGGCGGGACCAGCTAGCCCCGGGACGGCGACAAGAGCTCCTCGGTTGGCGCCCAAGGCGCGACCCCAGGGCCATGACGTCGTGACCAGGGGCCCGATGCCCTTCGCCCCGGTCAGCCCGCTCCGCCGGCGGCGTTCGCCGGTCCTACCCGGGACACGGATCGTTGACCAGATCGGCGCCGGGCTCACCGACGACCCGGGCCCTGGCGGGTGGTCAGGCGGCTTTGCCAACCAGGCGCACTGGGACCCCGATAGGCCTCGCGAGTGGCGCTGCTGGGCGCAGAGCGGGCCAACGTGGTCGGCCCATTGCGGTGCCGAGGTTGCAGCAAGCGACCCGCTCGGTCTTTGCCACCGTCACCGTGCCTCCCTCATCGAGGGCGACGACGATAGGGTTCCCGAGCAAACACCTGAACACGCGCTGAGCGCCGGCTGAAACTTGGCGCACTTCTGCGCCAACCGCCCGCCCGCCGCACTTCCAGGTCCTAGCCTCGACGGTTAGGCTATGGCTGAGTGGTGTCCCTTAAGGGGGAAAGGCGCAAATGGCAGGTACACAACAAACCGGTGGGAAAGCAGGCAAGGTCCCTCCCCGCCCAGGCGCTTCGCGCCCGTCGGTCCCCAAGCGGCCCACGGCTAAGGCGGGTGGCTACGGGACTGGTAAGCCCGCCCGGCCGGTCCCGAGGACATCCGCTCGCCGAGCTGTCCAGCAGCGCCGCCAACGCAACCTCTACGTGGCCTACGGAGCTGTGGCCGTCGTCATCGTCGTGATCGCGGTCATCGTCGGGGTCAACCTGGCAGGGGGGTCGAAGGCCAAGGCCACCAAGGACGGCGTGGTCGTGGGGACCTTCCCGCTCACGACGGCCTTGTTTGACCAGGTCGCAAATGTCCCGGCCAAGGACCTCATCCAGGCGGCCGAGGCCGAGCCCAGCAACACCCAGCCGCCGACCAAGTTGCCTGCTTCGAACAAGGTGCTACTTCTCGGTGGCAAGCCCGAGATCCTGTACATCGGTGCCGAATTCTGCCCCTACTGCGCAGCCGAGCGTTGGTCGCTAGTGATGGCACTTTCGAAGTTCGGCACGTTCCACAATGTGATGGGCACGACGTCGTCGTCCACCGACGTCAACGCGAGCACGCCTACTTTCTCCTTCTACAAGTCCACCTACACGAGCCCCTACCTGAGCTTCGTGCCTGTCGAGACCGAGACCAACACCAAGGCGACGCTCCAGAACCCGAACGCCGCCGAGACGGCGATCTGGGAGAAGTGGGACGCCCCGCCGTACGTGAGCGCCGCTGACGAGGGTTCGATCCCGTTCATCTACGTGGGCGGCAAGTACCTGGTGACCGCGGTCTCCTACGACGCCAGCCACATCGCTGGTTGGCAGATGCTGGCAGCTGTGAGCTACATGACCGCTGGCAACAACACCACCTCCAAAGGTGCAGAGGCTGTCGCCGGTTACTTCATCAGTGACCTGTGCACCCTGACTCATAACAAGCCGGCAGCGGTGTGCAACCAGGTCCCCAGCTGGCTGCGGGGCGTCAACACTTCGTCGCCCCAGCACCACGGCGGTTCATCGGTCGTGAAGAAGTAACCCAGGCCTGCGACGAACGGTTGAGGCAAGTGGCCACCATGGCGCCAGGGACAAGTAGCCAGCAAAAGCTGGGACGCGGGGCAGCCGGGAGCGGGCCCGGGGATCCGGAGGGCCCGGAGGACGCGACGGCACTCACCCCGGCGATAGTCCCGCCGAGATGGGTGCCGATCACCAGCACGATTATCTGCGTGCTTGCGGTCCTCGACTCGAGCTACCTGACCTACGCCCACTTCAGCAGCGCGGCGGTCCTTGCCTGCTCGACCAAGGGCTTCGTCGACTGTGCATTGGTGACTACAAGCGTCTACTCCCACTTCCTGGGCCTGCCCGTGGCGGTTCTCGGCCTCGTCTGGTCCGTTGGGATGCTGGTCCTTTGTAACCCCTGGGCCTGGCGGGCCGCCTCGCCCTGGGTCGGCAGGATAAGGCTGCTCGGCTCTGTCACGGGAGCCGTCATGGTGATCTGGCTCATGTACGCCGAGCTGGTCAAGCTGAGGCACCTGTGCGAGTACTGCACGCTTGTGCACATCCTTACGATCGCCCTCTTCATCGTCGTCGTCTTCGGTACCGCGCTGGCGGTGCACCCTGAAGACGAGCTCGCGACGGATTAGCTGAGCACTAACGCCTCCCACGGCGCGAGCGTTAGCTCTCCCGCCACCTTGTTGCCCTGAGCCCCGGGCTGGGTTGACGCCAGGACCGTGAGAACCTCCGAGCCAATGTCGCGCGTCGCCGGTTCAGAGGAAAGGTTTGCAACAGTGGTCACACCACCCGCTCTGAACGCCCAGACTTGGTCGTCGAGCAGCACGCGCTCCATTGGGCCCAGCTGTGCCACCTTGCCAGACCTGCGCAGAAAAGCGAGTTCGCGGCACAAGTTAAGCACTGAGACGGGATCGGCTTGCTCGCTTTGGACGTTCGTGGTGGCGTGCTCCCCGACGGGGAGCCACGGACGCGCGGCGGGGGTGGTGAAGCCCGCATTGGGCCCGGCCGACCAAGGCATGGGGGTACGGCACCGGTCCCGGCCGAGGTCCCCCGGCCGGTTGCGGGTCATGTCGTCGAGCCGCTCTTCGACTGGGATGTACACGTCGAGCATGCCGAGCTCGTCTCCGTAGTAGAGGACGAGCGTACCGGGCAGCGTCGACAGCACGACGAGAGCCACTCGGACGGCTCGCTCGTCGTCGTTGCACCAGCGCGTCGGGAACCTCCCAACGTCGTGGTTGGAGGCCGTCCACGCGGGCGTCGCCCCGGGCGGCAGAGCGGCGAGGGTTTCCTCGGCTATCGCAGCCAGCTCGAGTGCTTTCAGCTCCGCCTCGACAAACAGAAAATTGAAAGCCATGTTCAGCTCTGGCTTCTCCCGGCCGTAGTAGTCCCCGAAGCGCTCCATGTCGAGTTCCCATACCTCGCCTAGCAACGTCCGCTGCGGCTCGTAATTGTCTGCAATTTGGCGCCAGCGCTTGTAAACCTCGTGGACTTCCGGGCGGTTTGCGCTGTATACGGGGCGAAGCCCTCCACGCCTGATGGCGTGGTGGTCAGTTGGCAGAGTGGAGGGGTTGTCGCGCAACGGAGCGTCTTTGTATAGCCCGTGTGCGACATCGATACGGAAACCGGCAGCGCCACGGTCGAACCAGTAATGGATAATTTTCTCGAATTCCTGGTGGACCGGTTCGTGCCACCAGTTGAGGTCTGGTTGCGTCCGTAAAAAGTTGTGCAGGTAGAACTGTCCGCTGTGCTCGTCGTAGGTCCAGGCGGTCTCGCCGGTGGCGCAAAGCCAATTGTTCGGTGGGCTGCCATCGGCTTTGCCGTCGGCCCATACGTAATAGGGGCGGTGCTCCGCATCGCGCCCCGTGAGGGCGTCGACGAAGAAGGGGTGCTCATCCGAAGAATGGTTCGGCACGAGGTCCAACAGGACCGCGATGTCCCGTTCACCGGCCTCGGCGATGAGGCGGTCAAGGTCCTCGAGCGTGCCGAGGTCAGGGTGGACGCCGTAGTAGTCTGAGACGTCATAGCCCCAGTCGTGGTTGGGCGACGGCATCGTGGGGGACAGCCAGATGGCGTCGATGCCGAGCCATTGCAGGTAGTCAAGGCCCTGGCAGACGCCCGCGAGGTCACCAACGCCATCGCCGTTGGAGTCGCGCCAGCTCCGAACGTATATCTGGTAGAAGGTGGCGCCTCGCCACCAGGGGGAGCGGTTTGTGATCCGGCCAGTATTCCAGGCGGGAGCGGAGTGATGGGGGACGTGCAAAGCTGGCAGCGTGAGCGACCCCCGCCGTTTCGTAATCGTCGGCGCCAGCCTCGCCGGCGCCAAAGCCGCTGAGACGCTGCGCAAAGAAGGTTTCGAGGGCAGCGTGGCCCTGGTGGGGGAGGAGGCCGAACGCCCGTACGAAAGGCCTCCGCTTTCCAAGGAGTACCTGCGTGGAGAGGCGGGACCGGAGAAGCTCTACGTGCATGCCGACGGCTTCTACGAGGCACAGGGCATAGACCTTCGGCTCTCCTCGACCGTCACCTCCCTTGACGTCGGGGACCAAACCGTGAGCCTTGCCTCAGGCGAGCGTCTCGGTTATGACTCCTTGCTCCTCTGCACGGGTGCCAGGCCGCGGCGGCTGGCGTTGCCGGGAGCCGATCTCCCTGGCGTCTATTACCTGCGGGACATGGCCAGCTCGGCGACGCTGCGCGAAGCCATCAAGGCCGCTGGCAGGGCGGTCATCGTCGGAGCCGGGTGGATCGGCTGCGAGGTCGCGGCCTCGGCGCGCCAGCTGGGCGCAGAGGTGGCGATTGTCGAAATGGCGCCACTGCCGCTACAGAAGGTGCTCGGCCCCGAAATGGGCCAGTTTTACCGCGACGTCCATCGGGACCATGGGGTCGAAATGCATTTCGGCGTCGCGCCGGAGGCAGTCTTGGGCTCGGCCGCCGCCGAAGGCGTCCGGCTGGTCGACGGGCGCACCGTCCCCGGCGGCATCGTCATCGTCGGCATCGGGGCGGAGCCGCGGGCCGAACTGGCCGCGCAAGGCGGCTTGGAGACCGGCAACGGAGTACTAACCGACGAGTACCTCGAGACTTCTCGGCCTGGCGTCTTCGCGGCTGGGGACGTCGCCAATTCGATCCACCCACTGTTCGGCGAACGGGTCCGCCTGGAGCATTGGTCCGCCGCCCGCAACCAGGGCCCGGCTGCAGCTCGCAACATGTTGGGCCGCCACGAGCCTTATACGCGCGTCCCTTACTTCTACTCCGACCAGTACGACGTCGGTATGGAGTACTCGGGGCATGCGCCGTCGTGGGACGAGGTAATTTTCCGCGGGGACGTCGAAGCGCGCGAGTTCATAGTCTTCTGGGTCAAAGACGGCCGTGTCGCTGCTGGGATGAACGTAAACATCTGGGACGTTTCCGGGGAGATCAGTGACCTCGTCGCAACGCGCCGGGCGGTTGACACGCAAAAGCTTGCCGACCCCGAGGTGAGCCTCGCGAGCGTGTAGTTATCCTAGGTGTACTTGCGGATCTCGTGCCGGTACTCAGGGAAATAGCGCGAGATGAGGTCGAGGCTGAACTCCGCAAGGATCGAAGTGGCGGGCTCTCTGTCGAGCAGGAACAGGAAAGAGGCGCGTACAAGGTCCTCCCCCGAAATCGCCCCGAGCCCGAGGTCAGGCCCGAAACCTCTCGGTACCGAAACGAGGTGCCTTGTCTCTACCCTCCCGTCACTTACTTTGACGGCGAAATTCCCGTCTGCGTCCTCGGCGACGAGGAGGTTTGGCGGCCGTGGCATGCCGCTCACGGTACCCCCCTCCCCGCCGACCGATGACCGCAGGGGCCGAGAGAGCCGGGAGAGCCCAGAGAGCCGAGAGAGCCAGCGGGTCTAGCTACGAGGGCTCTCGGCGGTTTCTGGGGAGCATTTGTGTCCTCTATCGCGCGTTTCACTCCCCAGATAGCGATTGAGTACCGGCCGAGCCGGGTGAAGATGACGTATACGGCATGATATATCATGAAAGTATGCCACGACCGCCGGCACAAGGCTCGAAGTGGCGGGTAGCAGAAGCGATTTTCAGCGAGCAGCACGGACTTGCGACCAGATCTCAGCTTCTGGCGGCTGGCGTCAGCGTTTCTCAGCTCCGTACCGCTGTGTCACAGGGCCGTTGGGTGACCTGGGGCTCAGGACAGTACGCCGTCGTGAATTGGCCGAACTCAGCGGAGCGGTCGCTCTACGCCGCTTGCCTGCGCTACGACGGGGTGGCGTCTCACGAGTCGGCTGCTTGGCTTTGGGGTCTACTGAAACGCGAGCCGTCCGTCCCCGTTGTCTCAGTGCCCCACGATCGGCGCCCCGAGGTCGGCACACATAGAGCCACGTTGGGCCTGCGGCGCGGGGACGGATCCTGCGCCGACGCGATAGTGCGTCGAAGCCGCGACCTCGCCAAGTCCAGCACCTCCTACCGGCAGGGCATCCCGACGACCAACCCCCTGCGAACCCTCGTCGACCTAGCCAGCTATGCCGAAGTGGCTCTCCTCGACGAAGCGATCGATGTTGGATTGGCAATCAGGCTGGTGACGGTCGAGGGGTTGCTGGCCGAGGCGGAACGGCTCGCTCGTCCTGGGCGGAGCGGGCCGGCGCAATTGACCAGGCGTCTCGAAAAGCGTGGTTTTGCCGGCGCCCCCGCGCCGAGCGTCCTCGAAAGCCGCGCTCTCAGGTTGCTGGCCGCCAGCGGAGCCAAAGTGGAAAAATGCGAGGTCGTGGTCGAGGGCACTGGTTACCGCCTGGATATCCAACTGGAAGGTCCCCTGTTCGTGGAACTAGACGGCTATGCCTACCACTGGAGCCCCGAGCAGAAGCGTTACGACGACGCGCGCCGTAACAAGCTCCGGCTCATGGGTTTCGAGATCCTCGTTTACGACTGGCAGACGGTTACCAAGCGTGGGCGCCAAATGGCCGAGGAAATCCGGGTGGCACTGGCCATGCGACATCTCCGCAAAAGCGGAGCACGGATTGGCGCGCCAAACCTGAGCGTATCGCCGGGCACCGGCCGGGCAAAGGCGGCTTGCCCGAATCCGTTGTAGCTTGGCGCTCCGATGGAAAGACGCGCCCTGGGCCTCGACCTCGGGTCTTCGTCGGTCAGGGCCGTTGTGTTCGAGACGGCCGGGCCGGGACGGCTCGTGGCCGTCGAGGGCGCTATCGCACGGCGGCTGCGCCAAGTAATCTCATCCGAACCTGGCCAGGCAACATTCGGCGCAGACAGCTACTTGGCCGACCTGGTCGCGTGCATAGACGAGCTCGGCGCCAAGGGGTACCTCGAAGGTGTAACCGAGGTTGGGACGGACTGCCAGATGCACTCGGTCCTGCCTGTCGACGCCAAGGGGCGCGCCCTCGCTGACGTGGTCTCGTGGGCCGACACACGCGCATGCCCTCCAGCCGGCGCAGCTGCCATAGGACCGGATAGGCGTGAAACCCTCCGCCAGCGCACCGGCTGTGCGCTTGCCCCGATGTACTGGACCTGGCGGGTGCCGTGGCTGGCGGCAGAGACCGGGGCCGCTACGTTGACCGGTGGCGACCGCCCGCCGGCGCGTTTCGTGGGCCTGTCGGAGTACGTCGGGCTCGCGCTGTTGGGCGACCCGACGATGTCCGTCTCGATGGCCTCGGCCACCGGATTGTTGGCGACTGCGGACCGCGCCTGGGACGAGGAAACGTTGGAGCTTGCCGGCATCCCCGGAGCAACGTTGCCACCGCTCGCCCCTTCGGGCTGGGAAGGCCGGCTGGCGGGTAATTGGCAACGACGCTGGCCCGCACTTGCCGGGGCGCGTTGGCACCCGGCGCTCACCGACGGCGCTGCGGCCAACCTCGGGACGGGTTGCGATATGCCCTCCCGTGCGGCGATGACCGTGGGTACATCGGCAGCGGTCAGATCGGTCAGGCCGGCACCGGACCAGTCCGTGTTGCCAGCGGGGCTGTGGCGTTACTGCGTCGACCACCGCAGGGTGCTGCTCGGTGCCGCCTTCAGCACCGGCGGCCAGCTCTACTCCTGGGCCCTCGCGCTCTGGGAGGGGTCGTTGACCGCATGGGCTGGCGGAGCCGCCATGTCGCCTGGCGGACCGGACGACGACGTCCGCTATGGCCTCACGATGCCGGTCGGCGCGGGCAGCGAAGGAGTGCTCGTGCTGCCGTGGCACGCGGGCACGCGCCCGCCGGCTAGGGAGGTCCCCGCCGGCGAGGGCACGGTGGTCGGGTTACGGCTCGGCCATAACGGTGCCCACCTTGTCTCCGCGGCGGTGGAAGCAGTGTGCTTCCAACTCGCCGGCGGTTTGGCTGACATCGAGGCCGACGGTGGCCAACGGCTCGAGATAGTGGTCAACGGCGGCGCCATCGAGCGGTCACCTTGGTGGCAGCGGCGGCTCGCGTCCACGCTCGACCGGCCCGTACTGTGCTCCACGGTCCCCGAAACAACGGCCCGGGGCGCGGCTGCGAACGCGCTCGGGGTCGAGTTGAGCGCCAGCCAAGTCGACGGCGTAGTGGTTGAGCCCGTGACGGCCGATGTACAAGCTTTGGCGCAAGCGCGCCGGCGCTGGCTGGACTGGTACGACAGGCTGCTACCAATTGTCTCCGAGGCACCTCGCTAAGAGCCAAACTAATGGCGTGGAGAACTCGGTTGCCGAAGCGTCGTGGGTGCGGGCGGTCAACGTCGGGAAGTTGGAGCCGAACCCCGCAAAGGGTGGTGAGACCGCCATCGTCAAGAGCCCCGCCGAACGCCCCGTCTTCGTCAGCGCGCCGGGCCCCGTCAAGGGTGAGAGCGGCCTAGAGGGCGACTTCATCGGCGACAAGGAAAATCATGGCGGCGATGACCAGGCTGTTTACGCGTTCGCGAGGGAAGATCTCGACCGATGGGAAGCGGAGCTTGGGTTCGTGTTGCCCGATGGCGCCTTCGGGGAGAACCTCACCACGATCGGGATCGACCCGAACGAGGCGCGGATCGGAGAACGCTGGCGAGTCGGTCCGGACATCTTGCTCGAGGTGACGTCCCCGCGCATCCCTTGCAAGACATTCGCCGCACTGATGGGAGTCGCGGGCTGGGCCCGCCGCTTCAGCGAATCGGGGAGGCCGGGGGCCTATTTACGGGTCCTCCAAGCGGGCTCGGTGCGCGCCGGCGACGCAATCAGTGTCGTGCGGCGGCCAGCTCACGGTGTGACCGTGAGCATGGCTCTCTTCGCGTTTACTATTAAGCCGCAAATAATCGGGGATCTCCTCGCTGCTGGCGAAGACTTAACCCCGTCGATGCGCTACGAAATCAACACGAGGCTTGAGCCGCGCCACCAATGATGACGAAAATGAGCTATTTCGAGAGACGGTGGGGGGTGGCCGTACTGGCGGTATCGATGATGGCTGCCGGTTGCTCGGCTTTGGGCGCGAGCCATGTCTCATCGCCGACGACGATCGTGGTCACAAAAGCGGCACATTCGCTTGCGACTACCACCACGACAACGCCGGAGCCGGCCACTTTCCCGGGACCGGAAGGCGTCGAAGCGCGTTGGGTCATCGACGAGAACGAGAAGCCGGGCACGGCCGCCTGGCACCTGGACGGGGACGGCGGCGCCGCCATAAATGGGTTTGCCAACCTGACGGCTGCACGGGCGGGCCAGCAGGTCACTCTCTACGTCACTACCAAGGCAGCGCGGTACCACATAAGCGCTTACCGCATCGGCTATTACGGGGGGAAGGGCGCCCGGTTGGTCTGGCGCTCAGGGGAGATGAAAGGGGTAACCCAGCCGACTTGCACGCTCGCGCCGACCATCAACATGGTGGCGTGCGACAATTGGGCCCCGTCCATAACTTTCAAGATTGGCCCGCAGTTCGTGCAGGGCGATTACCTCTTCAAGCTTGTCGCCGACCCCGGCAGCCAGAGCTATATCCCTCTTGCGGTGTGGGACCCCTCCAGCCGGGCGGCATACGTCGTCCAGAATAGCGTTCTCACCTGGCAGGGCTGGAACACCTGGGGCGGTTACGACATGTACGGCGGCGCCCCTCCTGGGGGCTCCCCTCAGTATGACAACCGGGCTGTCGTCTTATCCTTCGACAGGCCTTATGCCAATGGGAGCGGGGCTGGGGACTTCATGGCCCTCGAGTACCCGCTCATCTACTGGGCCGAAGAACACGGCCTGGACGTCACCTATTGGACCGACGTTACATTTTCAGAGCACCCGGACCTGCTCGGGCGCCACAAGGCGTTGCTAACCCTCGGCCACGACGAGACCTGGACGCTAGAAGAACGTAACGGTGTCGTTGCGGCACGTGCGGACGGGGTTAACGTCGTTTATTTCGGCGCATCTCCGGTCCTTCGTCACGCCCGGCTCCAGGCCAGCCCGATGGGGCCTAACCGGGAGGAGGTCGACTACCGGGACCAGAC
>Ga0209415_10016651_pt1 | contig 11783 bp, 6 predicted proteins | sample PeaSoiSIISIP2007_FD_187696 | JGI IMG/M metagenome (GOLD analysis project Ga0209415, IMG submission 187696) | Peat soil microbial communities from Weissenstadt, Germany - SII-SIP-2007 (SPAdes) (version 2) | ecosystem: Environmental > Terrestrial > Soil > Wetlands > Peat | place: Germany... | reverse complement strand
GACGAGCCGCCAACGCCGTTCGTCCGGATGACAAGCTCCCGCCTGTTCTCGTGCGCGCCGAGCACCCGCCCGTGCTCGTCGCGGACCAGGGGCAGCGCGTACTGGCCGGCGGTCGTGTGTCCGTCGTCCGCGAAGTACATGAGGTCGCCGGCGTGCTCTGGCCAGGCGTTCGCCGGGATCCAGCGCGGGTGATCGACCGTATTCCCGGTGTGCGTGACGCGGAATCCCTCTCGCAGACCGCGCGCGCGCACCCCATCGGCCTGCGCGACGAAGGTCCTTCGCAGCGAGTCGATCCACGCCGGGTAGAGCTCCTCGTACGTCCTGCCCGTCACCCTGCGGATGGACCGGTTGATCGCGAACGGGATGAGCTGGCGACCGTAGTCGTCGATCATGGCCCGGATCGCCTGCTCGCCGTACGTCTCGGCGATCCACCGCATGAAGAAGGAACCGTACAGGTACCAGATGTTGCCCTGAGGCCACCTCCGCGGCTGGTTCGAGAAGACGTCGAGCGGCGCGGTGTTGTCCTCGAGCACGTCGGCCCGCATCCACATGTTCCACATCGACGATCGCAGCCGGCCGCCGCTCGTGTAAGCGCTCTCCTCGAACACGGCGAGCCCCTCGAGCAGCCAGCGTGGTTGCGCCTGGTTCGGAGCGAGGGTCTTGCCGATGAGGCGGTTGATGAGCGCCGGAACGCCGACGATGTGATCGGTGTGCAAGATATGCGTGTACTCGTGCGTCAGGAGCTCGACGTACCAGTCGTCGACGTCACCGAGCGGGGACATGTCGTCGGGCGCCGTGACGAAGAGCTGGATCGCATCGAACGGCAGCGCCGTCGCCGATCCGTTCGCCCCGTCGGTCTGATCGGTGAGGTTGATCTCGGTGATCTCGCCGGGCGCCCAGCCCACGGCCGGCAAGAGCCGCCCGTAGATGGCCTCCGCCAGCGTCGCCACGTGCTCGGCGACGCCGTCCTCCGTCGAGTAGTAGTTGATCCGGAAATGCTTGGTCTCGATCGACTTTCGCAGAAGCTTCGGATCGTTCAGGGCGCGCGCCGTCCCCGGCCACGCGACGAACGCCAGCACGCCGAGCACGAAGAGGAAGGCGGAGCGCCGGTACAAGGCGCCGCAGTGTAGCGGGCGACTCAGAGATCGTCGTGGAACATCGGCTCGCGATTGCGCACGTACCGGTACACGAGCTGCCGCGCCTCGGGCGTGATCTCCACGAACTGCGCGCCGAAGCCCGGAGGCGCGTCGTTACCCGCCTCGCTCTGCTCGCGGCACCAACGACAGATGGCGTTGGCCTCGAACTCGTAACCGCCGGGCATCGAGACCTTGAGCCTGACGGGCTGCCCGATCTTCGGGAGCTGGTAGGTCGACACGAAGAGCCCGCCATGATCGATGATGTCGTTCCCGGAGAGGCCCTTGTAAAAGTTCGTCTGGCTGTGCGCCCCGAGCTCCGCCGCGACGACCGCGGTGGGTCCCTTCGGCGCCGGGCCTCGAGCCGCGGCCGCCGGGGCCTGCGCGGGCTGGTGCTGCGCGCGGGGCTGGGGCTGCTGGGCAGCCTGTGGCTGCGGGGGATAGCCCGGTTGCGCGTAACCGGCCGGAGGCTGGGCATAGCCCGCCTGCGGTTGCCCATAGCCGGCGGGAGGCTGGGCATAGCCTTGCTGCGGGGCGGGCGCCGCCTGCGGCGCGGGGGCCGCGCGGGTCAGCGCATGCACGTTGCCGAGCGCGCCGGCGACGGCTTCCATCGCCGCCATCACGGCCGGGTGCTGCGAGGGTTGCGCTTGCAGCTGCGTGAGCGCCGCCTGTACGTTCGCGAGCGCGGTCTGGGCGCCTGGCATGACCTGAGCCCCGCCCGAGCGCTCGATCTGGTGCAGGGCGCCCATCGCTTGCGCGATGGGGGCTGCGAGATCGGCCAGTTGAGGCGGTACTTGCGGGTCCTGCAGAGCACCCAGCCCCCGCGCAAGCGACTCGCGCGCGAGCCGCGCCAGCGTGACAAGGTCAGCCACTTTGGATTCTCCTTGTGATGATCGAACCGTAGCCCGGGGCGGCGCGCAACGGGAAAGCGTCATGGCCCCCGAAAGGCCTCTTCCACAGCAGCTTGCCGGACCACCTCGGCGAGATCCGCCCCCGACATCGGCTGCTCCTCCTCGTCGCGGCCCTCGAGCAGCTCGACCGCACCGTCGGCCGTGCGCACGACCGCGCGGCCGTCCGGGCGGACCGCCGCCTCCCCCGGCTCGAGAACGCGGGGGAAGTCGGATGCTGGCGTCACGCGCACCAGGGTCACGATCCGGTCGCCGATCTCGGTCCACGCCCCGGGCCAAGGCGCCGCCGCCCGCACGCGATGGCATACGCGCGCCGACGTCCAGGCCCAGCGGATCGCGAGATCCTCGTCGGCCGGCTCCGGTGCCGCGGTCGCGGCGCGATCGTCCTGCGCCTGCGACCCCGGGGGGCGTCCGCTGGCGTACGCGCCCACCACCTCTCGCAGCAGCGCGAGGCTCGGCCGATCGAGGGCACGCGCGAGCTGCCACGCGTCCCACGCTGGTTCGATCCGGATCTCCCGGCGCGCGAGGATCGCGCCCGTGTCGTACTCCGTGTCGAGCAGGTGCGCGGTCACCCCGGTGACCTCGTCGCCGGCGTCGATTGCCCAGAAGGTCGGATCCGGGCCCCGGTGGCGCGGGAGCAGCGACGGGTGCACGCCCACGGCGGGCGCCAGGGCGAGCAACGGCGCGGGCAGCTTGGTCGTCCAGAACCAGCTCACGATGAGATCGGGGCCAGCGGCGCGAACGCGCCCCAGGGTTGCCTCGCTCGCCGCGTCGGGCCTGAGGTCCGTCCTGCCGGGTGCGATCCGCCGGGTCAGGCGCCGGAGCCCAGGGGCGCGGGCGCACGCCGCGGCGTACGCGATCGTGTGTCCGTCGCGCGCGAGGAGCACCGCGGCCAGCGGGAGCCCGAAGAAGGCGATCTTCACGGCTCTACCTCCCTTCCTCCACCGGGCGCCAGGGCGCAGGCGCAGCGCAGGGCGAGCAGGGTGAAGCGCTCCGTCGGCAAGAGCGAGGCCGGCGTGAGCACGACGCCGGCGCACCGGTCCTCGAAGGGAGCCCCGTCCGGCGCGACCACGTAGACCTCGTCGGCTCCGCGGCACTCCTCGGCCAGCAGAGGCTCTAGCGGGACCTCCCGGTGCCATTCCCAGTCCTGCACCAGGTAGCGAAAAGGCCGCCCCTTGCCCGACCGGGCCCGCATCGAGACGTCGGGGCGCCAGTAGAGGATCCCGAGGCCCACCCAGTCCTGGCCCGCGACGACCACCCGGGCCCCCGGCGGCAACGCGGCGGCCGCCGCCTTGGTCCCGCTGAACGCTCCCCGCCAGTCGCCCACCAGATCCATCCCGCAGGCCCAGTACTGGAAGAGGAACCAGGGCAGGAGGAGCGCCGGGGGCGCCCACCGCGGGACCCGCGACCGCTCTCCCGGCGCGTCCGGCGAGGCCACACATCCCACCGCGATCACCATGGCGGGCATGAAGAGGAAGAGGTGATGGCGGTAGAAACCCGCGTAGCGAACGACGAAGATGTACGAGAGCGTCAGCGTGTTGAGGACAAGGGTGACGGCGTAGAAGGCCGGCACGTCGGGCTGCCGGCGCGCCGCCGGGAGCCGCCGCAGGGCGAGGGCGACCATCGCTGCGCCCGCCAGCGCGAGGATCCCGTGCTTCAGCGGGTCGAGGTTCTCTGGCGTCCACCACCCCCTGCAGAGCGCGCCGTCGACCAGGTATGTCCAGGCCAGCGCCACGGCCTGCGTGAGCGTCCGGTGAAAGACGGCGACCCCCTCGGGCGTGCGGTCGTACGGCATCGTGAGGAAGAACGTGAAGAGGAAGGCGGGCAGGGCGCACAGCGGCTCGACGACGCTGCGCAACGTCCGCTTCCGGACGAGGCGCTCGACGGCGTACGCGAGCAGGGCGGACCCCGCGAGGCAGCCGGGGTGCACCGCCGTGCTCACGGCAAGGGCTCCGAAGGCGGCCCCCCGGCGGGCATCGCCCGGCGCGTCCGAAACGATCGCACGCCCGAGGTAGGCGACGCACGCGAGGGCGAAACCCAGTCCGAGGCCGTACTGACGCACGACGACCCCAAGCTCGTAGAAGTACGTGTCCGTCAGCGCGAGGGCCGCCGTGGCCAGGGCGCTCCGCGCCGGGGACCCGGTGACGGTCAGGAGGAGCTGGTAGGTCCCGAACAGGAGAGACACGAACCCCAGCGCCGCGAGCGCGGCGAGGGAGAAGGGGAGCGGCAGGATCCCCGTCGCCTTGAGTACGAGGAACACGACGGGCGGCACCGCCTCTCGCCGCATCACGGGGAGCAGGTCCTGGAGCGCCACGGCGCGCGCGATCAGCGCGGCCTGCGCCTCGTCCCGCCAGAACTCGTGAAAACGAGCCGTGAAGAGGAAGACGGATAGCGCCGCCGCGCCGCACGCGACCCACGCGACGCGACGCGCGTGCACGTCAACCTCGCGTCACGCCGGCGAGCCCGACCGGGGCACCGTCACGTCGGCACGACCGGCGGCACCATGACCCCCGGCGTGGCCTCCTCGCCGGCCTGCCGCAGGAGCGCCGTACGCACCGCGTGCTCGACGAGCTGCCAGAGCTGCTGTCGGTCGGTCACCCGGCCGAGGAAGCCGATGGGGATGCGGAAGCCTCCCTTGTCCCGCCGGCCCCCGCCGAACGGCCGTCCCTTCTCGTCGGTGCCGAACGCCTGCTCCAGCCACACGGCCGGGTCGACGCTCGGCGAGTGCGTGCGCAGGGACCCCTCGATGTACTTGTCGCCGATGACGCCGTAGACGACGCAGGTGTCGATGTCCTCGCGGCGGACGAGGAAGTCGGCCGCCTGGGCGATCGTGTCGCGCTCGGCCTCGCTCACGAAGCCGACCCCCGCGATCGCGAAGTTGCGCCGGACGACCAGCGATTGCAGGGCGCGTGCGATCACGTCCATCGCGGTCGGCGCGATGAGCCGGCGAGACAGGTCCTGCAGGAGATCGCTGTCGCAGACGTCGACGAGGCGACTGGCGGCGAGGAAGTCCGCGCCTCGAGCCAGCATGAAGTCGTCGGTGTCCGTCGCGAGCCCGTGCATCAGGGCCGTCGCGATGCGGCGATCTTCCTCGACGTCGGCGTCGAGAGGGCAGAGCTCCTGGAGGTACTCGACGAAGATCGTCGCCGTGGCGCCGACCTCCGGCCTGAGGTCGACGAAGCGCGCCTTCGGCGGGGAGATCGCGCGGTGGTGGTCGACGATGGTGAGCACCTCGAAGTCGCCCGTGTCCGCCAGGTCCGGGTCCATCTCATGGGCGTCGACCAGGCCGAGGAAGTCGACGCGCCCTACCTCGCGGACGCTCTTGATCTTGCGAAGCTCGAGCCCGAGGAGCTTCACGAGCGCCCGGTTCTCCCGGTGGCTCAGCTCGTGGCAGTAGCCGATCGTCGTGTGGGCGACGCCCAGGCGCTGCGCGATGTGCGCCTGGGTGATGGCGCAGGCGATCCCGTCGGGGTCGGGATGGCCGCGCAGGGCGATGAGGAGGTGCTTGTCGCGGGCCGCGCCCATCGCCTCCGCGAACGCGCGGGCGCGAGGCTCGGGTGCAGACTGGCTCGGCAAGGACAGGCGTCTGGCCGGTTCCGTCATCGTGGGCCGAATTGTGGACACGTTTGACCCGACAAATCCAGCGTAGGGCCGCGCGCGATCGGCGAGGACATCACTTCATGAAGCGCCACGCACGGACGGTGCCAACGAGCGCGTCCTTCGCCCATCCGCGCGGAAGAGCGAGGGAAACCTCGCGTCCTTCGGCCCGGCCGCCCCGCCGCGCCGTCGTGCGCGAGCTCCGGCCCGGCTCCGTCTGGTAATGTGCGCGCTCCCTCGCGATGCAAGCCGACTGGCCCTCGTTTGCGCGCGGAAAGGGGTGGCGCTTCGGCCTCGCCCGGGTGCTCCGCGCGGTCGTCGCGCCGCTGGTCATCGCCGTGCCGCCCTTCTTCTGGGTCGCCGACGCGACCCGCCGCGCATCGCTGACGACGCTCGGTCGCGACCAGGGGATCTTCCAGTACATCGCGTGGGCCCTGCGCCGCGGCGACGTCGACTACCGCGACGTGCGCGATGTCAACGGCCCGCTCACGCACCTCGTGCACATGGTCTTCCTCGCGCTCGGCGGCGCGAACGAGCACCGCTTCCGCGTGCTCGACCTGGTCGTGACCGGGGCAACCTTCGCGTTCGTCGGGGCCTGCCTGCCCGGGCTGCGAGGCCGCCGCGCTCCCGGCGCGCTCGATCGCACCGTCTGGGCGCTCGCGGCCTGGGTGGTCCTGAGCGGCCAGTACCTGCTCTTCGGCTACTGGGACATCGCGCAGCGCGAGAGCTTCTTCGACTGGTTCCTCTTGCCCGCGATGGCTCTCCAGCTCGTCGCCCAGGCGCGCTGGCGGGGAGCGGGGGGTCCGCGCCGCCAGGAGGTCCTGCTCGTGGTGGTGGGAGCCCTCAGCGTCGTGCCGTGGTTCGGCAAGCCGACGTACGCGATCTTCACCGCCGCCCAGGTCGCCGCGCTCCTCGCCGACGACCAGCTGGCCGTCCGGCGGCGGCGAGCGCTCGGGGCCTTCGCCGCGGGAGGCGCGGTCGGCGCGGCGACGCAGCTCGCCTTCCTCTTCGCGTACGGCGACGCGCGGCGCTACCTGCGCATCCAGCTCCTCGACGTGCCGGCGATGTACAGGTTCATCTGGCCGCGATCGGCCGCCGACATCTTCTCGGGCCCCTGGTGCGCGACGCAGGCCATCTTCGCCGTCGTCGGGGCGTGCGTCCTCGTCGCGCTGGTCGCCCTCCGGGAGATGCCGCGACGCACGCTGGCGGTCGCCGCGATCCCCGTCCTCGCGCTCGGCGGGGTTGTCCTTCAGGCGAAGGGCTTTCCCTACCATTTTCATCCTGTCACATCCGGCGTGCACCTGCAGTGGCTCGTGTTCGCGTCCTGGGTGGCCGAGCGGGCGCGGGTGGCCGACCGCCGGCGGGCGATCGTCCGCCTCGTCCCCGTCGCCGTGGGCGTCGTCCTCGCGCTGCGCGTCGCGACGTCGATGGAAGACTCGCCGTACATCCGCGCCGTCTGGCTGCTCTGGGGCGCTTCGACCGAAGGCGACCGCGCGACGGCGGAGTACTTCTCGCACTTCCCCGAGCCGGACTTCTTCCCCTACGAGATGCGTTCCGCGGCCGCGTACCTGAGGAGTCACACGCGGCCTGGCGACCGGGTCCAGACCTACGGGATGGATCCCTACGTGCTCTTCCTCGCCGAGCGCGCGAGCGCGACCCCGTACATCTACGCGTACGACCTCAACGTCGACGCCGCCCTCGCCGGCGGCACGGGGGCTCAGCCGGACCCGGATCAGGCGGACCGGATCCGCGCGATCCGCGACGAGCACGAGGCGGACATGCTCGCGACTTTGACCGCGCGCCCTCCCGCGGCGTTCATCTTCCTCGACAACGCCCCGCTGCTCTCCGAGGCCGACGCCTGGAGCGACTTCGAGGGGCACTGCAGGGCATCCGCCGCGTGGGTGCGGCGGGGCTACGTCGAGACGGCCCGCTTCGGTCACGACCACGTGTGGCTCCGGCGCGACCTGCGGCCGGCCCCTTGAATCGTGACGTCCCGGGCCTGCTCTTCTACGGGACCTGCCGGCACAGGAAGCCGGCCTCGGCGAAGCCCGTCTCCCCTGCGCAGCGTACGCTCCTCCACGGTCGGCCCGAGGCGTCTCCGGCGAGGACGCAGTCGTCCAGGAGGCGCGCGCTGGGCTGCCCTTCGCCCCACCGCGCGAAGCCTGGCGAGCCCCCGGTGCTCCACACGAACGGGCCCTGCCGGTCGCGGCGAGAGAGACCTATCCACACGGCGGTCGGCCAGATCGCTCCCCGCGCTCCCTGCGGTGACCGTGCGAGGTCGTCGTACTGCTCGGCGCTGTCGAACCACGCCAGGCGGGAGCCATGACGTGCGCAGATCGCGTCGGCCTCGTCTCGCCGCACCGGCGCGTCGCACCAGTGGAAGGTCGCACCGCGAACGTCGAACCGGGGGCACGACCACTCGGCCGGCTGAACGCCGGACCCCCCGAGGTACGCGAGCGCGTCCAGGATGGCCGGCGTGTTCGGCGGCGCGGACGTGCCTGCCGGTGGCGCGTCGTCGCTCAATCCCGTCTCGGACCAGACGACCACGCCGTCGCTCCGGATGCTGAACCAGGTCTTGCCGGACGGCGAGACGGACACGAAGTCGTCTTTCCTGCACTGGGACGCGAGCCGTGGCGCGGGCCGGTCGTCCTCGAGGGGGATCCCCGTCCCCGACACGGAGAGATCGAGGTCGGGCGCGATGGCATGAAGGAGGGTGGGCAGCACGTCCTGATGGCCCGTGACGCGGTCGAGGGTCGTGCCGGGGGGTAGATCCGGGAGCCCCCAGACGACGAGCGGAACGTGGGTCTGCGGGTCGAAGAGGTTCGAGGCGTGGGTGATGTAGCCGTGCTCCAGGAACTCCTCGCCATGATCGCCCGTGACGACCACCAGGGGCCGGCCGCGGGCCCGCGCTCGAGCGGCCGCGAGCACGCGCTCGATCTGCCAGTCGGCGTAGGCGACCGCGTTCAGGTACCGATTGAAGAGGGGGCGGGGGTCATCCACGGTTCCGAGGACGTTGAGATCGGCCGAGGCCGGACGAAAGCGCTCGAACTCCGCCGGGTACTCGTAGTCGAAGTGCGTCGCGTTGAGGACGAGCATCACCAGGCGCGGAGGACCGTCGGCGGCCGTGAAGGCGTTCGTGGCGGCGAGGGCAGCGGCGTCATCCTGCTCGGTGGTGAACTCCTCCGTCGGCGGCTGGTGGATCTCGTCGAAGACGTGAAAAAGTAGCCTGTCCATGTGCTCCCACCGGAGCGACTGCCCGCTATACACGAGCAGCCGGTAGCCTTGCTCCTTGAGCCACGTCAAAGGGTAGGAAGGGATATTTTCGCCGGTGATGCTCCCGTAGGTCGCCGTGTTCGTTCCGTAGAGCAGCGAGAAGATGGCGAGCTGGGTGCAGTTGCCGCCGCTGTAGTGCCGGAGGGCGCGCAGGCCTCGCGCGCTGGCCGCGAAGGTGAGGGGCATCGTCTCGGGGGCGAGCGCCGAGGCCTGGAGGCTCTCCACGACGACGAGGAGGATGTCGGGTCGCTCGCGAGGGTGCACCGCCGGCGAATAGACGGCGCGCGGGTAGCGAAGGGGGCGCCACGGATGGTGGTCCGCGGACCGCACCGCATCGTTCCAGCCAGAGCCGACGAGAGACCGCGAGCGAACCTTGCGCTCGTCGTGCCCGAGCTCGCGGGTGAAGCGGGTCCACGAGGTGACCGCGAGGGCCAGCGCGAGCAGGGGGACCGACAGCCAGGCGGCGCCCCGCTCGACGTGCGCGGAGGGGTGCGCCAGCCACACGCCCAGACAGGCGAAGGCAAGCCCACTGCACGCGAGGGTCGCGCCGGCCAGCACGGCGACGGACGCACGCGGGATCCCTGCGTGCGCGAGGACGCCCTCCGCGCGCAGGGACTCGACGAGGATCTGGTCCGATCCGAAGAAACAGAGGACCTTCGTATCGACGTACACGGCAAGGACGAGCAGGGCGATCGCGACCGCCGTTGCCGGGACCGCGACGCGCGGCCAGCGCCGAAGCGCGATCAGCCCGAGGCAGGGAAGCGTGGCGACCAGGGTGCCCTCGGCCGCGGCGAGCGCCTCCGCGAAGATGCGGGTCTGCAGGCACGCGATCCTGGCGATCAGCCCGTCGCCCCGCGGGGCGCTCGCAACGACGGCCGTGAGGATCCCCGGACGGTGCAGCGCCGTCAGCCCCGCCGCCAGGAGGAGGAAGAGGGCGGCCACGCCGGGCGGATCCGCGGGGAACGCGCGGCCCTCCCGCGCGCTTGCCGGCGACGGCGTGCCGCGGGGGTCATCCTTCGCCTGCATGGCCACCTAAGCTAGACTGCCCGTCCCGATGGACGAAGCCGCCACCCCTCTGGTCCCGGCCACCCCGCCGGGAGGCGCCTGGCCGGTCTCGGCCGCGCCCGCCTCCGTGGCGGTCCCGGCCCCGGCCCCGTCGCAGCCGTCGCTCCCTCCCGGCGTCCCCGGCGCGGACGCGGTGGACGCGCGCTCGAGCCGCCTCTACCTGAACCGCGAGCTCTCGTGGCTCGAGTTCAACGCGCGCGTCCTCGCCGAGGCCGAGAACGAGACCGTCCCGCTCCTCGAGCGGCTGAAGTTCCACGCGATCGTCGCGAGCAACCTCGACGAGTTCTTCATGGTGCGCGTGGCCGGCCTCAAGCAGCAGCTGACGGGCGAGGTCGACGAGATGGGGCCGGACCGGATGACGGTCGGCGAGCAGCTGACGGCCATCTCGGCGCGCGTGCACGAGCTGGTGACGACGCAGTCGCGCGAGCTCGAGGCGCTCCTGCCGAAGCTCGCGGACGCGGGGATCGTCTTCCTCAAGCCGGGCGACCTCTCCGGCGAGGCGATGGCGGAGCTCGACGCCCGGTTCCACAGCGAGGTCTTCCCGATCCTGACGCCCATCGCCATCGACCCCGGGCACCCGTTCCCCCAGGTCCGGAACAAGAGCCTGAACCTCGGCGTCATGTTCCTGCGCGAGGGCTCGCTCGAGCCGGGGTTCGGCGTCGTCCAGGTGCCATCGGTCCTCCCGCGCCTCCTCAGCGTGAGCGGGATCCGGACGAGCGCCGGCCACCCGGCGACGCGCGCGTTCGTCCTGCTCGAGGACCTCATCGCCCGGAACGTGTCGACGATCTTCCCGGGGGTGCGGGTCAAGGGTGTCTACGTCTTCCGGGTAACGCGGAACTTCGACATCGAGGTGGACGAGGAGGAAGCGGAGGACCTGCTGCAGACGATCCAGCAGGAGCTCCGGCGCCGGGAGCGTGGCAACGCCGTGCGCCTCGAGGTCGCCGGGGATCCGCCGCCCGGGTCCCTGGCGAAGCTCGTGAAGGCGCTCAAGCTCGACCCGGAGCGAGACGTCTACCCGGCCAGCGGGGTGCTCAACGTCGCGGACTTCATGGCCGTCTCTCGCGACGACATCCGCGCGCTCCGCGACGAGCCCTTCACGCCGCACGCCGTCCCGGCCCTGCGGGACGCGGACGACGTCTTCGGCGTCATCCGCGAGCAGGACGTGCTCCTGCACCATCCGTACGAGTCCTACGACGGCGTGGTCGATCTCATCACGCGCGCCGCGGACGACCCGGACGTCCTCGCCATCAAGCAGACGCTCTACCGCGCCGGGGGCGACTCGCCGATCGTGCGGGCGCTGGTCCGCGCGGCCGAGAGCGGAAAGCAGGTGACGGCCATCGTCGAGTTGAAGGCGCGCTTCGACGAGGAGTCGAACATCGTCTGGGCGCGCATGCTCGAGCAGGCGGGGGCGCATGTCGTCTACGGCCTCCTCGGCCTGAAGACGCACGCGAAGTGCATGCTCATCGTGCGCCGCGAGAAGGGGAAGCTCCGCCGGTACGTGCACCTGTCGACCGGCAACTACAACCCGTCGACGGCCCGACTCTACACGGACCTGTCGCTCTTCACGGCGCGGCCCGACATCTGCGAGGACGTCTCGAGCCTCTTCAACCTCCTGACGGGCTACAGCGCGCCGCCGAAGTGGAACAAGATCATCGTGGCCCCGCTCGGATTGCACGAGGCCGTGCTCGGGCTCATCGCCCGCGAGGCCGAGCACGCGCGCGCCGGCAGGCCGGCTCGCATCGTGGCGAAGATGAACGCTCTCGTCGACGCGGACGTCATCGACGCGCTCTACCGCGCGTCGCAAGCC
>Ga0209415_10016650_pt1 | contig 11784 bp, 8 predicted proteins | sample PeaSoiSIISIP2007_FD_187696 | JGI IMG/M metagenome (GOLD analysis project Ga0209415, IMG submission 187696) | Peat soil microbial communities from Weissenstadt, Germany - SII-SIP-2007 (SPAdes) (version 2) | ecosystem: Environmental > Terrestrial > Soil > Wetlands > Peat | place: Germany... | reverse complement strand
TTTTGGGCGGTTGCGATCAGGCCCCTTTGAGGGGCCAGCAACCGAAAAGCCTCCGGCTCTGCCGGAGGATGCTTACTGCCATGACCGCGGAATTGAGTGCGAGTGCGAAACCGCTCCCTCGCTCGCCAAGGGCGAGTCACGGTCGCGGCTCTGAATCGGAGCCCGGCCCAGAGGACACCCCGGTGAGGGAGGGGTTTCCGCATAAGGCACCGAACCACGCGGTCAGAGACCTAGGTGGTGGGGGTTCGGTGCGCACCTAACATCCGGTCCAGCGAATCGAGGGAGGTTCCCGGCCTCACCGCAATTCAGGGCGCGGTCCTGGGGATCGCCCCCGGCGAAGCGGCATCGAATTCCGCGACCGTGTCGGGCCTGCGGTTTCGTAACGCCGAGCCGCCTTCCATCCGCGCCGGGGGGCGATCCCGCGAGGTACGCGTCCAACCGGCGCTCGGCTCGACGACGGATTTGGAGACCGCGCCGCCGGCCACCGGTTCCTCGGTGCCCTCGCAATCCACGAAAGGGAAGGATACCATATTTCGGTTATTCGGGTACTGTTTTCTTGGACTGCCCTACTGCTTGGGTCCGATGACCGGGCCGATTCCATCCTGATAGTATCCGGCGGGAGGAAGCCCGGTGCTCTTGCAGGTGGCGACCGCCGCACTGGCCGCGGCTTCGACAGTGGCCACCGAGGCCTTGCTCTGGTCGTGCGGCACCACTACCGACGTGCAGGCCGTTCCGGTGTCGCCGCTATGATCGCTGCCCGTGGCGATGATCAAATACACCCGGCCGTTGCCGGTCCCCATGCGTTCGGAGCGCAGCTCGAGCGTCCCCGGCGCGATGTCCTTTGCGTCGGGCGAGAAAGGCCCGTCGCCGGTGTCGGCAGTCTCGCTCTCGTTGCTGTACACCTTGACGCCCAGGGCGGGGTTGGCGTCACAGGCGCTGGAGGCGCTGGCGGAGAGCCCCACGTTGACCATGTCGTGGTTGGGCGGCCACAGCATGGAGGTCGACACTGCGGCAGTGGTGTTCACCACGGCGCTGGCGGCGCTGACCTGGATCGTGTCGGTCACGGAGGTGTTGTTGGGAGCGCTGGCCACCACGGTAATCGTGGTGTTGGCGCCGCTACCAGCGACCGTCGTGCTGAAGAGAACCTGGTTGGGATCGTTGGGATTGCCGGCGGGAGTGGTGGGGACGATCTTGCCGTTCACTGTGATGGTGATATTGGTTGTGCCGGTGGCGCTTCCGGAGACGGGGATCAGGCAGGAAGAAAAGACCTGCCCCTGAACCGGGGTGTTGACGGTCAGGCTGAGGGTGCCTGGAACTCCCACGATGATCACATCGCCCTGGTTGGGCTTCAGGATCAGGGGACTGAAGGTCGTGCGGCCGGTGCCGGGCGTGCCTCCGTCATTGATCACAGCCGAGGGTGTGATTTGAAAGCCCAGGTTCGTGTCCACGCGCACGACCAGGTCCGCCTCACCCACCGTGACATTCTTCTGGTTCAGGCCTAACGCGTGAGCGTTGTCGGCAGCGTCCAGGACAAAGTTTCCATTGACGAAGTGGCCGGACAGGGCGTCCAGTTGCGGATCAGAGATGGTGGTATTCGGAGGAGCGACTGGAGCGGTGAAGTAGACCTTCACCTTCGCCGTGCCGAAAGTGAAATTCTGGCCGGTAACGTTCTGGCCGGTGGCTACCGGAACGTCGATCGGCAGGAACTGGCCGACCTGGTAATAGGATATGAAGTTCGGATTGCCGAGATTGAAGTTCCACCCGAACCGCCAGTAGTCCCAGTTCCCGGCGAAGACCGGAAGGAGGAAGGTGCCGCCCTGTGCATCGACGTTCAAAGTGGTCTGGGAGGAACCGTATCCGTTGGCGTTCTCTGCCTCGGCCTGGATGCCGGGGTAGACATCGCCGGCGGGGTAGGGCGGGTTAAACGTGACGCGCCCGGCAATCGAGGATGGTGTGTCGTTGAAATTAATCACTTGGCTTTGGCCGGAGCTGGCAGTGAAGGAAATCGGCGGATAAGCGAGTTCTGTGAGGCCGTCCGCCGACAGGGTAAACAGCGGGCGGAGAGAGAAGGGCTTGGAGAAGTCGGCATTGTCGAAGATGCGGCCGACATAGGAGGGGGATGCCAGCGGAACGCCCGATTGGTTGTTGGTGATATAACTGTCGACAAAACTGCCGGGCGTAGTGGTATAGCCTGAAATGTCGACCTCCAGATTGTAAACCGGCAGGGCCAGTTGGACGTTGCCGGTGACCTGGGCCTTCTGGTTGAACGTGTAGTTCGCGGTCACGCTCTGGCCTGCTGTCAAACTGCCGAAGTGAGTATTGGGGTCCCAACCGAACGCCGATTTTGCCGACGGGCCTTCCGCCAGGTCCAGCCCCCTGGTCAGGTAGTTATAGTCTTCGCCGGGCTTCAAGAATAACTGGTAGGGCAGGCTGGTCGATGCGCCACTGGACTGGTATACCGAATTGTAAGGACAGAACTCGAGGCTGCCGCCGCAGCCCTCCTGAAAGAGACTCTGATTGTTGGTCAGGTCATTGACGCTGAAGTAGAGCCCGATGAGCTCGAGAGGAGTGTTGGTCATGTCGTTGGCCTGGACATTCCCCGATATTTCGCCGGGTTGATAAGACGGAGACCCCACAGGCAGGTCCTGGGTCACGGTTGCGCCCGATGTAATGGCAACCGGGCCGGTTGGGGGAAACGGGATGAGGGCCGCGACGTAGGGGGAGGATTTGGACACGCTTGCGATGGGCCGCAAGTAATAGCTGCTGGCCAGCGCCGATTCCACGGTGACGCTGTAGCACCAGTTCTGCGAACCCGGGGCGCAATTCACCGGGTCGTTCTGACTGGCGTTCGCGGTGGCGTTGTACATGTGGGTGGCGTCTTGCGCATCCACCACCAACGAATCGGGAACCAGCGGGGCGTTGAAATGGACCACGCCTTTGATGATTCCAGGAGTGGCGGTTACCGGCGATGCGGCCACCGGAAAAATGCCGGACGCGACCAGTGCGATCGTGCCGGCGAGACACACGTATACTGACTTCATCTCTTCCTCCGAAACGTATTTGGGGCCGCCCGGGCCGCCCTTGAAGTCGGTGCTGGGTCTATCCCCACGCCAATAAAATGCGAAATCCGGCGAGAAAATTGTCGCGGAAATGAGAGTTTTTTGAGCGCCGCCCGGTGAGAGGCCCTAAAAGAGTACTAGTCTCATGACCGCGAGATTCGATGCGGATCGCGGCTCCGATCGGAGCCACGACCGTGAGGGAGTGGCTTTCCCGCGAGGGCACAACATCACCCGGGCGAAGACCCAGGCCACGGATGAACACAAATAGACACGAATAGAAACGGGTTCATCGAGGTGGGGCAGACGGTTTCGTCAGACTCGCCCGGCGATCTGCCGGGTTTGCTCGCAGACCACGAGCTTCGGGTGGCCGGCGGGCAGCGTCTGGCGGCAGATGGCGACCGCCCGCCGCGCGAGTCTTTGCGCTTCCCGCCGGCGGCCCAGCGAAGCCAGCAGCAGGGCGAGGTTGTTGGCCGTTGCCGCCACATCGGGATGGCCGGCGCCGAGCAAATCCTCCTTGAGGGCCAGGGCGCGGCGGAAGAGATGCTCCGCTTCGCTGGTGTTGCCCTTGGCCTGTTCAACGAAGGCCAGGTTGTTCAGATTAATCGCGATTTCGTAATGCCGCGGCCCGTAGACCCGCCCGAACACCTCGAGAGCGTGGCGATACAACGGTTCGGATTCTTCGAATCGGCCGAGCCCATCGAGCACCGCGGCCCAGGCGGCGGCATCGGCGGCAGTCTCCGGATGGCCGTCTCCCAGAGACCGGCGGCGGATCTCGTAAGCCCGGCGCGCATGGGGCTCCCCGTGCTCGTAACGGCCGCGCGCGTGATCGAGCCCGCCGAGGTTGTGGTGGATGGTGGCGGTTTCGAGCGAATCCACCCCGAAGGCCTGCTCCAGAATCCCGAGCGCACGGCGGTAGAGCCGCTCGGCCTCGTCGAATTGCCCGGTGTATTTGTACAGCACCGCGAGATTGTTGAGCGCCCCGGTCACCGCGGGATGGCTGGAGCCAAAGGCGCGCTCGCTGTGATCGATGGCACTGCGCAGCAGGGGCTCCGCCTCGGCATACCGGCCGGCCTGCCGGTATGCGTTGCCGGCCAGGCTGAGCGCTTCCAGGCGGAGCTGGTCGGCGTCCGCTCCGGTGAAGCGGACGCCCAGGCGGTCCAGGATGCCGAGGGCGCGCATTGCGTGGGTGGCGGCGTCTGGATAGTCGCCTTGCCGGTCGCGGATGGAGGCCAGCAGGTTCGCGATGTTGGCTACGTCGGGACTTTCTTCGCCCTCGGCTTCCACGAAGATGGCGAGCGCGCGCTGGCAGCAGGATTGGGCTTCGGCCAGGCGGTTTTCGTCGAGCAGGGCGGCGGCTCGCGCGTGGAGATCAATGCCTAAGCTTATGGAACTTTCCTGCGCTGAGGAGGCGGCGACAGGAGCGGGGGCCGACTGACAGTCGGCCCGCAGGCTGCCAGCCTGCCCCACAAAGCGGCATTGGGTGTGAGAGTGTTGTAGTACAGGCAGCTCAGAGTCAGTGGGTTGGGTCATGGGTGGGCCACCACGAGCAAGGTTTCCGCGCGCCGCAGCACGCATTCCAGGCACTGCCGGAGGTTTACCGGATCGAGGGCGGCGAAGGTTTCGTCGAGAACGACCAACTCAGGATTCTGCAGCAGCGCCCGCGCCAGGAAGACGCGGCTGCGCTCGCCCTGGGAGAGCTGCCATCCGGTATCGCCCACGATCTGTTCGAGCCCGGCGGGCATGCGCTCGAGCAGTCCGCCCAGCCCCAGTTCGCGGCAGACGGCCGCAGCCTGGGCCATGTCCTGCGCAGTAGGCGGCCACTCGCGGCCCATGAGAAGGTTGAACGCCAGCGACCCCGTGAAGATGTGGTTTTCGTGGTACTGCGGAGCGGCGGCTACGCGCTTGCGCCAGCCGGAGGCGCCCAGCGTGGCGCGATCCAATCCGCCGGCGAGCAGCAGGCCCGATTCCGGCCGGCGCAATCCCGCCAGCAGCGCTGCGAGCGTGGATTTGCCGCTGCCCGACGAGCCTTCGAGCAACAGCCAGTCGCCCTTTTCGATGCGCAGGCTGGCGGCGCGCAAAGACGGCTCGGCGCGATCGGGGTAACGGAAGGAAAGGTCATGGGCTTCGAGGACCGTTTGGGCGGAAGACGAAATGGGCGCGACGGGCTGGGGCGCGGCATTCCGTTCGCAGTTTCCCCGCGAGGCGGCGGACTCAAACAGCATGCGCACGCGCTTCCAGGCAATGGCCGCGCCGGCGAGCTGGGCGGCGCCGGCCATCAGCCGCTGCAGCGCTTGATGGGCCAACAGAACTCCGCCCAGGCCGACGGCGAATCCGGGAGCCGAGGAGATGCCCAAGCCGCACAACCCGGCGATCAGCCATCCGCGCGGGACCAGCGCCGAGAGCGACGCTCCGCACCGATCCATGGCTGCCGAGGCGGCCAGATATTCGTCGAGCGCCTGGTCTTCGCCATCGTGCCAGCGTTCCGGCCGGCACTGCGCCAGGCGCGTCCGGTTGCCGTTCATGCGCTCCACCAGGTCGTGCGTCATGTCGAGGCGGCGGGTGGTCCAGTCGGCGCGCCGGCGCATGTATCGCCAGGCCGCGACACCGGACAGCATGAGCCAGGCAGCCAGGAGCAGCACATGGAAAGCACCACCCGACCCCAACGCCAGCACGGCCGCGGCCAACAGCAGCTCCAATACGGCCACCGCGCTGGCGAGCCCTCCAGTGAGGGCCAGCGATTCCACCATTTCGGCCTCCATGGCGCAGCCCAGCAGTTGGCCCGCGCCCTGGCGGCGAATCACTTCCGGGGAAAGCTCGAGCACGCCCGCCAGCAGTCGCTGTTTGAGCAGCCCGCCGAGCGAGATTCCGGCCACGCCCTGCGACCAGGTGGCGAAGATGCGGAGCGGCACGATGGTGGCGAGCGTCAGGATCCAGCAGGCGAGCCAGCCCCAATCGATGCGGCCGGAGAGCGCCGCGCTGCCCACGATCCACCAGGCGGCGATCCACAAACCGTATTCCAGGGAATGGGCCGCGGCCAGGCGGGCCAGTCGCGCGGCGACGCCGGCCGAGCGCAACTGGCGCGCAAAGCTCGAACCGGGCCGCACGCGGAGCTGGCGCGCCACCCCGATGCGCCGCGCGCCCAAGCGTTCCCGCAGGAGCGCCGCCCGCGCGCGAGCGAGCCGCGATGCGGGCACGTCGCAGTCCGTGAGGATGCGGTCGATCTCGGCGGCGAAGGGCGCTTCGGCCTCCGCGGAGAGGGCATCGCGCAGGGCGCCGGCGTCCACCCTTCGAACCGAGAGATCGGGCGCGAGCACCAGCGCATAGCCGCGGCGGCATTCGACGACACCGAGATGGCGGCCATTCCAGCGGATCGAGAACGGCGCGGCCAGGCGCAACTGGTCGAGCAGGTTGCGCGCGTCCAGGTTCATCGGCTCGATTTCAAGATCGGCTTTCTGCAGGCGGCAATGGCGGGCCAGAGCATCGGTCAGATCGCCTTCGGAAGTCCAGACCAGCGGATTCAGATCTCGCTGCATACCGACTCCTTTTCCGAGAGTTGGCTTTCCGAGAGGCTGCCGCTGTCCATGTGCAGGCGGCGCCATTTGCGATTGGCCCAGAGGCCGCGGCGAACGGCGTGCTCGGCATCCAGCAGGGCGCGGTAGCGCGACTCCGGCCGCGCGGCCAACTGCGCGGGCGCGCCGTCCTCGACAATGCGGGCATCCTCGATCACCAGCACACGCTCGAAATCGCCGGCGTCGGAGATGTCGTGGGTGATGTAAAGGAGGGTGGCATCGCGCCACAACTCGCGGGCGCCATCGAGCAGCGCCCGGCGGCGCGCACGGTCGAGGCCGCGGGCCGGCTCATCCAGGATGACGAGGCGGGCATCGCGCCGCGCCATGGCGCGAGCGGCGCGTACCCTCTGCCCCTCGCCGCCAGAGACCAGCGCGCCGCCTTCGCCGAGTACGGTCTGCAGGCCTTCGGGCAGGTTCCGCAACACCGCGTGCAGGCCGGAAGTGCGGAGTGTTTCGTCGAGGGACGCGGATGCTTCGGGGTCCGCGCCGTAGAGCAGGTTGTCGAGCACGCCGCGGTTCCAGAGTTGCACCTGGGGGTCTACCCAGGCGGTCTCGGTGCGCAGACGAGCGCAGTCGAGGTCCGCGCCGTCGATCAGGACGCGCCCGGAAGCGATGTTGTGCCAGCCCAGGAGGATTCCCGCCAGGCTGGATTTTCCGGCGCCCGAAGGACCGACGATGGCGGTGTGGCTGCCGGGCTTCAGGTCGAGATGGATGTCTTGGAGGATGGTGTGTCCGGCGGCGCGGACGGTGACGTGTTCCATGCGGATGGACGTGGCGCAGGCACTCGTGCCTGCCGCGTCGAGGCTCATCTCGACGCCTGTCCGCACAGGGTCGAAGCCAAGCGTCGGCATGAGTGCCGACGCGGCAGGCACGAGTGCCTGCGCCACATCAGCCGGTGGCGGGTGATGTTGTGCGCTTTCGGGGGACCACTCCCTTACGGTCGTGGCTCGGTTCGAAGCCGAGAGGGGCTCCATCAGGCGGAGCATGGTGTTGCGCTGGCTGGGGTATTGCCAGGCGGCGGCGCCGAATTCCTGGCCGAGAGCGGGCAAATTGAGGGCCCAGTAGACCAGCAGCAGAAGGCCTGCGGGCTCGCCTCCGCCGCGGATGCCGCTCAGCACCAGGCCCGCGGCCAGGGCCAGACCGGTCGCGCACTGGAGCCCCTCCACCGTGGTCACGGCCCGCTGATAAGCCAGTCCCGCGAAGGCCCACTGGCGCAACAGCGATTCCTGCTCGCGGCGGATGGCCCGCTCGGCGCCGTGCGCGCGCAACGCTACCAACCCGAGCAGCGCATCCAGATAGAAGCGCGTCAAACCACCGGCATGGCAGCGCAGGCGGAGGTCGCGTTCGGCCAGGGCGGGCTGTGCCGCGAGCGGAATCAATAGCGAAGCGGCGGCCGCGCAGACCGCCCACACCGCGCTGTGCGGGTAGAGCCAGGCGATCCCGGCGACAGTAAACGCCATCTCGAAAAGCGGGCGCAGCAGGCGGCCGGCCAGCTCGGGAGCCTGGCGCAGGCGATGCGCTGCGTGGCTGCGTTCGGCCATATCGGAAGAAAGGCGGCTGCGGAAATAGCTGTCGCCGAGCCGCGGGATCTTTCGCAGAAAGGCCAGCCGCAGACGGCACTCGAGACGGCGGCCGGTGCGCGCGATTCCCAGCGCCACGCCGGTCTCGATGGCCATCAGGCACACCAGGAACGCCAGCAGAGCGGCCATCGCCGAAAGCCGCTGCGCGTTCAAAACCAGCTCGTGGCCGAGGTCGAACAATCCGCGGAGGAGCAGAGCCTGAAAGGCCACGCCGGCCGCGCCCAGGGCCAGCGCGGCAGCCAGAGTCAAGGGAGCGGCCAGCCCATCGGACAGCACCATGTGAAGCAGGTCGCGGCCGGGCCGGGCGGGCGGCTCGGAGAGCGCGGCGGCCAGGTCGGGCGCGAGGTCCGCGGCCGCTTTCCCCACTCCCCGCGCCTGCAGCAGCACGGCTCCGGTCATGAGCACGTTCTCGGGGCGATCGGGATCGGGCACTGCCGTCCAGTAGGATCTCGGGATGCTCTCCGGACTCGCGGCCAGGGTCCGGACCATGCGCGGGGCGTCGCGCCGGGCGATGGCTCCGGTGCGCAGCAGGGCGGCGACCATGCGGCTGGACGCGTCCAGAGTGGCCGCGTCCATAGTGGCCGACGGTGCATCGAGATCGCCACGGATGCCGAGGGCACGCAGCCGCTCGCGCATGGGCGCCTGAAAGCTTTCCGACGCGGCCCACTCGCGCCAGGCCTCCGCGGGGACCGACTGCGTGTGCCGGTACAACTCCCCAAGAAACCTTTCGCAGGTGGTCCAACTGCGGCCGGATGCCGGGTCCATACATTGCAGCCAGCGACCGTGGCGGCGCCACGCGATCACGAAATGGGTCGCGCCGTTGGGCAGCCGCACGACCGCCATGGCCGGAAGCACGGGGGCCGCGTCCGACAGCACGTGATCCACCGGGACCATTACCTGTTCGGCTTCGAGCCCAAGCTGCACGGCGGCTTCTTCGAGGCGGTCGATGGAGGTGCCATCGACATCCGTCTGGCAAGCCTCGCGCAGACGGCCATAACTGACGGAGACGCCGAAGCCTTCGAGCATGGCCTTGAGCGATGCCGGCCCGCAATCCATGGCGGACGTCTGCACCACCTCGGGCACCAGGAAGCGGCGCATTATTGCGCTCCTTTGGAAAGCGCGCGTCCCGCGTTCCTCAGGACGAGCGAGGCGGGCGTGGCGCGCTCGACTTCGACTTCGACGGTGCCCGGCAATCCGTGCTGCAGGGGAATGGAGGGCGACGACCGATCAACGGCGAGCTCCACGCGCACGCTGCCATCGCGGACCTCGCCGGCCACGTGCGATACGGTGGCGGTCACGGTGCCGTATTGGGCCCAGGGAAATCCATCGAGGCGCAAGCGCGCCGGCTGACCCGGGCGGATGCGGCCCAAGGCGGACGAGGGAGCGAACTGCGCGATTAGCGCCAGCTTGCTGGCGGGCACGATGGCGGCGAGCGGCTCGCCTTCGCGGACCACGGCGCCCGGCCGCAGAACCGCAACCTCGCCCAGCCGGCCGGAGACGGGAGCGCGCACGCGGCGGCGTTCGATTTCGTGAGTGAGACGCGCGATGGAAACTTCGAGCGCGGGGATTTGCGTCTCCAAGCCGGTGATCCCGGTGGCCAGGCTTTTCAGGCGCGCGATGCGGTCGCTTTCGCGGGTGCGCTGCTCCTGATCGAGGCGGCTGACGGCCAGGCGCTGGGTTTCCGCCGCGGCGCGGGCGCGTTGCATCTCGGCCTGGCCGCGCTGGTAATCGCGCTCGGGAATGAGGCCCTCGGCGTGGAGCTGGCGCATGCGGTCGTCGTCGATTTCGGCAAAGCGCGCGGGGGCTTCGGCTTCGCGCACGCCGGAGAGCGCCTGCTCGGCGGCGGCACGGGCGGCGGTCTTCTCCTGCCCGCGCGCCGCGTCTTCGGCGGCGGCCTGGTCGCGCATGGCGCGGATCTGCGGGGCGAGAGCGTCCAGGCGGGCGCGCTCCTCGGCCAGTTCGAGGCGCTCGGCTTCGGCATCCAGCTCCACCAGGACGTCGCCGGCATGGACCTCGCGGCCGATCGCCAACTTCGAGCTCACCACACGCCCGGCAAGGGGCGCCTGGATGGGAGTCACTGCCTGGTCCACCTCCAGCCGCGCGGTAGTGGAGACTTCGTAGAGGGTGACGTGCGCGAGGAGGCTCCACGAGGCCCACGCGCCGGCCAGGCAGGCCGCGGCCAAGAGACCCGCGATGGAGCGGGCGGCGCCATCGGCATGGAGCGACCGGAGGGTGCGGGAGAAGGCGGTGGACATGGCGACAACTCCTCGGGTTACCGCCAGGCGGCGGGCGTTTCGTTGTTGCTGGTGGCGCCGGCGCGGAAGCTGACGGTGCCGGCGATTTCGATATCTTTGCGGGCGATCTTGATCTTCATCTGGGCCTCCACTTCAACAAGCGTACAATTCGGGAAAATCCATCACGAAAAATCGAGTTATTATTGGGGCCGGGCGGCGAACTGGTTCGTCCAGCCCGCCACCCTGCACCCAATCTGGAAGGTTGCTGGTTATTGCCCTGTGGGCAAACCCGACTGCGGGTCCCGTCCGGCCTTCACGGCGGTCTTCACAGGCAGTCCGGCGGCCAGTGTCTCGTTGTGGTTGCTGGAGAGCGCCCCGGCCTTCACGGCGGTCTTCACAGGCAGTCCCGCGGCCAGTGTCTCGTTGTGGTTGCCGGTGAGGGCGGGGAACCCCCCGGCCTTCACTGCGGTCTTCACGCGCAGTCCGGCGGCCAGGGTTTCGTTGTGGTTGCCGTTGAGAATGGGGAACCCCCCGGCCTTCACGGCGGTCTTCACAGGCAGTCCGGCGGCCAGGGTTTCGTTGTGGTTGCCGTTGAGAATGGGGAACCCCCCGGCCTTCAGATTCGTCTTCGTTTTCATTTTTTTCCTCTTTCGTTGTGTTGTTTAAGGGCTCTTTCTTCCGCCCTCACCCGTATAGGCGCAATCCGATGGGAAATTTGCGAAAAGGGAAATATTTTTAGTACTAGCGGCCGGCGAACTGGTTGCTCCAGCGCGCCACCCGGCTCGTTTGGTTGCGGTGGGCGGGTTACTCCACCATGGTGGGGCCGGCCTTGAGGGCGGTCTTCACGCGCAGTCCGGCGGTGCGTTCCACGGCGGTGGGGCCGGCCTTCAGATTCGTCTTCGTTTTCATTTTGTTTTCTCCTTATGATTCGAAATGATTCGAACGGGCCGGGTGGACCCGCGCCCTCCGATTTGTTGGTTTCAGCAGGACAGGCTTGGTTGCCAAAAAACCCATCATGAACAACGACGGCTGTTTTCTGGAAATATTCGGCGAACTGGTTGTTGGCCGGGTGACGATGGCGACGACGATTTCCCGGTGAGTCGTTTTATTTTCCATGGTGTCTTAAGATCCTTTGTTTGTGTTGGTTGCGGGGGACGGACCAGATTTTGTGACGATGATTGGGGTTTTTGTGGAAAATCATCGTCACAAGGGGGCGGGAATGGGGCGCGCGCACGGGCGCGGCGGCGAGTCCGGATCGGTTGCGTAGGTTCCATATAGGTCTCTCCAAAAAGAAAACCGCTCAAAATGAGCGGCCGGCTTTGTTTCAAGTCAACAACTTACA
>Ga0209415_10016649_pt1 | contig 11785 bp, 7 predicted proteins | sample PeaSoiSIISIP2007_FD_187696 | JGI IMG/M metagenome (GOLD analysis project Ga0209415, IMG submission 187696) | Peat soil microbial communities from Weissenstadt, Germany - SII-SIP-2007 (SPAdes) (version 2) | ecosystem: Environmental > Terrestrial > Soil > Wetlands > Peat | place: Germany... | reverse complement strand
AAAGCCGGTCGCGTACGTGGTCAGTCCCCGGGCGGGATTCGTCGTCGGCGGCGACATCGGTGGAAGCAACGTGAGGGTCGCCGCTGCCGATCTGTTCGGCGAGCCGATTTGCGACGTAAAGCGGGCGACCACCAAGGACGGCAGCCGTGCCGTCGGTATCCAGCTCCTTGAAATGGTCCGCGAGGTGATCGACGGGGCCAGCGCCGCCCACGGTCGGCCGCTGGCACTTGGGATCTCCTCACCCGGGATAGTTGATCGAACGAGTGGCCGGGTGACGTCGCTCGCCTACAACGTCGCGCCCGAGGGAGCTTTCGATCCGCTCGAGGTGATCCGTGACCGATTCGACCTGCCGATCCTCGTCGAGAACAACGTCAACCTTGCGGCGGTCGGCGAGAAGTGGTTCGGTCTGGCTCGCGGTATCTCGATGATGGTCTTCATCTCCGTGGGCGCGGGGACCGGCATGGGCATCATCATCGAGGACGAGCTGGTCCGGGGCGCCCATGCCGCCGCGGGGGAAATCGGCTACCTGCCGCTGGTGGGCGATCCGTTCGACCCGCGGCACCGGCTGCACGGGGGGCTCGAGGACGAGATCGGCGCGGCTGGCGTTGTGGCGGCGTTTCAAGAGCGCCGGGGGCCAGCCGATCCTGAGCTCTCGACGGCTCATGAGGTGTTCGAGCTTGCAGGCGCCGGAAACGCCGCGGCTCAAGCGGTCGTCGACCACGTCGCCGCGCGCCTGGGCACGGCGATCGCGACGGTTTGCGCGATTCTCGACCCCGACCTCGTTGTGCTCGGCGGCGGCATCGGTGCGAGTCCGCTCCTGTTGGCGCCCGTTCGCGCATCGGCGGCTGCGCTGGTTCCGATCGCCGCACGTATCGAAACCAGCCTCTTGGGCGAGCGCGCGGCGCTGCAGGGGGCGATCGCCGTCGCCCTGAACGCCGCGCGTACGATCCTGCTCTCAGGGGCGGCCCAACGAAGCAGCACAACGGCCTGATTCCACCCCCCGCAAGCTCCAAGACCACCAGAATTTGGGAGGGGATCTCCATAGTTGCGCACAGGGCGCTCGCGGGGTTATAGTGCCTTTGTTTAGGTATTTCCCAAATGGGGCTATCGATTCAGCGTTCTCGTGAGGGGCGGTGCTTCCAGATTCTGCGGAGGACTGCGTACCGGTTCGTCGCTACTGGGCTGACGACCGAAGCACGCACGCGCTCTTATCGGATGCGAACACATGGCGATCGTGCAGACTGGCGGGCAACCAGTCGGCGGTCGTGAACCAGGATGGAGGAGAGGATGTCGATGAGGCGCTTCAAGTGGATGATTCTGTTGGTGGCGGCATGCCTGCCGCTAGCCGCCTTCGGTGCAACCTCGAATGCGGCGAAGACGGCGTCCTCCAGTAGCGCGATCGGCGGCAAGCTGGTCATCGACAACGAGAGCGGCTCCACCTGGACTTGCCACTTCAACCCGTTCAACCCTGCCGTCAACCTGACGTCCAACGGCTTCGTCTATGAGACCTTGGAGCCCGTCGACATCCTCAAGACCGGCCCGGGTGCGGTCACGCCGTGGCTGGCGACCAGCTCGCAATGGTCGAACGGTTACAAGACGCTCACCTTCTCCATCCGCCAGGGAGTGAAGTGGAGCGACGGCCAGTCGTTCAGCGCGGCGGACGTCGTCTACACGTTCAACGCGATGAAGCACGACAAAGCGATCGATCTCAACGCGCTCTGGACAGCCGATGGCGGTCCGCTGACGAGTGTGGTCCTCAAGGGCGCGAGCCAGGTCGTCCTAACGTTCAATGCCTCCTCGCAGCCGTACTTCTACTACGTCGCGGATATGACGCCGATCGTTCCCGAGCACATCTGGTCGAAGCTCGACCAGAGCAAGCTCGACTCAAATGCCGACACGAGCCCTGTCGGCACGGGTCCGTATCTGGTGTCGAACTGCTCACCGCAGAACGTCAAGTACCTGCGCAACCCCCACTACTGGCAGAGCACGCCGGGGCATCCGGTGCCGGCGATCCAGGAGGTCGATTATCCGGCCTTCCTCAGCAACACGCCGGCCAATCTGGTCCTTGCCCAGGGACAGGCACAGTGGGGCGGCCAGTACATCCCCAATGTCCAGTCGTTCTACGTGGCGAAGGACCCGGCGCACCGCCACATCTGGTACCCGCCTGTCCTCAACGTCTCGCTCATCCCCAACCTGCAGAATCCGCTCCTCAGCCAGCTGCCGGTACGGCAGGCGCTCGCGCTGGCGATCAACCGTGGCACGGTCGCGCGGCTCGGCGAGGGCGGCGAGCAGCAGGCCGGCAACCAGACCGGGGTCATCCTGCCCACGTACAAGAGCTGGTACGACAGCTCGCTCCCGACGTCGAACTACAACCCCGCCAAGGCCGAGCAGATCCTGAAGGCAGCGGGCTTCGCGAAGAGCTCGAGTGGGATCTTCGAGAAGAACGGACAGCAGCTCTCGTTCACGATCAAGACGATCAGCGGCTTCTCAGACTGGGATGCGTCGCTGACGATCATCACACAGGAGCTGAAGGCGGTCGGGATCGCCGTGACCGTGCAAGACGAGAACTCGAGCCCCTACACGACGGATCTCCAGGGCGGCCACTTCCAGCTGGCATACGCGGGAAGCGGGGGGCCCGCGCCGATCGCCGGGCCGAGCCCGTACTACGAGCTCCGAGGGCTGCTTTTCGGCGGGAACATCGGTTCGACGAACTACTCGCACTTCAAGTCCGCGGCGGTAGATGCGCTGTTCAACGACTACTCCGCAGCGAATTCGTCACAGCAAGTTCAGATCATCCACCAAATCGAGAAGGTGATGGCGACCCAGATCCCGTTTATCCCGGTCACCGAGGGCGTCGACTGGTATCAGTACGACACGACGAAGATCACGGGCTGGCCGACCCAGTCTGATCCGTATGCGCAGCCCTCGCCGTACGTGTTCCCGGACGACGGCGTCGTCCTGACGCACCTGCATTCGAGCTGAGTTGAACGGGGTCAGGCCCAGCTGAGCCGCCGGCCGCGGCGATGAGATACCTCACCAAGAGGGGCGGCCTCTTCCTGGTGACGCTATGGGCTGCGCTGACGGTCAACTTCGTCATTCCCCGGGTGATGCCGGGCAACGAAGCTACGGCGGTGCTGTCGACGTTCCGGGGCGTGAACCCGGCGGCGCTCCATGCGCTCGAGATCGAGTTCGGCGTCAACGTCCATCAGGGCCTGATCAGCAGCTATTTTCAGTACGTCGGGAACACGCTGACCGGCCAGTTCGGGGTCGATGCTCAGGGGGTGTCGGTCCTCAGCGAGATTACGTCAAAGCTCCCCTGGACGCTCGGACTGGTTGGGGTGACGACCGTGATCGCGTTCCTGATCGGCACGTTGGTCGGCGTGCTCAGCGCCTGGCGGCGGGGGGGCCGGCTCGACGCGATCCTCCCGCCGTCGCTGTTTATCGTCTCGAGTGTCCCGGTCTTCTTCGTCGGACTGCTGCTGATCTATGTGTTCGCGGTCAAGCTCAACTGGCTACCGCTGGGTTCCAACTACAGCCTCGGAGCCACGCCAACGTTCTCGCTCTCATTCATCGGGGACGTGCTTGACCATGCGCTTCTCCCCGGACTCAGTCTCACAGCCGTGACAGCGGGGTTGTGGGTGTACTCGATGCGCAACAACATGATCACGACGCTTGCCGAGGACTACGTGAGGATGGGCCGCGCCAAGGGTCTGTCCGACCGCCGCGTGATGTTCGATTACGCGGCGCGCAACGCGATCCTCCCCAACCTGACGGGGTTCGCCATGCAGCTCGGCTACGTCCTGGGCGGCGCGATTGTGATCGAGTACCTGTTCTCCTATCCCGGACTGGGCTACCTCTTCTACACCGCCACAACGGATCACGATCTTCCGCTGATGCAGGGACTGTTCCTGTTCTACACGGCGGCGGTGCTGGTCTGCGTGCTCATCGCCGACCTGCTCACAGCCGTGCTCGATCCTCGAACGCGAGACGCGTGAGATGGCGCCCGGCACTTTACCCTCGAACCCCGCCTTACCCGTCCCCGTTCTCGACGTCGAGAAGATCCGACCGGGGCGGCGCTTTATGCGCGCGGTCCTCGGTAACCGCAAGGCGACGGTCGGCGCCCTGATCCTGCTGTTGATCGGCTTCATCGCCGCCTTGCCGGGACTGATTGCGCCGGACAACCCCCAGGCGATCATCTACGCCCCGAACGCGGGACCGTCGTCCGCGCATCTGCTGGGCACCACGGCGATCGGCCAGGATGTGTTCTCTCAGCTCATCTGGAGCACCCGCCAGACACTTGTGGTGACCCTCCTGGTGACCACAATCGCAACATTCATTTCGATGATCGTCGGTCTCACCGCGGCGTATCTGGGAGGAATCACCGATCGCGTGGTGACGGTCGTGACTGACGTCTTCCTGATCATCCCCGTTCTCCCCCTCCTGATCCTGCTGGCGGCCTACCTTCAGCCTGGCGAGACCTCCCTGATAATCGTGCTGTGCATCACCAGCTGGGCATTTCAGGCCCGTCAGCTGCGTTCCCAGGCGCTGTCGATCCGCAACCGCGACTTCCTGGTCGCGGCCCGGGCACGCGGAGAGCGCGCGATCTACATCATCCTCGTCGAGATCGTGCCCACGATGACCTCACTGCTGGCGGCATCGTTCCTAGCTCTTGCCGTATATGTCGTGGGGTTTGCCGCGAGCCTTCAGTTCCTCGGGCTGGGCAACAGCAGCGAGCTGATGTGGGGCACGATGCTCTACAACGCGCAGCAGGGCGCGGCGCTTGAAGCCGGCAATCCTTGGTGGGCGTTGGCTCCGGGCGCAGCGGTGGCTCTGCTGGGCGCCGGGTTCGCGCTGTTGAACTACGCGTTCGACGAGATCGGGAATCCCGCGCTGCGGCCGGTGCGCAAACGAAGGCGCACGATGGGAAAGATGGGTGCCCGGCGATGGAGGCGGCGTGGCCGAGTCGCTGCTTGAGGTCGTCGATCTGACCGTCAAGTATCTGACGGACACCGCCGATGTGTGCGCCGTCGACCGCGTCTCGTTGACGGTTGAGCCGGGGGAGTTCCTGGGGATCGTGGGTGAGTCCGGGTGCGGGAAGTCGACGCTGCTGTTCGGGGTGGCACAGCTGCTTTCACCGCCCGGTGAGGTCACCGGAGGACAGGTGATCTTCCGCGGAACGGACATGGTGCGGCTCAACCGCGATGAGCTTCGCCACATGCGCTGGCGTGATTACTCGGTGGTCATGCAGAGCGCGATGAACGCACTCAATCCAATGAAGGACATCGGAGCGCAGTTCAAGGACGCGCTGCAAGCTCACGGCCGCCTGTCCGCTGAGGAGATCCGGAAGCGGTCGAAAGAGGTCCTGGCTCTGGTGGGGATCGACGCGGTCCACCTGGGCAGCTACCCCCACCAGCTGAGCGGCGGGATGCGCCAGCGCGCGATGATCGCAATGGCGCTCCTCTTTACTCCAGAACTCGTGATGATGGACGAGCCGACCTCCGCGCTTGACGTGGTGGCTCAGCGCTCCCTGATGACCAAGATCAGGGAACTTCAGCAAAGCCTAGGGTTTGCCGTCATCTTCGTAACCCACGACATGTCGGTGGTGAGCCGCTACTCCGACCGAGTGGTCGTGATGTACGCAGGCCAGATCGTCGAGGAGGCTACGACCGAGCGCATCTTCGGAAAGCCCCTTCATCCGTACACTCGCGGCCTGATCAACGCGTTCCCCTCGGTCATCGGACCACGCCGGGAGCTGCTCGGAATTCCCGGAAGCCCCCCGGACCTCGCCCGGCCACCTAGCGGCTGTCTCTTCCACCCGCGCTGTTCAGACGCGATGCCTGAGTGCGTGACCCACGAGCCGGAGCTGTACCGGATCGGCGACACCACGGTCCGCTGCCTCCTCTATGCCGACCAGGCGAGGGAGGCGGTGTGAGCGATGTCTCGGGTACGCGACGCGGATGAGACCACCAACGGCGCCGATGAGCAGCTTCTCCTGCGAACCGTCGACCTGACACGGCACTTCCGCCTCGGCGGGATGTTCTCCAAGCAGATCCTGCATGCGGTCGACGATTTCAACATTTCCATTCGCGAACGCGAGATCGTGGCCCTAGTGGGGGAAAGCGGCAGCGGAAAGAGCACTGTGGCGCGGCTCATCGACCGGCTCTATCCGCCCACTCGCGGTGAGATCTACTACCGGAACCGGTCAATTCGGCGCCTGCGCTCACGGAAGGACCTGCTCGCCTATCGAGGGGAGGTGGCGATGGTCTTCCAGGATCCGTTCAGCTCCTTCAACCCCGTGTTTCGCGTCTCCCACGGGGTGCTGCGAAACCTGGCGCTGCACAGGCCGGAGTTGGGTCGCGACGAGCGGAAAAGGGAGGCGCAGCGGGTGTTCGACAGCGTGGGGCTGAACGCAAAGCTGCTCCGGAGATTCCCGTACGAGATGAGCGGGGGCGAGCGCCAGCGAGTCGGCTTCGCGCAGGCGCTCGCGGTGCGGCCGAAGTTGATACTCGCCGACGAACCCGTGTCGATGCTCGATGTGTCGATCCGCGCGGGTGTCCTGAACATGATGGCCGGCCTGCGCGACCAGGAGGGCGTGTCCCTTCTCTACATCACCCACGACCTCGCCAGCGCGCGGTATGTCGCCGATCGCGTGATCGTGATGTACGCGGGCCACCAGGTGGAGGCCGGCCCGACGGAGACGGTCCTCTCGGATCCAAAGCACCCGTACACGCAACTGCTCCTCTCGGCGGTGGCCGGCTCCCGCGAGAAGGAGGAGTTGATCTCGGCCGACACGGGGGAGCCGCCGCGTGTGATCAACCCCAGCGAGGGCTGTCGCTTCCGCTGGCGCTGTCCCCACGCGATCGAGAAGTGCGCCCAGGTCACGCCCCGGCCGAGCCAGGTCGGATCGGTACAGGTCGCCTGCCACGTCGCGGCGGGGGATCTAGGGGACGTCGCCACCCCGGACGGCGCCTCGATCACTCGTGGCCGAAGCTAAGTTGACCCACCTCGCCCGCGGGTCCATCGGACTCGTGATCTTCGATTGTGATGGCGTGCTCATCGACAGCGAGCGCCTGGCGATCAAGGTGGACATGCTGGTGCTGCGCGAGCTGGGATGGCCTCTCAGCGAGGCGGAGGTGATCGAGCGGTTCGTCGGACGCTCCGACCGCGACACCAAGGCCGCAATCGAGGCGCACCTGGGCCGCAAGCTGCCGATCGACTGGGAAGAGCAGGTGCAGTCGCTCTACAGACAGGCGTTCGAGGCCAACCTCTCTCCCGTCGAAGGCGTGGTGGAAGCACTCGACGGGATCACCCTGCCGAGCTGCGTCGCGTCGAGCGGCACTCACGAGTACTTGCGCTACACGCTCCGGTTGACAGGCCTGTACGAGCGGTTCGAGGGCCGGATCTTCAGTGCCGAGGACGTCGCGAGAGGCAAGCCCGCCCCGGACCTCTTCCTGCACGCCGCCGAGCAGATGGCGACCAAGCCGGCCGGGTGCGTGGTGGTCGAGGACAGCCGCTCCGGCGTCGAAGCGGCGCGCGCTGCGGGCATGCGCGCTCTGGCCTTCGCCGGCGGGCTTTCGCCCCGCGAGCTCCTGGAGGGGCCGAACACGATCGTGTTCGAGGACATGCGCGAACTTCCGAGGCTCCTCGACCAGCGCAGCGCCGTCGCGCCCAGGAGGCTGTGAACTTTCGAACGCGAGCTCGGCGCTCGCAATGCACGGCCCGAGGACGGAGCGGCGCTTCAGCAGTCAGTGCCGCTCGCCGCGCGAGCAGAGGTGCCGAGATGCGTGTCGCGACGCCAAAGCGGAATCCGGTTTGGTTTGACGTCGCTTTGGGCACAAGACTCGCGTTTGTGCCCACTGATGCGCGTCCGGAAAGCGCCGTGACGGCATGGCCGTGGTGAGCGCCTGGGCGACGATCTCGCGGCCGAGATTGCCGGTGGCTCCGAGCACGGTGAGCTTCATGACGCCACGGCCATCGTCGCCTGTGCCGCCGTCGCGAGCACAGCGCCCGCAGGCGTGAGGCCGGCCGCCGCGTACGCATCCGGCCCCTCGAGCGTCTCCGCTTGGAACAGTGCCTCGGCGAGCGAGTCGAGCCTGTCGCGGTTGTCCGATAGCAGCTGCACCGCCGTGTCATGTGCCTCACCCACAACGCGGCGCATTTCGTCGTCGAGGCGCTGGCGCGTCCGCTCTGAGACCTCCGAGTAGCCGGGGTAGCCCGTAGCGTCGCCGTCCTGCGGGAGGACTGACAGGAAGCCGATCTCATCGCTCATCCCGAAACGCCCCACCATGTTGCGTGCCAGCGCCGTCGCCTGGCGGATGTCGGACTCGGCGCCGGTCGTCTCGTCTCCGAAGACCACCTCCTCGGCAGCGCGCCCACCGGTGGCGACCGTGATGCGAGCGGTCAGGCCCTGCTTGTCGTAGTTGAAGCGGTCGCTCTCCGGGGCCGAGAGTGTTACGCCGAGGCTCATCGTGCGCGGAATGATCGAGATCTTCCGCACGGGGTCAGCACCAGGGGTGAGCATGCCGACGAGTGCGTGCCCCGCCTCGTGATAGGCGGTGCGCCGCTTGTCGTGCACGTCCATCAGCAGGTGCCGCGCCGCGCCGAGCTCGATCTTCTCGAGCGCGTCCGTGAAATCGACCATCGCCGCGCTCGCGTGTGCGCGCCGCGCCGCGAGCAGCGCTGCCTCGTTGGCGAGGTTCGCCAGATCGGCGCCGACCATGCCGACCGTGGTCGCGGCAACCGCGTCGAGGTCGACGTCCGCCGAGAGGGGGATCCCGCGCGTGTGCACGAGCAGGATCTGCTTGCGGCCGTCCTTGTCTGGTGCCTGCACCGCCACCCGCCGGTCGAAGCGCCCGGGCCGCAGCAGGGCCGAATCGAGGACGTCAGGACGATTCGTGGCGGCGAGCACGATCACGCCAGTCGATGCATCGAAGCCGTCCATCTCGGTGAGGATCTGGTTGAGCGTCTGCTCGCGCTCGTCGTTGGCGCCGCTGAAGGCGCCCGAGCCGCGGGCCCGACCGATCGCGTCGATCTCGTCGATGAAGACGATCGAGGGCGCTGCCTCCTTCGCCTGCGCGAACAGGTCGCGCACCCGTGATGCTCCGACGCCGACGATCATCTCGACGAACTCCGACGCCGACATCGAGAAGAACGGCACGCTTGCCTCACCGGCCACGGCGCGGGCGAGCAGCGTCTTGCCGGTCCCGGGCGAGCCGGTCAGCAGCACGCCGCGCGGGATGTGCGCGCCGAGCGTGCGGTACTTGTCCGGGTAGCGCAGGAAGTCGACGACCTCGGTGAGTTCGTCCTTCGCGTCGTCAATGCCGGCGACGTCCGCGAAAGTGACCCGCTCCTTCGTCGGCTCGTACCTGCGAGCCTTCGCCCGCCCGAACGACCCCATGCCGCCTGCACCGCCGTTGCCGAAGCGTCGCATGAGCCAGATCCCGAGTCCGATGAACAGGATCGTCGGACCGAACCCGACGAGCAGCGTCTGCCACCAAGGCGTGCCGGCCGGCGAAACGGCGGTCACGACGACGCCCTTCTTCGCCAGCAGCGCGTCGAGGGCGGGCGCGTTTGCGAAGCTCGGGAGCTGTGTCGAGAACTCGTTGGTCGTGACCGCGCTCGCGGCAGTGACCCGGTAGTGGATCGCGTGCCTGAAGGTGCCATCGATCACGGCGCCCGTGGCGGTGATCGACGCGACGTTACCGGCACGCACCTGCGAGATGAACGCGGGTTGGTAGGGGATCGTCACGCGCGGCCTTGGTGCCGTCGCGAAGAACAGCGCGGCGAGTATGTAGTTCAGGGTCAGCAGGGCGACGAAGAATGCGGCGTAGCGCCACCCGAGGCCGGAGCGCGGCGGCGACCCGTCGCCGCGTCCGTCGGGTCGATATGTGGAGTCAGAAGTGTTCATGGCTCGCAGCCTGCGCCCGGTGAATGCCAAGTCAATGCCAGCGACGGTGAGTCCGCTGCCAGCCGGTCTCCATCGGCGCGGCGGGCGTGGGAGAATCGCTCGCGCTCGAGGCATGCCCAGCGAGTTGGAAATCCGCCTTCTCGGGCCGTTCGAGGTCCTCGCGGCTGGACGTCCGGCGGACGTCGGCGGGTCGAAGCGGCAGGCGCTGCTGGCGATGCTCGCGCTCCACGGCGGTCGCGTGGTGGGGGTCGATGCCTTGATCGATGGGCTGTGGGGGGAGGAGCTCCCCAGCGCGCCGCGCAACGCGCTCCACCACCACGTTGCCCGGCTTCGCGCCACGCTCGCGCACGAGTCGATCATCGGCCCACCCGACGGCTACGCGCTCAAGGGCGCGAACGTCGACGCGCTCCGCTTCGAGGAGCTTCTCGAGGAGGCGCGAGCCGAGTTGCGGCAGGGCGACCCGCGCGCCTCGGCGCACACCATCGCGTCGGCGCTGTCGCTTTGGCGAGGCCCTGCGCTCCAGGGTCTCGCGACGACCACGTGGTTCAGCGCCGAGGCAGGCCGGCTCGAGGCGCTCCGCGTCGACGCGCTCGAGGAGCAGTTCCAAGCGGCGCTCGAGCTCGGCGAGCATCGGGAGGCCGTCTCGGCACTTCGCGCAGCAGTGGCGGAGAGCCCGTTCCGCGAGCGGCTGTGGGGACAGCTGATGCTGGCGCTCTACCGCAGCGGCCGCCAGGCGGATGCACTCGACACGTTCCAGGAGGCGCGGCGTGTGCTCGCGGAGGAGCTTGGCCTCGAGCCGGGGCCGGAGCTCCGGCGTCTCCAGGAGGGCATCCTCGCGCACGACCCGGCGATCGCGGCCGTCGCGGCCGCACCGCGGCGCACGGGCAAGCTTCCCGCGTCTTCGACGTCGTTCGTCGGTCGTGAGGCGGAGCTCGCCCAGGTCGTGGAGCTGTTGCGCCGATACCGGCTCGTGACGCTCACGGGCCCGCCCGGAGTCGGCAAAAGCCGGCTGGCGCTCGAGACGGCACGCTCGCTCGAGCCCGACACGCCCGGTGGCATCTGGATGGTCGAACTCGCCCGCGCGGCCGACGCGGCCGACACGGTCAGGTTGCTCGCCGATGCCGTCGACGTCCGGGGCGCGGACCCGCTGGCGGCTGTCGCCTCACAGCTCCGTGACGCCGAAGCGATCGTGGTGCTCGACGCGTGCGAGCACGTGCTCGAGGAGGCAGCGCGGGTAGCTTCGGCACTGCTGGCAGGGTGTCCCAACGTCCGCGTTCTGGCGACGAGCCGCGAGGTTCTCCACCTCACGGCCGAGGCACGGGTCCGCTTGGAACCGCTTCCTCTCGCCGGCCCAGGGGCCGCAGGGAACATCGAGTCCCCCGCGGCGCACCTCTTCCTCGAGCGTGCCCGGGCGGCACGACCGGGATTCAATCCGAGCGACGAGGACGAACGGCTGATGGCCGAGATCACTCGTCGGCTGGAGGGACTGCCGCTGGCCATCGAGCTCGCCGCCGCCCGCGCCAACGTGCTCGGGCTCGCGGAACTCCTTTCGGTCGTCGATCGTCGTCCGGCGTCGCTAGGAGATCCGTCGCGATGCGACCCGACCCGCACCGCGCTGGAGCGGCTCGTGGAGTGGAGCTACGACCTCTTGCACGGCGATGAGAAGACGCTGCTGCACGCGCTTGCCGTGCACCGCGGCGGCGCTTCCCTCGCGTCGCTGGTCGCCGTCGGCGCGCGCCACGGTCTTGACGAGCCGACGGTGACCTACCTGCTCGGCGTGCTGGTCGACAAGTCGATCGTGTCCGTCTCGTTCCCGGCCGGCAGCTCACGCTACGACCTGCTCGACACGATCCGCGAGTACGTGCTCGAGCGCCTGAC
>Ga0209415_10016648_pt1 | contig 11786 bp, 7 predicted proteins | sample PeaSoiSIISIP2007_FD_187696 | JGI IMG/M metagenome (GOLD analysis project Ga0209415, IMG submission 187696) | Peat soil microbial communities from Weissenstadt, Germany - SII-SIP-2007 (SPAdes) (version 2) | ecosystem: Environmental > Terrestrial > Soil > Wetlands > Peat | place: Germany... | reverse complement strand
CCGCAGAACTCCACCCGATCTGTGGAAGGCAATCGGCTATTTCAACCAGGCACTAGAGAGGGATCCGTCCTATGCCCAGGCATACTTGGGACTGGCTGAAGCGTACTCGACACTTGGTGCGAATGATCAGGCATCCCCGCGGGAAGTTTTGCCCAAAGCGCGCGCAGCAGCGCAGCAGGCCTTGCGTTGGGACGAGTCCTCGGGTGAGTCTCACGCGGTCTTCGCGTGGGTTACTTTCCTGGATGGCTGGAATTCTGCGCTCGCCGAGCAGGAGTTTCACCGAGCCCTCCAACTCTCTCCCAATTATTCCGCCGCCCATCAATGGTATGGCTTAGCCCTGATGGTGGAGCAACGCTTTGATGAAGCCGTGCGGGAATTCAACCTGGCGCAAGATCTGGACCCACTTTCACTTATTTTGAGCACCGATAAGGGAGTGGTCTACTACTATTCCGGACGGCAGGATAAAGCGATCGAAGCGGCCCAACACATTCTCGCTCACGACGCGGATTTCGCCGATGCACACCTTTTGCTAGGGATGGCTCAGGAAAGACAGCGGCAGTTCAAGAGCGCGGAACAGGAGATTGGTAAGTATCTGAAAGTCTCAGGCCAGGATCCCGATGCTTTGATGAAATTGGGCGTGACCTATGCGCACGCGGGTGACAGAGCCCGGGCGATGGACCTGATCGCAGAGATGCGGAAGCCAACCGCGAGCAGGTATGTGCCTTTCTATTACATTGCCGATATCTATGCTGCGCTGGGTGACAAAGAAGCGGCGTTCGCATGGCTTGATCGAGCGCTCGATCAGCACTCGAATTCGTGTCTCTTGCTCGCCATCGACCCGGCGTTCGAGGGCTTCCGCTCCGATCCCAGATTTCAACAGGCCACACGAAAAATTGGCCTTATTCCCCGGACAGCTCCCTCGTCGTCCGGTACGGGCGGCGGCTCACCTTGATTTGCTGCATCGTGACGCTCCGCCTGTGTGTGCGACCCATTCTTGCCGTCGGCCCCGGCGGTCTAATCCTCATAGGCGTAGAATTGGGCCGTGTGAAGGAAGGTGCGAACATGACTCATCTTCTGCGCAAGATGTGGCGGGACGACGAAGGCCAAGACATCGCCGAGTATGCGGTAATGCTGGCCGTCATTCTGGTGTTGGTCGTTGGGACGATCCGATTGGTCGGAAGCAACGCGAACAACGTATTTTCGGCAACTGCCAGTACTCTTCAATGACCCGCCCGAATTGAGGGAGAAGCGCACACTCGTGGTGGTTTGTTGCGCGCGCCGGCACCCTTCCGCCGCACCTTCACTCCAGCGACCCCGTGACAACTTGCGCGGTTTGCTAAGAGGAGCAAGGCGCTGGTCACTGACGTACAGTTGCCATATCTCTAACGACCGCCCGAACGCTACATCTTTCTCAACCACGTCCCCACCGCTCGCGGATCGAATCGGACGGCTTGCCCCGGCGGTTGGCGGTCCACCAATCATCCAGCACCTTCAACGCGCCTTTCTCCGTGGGAATGGTTGTGTCATGTGACTCTAGCTTCACAAACTTGCGTTCTAGCTGATCCTGCAGGTCTCCGAGCTGCATCGACGTTAACGTGGAGGCGGTGCGGTCCCCACTACTGGTTATTAAGTGCGCCGTAGGGCTTTAACAGTTCTGACAATGCAGCCACATCCGCAAATCCGGGATCAAGCCAAAGATCGTAACTGTTCGGATCAAGAATGAGACTTCTTCGCTTTTTGCACGGGTCTGTTGCGTCACCAAAAGTCTCTGAAAAGAAGTCTTCCTAGCCGGACAACAATGATTCCCCCCGCAGGGTGAGCCACTCTCTTCGGCTTTTACGTTTTATAGAGTAAGGCGGATTTTCGATACTGAGTGGACTTGCCGTGCGAATCGTTCTGATGCTTTCAGGGGAGGAACTATGAGGAATCACGCAGCTCAAACCAAGACTATTACCACAACCACTACGCAACGAACTTACACGCCGAGGCAGGGCAGACTGAAGACAGACAAACTCCCTTGCAGTGAACTGGTGAGAAAACGCCTTGGACTTCTGCTCGGTATGTCCCTGGCTTGCGCGGCTGCCGCTAGCGCCCAAACCTACCAGAGCCTAGTCAATTTTGTTGGGACAAACGGCTGCTGTCCGCAGTATCCGGCGATGATGGCCCAGGGGCGGGATGGCAACCTCTATGGCACGACTCCGACCGGCGGGTTGAACAACGTCGGCATCGTCTTCAAAGTGACTCCGTCGGGAAATCAAACCATCCTCTATCAGTTCGATACGACGCATGGGAGCACTCCCAACGGCGGGTTGGTGTTGGGCGTCGATGGCAATCTGTACGGAACCACTGAATTCGGTGGGGCGAACAGCTATGGCAATATCTTCAAGATCACGCCCGCAGGTGTATTAACGGTCCTTTACAGCTTCACGGGGAATGCCGACGGCGGTTATCCGGTAGCGCCGCTGACGCTTGCCGCGAACGGACTTTTCTACGGCACATCGTACCCGGGAGTTGCGTTCAACATGTCGGCCGCCGGGAAGTTCAAGGTCATCAACAAAATTCCCACAACGACGTATGGGGCGTTGCTGCAGGCCAGCGATGGCAATTTCTATGGGGTGACGGAATTCGGCGGCACGTACTCCGCCGGCACCATCTACAAGATCGCCGGAACCAAGGTCACGACGCTGTATAACTTTGACGGCCCGCACGGCTCTTACCCGACAGGCGGACTGGTGCAGGGGGCGGACGGCAACCTTTACGGCACCACTACCGCTGGAGGAAGCACGAACGCAGGCGTTATATACAAGATGACGCTAGCCGGAACCTTGACCGTGCTCGTGAACTTCGACAACGTTCACAAAGTCGGGGGGTACCAGGCCTTCGCCGGCCTGGTGGCGGGGAGCGATGGAAATCTGTACGGCGCCACGATATGGGGCGGCCCCAGCGGCTACGGTGAAATCTTCCAGATGACTACCGGCGGCGCTTATACGCCGCTCTCCAACTTCATAGCAGATCTGACGGATGGCGCCTATGCCACGCCCATGCAGCACACCAGCGGCACGCTCTTTGGCCTCACTAAGCGAGGCGGAGTGAAAGGCGAGGGCGGCATCTACAGTTTTGACGATGGCCTTCCTCAGTTTATCCTGCTGCCCTCCACCTTGGGGCCGGTGGGTAAGTCCGTAGGCATCGTTGGCCAAGGCTTTAGCGGCACGAGCAGCGTTGAATTCAACGGCACGCCGGCCAGCTTCCATGTGGTCTCCGATACCTATCTCACCACCACGGTTCCGTCGGGCGAGACTGGGTTCGTCCGCGTAAACACGTCCGCGGGGGATTTAGTGAGCAGCAAAATATTCAAAGTCACTCCAGTCCTGAAGACGATTGCTCCGACCAGCGGCGCCGTCGGCAGCTCGGTAGTGCTCACGGGAACGGGCTTGATTCAAGCCGAGACGATCACTGTGGGCGGCGTGAAGGTGACGAGCTTCACCGTGAACTCGGATCTGCAAGTGACGATTCGCGTGCCCGCAGGCGCCAAGACCGGGAAGATTGTCTTTACCACTCCGGGAGGCACTGCTTCCAACCCGACGGTGTTCACGGTTACGCCCTAAGAAGGGTGTTTCATGTCGACGATGTGGAGACGGAAGCTGAGAACTGATCTTGTCAGCGCACGGTCAGCATTGCCAGCGCTTCCTCACACTTGCTCAGTCCCTGCTTGACGGATTCCTCTGTGATATCCCCACCCAGAGGATCTCCCGAGGCAGGGCCAGATTCCTGGCGCAATGTGCTTAGACTTTTCTCGTACCAGGAGTGCGACTCGCGCAGGAGCCCCGCTTTGCGGTGCGGGGCACTGTGCCCTGCGAGGTTGAAGTAGGCTCTTCCCAACGTAGCATATGCAGCTGCCTGGCCCGCGATCTGATAGCGATTCTTGTGCACGATCTTTTCAAAAGTAGAAATCGCGTCGCGAATTTGCGTCATGGACTGGCCAATCTTTCCTTGTTGCAACAGTACATCTCCAATACTGATCTCCATGAGCGCAACGTTGTCACGGGCCATGGCGTTTGAGGGATCAGCCTTGCATAGCCTGGAAAAAACCTCCCGGGCCTTAGTGAAGTAATCCAACGACTGCTCATGTTCACCCCGCCTCATGAAGATCGCCGCCACCACGGCGTACGCTTCTCCCAAGTATTCCTGAAGAGTCGCATTATTCAGGTCTGATCGAGTCAATTGCTCCAGAATTTCAGTCCCCTTTTGCGAGGCTTCGGCGGCGTGGACTAAATCGCCAGTCGCTCCTAGCGCCCTGCCCAAGCAAACGTAATCCCCCGCCAGATGGGTACGGACTAAGGGACTCGCGTTCCCATCTTGTGCAATAGCTTCTCGAATCGAAGCGCCCTGCCGATAGCTTTCCACTGCGTGTGCGTTATCCCCCATTTGCGTGGAAATATTGCCCGCTTGCCAGTAGAAGCCCGCCAGAAAGTCCTTGAATTCGGGCTCAGGGTGCGTTTCCACGATTCGCCGCGCGAGCACAATGCCCTTTTGCACGTGGGTCAACGCGCGCGCGTAGTCTCCGGTGCCTTGGAGCGCGAAGCTCAAACGGAAGTAGTCATTGAGTAGATCGAGTTGCATCTGGCGATCGGTGGGATGGGCGATGGCGGACGCTTCCCGTATCGATAGCGCCTTCTCATAGCTCTGCAGGGCACCGGCGTAGTCCCCAAGATTGGCCGCACCCGAATACCCAAGAAGATCCCCAACCCGGTCATAAGCGGCCGCCAGTTCGCGCTGTAAATCAGTATCGCCGCTTGCCTCCTGCGACAGACTGTCCAAATATTCCAAGGCGCGATTTACCAGAAGCTTTCTGGCGGGCAGAGTTCCGGGCAGGTCTCGGATGGAATCATGCACTTCGAACATCAGGGAGTTCGCCAGCTTGCGCACGTCGTTAAAGCGGCGCTCAGCCCGGGCGCGTTCGATGCGGGCGACGCGGGCTTCGTGCAAGGTGACGATCAACCCCGTGATCATCGCGATGACCACGAAGACGGAAGCCGCCACCGCGGCTTTATGCCGGGTCACGAATTTCGTTGTCCGATACCAGACGCTATCATTGCGTGCGCGCACTGGAATGTTCTCCAGATGTCGCCGGATGTCGTCGCCTAAATCGTTCGCCGATGCATAGCGGCGAGAGGGTTCTTTCCGCAGGGCCATGAGGACAATGTTGTCAATGTCGCCGCGGAGCCGCTTGCGTAGCTTTTCCGATGAAACTGCTCGAAACTCGCCGGAGCAGTGTTCGCCGTTACCTTCTCTAGCCCCTTGCGAACGAAGCACCGCAGAACTCGGCTTCTGCGGTTCTTTTTCACAAACTTCCCGGGCAAATTCCTGCGTGGACCCGTTCACCAATTCGTAAGGACTCCGCCCCGTAAGCAACTCGTACAGGACCACGCCCAGCGAGTACACGTCAGTCGCGATCGTCATGGGCTCGCCTTGGATTTGTTCGGGACTGGCGTAGCGTGGAGTCAGGACCCGCAGACTTGTCATGGTCTGGGTCGCGTCCGCTTCCGGGCCGGACTCGACAATCTTGGCGATCCCGAAATCGAGCAGCTTGGGCGTGCCATCGGCGGTAACCAGGATGTTTCCGGGCTTGATGTCGCGGTGAATAATGAGCCGCTGGTGCGCATAATGCACGGCTGCACAGACTTGCAAAAACAAACTCAAGCGCTCGCGAGTCGAGAGTTCATGCTCGTCGCAGTACTCCGTGATCGGTTGACCGTCAATCAACTCCATCACGAAGTAAGGCATTCCCTCGTCGCTGGTGCCACCATCGAGCAGCTTGGCAAGATTGGGATGATCGAGGCCAGCCAGAATCTGCCGTTCATTCTTGAATCGAGAGAGCACTTCACTGGAATACTGCCCGGCGCGTACAAACTTGAGCGCGACCACTTTCTTATACTGATCATCGGCCCGAAAGGCTCGATACACTTCTCCCATTCCGCCCATCCCGATTTGCTCGACGACCTGGTACGGCCCGACTCGGCGTCCCACCCAGAAGTTCTGGTCGGGAGAAACCAGCGTAGCGGCGGCTGCGGCTAGATTGGCTTGGTCGAGGAATTGCGCGTTAAGACGTTGTTCGGACGCCAGCAAGGGCTCGATATCGTCTCGCAGCAATGCGTCCTCTGCATAGCCGCGATCGAGATAAGCTGTCCGTTCCGCGGGGGGAAGTTCCAGGGCGGTCGCCAGCACTTCCTTCACGTGCTGCCATCTTTCCGGCGTCATTCTTCCCCACCGGTCTCCATGGCGTGATGGAGCCACACCCGCGCCGTGGCCCACTCCCTTTTTGCGGTGGCCGGCGAGATGTCGACGACACGGGCGGCTTCTTCAATCGAGAGGCCTCCGAAGAAACGGAGTTCGACGATTTGGGATTGCCGGGCGTCCAGGGAGGCCAGGCGTTTCATGGCCTTGTCCAGACCAATCAGGTCGAGGTTGATCCCGGCTTGCCCGGCCTGGTCGTCCTCGAGCAGCAAGGTGACCGCACCACCTCCCCGCTTCGCCGCACTGTGCATGCGCGCATGATCGACGAGGATTTGCCTCATCATCTGCGCGGCCAGCGCAAAAAAGTGGGTTCGGCCTTGCCAGTTGGCAGCCTTGCGGTTCACCAGACGCAGGTAGGCTTCATGGACGAGGGCCGTCGCCTGCAAAGTATGATCGCTGCGCTGGCCAGCGAGGTGCTTCTTTGCCACCCGGCGCAATTCGTCATAGACCAGGGGAATCAGAGCGTCCCTGGCCGCTACATCCCCGTCATTCCAGCGAGAGAGTAATTCAGTGACCCCGTCCCGAGAATCCGTTCCCCCCACAGAATCCCCCAACCACGCAAGCGGCGCGCCTTTGGCTAGAGAGCGTAGCCCTGAACTGCCCTGAAGTCAAACGTTGCTGGAACGTCGAAACCAGCCGATAGGCGCCACCTACGTTCATTGGAATCCGTGCTCTGTGAGCCGGTGAGCCCATTCTCGTCATTTTGCCGTTCTTATAAATAGAGAGCAGTTCTTACCTGAAGAACACAGTTGGGGACTCGCTACGGAGATACCAACATGACCAGAAGCTCCCGTTTCCTGTTTGCCTCGTTGTGCGTTGCCCTGATGACAATTGCGCCACTGACTGCCCAGCAGTCGAATGCCGAAGGCTCCATTTCCATCCCGCACCTGATCCGTTTCACTGGAGTGCTGAAAGATGCTGATGGAAAGCCCGCCCAAAGGACCGAAGGGGTCACATTCGCGTTCTATAAAGATGAGCGGGGCGGAGCGCCCCTATGGATGGAAACTCAGAACGTCACACCTGACGCTTCTGGCCGCTATTCCGTAATGTTGGGAGCGACGAAGAGTGAGGGGTTGCCCGCGGAATTATTCATATCGAAAGAAGCGCGCTGGTTGGGGGTTGAACCGCAAGGGCTGCCCGTGCCCGTCCGCGTCCTATTGCTGAGCGTGCCCTACGCGTTGAAGGCGGCGGACGCCGAAACAATCGGTGGGTTACCGCCTTCGGCTTTTGTATTGGCGGCGCCTTCCAGTAGCGCCTTGCCTTCTAACGCAGGCTCCAGCACGAGTTCTCCTTCCGTGCCCTCCGACGTGACTACATCGGGTGGTACGGTGAATCTCATCCCTCTCTGGAGCACCGCCACCGATATCGAAAGCTCTGCCATCAGCCAGACTGGAAGCGGTGCCACGGCCAAGATTGGAATCGGTACGACGGCACCGGCGACCACATTGGACGTCAAAGGCAGCGCGACGATCCGGGGTGCGGCGTCGGTTTTGGGAGCGTTGAGCCTGCCTGCAACCGGCACGGCCACGGCAACTGCGGGGAAGAGTTCGCAGCCCGCTAACCTCGCAGCATCGTCATTCAATGGCAGTAACAGCACCGCAGTCACTCAGACTTTCCAGTTCAAAGCCGAACCGGTAGGCAATAACACAGCCACTCCGAGCGCGACGCTGAACCTGCTCTTCGGTACAGGCACGGCAGCGCCAACGGAGACCGGACTGAAAATCAACAACCACGGTGTCTTCACATTCGCCCCGAGCCAGACATTCCCGGGGACGGGGAACGGGACGATCACGGGGGTCACGGCCGGCTCCGGCCTGACTGGCGGCGGCAACAGCGGTGGCGTAACTCTCTCCGTCGACACCTCCAAAGTCGTCACTGGAATCGCGGCCGGCAGCGGCCTGACCGGCGGCGGCAACGGCGGCATACAAGCCCTGAGTCTGGACACCTCCAAAGTTCCGCTGCTCTCCGCATCGAACACTTTCACCGGAAATCAGGCTGTCGTGGGGAACTTGTCCTCAAACGGACAAGTCAGTGGATCGGTCGTCAATGCGCTGACCAGCTTCAATCTCGCCGGTAATCCCTTTGCGTTCGGATCGATGAACACGGCCAACGCATTTCTGGGATTCGCCGGCAACCAGACCATGACTGGAGGAGACAACGTAGCTACAGGACAAGTCGCACTCCTCAATAACACGACTGGCGGAAGCAATTCCGCGGATGGCGTGGGCACGCTGAAGGCCAACACCACCGGATCCAACAACAGCGCCTTGGGCTTTTTCGCTCTGTCGAACAATCTGACCGGCTCTAACAACACCGCGCTAGGGGCCAATGCTGGACCGGATTCGAGCCATCCGGCTCTCACCAACGCCACGGCGATCGGCGCGAATGCACAGGTCACGGTCAGTAATGCACTAGTGCTGGGCAGCATCAACGGAGTGAACGGCGCAACCGCGGACACGGTGGTGGGCATCGGCACGACGGCGCCCACGGCGAAACTGGACGTACGCGGCACCGCGAATTTTGGCGGGCTTGTGAGCTTCGCGGCAGGACAGACGTTCCCGGGTACAGGTACGATCACGGGCGTCACGGCAGGCAGCGGCCTGACCGGCGGCGGCAGCAGCGGTGGCGTCACTCTGAGCTTGAATAACAGCTACACCGATGGCCGTTACGCGCAATTGGCCGCGAACAATACATTTAGTGGCGTTCAAGTCATGAACAATTCAGTAGGAATCGGGGTCTCGGCGCCAGCGTATCCGTTGCATGTGGCAGGCGCGATCCGCAGCGAAACCGGTGGTCTGTCCTTAGGCGGCAACGCCACTTTAGGAGTCGATGCTCCGGGCATCATCGGCGGCCGGCTGGCGATTTTGGCCAACGGGAACGTGGGCATCAACAATCCTAATCCGACGACCACGCTGGATGTGAATGGAAACATCGACGCCAGGGGGACGCTCATTGGGGGCAGCCTCAATGTTTCTGGCGGAGGCGTGATCAACGGCGGCCTGATTACCAGCGCGGGAATCACTACCGGCGCTGGCGTAAGCGTGGGGGCAGGACTCACTGTGACGGGCAACACCACCGTGGGCGGCAGCCTGAAAATCCAGAATGACCCGCCAATGAATGCTGCCCCGCGAATGTACCTGACGGGATTCATTCCGGGACCCGTGGACGCCTTCACCGTGTTTGCTCCAATCACCACTCTTTTCAGTAAGGCTGTCTTGATCACGCGGGTGACTGGGACGGGGACTAATCCGTGTCCAGGTAGCGGCCCGCTTGACTTTGCCATCTTGACCAGACCCACCAACACAACCAACTGGGTCGATGTGTACGATTTGGTTCTCACCGGCAACGCCGGCGACGCACTCACTGATTCATTGCCTTTGTCCATTCCCATAGCGGCCGGTACCGTGGTGGCCGGCGCCTTGTATCCCCCCGAATGCCCACCAGGCAGCGGGGAACCGGTCGACCTTGCGTTCAGCATCGAATACATAATGCAGTAGGCAAATGCCGGCTTTTCCATTGCACGTGAACGGGACTGTTGGCAGCGAACTTGGCATCTCCTTAGGCGGAACCGCTCCAGTAACCGTGGATGCTGCCGGGGTCGTAGGCGGCCGCCTTACTATACTTGCCAGCCGGAACGTAGGTATCATCCCTCCCTCTCCGCCATTGCTTTTGTTTTCGAATCTTTGTCGGAGCCTCTGATGAACCTGTAGCGTGCGCTCCGGGCGAGAATGTTGCCGCATACTGGTTAGCGCCCTCGCTGATCCCGCGATCATCTTCGAAGTGGAGTGCGACGATAGCTCTAGCGATTGATCGAACTCCCGCGCAATCCGCGGGCCAACCTATGCAGAGCGGATGCCGTACCAAAGCTGATCAATGGTGTGCACTCCTGGTAACTGGCATGCTCCGCCGCCCACAACTAAACTTGCTGGCAATTATCCGTGTCACGATGTGCGTTCGAGTACGGAGGGGCGTGGTGCCGGGCGGGACGGATATGACATCAGAGCCGCGATCGATGCCCGACAGCGCAATGGCAAGCCACGCCGGGTGGACCCCGGTGCGCATGTTGCGGTTCGGCATCTCCTCGCTGCTTTGGTTGGTGAGTCTGATCGTGCTGCTGCCCGCGGCTTCGGCGCAGATCTCTCCCGGACCACTCTCACGACCGCACCAGTCCCTGAACGGATCCACTAACTGCGCCAGTTGCCACAAATTCGGTGGCCAGGCGGCGCTGAAGTGTCTCGAGTGTCACGCGGAAATCGCGACTCGACTCTCGGCCCGCAAAGGTCTTCATGCCACCTACAACATTCCCGCAGGCTCCAGCCAGGAATGCGCCCGTTGCCACTCGGAACATAACGGGGAAGACTTTCCGCTGATCAAGTGGGATATCAAGACGTTCAACCACAAGGAAACGGGATACCTGCTCGAAGGCAGGCATGCGGGCCTGGAGTGCAGCAAGTGCCACAACCCCTCGCACGTCTCTCCCCAGGAACGTGCGTCCATCAAGATCAAAGACCCCAGCCGGACCTACCTCGGTCTGTCGACGGGTTGCATCACCTGCCACGAAGATCAGCACAAAGGACGCCTGGGCCAAAACTGCCTGCAATGCCACAATTTCGTGGACTGGAAGACCATCAATGTCAGCCAGTCCGGTCAATCCCAGTTCGATCACTCGAAGACGCGCTATCCGCTGACCGGCCTGCATGCCCAGGTGCAATGCGCCAAGTGCCACGTGAATGGAGCGGACGGCAAGCCCCAGTACGTGGGCATTCCATTTAACCAGTGCTCCGATTGTCACAAAGACCCGCACCACGGCAGCTTCCCGCAAGGCTGCCAGTCGTGCCACAACACGAACGGGTGGAAGAAGATTTCCCTCCAGGCCGTGAACGAGCGCTTCGATCACTCCAAGACCAAGTTCCCGCTGGAAGGCAAGCACTCCAGTGTCGATTGTGCGCAGTGCCACGCCAACGGAGATTTCAAGAAGCCCCTCGTATTCCAGAAGTGCATCGACTGCCACAAGCCCGATCCGCACAACGGGCAGTTCACCAGGCGTCCGGACGGCGGCGAGTGCGCTTCCTGCCACACCGTGAAGGGATGGAAGCCGTCAACGTTTACGGTGAAGGAACACGCTGCTAGTGCCTATCCGCTGCAGGGCGGCCACGCGCGGCTGGAATGCGCGCAGTGCCATATCCCGAAAGGGAAGGATACGCTTTTCAAAGTCAAATTCGAGCGCTGTACCGATTGCCACAGCGACAAACATGCAGGGCAGTTTGCGGCTGCGCCATACTTCAACGCTTGTGATCGCTGCCACAATCTCGAGGGATACAGGCCTTCTACGTTCAGTCTGGCCAAGCACAAGCAGACGCGCTTCGTTCTTACAGGCGGGCACATCGCAGTTCCGTGCGCGGACTGTCACAAGGAATCGGCGGAGTTCCAGCCGACACCGACCGCGATTTACCACTGGAAAACTCTGAGCTGTACCAGTTGCCACAATGATC